>Ga0196958_10000643_pt1 | contig 11429 bp, 12 predicted proteins | sample S1v_10metaG_FD_148654 | JGI IMG/M metagenome (GOLD analysis project Ga0196958, IMG submission 148654) | Soil microbial communities from Anza Borrego desert, Southern California, United States - S1+v_10 | ecosystem: Environmental > Terrestrial > Soil > Desert | place: USA: California | collected...
GCGCCGTCGAAGCGGGCCTGTTCTGGCTGCTCGACTTCGGCCTGATCGTCGACCTGCTGCTGCTCGTCCTGGGCGTGTACTCGGCGCTGCTGGTGTTCGGGGTCTACGCCGGCACCGTCGCCCGGCCGCACGTGCTCTCCTCCCGCGAGGTCCGGGTGCGCTACAGCTCGTTCTACGACGTGCGGATCCCGAGGGACAACGTCATCGGCCTGCGGCAGGTGAAGGAAAGCCACGACCCCGCCAAGACGAAGGCGTTCCGCGACGAAACCTGGGTCAGCCACGACAACTTCCACGAGACGAACCTGGTCGTCGAACTACGCGAGCCGATCACGGTGACCCGGCCGCTCGGCGCGACCGAGACCGTCCGCGTCGTGAAGTTCCAGGCGGACGACCCGAAAGCCGCTGTCGAGGCCTACGAACGGCTCGGCGTCGGCTAGCTCGTGCCACCGACGCGACGGATGATCTTCGCGAGGATCCCCGTGACGACCATCCAGAAGATCGCGGCGACGCCGTAGTTGATCAACACGCGGAGCTTGGCGTCTTCGGGCATGAAGAGATCCTTGAAGCCCAGCAGGAGCCCGTCGGCCCAGCCGCGGACGAACGACACGATGCCGTTGTCGGGGTTCGCCTCGCCGATCACGAAGACGACGTGCAGCACCAGGATGGCCGCGAAGATCAAACCGACCCAGCGGACGACGCTCGCCAGTATCCCGGCCGCGCGCCCGCCCCCGGCACGCCAGTCGATCTTGCGCCGGGTCCTCTGATCAGCGGTTTCCTTCTCTTCAGCGTGCTCGCCCATGCCGGGCAGTGTGGCACGCCTCCCGGTCCGATTGCTACCCGCCAGTAACCCGAATGGGCGCCACGGTGGTCACGGTTCGATCGCGGCCCGGGTTTCCTTTCGAGAGATCTCGCGGTTAAGGTGACGTCGTGGCTCGAGCTCTCCTGCTTCGCTGCCGCGACGGGGCCTGATCGGACCGGCTCCCCGTCGCGGGGCTTCGTGGTGCCGGTCGTCGCACCCGATTCATCAGGAGAACCTCCCCTCATGAGCATCCGCAAGCCCACGCGCCCGGCCCCTTCCGAGCAGGCCGCGTGGAACACCCAGCGCGGTACTTCCATGCCCGTACACCGCTATCGCCCTTGGTACGACGTGGTCGAGGACATTTCGCTGCCCGACCGCACCTGGCCGGACAAGCGCATCGACACCGCGCCGCTGTGGTGCGCGGTCGACCTGCGTGACGGCAACCAGGCCCTGATCGACCCCATGTCGCCCGCGCGCAAACGCAAGTTCTTCGACCTGCTGGTCCGCATGGGCTACAAGGAGATCGAGGTCGGCTTCCCGGCGGCGTCGCAGACGGACTTCGACTTCGTCCGCGAGATCATCGAAGAAGGCGCCATCCCGGAGGACGTCAGCATCCAGGTGCTGACCCAGTGCCGTCCCGAGCTGATCGAGCGCACGTTCAAGTCGCTCGAAGGGGCGCCGCGCGCGATCGTCCACATCTACAACTCGACGTCGATCCTGCAGCGCCGCGTGGTGTTCCGCGAGGAGCGCATCGGTATCACGAAGATCGCTTCACAGGCCGCTGAACTGGTCGTCGACTACGCCGCGAAGCAGCCGGACACCGACTTCCGTTTCCAGTACTCGCCGGAGTCCTACACCGGCACCGAGCTGTCGTACGCGCTCGAGGTCTGCGACACCATCACGGAGATCTGGCAGCCCACGCCGGAGAAACCGGTCATCCTGAACCTGCCCGCCACCGTCGAGATGGCGTCGCCGAACGTCTACGCCGACTCGATCGAGTGGATGCACCGCAACCTGGAGCGCCGCGATTCGGTGATCCTGTCGCTGCACCCGCACAACGACCGCGGCACCGGCATCGCCGCCGCCGAACTGGGTTTCCAGGCGGGCGCGGACCGGATCGAAGGCTGCCTGTTCGGCAACGGCGAGCGCACCGGCAACGTCGACCTGGTCGCGCTGGGCATGAACCTGTACAGCCAGGGGGTCGACCCGCAGATCGACTTCTCCGACATGGACGAGATCAAGCGGACCGTCGAATACTGCAACCAGCTGCCGGTGCACGAACGCAGCCCGTGGGCGGGCGACCTGGTGTTCACCGCCTTCTCCGGCAGCCACCAGGACGCGATCAACAAGGGCCTGGACGCGATGAAGGCCGCCGCCGACAAGGCGGGGACGCCGGTCGACGAGCACCCGTGGGAGGTCCCGTACCTGCCGATCGACCCGAAGGACATCGGCCGCAACTACGAGGCCGTCATCCGGGTGAACTCGCAGTCCGGCAAGGGCGGCGTCGCCTACATCATGAAGGCCGAGCACCAGCTCGACCTGCCCCGGCGCCTGCAGATCGAGTTCTCGAAGGTCGTCCAGCGCCACACCGACACCGAGGGCGGCGAGGTCGACCCGGCCACGATGTGGAACGCGTTCTCGGCCGAGTACCTGGAGCTGAAGACGCCGCTGGAGCTGGTCCGCCAGCACGTCAGGGACAACGGCGACGGCGAGTACGACATCACCGCCACCGTCCGGGTCGAGGGCGACGAACACGAGGTCACCGGCCGAGGGAACGGCCCGATCGCGGCGTTCTTCGACGCGCTGTCGACGGTCGGGTTCGACCTGCGGCTGCTGGACTACAGCGAGCACACGCTCTCACCGGGCGACGACGCGCGCGCGGCGTCGTACATCGAGTGCGCGATCTCCGACCGGGTCTACTGGGGCATCGGGATCGACCCGTCGATCGTGACCGCCTCGCTGCGGGCCGTCGTCTCGGCCGTGAACCGGGCGAATCGGTAGCTTCTTCGCCCTCGTTGCGCGACACGACGCCTCGAGTACATGAAGGCCCCCTTCCTTGCGCCTAGGTACAGGAAGGGGGCCTTCATGTACCGCTAGAGCGCCTTCACGGCGGCCAGGATGTCGGCCGGGTCGGTGCGGGTGGTGTAGTCCGGGCGCACGTCGATGTAGCGGATGACGCCTTCGCCGTCCACGACCAGGACGGCCGGATACGGCAGCTCCCAGTCCGCCGCGCCGTTGATCTTCTCGACGTCGCCGATGAGCGTGTCGAAGGCCGGCTTCGTCTCCGGCGCCAGCCGGAACGTGATGCCGAGCGCGCGCCCCAGCCCGTTGTCCACATCGGACAGTACGGCGAACTCGAGATCCTTGGTGGACAGCGAGTCGTCCGGAAGCTGCGGGCTGACCGTGACCAGCTTCACGCCCAGATTCTCCAGCTCCGGCAACAGTTCCCGCTGATACGCGCGCAAGGTCAGGTTGCAGTACGGACACCACGCGCCGCGATAGAACACGACGACCGCGGGCCCGTCCGCGACCCGGACCTGATCGCCGCCGGCGTCCGGCAGCGTGAGATCCGGCATGGCCGCTCCCGGCTTCGCGGCAGCTTCGACGACCATCCCGACGAAGGTTTCGCGGTCGGCCTTGAGCACCTCGGCGATCTCCGCCGGAACGTGGCTCGCGACCGAGCTTCGCAGCTCGGCCAACTCGATGTCGAGATCCCCCATGGTCGACTCCTTCGGTTGTACTGATCGGTACAGTGCGGCCGACTGTACTATTCGGTACATGAGTGGTCAACCGGCGAAGACCCCGCGAGGGCGGCTGACTCGGGACGCGATCGTCGACGCGGCCGCCGAGCTGATGTACGTCAACGGCGTGGCCGGAACGAGCGTCGACAAGGTGCTCGCGGCCAGCGGCGCCGGGAAATCGCAGATGTACCACTACTTCAAGAACAAGGACGAACTCGTCGAGGCGGTCATCGCCCGCTTTCTCGAGAAGATCCTGGGCAATCAGCCGACCATCTTCGAGCTGGAAGACTGGGCCGATTTCGACCAGTGGGCGAGCGAGATCCTGGCCGTCCAGACCACGCCCCAGGGGCCGATCGCCTGCCCGCTCGGCAACCTCACCGGCGAACTCGGCGACGACCCCAGGATGGCGCCACTGCTCGACAAGGCCTACCGGGAGTGGGAATCACATCTCGAACGCGGACTGAAAACCCTGCAAGGAAAGAGAAAGCTCGCCGACGACGCCGACCCTGGCAGGCTCGCGCAGGCCGCGATGGCCTGCGTCCAGGGCGGCCTGCTGATGGCCCACGTCCGGCACGACATCACGCCGATCGCCGACGCGCTCGAGATCGCGCTGGAGCACCTGAAGAGTCAAGCTCGCCCGTGAGCACCGCGACCTCTTCGGCGAGCGCGTCGAGCACCTTCGCCACCGCCGGCCGCGAAGACGCACCGAGCCGGTAGACCGCCTCCACGTGCCGCGCCGCCTTGATCCCGGCGAGCGGACGGCCGACGAGCCCGCTGCCGCGCCGGGTGTCCATCGTGTACCGAGGCAGCAACGCGATCCCGTGCCCGGCGGCGACGAGCCGTTCGGTGATGCGGAAATCGTTGATGCGCTGGACGACCTGCGGGCGCACACCGGTGCGGATGATCAGCGACTGGAGGATGTCGTCGACCGGGAAGCCGGCGTTGACGCTGATCCAGCGTTCGTCGGCCAGTTCGGCGAGCTCGATGCGGCGGCGTTTCGCGAGCCGATGCCCCGCCGGGAGCGCGACGTCGAGCGGTTCACGCAGCAGATGCCGGCTCTCCAGCCGGTCCGAGCCCAGTGACGGCGCGTGCTCGTCCCGGTGCGCCACCACGATGTCGTAGTCCGCGACGAGCGCGGGAACGTCCGGCGGCGTTATGTCGATGTCGCGCACGATGATGTCCAGTCCGTCGAACTCCGCCGTCCGATGCAGCAGTCCGGGCAGCAGCATCAGCCCGGCCGATTGGAAGATCGCCACCCGGACGCGACCGCGCGGAGCACTGCGGTAAGTGTCCAATTCGGACTCCGCGCGCTCGAGGGCGGCGAGCACGTCGTCCGCGCGGGCGACCAGCGCGCGGCCCGCGTCGGTCAGCCGCAGCCCTCTCCCGGCGGGTTCCGTGAGCGCGAGACCGACGTCACCCTGCAAGGCGCGCAGCTGCTGGGAGACCGCGGACGGGGTGCAGTGCAACGCCTTCGCGGCGGCCGTCACGCTGCCGCGGTCGGCGAACTCCCGCAGGGTCCGCAACCGGCCGATGTCCATACCGCCAGCATATGTGAAGCCGAACTGAACGGTCGCTGCAAATATTCTCGCTGGTCCTAAAGGGTCTGCCCACGTAAGAGTGAAGACATGCCCGCCCGTGATCGTCTGCTCGCCCTGCTCGTCGCCGTCCTCTGGGGCTGCAACTTCCTCGCCATCCACGCCACCCTCGGCCAGTTCCCGCCCGTCTTCGCCGGCGGGCTGCGCTTCGCGGTCATCGCGATCCCGACCATCCTGTTCGTGCCGTGGCCGAAGGTGAGGATCCGCCACCTGCTCGGCTACGGGCTCGGATTCGGCACCGGGCAGTTCGTGTTCCTCTTCATCGCGATGGACACCGGCATGCCGACCGGTCTCGCGTCGCTGGTGCTGCAGGCTTCCGCCCCGTTCACCGTCCTGCTCGGCGCCGTCTTCCTGCGGGAACGGGTGTCCGGACGGCAGCTCGCCGGGATCCTGCTCGCCGTCGCCGGGATGGCGACGATCGCCTGGCAGCAGGCCGGGAACGCCGCCCTGCTGCCGGTGATCCTGACCCTGCTCGGCGCGCTGAGCTGGGCGTTCGGCAATCTGAGCACCCGGCAGGCGGCACCGGACAACCCGCTGAACTTCGTCCTCTGGATGTCGGTGGTGCCGCCGCTGCCGATGTTCGCGCTGTCGCTCGTCATGGAGGGCCCCGCCGAGATCGGGCACTCGCTGAGCACACTCGGCACCCCGACCGGACTGATCGGCCTCGGCGGGCTCGCCTACGTGGTGCTGTTCGGCACGATCGTCGGCGCCGGGATCTGGACGTCGCTGATGCGCCGCAATCCGGCGGGCGTGGTCGCGCCGTTCTCCCTGCTGGTGCCGGTGGTGGGGCTGTCGATGGCGTTCCTGGTGCTGGACGAGCGGCCGTCACCGCTGGAGATCGTCGCGGCGGCCGTGGTCATCGGCGGGGTCCTGTTCGGTTCGACGAAGCGCCGCGTGCGCGAGGCGGACTTCCTCGCCGAAGCCGAAACACCTCAGCCCACTGGAGTGCGGTGAGGCTCTTGGGCAGGGTCCCCGGTGCGATCTCCCGGCCGCGACCGGTGAACACCCGTCGTACGAAGTCCTGATAGCGCTCACGATCCGCGTCGTCGACGAGCGGGCGCTCGCGGCGGGTCATGGTGAGCAGACCGCCGTCGACACCGGGCTTCGGGCGGAACGCCGTGGCGGGCACCCGGCCTGCCAGCCGGAAGTCGAACCACGGCCACCACTGCGCGGTCATCATGGTCGCGCCACCGACTCCGGCCCGGCGGCGCGCAACCTCCCACTGCACGAGCAGCACGGCGTCCGTCCAGCCGGGAGCGGCGAGGACGTGGCGCAACGTCGCGGTCGTCAGGTGGAACGGCAGATTGCCGACCAGTACGCAGGGCGTCTCCGGCAGGGGGAACCGCAGGAAGTCCCCGGTGACGATCCGTGTCGGCGGCCGGACGGCGCCTGCCAGCCGGGCAGCGCGGCGGTCGTCGATTTCGACGCCGGTCAGTGGCCTGCCGAGCCGTTCCAGGGGCAGGGTCAGGGCGCCGTCGCCCGTGCCGAATTCGATGATCGGCCCACTGGTTCCGGCGACGAGCCGCACGACGGTCTCGATGGTGTTCCGGTCGATGAGGAAGTTCTGGCCGAGTTCATGACGGCCGGGGCGTGGTGTGCGCAAGGGATCTCCGCGGCTTCGAGGGGAGCCGGGCAGCACGAGGCGGGCCCGGCGACGACTCGCTCGGGCGGCGGTTCCTTGCTGGACGCTGGGGATCCGCCGCTAGGCGCGGCGGGTCCTGGTGAACGCGGGAGCACACATGGCGGTGAAGCTACCTCGGGCCGGCGTACTCCCGCCAACGGTTTTACGCGCCGATCCGGCTCGTGCCGAGGTGCTCGACCGGTCCGGACAACGCGGCCTTGACCCGGCGCGTGACGTCGTCGGCGAGCACTTCGGTCTCACCCTTTTCGAGCCCGTCGACGACTTGCCGCGCGACGTCGCGCGGGTCGTTCTTCGGGACGTCGAGGCCCTGGGTCAGGTCGGTGTCGGTGTAGCCGAGGTGGACGCCGACGACGTGGGTGCCCTGCTCGGCGAACTCGATCCGGAGCGAGTTGGTGAGCGACCAGAAGGCCGCCTTCGACGCGCCGTAGACACCCGAGCCCGCCGCCCACGACAGGACGGAATACACGTTGACCAGCGCCCCGCCGTCCGCGAGCTGGGGCGCAAACGCTTGCGCGATCCGCGGCGCGCCGAAGACGTTGGTCTCGAAGACCGGGCGGTGCGCGTCGACGTCTTCGGTGAGCAGCGAGCCGAGGCCGAGGGTGCCGGCGTTGTCGAAGACGATCGTGGCGTCGCTCGCCTTTTCGGCCAGCGCGCGGACGGATCCCGGGTCGGTGACGTCGAGCGAAGCGCCACGAGCCGCGGGTCGGTCTCCTCGCGCGGCGACCTGGCGGTGGCGTAGACCTTTGCGGCGCCGCGGTCGAGCAGTTCGGCGACGAACGCCCTGCCGAGTCCGCGCCGCCCACCGGTGACCAGGACGACGGCGCCTTCGATGGCGGTCATGACCTTGCTCCCTTGACAGAAGTGTCTGGCTTTTGCCTCTGTTGTCAGAATGGTGACGCGGCATGACAGAGTCAAGTACGCTTGATCTATGTCATGGACCGCGACCGACCGCTACCGGTTACGCACCGCCCCTTCGGGACTGGCGCTCGTTCAGGACTTTCTCAACACGAAGGCGATCAAGACGCACGGCCTCGACCTGTTGAGCGACGCCGACCTGGCGCGGCCCTGGGCCGCCGAAGCGCTGGCGGAATGGTCGCGGACCCGGGACGCCGACGTACCCGAGATCACGCTGGGCCCGAGCGATCTTCGCGCGCTTCAAGAGCTTCGGCAGTCGTTCGGTTCGCTCCTGGACGGCGACGACGTGGCCGTCGAGAAGCCGATCAAGGCGGATCTGGCCCTCCGGGACGGCGTGGTCCGGCTGTTCCCGTCCGGCACCGGACGGCAGTGGCTCACTTCGGCGCTGTGGACGGAGACGCTGCTCGCGCAGCAGGCCGGAATCTGGCCGCGGCTGAAACTGTGCCGTCTCGACGGTTGCCGTTCGGCCTTCTACGACGTCTCGCGCAACAACAGCGGGGTCTGGCACGACGTACGGACCTGCGGGAACGTCGCGAATCTGCGGGCGGCGCGGGAGCGGAAGAAGGCGCTCAGCTGAAGGAGGCCAGCGCCGACGGGATCGGGATCTCCCCGCCGATGACGTCGAACCCCTGCTTCTCGGTGAGCGGCTCTTCCAGCGTGGCGACCAAAACGGCGGCGACGTCCGCGCGGGAGACGCGGCCGGGTTCGAGATGACCGGCGACCTTGACGTGCCCGGTGGGATGGTCGTCGGTGAGCGTGCCGGGCCGGACGATCGTCCAGTTCAGGCTCGAACGGCGGAGGACACTGTCTGAGATCTGCTTCGCCATCAGAATCGACCGCACCAGCCGATCGCCCTGATCCGGCGCGTCCGCGAACTGCGCGGAAAGCTGCACGAACCGCGAGACACCCGCCTTCTCGGCCGCGCGGATCGCGGTGATCACACCGTCGCGGTCGACGAGATCGACCGAGGCCTGATCCGGATCGGGCGCGCCGATCGCGCTGATCACCACCTCGGAGCCGGCGAGCGCCTCGACGAGGTCGTCCGCGTCGGCGGTGACGTCCGCGACCACGGTTTCGGCGCCGAGACCGGCGACCTCCTCCGCGCGACGACGGCTGCGCAACCCCGCCCGCACCTGATGTCCCCGCCCCCGCAGGAGCCGGACCACGTGGATCCCCGTCCGCCCCGACGCACCCAGCACTGTGACCCGCATGACACGAGTCTGCCCGAAGGCGGCGGCCCGTGCCCGCCCACGCGATCCGTCGCCTACTTGCGGAGGCCGGGATGTCGCGAAAGCCACCTTCGGGGAGTCAGATGCCCCGAAAGCGGCTTTCGCGATACGGCCACTCCCGACCAGCCCACGCAACCAGTCACCTACTTGCGGAGGAGATGGAGCTAGAGGATCTCCGCCGCGGAGCCGACGTCCGGCAGGCCGCCGACATCGGGGTTCAGCTCTCCGGCACCGACGAGTTCCACCTCGACCTCGTGCGGTTTGATCCGCCCGTCGCGGATGTCCTCCGCGTAGTGGCAGGCGACCCGGTGCCCGGCGCCGATCTCCCGGAGCTGCGGGCGGTCGGTGTCGCACAGGCTCTGCTGCTTCCACGGGCACCGCGTGTGGAACCGGCAGCCGGACGGCGGACGCGCAGGCGAGGGCAGGTCGCCGGCGAGCAGGATCTGCTCCCGGTTGTCCTCCACCGTCGGGTCCGGCACGGGGATCGCCGAGAGCAACGCCCGCGTGTACGGGTGCAGCGGGTTCTCGTACAGCGCGTCGGCGTCGGCCTCTTCGACCAGCGAGCCGAGGTACATCACGCCGATGCGGTCGGAGATGTGCCGCACCACCGCGAGGTCGTGCGCGATCACCAGGTAGGTGAGCCCGAGCTTCTCCTGCAGATCCTCCAGGAGGTTGACCACCTGCGCCTGCACCGAGACGTCCAGCGCGGACACCGGTTCGTCGGCGACGATCAGGTCCGGCTCGACCGCGAGCGCCCGCGCGATGCCGATGCGCTGACGCTGGCCGCCCGAGAACTCGTGCGGGTACTTCCGCAGCGAGGACTCCGGAAGACCCACCGCGGCGAGGAGTTCGCGCAGCCGCTTGGCCGTCGCTTCCTTGTCCTTGGCGAGTCCGTGCGCCTTCATGCCTTCGGTCAGGATGGATTCCACCGACTGCCGAGGGTCCAAAGAGGACATCGGGTCCTGGAAGACCATCTGCATCCGGCGGCGTGCCTTGCGCAGGGCCTCGCCCTTGAGCCCGGCCACGTCGGTGCCGTCGAAGACGACGTTGCCGTTCGTCAGCTCGGTCAGCCGGAGGATCGCCCTGCCCAAAGTGGACTTCCCGCAGCCGGATTCCCCGACCAGACCGTAGGTTTCGCCCTTGCGGATGGCCAGATCGACACCGTCCACGGCGTACACGTAGCCGATCGTCCGGTCGATCACGACGCCGCGTTTGATCGGGAAGTGCACCTTCAGGTCGTTGACCTCGAGCAGTACTTCCTGCTCCGGTACCGCGTGTGTCATCGGGCCCCTCCTCGTGCGGCCACGGCCGGGATCACCGGGTTGTGGCAGCGCAGCAGTCCACCGCGATCGGGGGTCAGCTGCGGTGAAACCTCCCGGCACACGCCGAGAGCGTTCGGGCAGCGGGGCGCGAAGGCGCAGCCGCCGTCCCACGGGATGTTGTCGGCGACGGATCCCCTGATGGGGATCAGTTTCTCGCCGCGACCCGCGTCGAGCCGCGGGATCGAGGCGAGCAGGCCGTGCGTGTACGGATGCCGAGGCTCGGCGAACAGCGCGTGCCGCTCCGCCCGCTCGACGATCTTGCCGCCGTAGAGCACGTTGACCTGGTCGCAGAGTCCGGCGACGACACCGAGGTCGTGCGTGATCATGATCAGCGCGGTCCCGGTGTCCTGCACCAGTTCCCGCAGCAGCGCGAGGATCTGCGCCTGGATCGTCACGTCGAGCGCGGTGGTCGGCTCGTCGGCGATGAGCAGCCGGGGACGGCAGGCGAGCGCGATCGCGATCAGCGCGCGCTGCCGCATCCCGCCGGAAAGCTGGTGCGGGTACTCGGAAAGCCGCCGTGCCGGGTCGGGGATGCCGACCTTGTCCAGCAGTTCCGCCGCCTCCACCGACGCCACCTTGCGCGACATCCCGCGATGCCGCTCCAGCACCTCGGTGATCTGCAGGCCGATCGGGATGACCGGGTTCAGCGAGGACAGCGGGTCCTGGAACACCATGCCGAGGTCACGGCCGCGGCGGTCCCGCATTTCCTTGTCCGACAGGCGAAGCAGATCCGTGCCTTCGAACGACACCGAACCGCTGACCTGGTTGCCGCGTTTCGCGAGCAGTCGCATGATCGCCAGCGAGGTCACGGACTTGCCGCAACCGGACTCACCGACGAGACCGACCGTCTGGCCGGGTTCGACGTCGAAACTGACCTCGTCCACCGCGGTGAACGGCTTCTCACCGCGCCGCTGGAAAACGACCTTGAGATCGCGTACTTCGAGGAGTGCCATCTTCACATCACCGCCTGTTCTTCGGATCGAGGGCTTCCCGCAGGGACTCGCCGAGCAGCGTGAACCCGAGCGCGACGATGATGATCGCGATGGCCGGGTAGTACGCCAGCTCGGGGCGGATGTCGAGGAACTGCCGAGCGCTGCGGCTCAGCATGATTCCCCATTCCGCCCGGTTCGGGTCCGGGTCGCCGAGACCGAGGAACGACAGCGCCGCCGCTTCGAGGATCGCGGTC
>Ga0196958_10000644_pt1 | contig 11424 bp, 7 predicted proteins | sample S1v_10metaG_FD_148654 | JGI IMG/M metagenome (GOLD analysis project Ga0196958, IMG submission 148654) | Soil microbial communities from Anza Borrego desert, Southern California, United States - S1+v_10 | ecosystem: Environmental > Terrestrial > Soil > Desert | place: USA: California | collected...
CGTGGTGCTCCCGTATTGAACGCACGACCAGAATCGGACGCTGGTCGGGCGTCAGATTTCTATTTGGGTGTCAATCGCGGCAGTTTCTAACGTTGTACGCGAGAGGAACGTGTCAGCACCCGCACAGTGTCTGGTTGGCGCTCTTTGTGTCGGTATCTCCTGGCAGGCGGCGGGGTTGGCGGGGCCAGTTTCGCCGTTCCCAAACTCTTGGTCGCGGGTTCGAGTCCGTCGCCCGCCTCAAACGACCGCGCTTTGCTCAACCCCTGTACGCCGCGACCGTCTGCGGCGCAGTGGCCGCCGGGAACGCGACAAGGTTCTCTGCAGTTTCGGCCACGGTGTGAAACGGCTTGACGAATTTGATGGGCGTGCCGTTGATCTCCGTCAGTTTGCCGTTCCACGCCATCTGATACATCCGCTTCAAATCTTTCTTGTCGTCCTCCGTCAACCGGCTGTCCGCGCCATAGTTCATGATCGAGAACTTGCTGTGAACTCCGAAGATCTCAGCGGGAAAGCCTTTCTCGAGGTCTCTGGCGAAGAAGTGTCGAAGGCCGAAGGTGTGGCCGATCTCGTGCGCCATGGTCTCGATCTGCTCCGTCCTCGGCTGCTCGAACAGCGTCGGATACAGCTTCAATTCGTGGCGGCCAGCATCCGGGAAGAACGCGCTCGCCAGAACGCATCCGTTGACGTCGCAGTCGACGGTTTTGCTCATTACGATTTCGAAGTCCCAGTTGTTGTCCTGTTCCGTGAATTTGACCGGAACCGCGTCGCCCCAGGCGAGCAGCGCTTCGCCGAGCAGCTTGCGAATGTAGTTTTTGGCGGCTGCCGGCTTTTCGAAATACTTCATGGACGTCTCATGAAATCGCCACTGCAGCGTCGTGCCTTTCGTCCAAAGCGGGATGACGCCGCCCGGCGCGTTGACGGCGATCTCCAGAATCGATCGTCCTTTGGGCGTGGCGTGTCCGGTCGGCTCGGTATCGCAAACGAAATCGGCGCGCGGACCAAAGCGATGAACTTCCGGGTCCTGTTTGCGGTCGCCCTGGCGTAACTGGAGTGCGTTGTCGGTTGGCGAGGCGGCGACCTTCGGCCGCTTCGTGGTTGTCTTGTCCGTTGCCATTGAATCTCCTTTGATTCGTCGTGGGCTTCGCAATTCAGAGAGACTCCGGTCTCGAATTCCCAGCGGTCGGATGCCTTGGCGCTCCCACTACAATTCCCCCGTGCGTGCACTTGTTCTCCTCACCCTCCTCCTCACCCTCTCCGCGTCCGCGGAGCTCGTCCGCTACCGGACCGGTAACGCGGAGGACATGCGTCCCAAGCTGCACGGCCCTGTGCTCATTCTGGCCGGGGGTGGGGGGGACGTCACTGCGGCCATGCAGGAAGCGATCGATCGGGTGCGCGGGTGCAAAGACTGCGAGACGAAGATCGACGTCGTGGTCCTGCGCGCGTCGGGCGCTGATGGGTACAACCCGTACTTTATGGAGATGAACGGCGTCGACTCGGTCGTGTCGATGGTCATCACCGATCGCGAGACCTCCAGCCGGCCGGACGTCGTCGCTGCCGTGCGCGACGCGGAGGTCGTCTTCTTCGCCGGCGGCGATCAGTGCAATTACATCCGCTGGATCAAAGGCACGCCCGTCGCGGACGCCGTGAAGCGCGTGTACAAACGCGGCGGCGCAATCGGCGGTACCAGCGCGGGACTCGCCATCCAGGGTGAGATTGCGTACGACGCCTGTCCCAGCCAGAGCGCGAAATCGGCGGAGGTTCTCGCCGACCCGTTCCATGCCGACGTCAGCCTCTCACGCGGATTTTTCTCCTGGCCGGCGATGCGCGGCGTCATCACCGACACGCACTTTCAGCAGCGCGATCGTCTCGGACGGCTGCTCACCTTCCTCGCCCGCTCGTACGCAGGCCACAGCCTCCGCGGCCTCGGCGTCAGCGAAGGCACCGTCGTCCTCGTCGACGGCAAAGGCGCGGCGACCGTGCTGGGGAAGGGGCCGGCGCATCTCATCCGCGCCGATGCCCCCGCGCGCGTGGAGCGCGGACAACCGCTCAACTACAACGCGCTGCGCGTGTGGCGATTCGAAAGCGGCGCGACATTCCACATGCAGCAATGGCCGGCGTCGGCGCCGAAGACCGTGGATGTCGTCGAAGGAAAACTGAGCGGCGACCCGTACTGAGTCGCCGCTCGATGCATTCTCCGCTCAGAACGTGAGGCGAGCGCCGAGCCGGTAGATGCGCGGGCTCTGGATCTCCTGGATCGGCGTCTCGGGCGAGGCCACGAGCTGACCGTTCACGCGCGTCGGCACGATCTCGTACTCACGCCACAGGATCGTGCGTTCGTTCGACAGGTTGAAGCCGTCGACCGACACTTCGAACGAGCGGCCGCCCGGCAGCGCGAATTCTTTCCCGACCCGCAGGTCGACCTGGAAGAGGTTCGAGAAGCGGTAGTCTTCGAAGTTGTTGATGACGTAGCGCCGTCTCGCGCCGTCGATGTTCGGGCTGCGGATGTTGTATCCGTTGATGTAGCCCTCGCGGCCGGTGACGACCGCGCCGAAGTTGATGCCCCACGGGCCCTGATACAGGCCGCTGAGACTGTACGACCACCGCGCGTTGATGTAACCGTCCGTACCGCTGCTCGACGCCACCGGCGTGTCATCGCACGTGTAGCAGCCGTCCCCCTCGAGAATGCGTCCCGGGTTCTGGATGCCGCGCGGCCCGACGTTTTGTTTCCAGTCGCCGAACGTGACCTGGCCACGCGCCATCCATCGGCCGGCGGTGCGCCGCTGGAAGATCAGCTCCAGACCGTCATACGTCTGCGAGTAGTCGGGACGATTCCGCGCGACGTAATACGTCGGCGTGCCGATGCCTGCCTTGACGCGGTGGTACGGCACCGAGACGTGCTCGCCCCATGACGTGATCGCCTCGAGTGTGCCGGCGACCTCGTAATCGGCCGGTGTGTAGAAGTCGCCCGCGCCGCGCGTTTTCTCGTACTGGTTCCAGATGAAGTTGTCGCGCATGCGGTGGGTGTAGTTGAGCCCCACCGCCCAGCCCGAGAGGATCTCGTGCTGCACGCCGATGATGTACTCCTCGGTGCGAGTCGGCTCGTGGTTGTCGTAGTCGATGCGGCCGACGGAAGGGGCGCCGGAGGAGAGATCGTCGGGATCGAGATTGAAGTGATAGAAGCCGCCGTACTCGAAGTCGATCTCGTTGCGCTGCACGCGCTGATCGCCGTTCGCGTCGCTCCAGTAGTAGTACAGGCCCTGGTCGTTGTAGAAGGGATTGCTCGCGCCGACTTCGCTCGAGCCCATCTGGTCGACGTAACGGCTGTAGCTCGCCTTCACGACCGTCTGCTTCTGCTCGCCGAACGCGTACGTCATGCCGAGGCGCGGCGTGATGCTTTCCCACTCCAGCTTGCGGTCGTCGCCCGCGTAGGAAGTTGCGGGCAGCACGTCCGGCACCAGCGGATTGGCCGGCACGTCGCTGGGGAGGTTGTACGCGCGCTGCAGGTCGTAGCGGGCGCCGCCCTGGATCGTGAGATTGCCCAGCTGGACCGTGTCGCCGATGTAGAAGTCGGTGTACTCGCCGTCGTAGATCGGGTGCGCCGGACGCGTAGGCACGACGTACTGGAACGGGCGTCCGCGCGAAGTCACCCAGTATTCGGTCCAGTACATCTCGCCCGGCCAGATCACCCACCACTCCGTGTTCTGGTCGCGGTAGCCGGCGCCGAACTTCACTTCATGGGAGATGTCCCCGGTCTGGAAGAACGTCGACGCGTCGGCGCGATAGTTGTTCTGTTCGAGTATCTGTTCGGACAGGCGATACGTGTTGTGCCAGCCGCGCGCCATGCCGCCGTTGAGGCCCGCGCTGTTGATCCACACCGGCTCGATGTCCATGCCGCCGCGCGGCTCCTGCTTGTAGCCGCTGTCGACGCGTGCGACGAGGCCGGTCAGCACGAAGTTGTTCGAGAAGACGTGCGTGTCCTCGAGCTTCGCCACCCATCCCGGACCGCTCTGGCGGCGTGCGGTTTCCGGCGGACGCGTGGCGGAGAGGTCGCGTGCGTTCACGGTCTTGTCGCTGAACATGTAGTACAGCGACGCGTTGTTGTTCGTGACCGGCTGCGCGCTGATCTTCGCCGTCCAGTTGATGAGCTCCGTGCGTTGCGGAAAGAGGTGCGAGCTCGTGACGTTCGAGATCGTGTTGTTGCTGTACGCGCCGTAGAACCACACGCGGTCGCGCAGAATCGGACCGCCGAAGTCGATGCCCTGTTCGGTCACGTTGTCGATGCGGTTGCCCTCGCGCACCGTGCCCGGCAGCGTGGCGTCGGCCTGCAGCGCCTCGTCGGCCCACACGATGCGGCCGGTGCCGGAGAAATCGTTCGACCCGCGCTTGGTGACCATGTTCACCTGCACGCCGGGCGTGCGCACGAACGGGTCGGCGCTGCTCGTGACGATCTGGAATTCCTGCAGCGATCCGAAGTCGTAATAGAACGTCGACGTACCCGTCTCGTCCATCTCCGTCACGTTGACGCCGTCGATGTTCCACGCGGTCTGGTGGCGTTCGGCGCCTTTGCTGACGAAGTAGGACTGCTGACCGCTCTTGTTGCCGCCGACGTTCACGCGGTCGACGAGCACGCCGGGCGTCATCTGCAGCATGACCCACGGATCGCGCGCGGTGGGGAGTTGCTCGATCTCTTCCTGCGTCACGACCGAGCTCGTGCCCATCTCGCGCGTGTCGATGAGCGGCGTCTCGCCGGTGACCGTCACGGTCTCGCTCATCTGCGGCGAGAGGACGAGGTCGAGGTTCGGACTCGTACCGATGTTGACGTCGATCTGGCGCCGGACCGTCGAGAAGCCGGAAAGCTCCGCGGTCACCGTGTAACGGCCCGGCGGGAGCCGGAGGAAACGGAAGGCGCCGTCGGTGTCGGTGACGAAGGTGTTCCGCAGACCATTCGACTCCGCGGTGACGGTGACGCCGGGAAGCGTGGAGCCCGTGGTGTCGGTGATTTTTCCGTAGATGTCGCCGCTGCTGGTTTGTGCGAGCGCCGGCATGGCGAGGAGCAGGAGGCCGGCCGTGAATGTCATGAGGAACTGGACGTAACGACGACAATTCAGGTACCGATTCATACCTCGCCCTCCTTGGCTGGTGAACGCTTCAGACGTGCGGGAAACGGAACGCGGCAACCATGAACTCGCCCTCGAAAGATGTCAACTACTATGGAGTCTCGATGGCGATCTTCCGCAAGGCTTTCGTCTCCTGCGTGCTGCTGCTCGCGGCATGCGGCGACCGTGTGCCGCGCCCCTCGAACGAGACACCGGTGTTCCTGATCTCGATCGACACGCTTCGCTCCGACCGCCTGCCGGCGTACGGATATCGCGGCGTCGCCACGCCCGCCATCGATCGCCTCCGCGCGGACGGAATCCTCTTCGAGCACGCGTACTCGCATTGCCCGCTGACGCTGCCCTCGCACGCCACGATCCTCACGGGCCGCCTCCCCGCAGACACGGGCATCCGCGACAACGTCGGCTATCAGCTCGACCCGAACGTCCCCACGCTGGCGGAGCTCCTCGGCAAGAACGGCTATCGCACGGGTGCGGCCGTGTCGTCGTTCGTGCTGCGGAAGAACACGCGCATCGATCGCGGATTCTCGTTCTGGGATGACCAGGTCGAGCAGGGGAGCAGCGCCACGGCAATCGGGGAGATCCAGCGCCCCGGCCCGAAAACCGCGGAGGTCGCGAAGCGGTGGATCGCGGAGCACGGCGGGAATCCGCTGTTCTTTCTGCTCCATCTCTACGAGCCGCACACGCCGTACGAACCACCCGAGCCGTTCCGCAGCCGCTACCCGAATCCGTACGACGGCGAGATCGCGGCGGCCGATCAGATCGTCGAAGAGTTCCTCGCGTTTCTCGAGCAGCAGGATCTCTACGACCGTTCGCTCATCATTCTCTTTTCCGACCACGGCGAAGGGCTCGGCGACCACGGCGAGGACGAGCACGGGATCTTCCTCTATCGCGAGGCCATCCAGGTGCCGCTGATCGTCAAACTGCCGAAGAGCGCGATGCGGGGACGGAGTGTCGCCACGGCCGTGCAGCTCAGCGACATCTTCCCGACCGTGACCGAGGTGACGGGGACGCGCACGGGCGTGGTCGACGGGAAGTCGCTGCTTTCGTTTTTGAAGGGGGAGCCGCGGCAACGGCTCGTGTACAGCGAGACGTACTACCCGCGCTTTCATTTCGGCTGGAGCGATCTGCACTCGCTCACCGACGGGCAGAAGCATCTCATCCAGGCGCCGCGACCGGAGCTGTTCGCGCTCGCCACCGATCCCGGCGAAAAGCACAACGTGCTGCAGCAGGATCGCCGCGCGTACACGGCGATGCGCAACGCGTTGCAGCCGCTCATTCGCGAGGCCGCGGCGCCGTCCGCGATCGATTCCGAGGAGGCGGCGAAGCTGGCGGCTCTCGGCTATCTGGGAGCGGGTGCGCAGACCGCGCCGGGCGCGGAGTTGCCCGATCCGAAAGACTCGATCGGTGTGTTGGCGGACGTGCGTCACGCGTTCACGCTCGCGCGACGCGACGAGACCGACACCGCGCTCGCACTCACCGAAAAACTGCTCGCCGCGAATCCGGCCATGCTCGATCTGTGGGATCTCAAGGCACGTCTTCTCGCCACCCAGCGGCGCCAGCGCGAGGCGATCGAGGCCGCGAAGGAGGGGCTTCGTCTCGCTCCGACGGCGAGTCATCTGGCGTTGCTGATCGCGACGATCGCGCTCGAGATCGGCGACACCAAAGAGGCGGAGCAGCACGCGGAACTGGCCATGCGCATCGAGCCGGCGCGCGCGCACGATCTGCTCGCGCGGGTGTGGATCGAGCGCGGCGATCTCGCGCGTGCCGAAAGCGAGGCGCGTAAATCGCTCGCCAGCCAGAAGGATCGCGCGCTCGCTTTCGTCACCCTGGCCCGCGTGCAGAAGGAGCGAGGCAATTACGGGGACGCTCTCGGCAGTCTCGACGCTGCAGCGGCGTCGCTCGCGGAGCGCGGCAGCCGCACGATCAACGGGCTGCATTTCCTGCGCGGCGATGCGCTGGCGCGTCTCGGCAGGATCGGCGAGGCGGAGCAGGCGTTCCGCGAAGAGATCCGGCTCTTTCCGCAGGAGTCCCGCGCGTACAAGAACCTCATCCTGCTCTACGTGGCCGACGGACGGACGCAGGAGGCGACGAGGCTGATCCACGAGCTCGTCGAAAAGTCCCCCACCCCCCTCGGCTACTTTGCAGTGATCGACGTCCTCAAAACCGTCGGCGACGAACGCGGCGTGAAGTTCTGGGCGCGGCGCGCGCAGCAGCGTTTCCCGAACGATCGACGTTTCGCCGCGCTGTCGTGAGCTTCACTCCGACAACGCGACCGCGATGGCGATCGTGCGCTGGATGCCCTTGAAGAAAGGCTCGATCTCGCAGCTCTCGTGCAGCGCGTGCGCACCCTCGCACGGCGCCGTCCCCATGCCGACGGCCGGGATACCCGCGCGCAACGCGGCGCTGGTGTGATTCGCGGCGGTGGGGGTGATCTCCGGCTCGAAGCCGAACGCGCGAAAGACCGCTTCGACCGTGGCCACCATTTCCGAGTTGCGGTGCCCGGGCAGGCTCGCCACTTCTTCGGTCGAGACCTTCTCGCGGCGCGACGTCATGCCCACGCGTTTCGCTTCTTCTTCGACGATCTGCTGGATGGTCGCGTCGAGGCGCTGCAGATCGCTCTGCACCGTCGAGCGCAGGTCGACGCTCATCCACGCGTCCGCGGCTTTCGAGTTGAAGACGTCCGCGCCGCCGAGCATCCCGATGTTGAGCCACGCGCTGTTCGGAAGCGGCAGCGCGTACACGCGCTCGATCGCGCGTGCGATCGGCAGCGTGGCCGAGTAGGGGGGCGTCCCCGAGCGCGTGTGTCCGCCGGGTCCGAGGATGTGGTAGCGGTGCCAGTAGATGCCGGTGCCGCCGTACGTGAAATTCGAGTAGCCGCCGTCGAGGGCGACGAAGCGATCGACGTTCGCGCGGTGATCGGCGAGGAACTGATCGACGCCGCGAAAGTTCGTTTCCTCTTCCACGGTGAAGAGAAACGTGAGATCGCCTTTGGTCTGTAACTGCGCACCGTTCATGGCGCGAATCGCGGCGAGCAGCGCGACGACGTTGCGCGTGTTGTCGCCGACGCCGGGCGCGTGGATGCGACCGTTCTCGACGCGCGTCGTGACGTTCGTGCCGAGCGCGAAGACGGTGTCGAGATGCGCATCGAGCACGACGCGCTTCCCTCCGCCCGTGCCGCGGCGCGTGCCCATCACGTTGCCGGCCGCATCGCGCCGGACGTCCGTCAGCCCGTATTGGCGGAGCAGCGATTCGACGCGCTCCGCCCGCTTCGCTTCGTGTCCCGACGGAGCCGGGATCTCCGTGATCTCGCGCCACTGCGCGACGATGCCTTCGCGATCGCGCTCGACAGCCTCGAACGCGCGCACCAGATCCGCACGCGCGACCAGCGCCTGCATCGCCTCGAGCGGCACCGCGGGGCGCGACTCCGCGACCGGAGGCGGTGCCGTCGCGCACGCGGCGAAGACGAGGAGCGAGAGGAGGGATGTCGCGCGACGGCTCATGCGCGCCGAATGGTATGGCGGACGCAGTGGCGCAACAACATCGCCGGCGCTCATATGATGCGCGTCATGCGTGATGCCCAACGCCCCTATGTCATCTGCCACATGCTTCCGTCGATCGACGGTCGCATCGTCCTTCGCGACTGGAAGCTCCCCAACGCCACGCGCGAGTACGAGCGCACGGCGGCGAGGTTCGACGCCGACGCGTGGATCATCGGCCGCATCTCCATGGAGCCCTATGCCGGCAAAACGAAAGTGCCGGTGCGCAAGAACCGCGAGCCGATCCCGCGCGAGGATTTCATCGCCGGCCATGACGCGACGTCGTACGCCATTGCCATCGATCCTTCCGGCAAGCTGACGTGGCGCGCGAGCGACATCGACGGCGAGCATGTGATCACCATCCTCACGGAACAGGTGAGTGACGATTACCTCGCATTTCTGCAGGCCAGGGGCGTGTCGTATCTCTTCGGCGGCAAGGCGCGCGTCGATCTCGCGAAGGTGCTGCAGAAACTGCGCGCGCGTTTCAAGATCAAAACGCTCCTGCTCGAAGGCGGCGGCAAGATCAACGGTTCGTTTCTCGCCGCGAATCTCATCGACGAATTGAGCATCCTCGTCGCGCCCGTTGCGGACGGGAGCATCGGCACGCCGGCGCTGTTCGACGTCGAGGATCGCCGCGTGCCGGCGCGCAATCTCAAACTGATGTCGATGGAGAAACGCCCGGGCGACATCGTCTGGCTGCGCTACAAAGTGCGACGCTGAAAGTGCGACGCTGATGGAAGTCTTCGAGCTCGTCATCGCGCTGCTCCTCGGCGGAGTCGTTCTCGCGGCAGTCGCGCGCCGGATGGCCACGCCGTATCCGGCACTCGTCGCGATTGCCGGCGCCGCGCTCGCGCTGCTTCCGGGTGTGCCCGTGCTCGTGCTCGAGCCCGCCCTCGTGCTCACGCTTTTCGTCGCGCCCGTGCTGCTCGACGCGGCTTTCGACGCGTCGCAACGCGATCTCCGCCGCAACTGGCACGCCGTCGCCGGCCTCGCCCTCGGCGCGGTCGTATTGACCATCATCGTCGTCGCCGTCGTCGCGCACACGCTCGTCCCCGGATTGTCCTGGACTGCCGCGATTGCCCTCGGCGCCATCGTCGCGCCGCCGGATGCCGCGGCGGCCACCGCGGTGCTCAAGCAACTCCGTCCGCCGAACCGGCTGCTCGTCATCCTCGAAGGGGAAAGCCTCTTCAATGACGCGAGCGCGCTGCTGATCTACCGCTTTGCGGTGGCCGCGAGCGTGACGGGCCTCGTTTCCGGCTGGTCGTTCGCGGGGACGCTGCTCGGCGTCGGCGTGGGCAGCGTGGTGCTCGCGCTCGTGCTGTCGCGCATCGTGCTGTTCATCGTCGCGCGCATCGAGGATCTCCCGACGATTGTGGTCTTCCAGTTCTGCAGCACGTTCGCGGTATGGCTGCTGGCGGAGCGTCTCCATCTCTCCGGCATCCTGACGGTGGTCATCTACGCCATGGCGCTGTCGCGCCGGTCCGCGGAAACGATCGCCGCGCGCGTGCGCCTTCCTTCGTATGCGGTCTGGGAAGTCGCGGTCTTCGTGCTGAACGTGCTCGCGTTTCTCCTCGTCGGCCTGCAGCTCCGGCAGATCGTGGAGCGCACCGGCTGGACCGAATACATCGGCGTGGCCGCGGCGGTATGCGTGGCGGTGATTCTCTCGCGCATGCTGTGGGTGACCGGCGCCGCGGCGGTGAGCCGCTGGCGATGCCGGCCGCGCGGTGACGCTCGCGAACAGCCGCGCGACATCGTGGCGCTCTCCGGCCGCGCCGCGTGGATCGTCGGCTGGTGCGGGATGCGCGGCACTGTGACGCTCGCCGCGGCGCTCGCACTGCCGGTGAATTTCCCTCATCGCAATCTGATCTTCTTCACGTCGTTCGCGGTCGTGCTGGTGACGCTCGTCGTACAAGGCATGACCTTGCGGCCGCTGCTCACATGGCTCGACGTGCGCGACGACGGTTCCGTCGAGCGCGAAGTGAAACTCGCACGCGTCGAGACGCTGCGCGCCGCGCTCGAAGCGGTGCGCGAATCGGGTGGAGGCGCAAGCGCCGACGTGCTGCGCCGCCGTTACGAATTGCGATTACGCCACGCGGAACACAATGAAGAGGATGGCGACAGCGAAATCCAGCAGGCAGCGCAAATCATTCGCGTCGCGACCGAGGCGGAACGGCGCCGCCTCATTGCACTGCGTAATGACGGCACCATCGGCGATGCGGCATTTCAGGTCGTCGAACAGGAGGTCGATCTCAAAGAGCTCGACCTGCAGCAGATCGTCGAGTCCGGACCCGAAGTAAGGGGCAAGCCCCACAAAAGTGTCTGATTTGTGTCTTTCCATCCGTACGTCTAGACTACCTATGGATGGAGGGCATCATGCCGAAGCAACGTCTCCTGGTCCTTGTTGTGTTTCTGGCGGCGTTCACCCTGGCCGCGGATCGGCCGAAACGCGTATGGGAATGGTCGGTCGACGAGCGACTGGCCGAACGCCTCGATCCTGCGCACATTCTCGAGCGGCAAGTTGCATACGAGCGCGCGCACGCGAAAGCGCTGCAACGTTCGCCCGATCCGGAGCCGCAGCCCGCGAATTTCGCGCACGTCATTGACGGCCGGCGCAATCCCGAGCTCTTTCTCCCGCACGAGCTGTTCGACGCGCTCATGACCGGTCTGACAGGCGACGGGACGCTGCGCGGGAAGCAGCGCGCCTATTACGGACGCGCCATTCGTGCCTTCGGTTATGACGATGCGGAATTCTGGGCCCAGCTCGAATCCGT
>Ga0196958_10000646_pt1 | contig 11412 bp, 10 predicted proteins | sample S1v_10metaG_FD_148654 | JGI IMG/M metagenome (GOLD analysis project Ga0196958, IMG submission 148654) | Soil microbial communities from Anza Borrego desert, Southern California, United States - S1+v_10 | ecosystem: Environmental > Terrestrial > Soil > Desert | place: USA: California | collected...
GTCATGCACCGCTGGAAGTTCGCGCTGTCGCCGGTCGTGCCGGTCACGGTGGTGCTGCTGACGCTGCTCGTCCTGCAGCCCGACCTCGGGATGACGATCTCGCTGGGCATCGTGCTCGTCGCGCTGCTCTTCTTCGGCGGTGCCCCGATGCGGCTGATCCTGCTCCTGGGCAGCGGCGCGGTGGCCGGTGCGATCGTGCTCGCGCTCAGCGCCGAGTACCGGATGAGCCGCATCACGTCCTTCCTCAACCCGGAGAGCGCCGACCCGCAGGCGGCCGGGTTCCAGGCGCAGCAGGCGCTCTACTCGCTGGCCGACGGCGGCCTGTTCGGGCAGGGCCTCGGGCAGGGCCGGGCCAAGTGGAGCTACCTGCCCAACGCCCACAACGACTTCATCTTCGCGATCGTGGCCGAGGAGCTCGGCTTCCTCGGGGCGTTCGCCGTGCTGGCGCTGTTCGCCACGCTCGCCTACACCGGCTTCCGGATCGCGGCGCGCAGCGCCGACCCGTGGGTGCGGCTCGTCGTGGCCACGTCCACGACGTGGCTCGTGGCCCAGGCCGCGATCAACATCGGCTACGTCGTGGGGCTGCTGCCGGTGACCGGGCTGCAGCTCCCGCTGATCTCCTCGGGAGGCACGTCCCTCGTGGTCACCATGTTCGTCTTCGGGATGCTCGCCAACGCGGCGCGGCACGAACCCGAGGCCATCGCGGCGCTCAAGCAGCACGGCCAGGGCCGCATCGCCCGGCTGCTGTGGCTGCCGCTGCCCGAGCCCTACCGGGCGCCGGTCCTGCGCCCGCCCACCCAGCGGGGGCGGGTGCGATGACGGGCCCGTCGATCGTCGTCGCGGGCGGGGGCAGCGGCGGCCACATCGAGCCGGCGTTGGCGTTCGCCGACGCCGTGCGCGCGCTGCGCCCGGACGCCCGCGTCACGGCGCTGGGCACCGCGAAGGGCCTGGACACCACGCTCATCCCGGCCCGTGGCTACCCGCTGGAGCTGATCCCGCCGGTGCCGCTGCCCCGCAAGCCGACCGCCGACCTCCTGCGGCTGCCCGGCAAGGTCCGCGCCGCCGTCTCCCGCGTGCGGGAGGTGCTCACGGCCGTCGACGCCGGTGCGGTGGTCGGGTTCGGCGGGTTCGTCGCGCTGCCCGCCTACCTGGGCGCCCGCGGGCGGGTGCCGGTCGTCGTGCACGAGGCGAACGCCCGCGCCGGGCTGGCCAACAAGGTCGGGGCGCGGTTCGCCGACATCGTCGCGGTCGCCGTGCCGGGCAGCGGGCTGCCGAAGGAGCAGGTCGTCGGGATGCCGTTGCGGCGCTCGATCACCGGCCTCGACCGGCAGGCGCTGCGCGCGCAGGGCCGGCAGTTCTTCGGCCTGCCGCCGCAGGGGCCGGTGCTGCTCGTCTTCGGCGGCTCGCTGGGAGCGCGCACGCTCAACACCGCCGTCTCGGCCGCACTGCCCGAGCTGCTGCGCGCCGGTGTCGCCGTGCTGCACGCGCACGGCAAGAGCGGTGAGCCCGCCCCGCCCGCCCGCGGCTACCTCGGCGTGCCGTACATCGAGCGGATGGACCTCGCCTACGCCGCGGCCGACGCCGTCCTCTGCCGGGCCGGGGCGACCACCGTGGCCGAGGTGTCGGCGGTCGGGCTGCCCGCCGCCTACGTGCCGCTGCCGCACGGCAACGGCGAGCAGGCGCTCAACGCCCGCCCGGTGGTGGCGGCGGGCGGCGGCGTGCTCGTCGCCGACGCCGACCTGACGGGGGAGCGGGTCGTGGCCGAGCTGGTGCCCCTGCTGCGCGACCCGCGGCGGCTGGCCGAGGCCGGACGGGCGGCGCGCTCGTCCGGGCACGCCGACGCCGCCGACCGGCTCGCGCGCATGGTGCTGGAGCTCGTGGGTGCGGCGCCGGAACCGCAGACCGAGGTGATGCGGCCGTGGAGGGACCGATGACGGGGACCGGGCGGAGCGTGGCGGAGCGGACGGACGCCGTCCAGCTCGCCGAGCGGGTGCACCTGATCGGGATCGGTGGTGCCGGGATGAGCGGCATCGCGCGGATCCTGCTGGCCCGGGGCACGGCCGTGTCGGGCTCCGACGCGAAGGACTCCCGCGCGGTGCTCGCGCTGCGCGCGCTGGGCGCCGACATCGCGATCGGGCACGACGCCGCGCACCTGCCCGCCGCGCCCGCCACCGTCGTGGTGTCGTCGGCGATCCGCCCGGCGAACCCGGAGCTCACCGGGGCGCGTGAGCGCGGGCTCGCCGTGGTCCACCGCGCGCAGGCGCTGGCCGCCCTCACGGCGGGCCGGCGGCTGGCCGCGGTGACGGGCACGGCGGGCAAGACCTCCACCACCTCGATGCTCACGGTCGCGCTGCAGCACAGTGGCGTGGACCCGTCCTTCGCGATCGGCGGCGACCTCGCCTCGTCCGGCTCGGGCGCGCACGAGGGCAGCGGCGACGTGTTCGTCGTGGAGGCCGACGAGAGCGACGCGTCGTTCCTGGCCTTCTCACCCACGGTCGCGGTCGTGACCAACGTCGAGGCCGACCACCTCGACCACTACGGCAGCGACGACGCCTACGTCGCGGCGTTCGGGGAGTTCCTGGAGCGCATCGTGCCCGGCGGCGCGCTGATCGCCTGCGTCGACGATCCCGGGGCCGCCGCGCTCGCCGCGCTGGCCGCCGAGCGCGGCATCCGGGTGCGCCGCTACGGGCGCGACCCCGCCGCGGACGCGCAGCTGCTCGACTTCCGCCCCGACGGCACCGGCGCTCGGGCCGTGCTGCGCCTCCGGGACGAGCACGGCCACGACGGCCGCGCGCACCTGCTGCGGCTCGCGGTGCCCGGCGAGCACATGGCGCTCAACGCGCTCGGCGCGCTGCTCGCGGGGGTGGAGCTCGGCGCCGACGCCGACGCGCTGCTGGCCGGGCTCGCGGCGTTCGACGGGGTGCGGCGGCGGTTCGAGTTCCGCGGCCGCGCCGCGGGGGTGGCGGTGTACGACGACTACGCCCACCACCCGAGCAAGGTGGCGGCGCAGCTGCGGGCGGCGCGCGAGGTCGTCGACGGGCACGGCCGGGTCGTGGTGGCGTTCCAGCCGCACCTGTACTCCCGCACCCGCCGGTTCGCCGCCGAGTTCGGGGCTGCGCTCGGGCTGGCCGACGAGGTCGTCGTGCTCGACGTGTTCGGCGCGCGGGAGGACCCGGTGCCGGGCGTCACGGGCGCGCTCGTCGCGGACGCGGTGCCGTTGCCGCCGGAGCGCGTGCGGTTCGTGCCGCGGTGGGAGGAGGTGCCCGCCGTCGTGGCCGGGGTCGCCGCCCCGGGCGACCTCGTGATCACGATGGGCGCCGGCGACGTCACCGTGCTCGCACCGGAGATCCTGCTCGAGCTGGAGCGGCGGGAGGCCCCGTGACCGGGCCCGGGAGTTCACCGTCGGACCCGGCGGTGGCGCCGTGACCCGGCCGGGTGGCTCCCGGGGCCGCCGCGGCGGCGACCGGGCCGTCGCCGAGCGGCCCGCCCCGCGCCCGCCCCGCGACGCGGAGCGACCCCCGCCGCGTCCGGTGTCGAAGGCCCGCTACCGCCGCCGGCGGCTGGCCGCGCTCCTGGCCGGGCTGGTGCTGCTCGTCGGGCTCGGTCTCGGCGCCCGGCTGCTGCTCTACGACGCCGGCCTGTTCGACGTCGAGGAGGTCCGCGTCGCCGGCGCCGTCACCGTGCCGGAGGTCCAGGTCCTCGACGCGGCCGCCGTCACCCCGGGTGGGCCGCTCGCCGCCGTGGACACCTCGGCGGTGGCCGCGCGCGTGGCGCAGCTGCCGCCGGTCGAGTCGGTGCACGTCGACCGCTCGTGGCCGCACACCGTCACCGTCACGATCACCGAACGGGTGCCGGTGGCGACCGTCACGACCCCGCAGGGGCCCGCGCTCGTCGACCGCACCGGCGCCGTCTACCACGGCGCCCCCGCCCCGGACCTGCCCCGGTTGACGACGGCCCCGCGCTCGGGCGACCCGGCCACGGTCGCCGCCGTCACCGTGCTCGTGGCGCTGCCCGACGCCCTGCGCGCCCAGGTCGAGACGGCGGGCGCCACGATCTCGGCACCCGGTGCGCCCGCCCAGGTCACCCTCGCGCTGACCGAGGGCAGGCAGGTGCGGTGGGGCGACCCGGACCGGTCGGAGGAGAAGGCCGCCGTCCTCGCCGCGCTGCTCACCCAGCCCGGCACCGTCTACGACGTGGCCACCCCCGACCTCCCCACGATCCGCCGCTGACCGCCCGCCGCGCCGCGACCGGGCGCACGCGGGGCCGGTTCGCGCGGAGGAGGCTCGACGCGCGCGGCACGGGGTACGCCGGCGGGGGTGTCGCGAGGTCTCCCACGACGCGCCGCGTCACCCGACACGGTGACGACCGGCCCCGCGCACGCCCTCGGCGCCCGCGCAAGGGATGATCGGACCCTGAAGATCGACCCGGTTGGGGGCTGGCGGACACGCGGCGCGCCTGCTGGACCGAGACCGGAACGCGACCTAGCGTTCTCCCCGGATGGCCCGGACCCCCGGGGACGGACCCGAGCTGGACTGGAAGGTGCGCCCTTATGACGCCCCCGCACAACTACCTGGCCGTGATCAAGGTCGTCGGCATCGGTGGCGGCGGCGTGAACGCCGTCAACCGCATGATCGAGGTCGGACTGAAGGGCGTCGAGTTCATCGCGGTGAACACGGACGCGCAGGCCCTGCTGATGTCCGACGCCGACGTCAAGCTCGACATCGGGCGTGAGCTCACCCGGGGCCTCGGCGCCGGCGCCAACCCCGAGGTCGGCCGCAAGGCCGCCGAGGACCACCGCGAGGAGATCGAGGAGGTCCTCAAGGGGGCCGACATGGTCTTCGTCACCGCGGGCGAGGGCGGCGGCACCGGCACCGGTGGCGCTCCCGTCGTCGCGTCGATCGCGCGCAAGCTCGGCGCGCTGACGATCGGCGTGGTCACGCGGCCGTTCACGTTCGAGGGCCGCCGCCGGGCCGGGCAGGCCGAGGACGGCGTCCAGTCGCTGCGCAACGAGTGCGACACCCTCATCGTCATCCCCAACGACCGGCTGCTGCAGCTCGGCGACGTGGGCGTCTCGCTGATGGACGCGTTCCGCTCCGCCGACGAGGTGCTGCTCTCCGGTGTGCAGGGGATCACCAACCTGATCACCACGCCCGGCCTGATCAACCTCGACTTCGCCGACGTCAAGTCGGTCATGTCCAACGCGGGCAGCGCGCTCATGGGCATCGGGTCCTCCCGCGGGGAGGGCAGAGCCGTGCAGGCCGCGGGCAAGGCGATCAACTCGCCACTGCTCGAGGCGTCCATGGACGGCGCGCAAGGGGTGCTGCTGTCCATCGCGGGCGGCTCCGACCTCGGCCTGTTCGAGATCAACGAGGCTGCGTCGCTGGTGCAGGAGGCCGCCCACCCCGAGGCCAACATCATCTTCGGCACCGTGATCGACGACTCGCTCGGCGACGAGGTGCGCGTCACCGTGATCGCCGCCGGCTTCGAGGCGGGCGGCCCGACGCACAAGAAGCTCGAGCCCACCGCGTTCAGGTCACCCGAGAAGTCGTCGTCGAACGTGATCGCGTCGGGCGTGAGCGGCAGCACCGCGCCGTCCGCGCCGCCGTCCGCCCCGCCGGGCGGGAACGGCACCGCGCCCGCGGCGACGAACGGGGCGCCTCCTGCCACCGGGAACGGTGCGGGTCCCGCGGGGGAGGCCGCATCCGCGCCGGCGGGCAACGGCACCCTGCCGAGCAGTGCGCCCCGCACCGGCAACGGCCAGGCGGCGGGCACCGCGTACACCCAGCCGCACACCCAGCAGCCGCACGCTCCGGCGCCCACCCAGCCGGCCCCGCAGGCCGCCCCGAGTCCGCCGCCTCCGGTCACCCCGCACCAGACCGGCACGCTTCCTCCGGCCGCCCCGGCCGTCGGCTCGTACGCGCCTGCGCCCCGCCAGCCGGACGTGCCGCGCCGCGAGCCCGCGTACGAGCCCGCGCCCGAGCCGCAGCGTCCGCAGGTCTCCGAGCGTCCGGCCCCCGCCTACACCCAGCCGGTGGACGTCGCCGACCTCGACGACGACGTGGACGTGCCGCCGTTCATGAAGAGGTGAGCATCCGCGTCCGGCGGGTGGTCAGCACCCGGGCGGGCGGCCGCTCGCGCGGCGACTTCGCCACGTTCAATCTCTCCGGGCTCGTCGGCGACGACCCCGCGGCCGTCGCGGCCAACCGCGGGCGGCTGCGCGCCGAGCTCGGGGTGCCCGTCGTCTTCCTCCAGCAGGTGCACGGCACGCGGGTGGAAACCGTCGACGCGGTGCCTGCTGACGACGCGCCGGACGTCGCGGCCACCGACGCGGCCGTCACCGCGCTGCCCGGCGTCGGGCTCGCCGTGCTCGCCGCCGACTGCGTGCCGGTGCTGCTCGCCGACCCCGTGGCGGGGGTGGTCGGCGCGGCCCACGCCGGTCGTACCGGTGCGGCTGCCGGCGTGCTGCGGGCCACCGTCGGCGCGATGGAGGCGCTGGGCGCTCGTCGGGACGCGCTCGAGGTGCTGCTCGGGCCGGCGATCTGCGGCGGCTGCTACGAGGTGCCCGCCGCCATGCGCGCCGAGGTGGACGCACGGCTGCCCGGGAGCGCGGTGCGGACCCGGCGCGGGACGCCGGGGCTGGACCTGCGCGCCGGGCTCTACCACCAGCTCACCGAGCTCGGCGTGGCCCGCATCGGCGGCGACCCGCGCTGCACCCTCGAGAGCCCGGACCTCTACAGCCACCGCCGCGACCCCCGCAGCGGTCGCCAGGCCGCGATCACATGGCTCGACCCGCGCTGAGCGGGCACCCCGCGACCGACGGCACTCCCGTCGGCTAGGCACCGACGGGAGTGCCGTTCGTCAGGCAGTCGGGAGAGACGGGAGATCGGGCGATGAGCAGCACCGAGCGGCGGGACGAGCTCGCCCGGCGGCTCGAGGCCGTGCGGGAGCGGATCGCGGCGGCCTGCGACGCCGCCGGGCGCGACCCCGCGTCCGTCGCGATCCTCGCCGTCACCAAGACCGTGACCGCGGAGGACGTCGCGACCCTGCTGGACCTCGGGCTCGCCGCGTTCGGCGAGAACCGCGTCCAGGAGGCCGGGGCGAAGGTCGCCGATGTGGCCGCGTTGCGGCCGGACGCGGACCCGCGCTGGCACTTCGTGGGGAGCCTGCAGCGGAACAAGGCCAGGTCGGTGGTGCGCTGGGCCGATCAGGTGGAGTCGGTGGACTCGGTGCGCCTGGCCGACGCGCTCGACGCCGCCGTACGGCGCGAGCAGGAGACCGGTGGGCGCATCGATCGGTTACCGGTTCTGCTGCAGTACAGCGTCGACGGCGACCCGCGGCGGGGTGGCGTGCCCCGGGACGGACTGGCGCGGCTCGCCGAACACGTCGCCTCGTGCGCCGGGCTGCAGCTGGCCGGGCTGATGGCGGTGGCGCCGATGAGCGCCGACCCGGACGTCGCCTTCGCCGACGTCGCCGCGGCCGCCGCAGAGATGAACGCCACGTTTCCGCAGGCCACCGCCCTGTCGATGGGCATGAGCGGCGATCTGGAGGCCGCGATCAGGCACGGTTCGCGGCTGGTGCGTGTCGGAACGGCCCTTGTGGGGGAACGACCGTTAACCTCGCGGTGATCGTCGGTCGCTCGGGCAGCGACCGGCCGTCGGGGGCAGCTGATGATGGGAGCGCGGATGGGCGCGATGTACCGGCTCAAGGCCTACTTCGGCATGGTGCCCGCCGAGGAGCTGGGCGAGTACGCCGATGAGCCGTTCGCCGACTCCTACGCCGAGCCCCGCCGGGAGCGGTCCGTGCGCGACTACGCCAACGAGCGCTGGGACGACCGGTTCACGTACGAGGACGAGTCCGGGCCGGGCCGGGGCGACCGCTACGACGACGAGTGGGACCGCCGCCCGCCGCGTCCGGTCGCCGTGGAGCGCCCGGCGTCCCGCGGCCCGTCCGGCATGGGCCCGTCCCCGGTCCGCGGCGCGCTGGCGATCGACCCCGAGGTGAGCCTGCAGGAGCCCGTGCGGTCCGTCGCCCCGGTCGCCGCCCCCGCCGCCGTGCCCGAGCAGCGGGACCGGGCCGCCACCGGCGCCGCCGCGCTGAGCCGCATCACCACGCTGCAGCCCCGCAGCTACCGGGAGGCGCGCACCATCGGCGAGCGCTACCGCGACGGCGTTCCGGTGATCATGAATCTCACCGAGCTCGACGCGGCCGACGCCAAGCGCCTCGTCGACTTCGCCGCCGGGCTGGCGTTCGCGCTGCGCGGCTCGATCGACAAGGTCACCAGCCGCGTCTTCCTGCTCACACCGGCGGACGTCGAGGTGTCGGCCGACGACGCGCGGATGCTCGCGCAGCGCACCGTCTCCGGCGGCCGGGGAGAGTGACGGAGGACGCGTCCGGACGCCGCTAGGATCGGCGCCGTGCCCCTCGCCATCCAGTTCGTCCTCTACTACGTGCTCTTCTTCTTCTGGCTCCTGCTCATCGGGCGGATCGTGGTGGAGCTGGTGCGCAGCTTCGCGCGCCAGTGGGTGCCGGCGGGACCCAGTGCCGTCGCTCTCGAGCTGATCTTCACAGCAACCGACCCGCCTGTGAAGTTGTTGCGGAGAGTGATCCCCGTCGTCCGGATCGGCGGCGTGGGACTGGACCTGTCGATTATGGTTCTACTGCTGGTCGTGTTCATACTGATGAACGTTGCCCAGCCGACGCCGCTGTGAGCCCCAGTCACACGGTGCCGCCGCCGAGGACTGCATGAGGTGATCCGATGCCGCTGACGCCCGCCGACGTTCACAACGTCGCGTTCAGCAAGCCCCCAATTGGGAAGCGGGGGTACAACGAGGACGAGGTCGACGCGTTCCTCGACCTGGTCGAGGCCGAGCTGGCTCGCCTGATCGAGGAGAACGAGGACCTGCGCGAGCAGGTCTCCCAGCTCGAGCAGCGCCTCGGGAACGCACAGGCCGACCTGGAGGAGGCGCGCTCGCGGCCCCAGGCCGGGATGGGCGCGGTCTCCCCGCCGACCCAGCAGATCCAGCGGCAGGAGCCGCCGCTGCGCCAGATGGAGCCCCAGCGCGCCATGGCCGCCGCTCCTCCGTCGCTCGGGGACACCGGTGAGCAGGGTGGCGACAGCCACGTCCAGGTCGCGAAGGTCCTGAGCATGGCCCAGGAGATGGCCGAGCGGCTCACCGCCGAGGCCAAGTCCGAGGCAGACGCGATGCTCACGGACGCGCGCACCAAGTCCGAGCAGCTGCTCTCCGAGGCGCGCAGCAAGTCCGACGGGCTCGTCAACGACGCCCGTGCGCGCGCCGAGACGATGCTCAACGACGCCCGTACCCGGGCCGAGACGCTGGAGCGGCAGTCGCGCGACAAGGCCGCCACGCTGGTCGGTGACGCCGAGCGCAAGCAGGCGGAGATCATCGGCACGATCACCCGCGACAAGTCGGTCCTCGAGAAGAAGATCGACGAGCTGCGCACCTTCGAACGCGAGTACCGCACCCGCCTGAAGACCTACCTGGAGTCCCAGCTGCGGGACCTCGGGGAACGTGGCTCTGCGGCTCCGTCCGACAGCCGGTCCAGCTCGAACGGCGGGTACGCGTCCACCGGCTACGGCCAGCGCGCCGACGCCGGGAGCTGAGCCCTCGACCGACCCGGGTGGTGCGGACATGACGTGCCGCACCTCCGCAACACGGAGTGAGACGTGCTGCTGCTGGTCCTGATCCTCGTTCTGATCGCCTTCGGCCTGCTGGTCGTGGCGCTGCTGTCCGGCAGCGTCCTGTGGGCCTGGGTGTCCGTCGGTGTGAGCGTCGCCGCCGCGGCGGTGTTGCTGATCGACTGGCTGCAGCGGCGGAGCGCGGTGAGGGCGGGCGCCGAGGCAGCCGCCGGCGCGTCCGCAGCGTCCCCGGCAGAGCCGCCGCGGGGTCGCACCACACCCGACCTGGAGCCGGTCACCGAGGTGCTGCCGATCGTCCCGCGGTCGGCACCGGAGCCGGGCAGCGACTCCGAGCAGGAGAAGCCCGGTAACCGGTTCGACCACGTAGGCGACACCGCGAAGACCGTCGTGATGCCGGTCGTGCGACCGTCCGCCTCTGCGGAGCAACCGTCCGGCGCTTCCGGCGACACCCCCTCCTCGGGGGGTGATCCATCACCCACCGTGACCAATTCGGGTCCGGATCGTTCTCCGTCCACCTCTCCGGCGAGTGCGGACGAGGACGCGTCCGCGGGGCAGGAGAAGGCCCCCGACGCGCCGGAGCGCCCCGCGCAGCCGGCCGCGAGCGCGGGTCCGCCGACCACCGCCACGCCGGCCGGCGACACGGACCAGGAGAGCCCGACGACGGTCGCCGCGGCGACGCCCCCGCCGGCGCAGGCGACGGAGCCGGCGCCCCCGACCACGGCGAGTCCCAGCACGGTGGAGGAACCCGCCGCGGCCGAGAAGCCGGCCGACACGCCACGAGGCGTCGATGACCCCCCGCCCGCGGGCGAGCCGCGCGCCGAGTCCGCGGAATCGGACGCCGAGCGCACGACGGCCGAGGCGACCGGGAGTGCCGCGGCTCCCGCGGACGGCGACAGCGCGGCCTCGGCGCCCGAGGTCGAGGCGGCCCCGCCCGGGTCGGACGAGGAGCCGCCCGAGGAGCAGCGCGACCCCGCGGCGGCCGCCGTGGTGGCCGGGCTGGAGAACGAGGTGCTCGTCGTCGACGAGCAGCCGCGCTACCACGTCGGCGGCTGCCGCTCCCTGCTCGGCAAGCCACTGATCCCGCTCCCCGTGCGGGAGGCCGTCGAGCTCGGCTTCACCCCATGCGGCTGGTGCACGCCCGACCGCACCCTCGCCGGGCAGCAGGCCGCGGCCCGGTAGCCCGTCGGAATACCGGGTGGCGCCAGGGCGCTACGCTGGGATGCACAGGCACCGATCCGGCCATCACCGGGGAGCCTCCGGAAGAAACGCCCCGTCCCACGGGGCGGAGTAGAACCGGACGGGAGCGGCCCGTCACAGCCGTCCGATGAGAGGCCGCCCCGTCCCCGGGGCGGCAAGCGGGGTGGTACCGCGGCGCTCGCGTCGTCCCCGTGCAGGCAGCACCACAGCCACGCACGAGGAGCACCAGCGATGAGTGAGAAGCGCTACCCGGCCGTCCCGGCGCACCCGTCGTTCCCCGCGCTCGAGCGGGAGGTCCTGGACGTCTGGGAGCGCGACGACACCTTCCGCGCGTCCGTCGAGGCGCGGCCCGCCGGCGAGAACGGCAGCAACGAGTTCGTCTTCTACGACGGCCCGCCGTTCGCCAACGGCCTGCCGCACTACGGCCACCTGCTCACCGGCTACGTCAAGGACGTCGTGCCGCGCTACCAGACGATGCGCGGGCGCCGCGTCGAGCGCCGCTTCGGCTGGGACACCCACGGCCTGCCCGCCGAGGTCGAGGCCGAGCACCAGCTCGG
>Ga0196958_10000648_pt1 | contig 11386 bp, 25 predicted proteins | sample S1v_10metaG_FD_148654 | JGI IMG/M metagenome (GOLD analysis project Ga0196958, IMG submission 148654) | Soil microbial communities from Anza Borrego desert, Southern California, United States - S1+v_10 | ecosystem: Environmental > Terrestrial > Soil > Desert | place: USA: California | collected...
TCGTGCACCCGGCGGGCAAGCCACGACGTCCGATAAGCCGTTTCGACGTGCCATTGCGTCATCATCGGCAGTCGATAGGTGTTCGACGCGTTCCGGTCGGCGCCGGGCACGCCAAGGCGGCTCATCAGGTTCATGAGCCCGTCGGACATGAACGTTCCGCCAGCGGGAGGGGTTAGGGCGTTGCCGTCGGCCACGTGGTTCGCTCCGGATCAGGTCGGCGCACTGTAGCGCGAGCGCGGCGGATACAGAAACGCCCCCGGCTTTGGCTCCGGGGGCGCTAATGACAGGCGGCGCGGTGGACGGGGTTGGATACCCGCAGCAATTTCCCCCGGCTCAACTCCGGCACGAAGCCGACGCGGCCTGACGGGTTATCGTCGCCCTAGCGAACGCACACACACCCGCCGCCTTCCCCTCAGTCCGTGCAAGCACCATCCGAGGGCGAATTACTGATATCAGAACCCCGCGAGGCCCGGAAGGGGTCATATCGCTGGAGCGCATCAAGCACCGCGTTCACGATCGCCGGGGCGGCGTCCAGCACGACGGCGTGTTCAAGGGCTCCGCGCGCTACAGGCACCTCACGGCCATCGGGGAACACGAGCCGGAGCGGGCGCACACCCTCAGTCGACACCTCTTCGCGCGTCGTGAAGGCGTGCTGACACGTGAAGCACCGCCGGCGTCGACGGATGCACCGGCCTTGACCGGGGCGGCTGTCCGTCACGCCGGTCTCGGGGCCATTGCAGACGGGGCACCGCAGGCCAAGCGGATCGACGCTCATGGCTCAAGCCACGTCAGGCGCAGGACGCGCACCATTGCTAGGGCCACGAATCCCCCGCCGACCCAAAAAAGCGGCACGCCCCACAAGTTACGGTCGAAGAGGAGCGCGACGCCCCACGCGGCGGCGGCGACCCCAACCACGACATAGACCACGGCGAGCGCGAGATATCGCAGGAGGCGGAAGGGTGGGCTCATGGCTTGCGGGCCTCCATCATGGCGTCGGCGTAGCGATAGGCGGTGTCAGCCTGATCCACGACGGATTCGGCCTGCCCGTGGCTGGTGGATAGCAAGCCCGTCAGCGCCGCCATGGCGAACTGATCGCGGAGGGTGGGCTGTTCGGACAGGACCGTCAGCCGTCCGCCGCCTTGCATCAGCACCGCGCGAAGATCCTCTTGAACGGGAGAAGCGGAGCCGCCGGCCGGTGGCCTGACCGATGATGCGCCCGCCGGTGGTGTCGGCGAACCCTCGCTGGCGGGGGGGCGATATCCGCCACGCGAATCCGTCACCACCAAAGATGGCACAGGGCACGGGTGCGACTGGACGTGCCGCGACCACAGCATGCGGGAGCACCCGGCCTGTATGGCCGGCCCGTCGCCGCCGCACACGCATTCTTCGCCGAGTTCGCATCGGCCGATTACTTCATTCATGGCGTCACCCCCCGCACCGGGTCGACCGTGATCGCCGCTTCACCAACGGCGGCCTGCACGAGCGCGAGCGCGGCCCGATGCTCCTCGCTGGCCAAGAGCTGTTCGGCTTCCTTCAGAAGGGATTCGTGGTGGCGGTTGATCACCGCCGTCAACGCTTCGTTCAAGGTCTCGTTAGCGGCGTGGGTCTCGCTGCGCAGGTACGCGTTCACCCCCCGCACCCGATTAGCAGCAAGAAACTCCCGCGCGCCCCGCACCTTCTCCAGCCGTTGCGCAGCCTGACTCGTCTTGCTCATGTGATCCTCTCTTGTGAGCGTTCAGGATCCGCCCCGGCGCACCAGGGCGGCGGCTGAAGGCTCAGTCCGCGAGGCGCGCCCTTCCCCATCGGGGACGCAGAACCGCCTCCGCATCCAGCAGGCCGGGGCCGCGTGCGTAAATTTCGCCGTACCAAGCTTGCGTCACTTCGTGGCGGGCGTGCCGAACGCTCCAGTCCGCAGGCACGCTCACGCGAAGCACGATTTCGACGGTCTTTCGTCTCTTCCGGCCGCTCACGCCGCGCCCTCCTTCAGGTGGATCTTGCCGTCTTCGGAAAGGTAGGGGGTTAGGGGCGGGAAGCCGGGCTGGCGCTTGCCGCCATTCCAGAACCACGCGCCGTCTTCGCTGCGGTTGTCGCGTCCGAGAATGCTCGCTGCCACCTCACAGTCCGCGATGATCCGCGCCAGCGCTTCAGGGGAAAGGTCGGAGAAGCCGGGACGATCCATGCCACCCCAGAGCCAAGGCCGGTTTGCCCACTCAGTGTCTTGGTTGGCGAACAGCACCTCAACGTACCCTTGCTGGAAAGGGGTGAGGTCGGACCAGCGGTAGTCACCGCAGATGCCCGCAATTCCGGTCGGGACGTTCTGAACCTCGCCCGACGTGTCTAGCTTGAAGGTGTCCATCAGGAAGCCCCTAGATCCGCACGTTGATGGAGCCGTCAGGCCCCTGCACGTCGATTTCGCTGCGGAGCCATCCCCCAGCGCGCCAGCGGCGGCCTTGGTCGGTGGCTTCATGAAGGGTGGCGAAGCGCTCAAAGCGGATGCGCTTGCCGTCGCGGATCAGGGCGGCGGTGAATGGCTTCGTGTCCATGTCAGCACCCGAAAGCACGTTCGGCGCGCTGCGCTTCCGCGACGCCATCGTTGCTCCACGTACGCTCGCCGGCTTCCCACCCATGGCGGAAGTCACGGTGTGAGTGGGCGGGGGGCTTGGCGTTCCAGCGGCCAGCGTCCAGCGCCGCATGCGCGGCTTCACGGCCGGCGGTATATTGCTCGCCATCAAAGGGCAGTGTCGTCATTCCCGTGTCTCCCTCGGCTCAGGTCGGGCGTCGCCCGGTCCATTACCGATAGCAGATATTCGGGGCCGCGCAATAGCGGATATCGCAAATTGCCCTCAGACACGACAGCGCCCGCCGGGAGGATCCACCGGCGGGCGCTGCGTTCACCACCCAAAGCCGCCCCAACGTGGTTTCGGGTAGTGGTGAAGAGGAAAGCCCCGCCGTTCGCGGTCACGACGGCGGGGCTCGATGCTCGACGGGAGGGGGCAAGGGGGCTGTTCAGGAACCCGGCGAACGTCGTGACTGTACGTCAGGATGGCGGCGGCGTGAAGTCCACCACCGCATCGGCCTCTTCGGTGTTCGGGCGAGCTGCGTCCAGGGAGACGGCGAAGCCCTCCCGATAGCCGGTGTGCCCTTCTTCGACCTTGGCCTGTGGGGCGAGAACGAAGACTCGGCCGCCCCACAGGAGGACGTCGGGCGCAGGGGCATAATCAGGCATGGTCGCGCAGGCGACGTGCCCGCCGGTGGCGGTCTGCAGGGTGGCGCGCATGGAGTTCACTCCTTCGGGAGGTCGGGCACCTTTCGTCCGTGCCGGGCCTGATACTCCTCCATGGCGGTCGCGTGGCCAAGCGCTACGGCCACCGTGGCGTCATCGGCGCCGAGCGAGGCCGCCCGCTGCGCCCAAAACCGCACCGTGGCCGGGGCCGCCGCATCCTTCGCCCGGATGACGAACACGGGCTCGTCGTCGGGGATGAACGCGCCCTCCGCATACAGCGGATAGTCGGCGCGGCCGGTGCGCAAGGGCCTGGCCGGCTCTCGCTGCGTGAGGGCGGAGGCCGCCACCGCGCGCACGTCGGGGTCATCGTGATCCATCAGCCGTGCGGCTATGGCTCCGATACGCTCACTGGTCTCTTCGCTCATGGCGTTCTCCGTGGGTTGGTCGGGACACCGCCGCCGGTGGGATTCGACACCGGCGGCGGGCCCTATTCCCGCAAGCCCGTCCCTTTAGCTTTCGCATCGGGCCGGCGGGCGTTCAGTCACGCACCCGGCTCTCGGGTGCGAATGGCGTTCAGCGGCGGCGGATCCTGCGCCCCCACCATATGCGGGAGTGTGAGCCCCTGGCGCATAAACTCCACCGCCACGGCGATCGGGCCGGTTACGGTGTCGCGCCGCTCCATATCGGTCACCGCCTTTTGCACGTCGCCCTTTAGCCGGAGATCCCGGCCAAGCTCTGCGCACGTGAGGGCTCTACCAAGCCCGCGCGCGTGGCCGATGGCGTGCCGTGCGGCGGTCAATTCGTCACCGGTCAAAACAGAACCTCCCCAGCCGGATTGCACAGTCGGCACGGGTAGCCATCGCCGCACTCATCAGCGGGCGTGCAGGACCGGCAAACGTCGTCCATACAGCCGTGCTTCCAACCGCCCTCACACTCGTAGCAGCCGATCCCGGCGGGGCCGTCGTCGTAGTGCTCGTCGGGTTCTTGAGGGTCAGGCACGATCTTTCCCCGCGTTTGCCTTGGTCCGCCGAATGCTGAGGGCGTTGACGGCGGTGAGATAGTTCGACTTCCACTCGCGAGCCCCCTTCAGTGCCTCATCCCGTTCACGGGTTAGTCGTTCGAGTTCGGAGGCGGCACGACGGTTCCAGCCTTCGACCGTCTCGGCCTGCGCGCTCCACACGCGGGCGCCCGAAGCGGGGCACCACTCGCCCTCGATCTCGGGGTGAAGGTACAGGGTGCTCTTGCGCGTGCTAAGCGCTTCGGCCGGCACGAGGTGAGCGCCGCAGAACGGGCAGGGCTTAAGCTCAATCAGCTTCTCGCTCACCGCTCGCCTCCTTCCAGGCGCGCAAACCAGAAGCACCGGTCAGGGTCCGCCGGGTCGCAGCAGTCGCACTCGTCGTCTTCTCGCCCCCACTCGACGAGGCCGTTGCGCCGGCACACGGCCCGGTGCGGGCCTTCGTGGTTGTAGGGAAGCGGGCAGCCCTCGACGGGCTCTAGCCCTCCGGTGTGGCGCGCCGGCAGGACGCCGCAGACGTCGATCATGACCGCTCGCATCCTTCCCGTTGATGGGTCAGGGCGGCGCGTTTTGTCCGAAGGGTGTCTAGTGTCCGCGAGATGGCCCACAGATCATCCAAGGCTATGCGAAAGGGCTGTTTCAACGGCCCTTCACCCGCCTCGGCAAGAACGGCGTTTACATCGTCGATCAGGCATGACTTGGGCGAGGCGGGTTGCCGATGTGCTCCGGGTCTCACGACGCACCGCCTTCCGAACCCTGCGCCCGCTTGCGCGGTAGGCGGCCATGAGGCGGGGCGAGGGTGTAGCCATCGGGCTTGCCGAGGAGGCGCTTCAGGTCATCGCGGAACGCGCCCGTCACTTCGTCCACGATGGGCCGGTAATCCTGGCGCGTCGGGATGCGGTAGATCACGAGTCGCTCTCCGAACCCTGCGCAGCCTTGGAAAGGGCGGCGCGCTTGGCATCATAGGCGGCACGAACGGCGGCGGTCAGGCTGTCGCCGGTGAAGCGGCGTTCGGTCCAATTCGTCCAGGCGCCGTTGCACTCAATCGCGTTGTTCGGCTGTCCGTTGAAGTCGGGGTTGTCGCAGAGCAGCGTGACGGAGTCGCCTTCCTCGCGCCGGAGTTCGTGCAGCATCTCGACGAATGAGCGGTTGGCGTCGGCCAGCTCTTCCAGATCCCCGACCCCTTCCGCTGGTGAGGTGGGGACGAGAAACACGGGCGCGGCCACTACTGTGCGCCATTGGTTCGTGTTGCGCTTGGCTGCTGCGCTCGCCGCTTCCTCGCGCACGAAGGCCGCGAGCGGACTTGCGGGCTTACCTGTGGCCGCGTTCACCAGCATCCACGCGAAGGGCTGCGCGGCGGTCCCGCTCTCCGCTGTTGGCGGGGCCGCGTGCGGGCTATCCGGGTGCTCGGGCTCAGGGGTCAGGTCATAGCCGACGTTGGCGGCCAGCTTGGTCGCCAGCGCGTGCTGTTCTTCCGGCGACAAGGCCAACGCGGCTTGCTCCACGCTCTCCGCTGGTGGCGGGGATAGGGCGAGGATATTATCGGCCTTGGCGAGCGAAGACTTGACGACGCCAGCGGCATCTTCCCGCAGGTTGTCGGCCTGACGCTCGGTCATGCGCCCCCCATCGCGATATTGGAGGGCACTGGCCTCGCGCATCAGCCAGTCCCACGCGGTCCACGCCACCGGGTCGATGATCCTCGCCACCGATTCTCTATCCAGGGAGGTCATGCGGGCTCCTTCAGGCTGGCGGCCTCAATGCGCTCGTCAAGGTCAGCGAGTGACCCGGCCGCGCGCTCGCACGCTTGCCACCGGCCCTCCTTCATCGCTTCCAACTCCGTCGCAAACCATGGCCCGCCGGGGCCCTGCGCGCCGTGTTGTTGCCACCTCTGTCGCCCCTGAACCCACGGCGAGCGACTGTGGCCATTTCCGTCGGTCCAGCCTAAGCCCGTGCGAACCTCGACCCCGCCAAAGCTTCCGGTGACGGTGACCCACCACGCCGCGACCACATTACCCGCCCCCTTCGCCTCCAGGCGTGCGCGCTCCGCCCGAATATCCAGCGGCGTCGGCCGCTCGAATGTCGGCCACGCAAGCGCGGCGCGCTCTCGTAGCACCCGAATGTGCGCTCTTTCGGCCTTGGTCAGAGCCATCGGTCAGGATCCTTTCGAGAGGGTGAAGGCGCCGAGCACGAGCACGGCCACGGCGAGGGCGAAGGGCGCCAGCATCACCACGTGCCCTCCAGCAGGTTTGCGCGCTCCGTCGCGGCGGCGGCTTGCCGCTCGCACTCGGCGGCGTAGTGCTCCGCGTATGCCGACCCGGCGGGCACGTGCGTCACGCGGCCGGCGCGGAACTCCGCAGCCGTGCGGCGCAGCCTGGCGGCGGCGTCACGCTCCAGGCGGATGCGGTAGGCTTGGGGGGTGGTGTCGGTGACGATCATGGCGTGTTTCCCTCGCGCAGGTTGGCCGGTGGCCGGTGTTCATTACCGATATCAGATATTCGGCGAGGGTCAAGCGCCTCAGTAATCCGGCCCATCATCCGGCTCCGGCGGGTTCTCCATGAAGTCGGTAAGGATGCGCTCGCGCTCGGCTTCGGTGAGTTCGATGCGCGGCGCGTCAGCCTTGTCTTCATCAGCCAACAGCCACGCATCCACGATATCGCACTCGGGCGGCTCCGCAGGGTGGCCGGGATAGTTGAGGGAGCCGTAATGCGCCGGGGCTCCCCACGACGACACCTCGATTTCGACCGTGATTTCTGTTTCCCGGTCATCGCGCACGGCGGCGCGGAAGAACGACTCGGCCATCAGGTTTCCTTCCGGGCCTTCGAACGCACAGTGACGAGCGACCCGTCCGACATGAGCAAGAGGAGCGCGGCCACGGGTGGCGCCGGGCGGAGGGCCGACGCGTGGAACCGCTTGCACGCAACGCTGACCGCTGCGCCTCCGGAGAACCACGTTTCAGAGCCCGCCCACTTCGCGAGGACAGGGAACGGGGCGCGGTGGTGTTGATCGGCCATCACGCGCCCTCCCCGGTGGCCTTGCTCTCGGCGGCTTCAATGAGGTCGATAAGGACGCCGTGCGGGCAGAAGTTGAAGCCGTACACCTCGTCAAGGCGGTCGCGCACAATCTGCACTTCGTCGCGGCGGAAGGTGCGCTGACGGGTGCCCCTCTCTTCCATTTCGGCGGGGTCATCATCGAAGTGGAAGGCAAGGCCCGCGCGATAAAGCGTTTCGATCCAGGCGCGCGCCTCCGCTTCGGTGGTCACCGGCGCCTTCACGGCCTCGGGGAGGGGCTTTATGGCCGCCTCTTCGTTCGCCCACTTCTCGGCGAGTTGAACGGCGGACTCCAGCGTCGGCAACTCGGCTATCGAGCCCTCCAGGCTGAACACCGCGAACGCAGCGCCGCCATCGGCGTCTTCGCTGTTGGTGCAGTCGACAACCTCAATCCCTTCGCGTTGCCACACGACGACGCAGCCGGGGAGGTAGGATTGCAGGGGGGTGAAGGTCGCGGCGGTCATATCAAGCGACTCCGTGCTTGCGGGCGAGTTCGAAGGCGGCGCGAGCGGCCTCCACGGGGTCGCGGGTTTCCTTCCCGTGCGCCATCCAGAAGTCAGCGCCTTCGCCTCCGTGAACGGTCGGGGTGTAGAACAGGCCGCGCGAGTAGGCGGAGACCTGAACCGCCACGACGTCGCCCTGCAGGTTGATTTGATCGTCCTCGCACTCGGGATCGTCGGCCCACTGGACCGTTGCGGGCATGCCGGCGGCTGCGATCAGGCGCGCGGCGTGTTCGATGCTGGTGGCGGCCATGATCAGGCCGCCAGCAGCGTGGAGAGGCCGCGAAACGCCTTAACGGCACGCTCGACTTCTTCCAGCGTATCGAAGTGACGGACTTGGCCGATGGTGGCCATGGCAAGGCGCTTGCTGGACAGTTCCAGCCGACCGACGCCATTGCGGCGCAGGTAGTAGCTCACGCCGCGCGACACCGTTTCGAAGGCCGGGCCGGTGGTGGTTTCGCGGAGTTGGATCATTTCAGTTCTTCCCTCTTCAGGTCGGGCGCGGCCCGGTGTGATTTATGGATATCCGAAACCCTCGCGCCACGCAATAGCGCTATCGCAAATTATGATGCGAGCGCGTGAATGTCGTAACCCTCTTCGGTCGGGGCGAGGGTCAACATGAAGGCGTCGGCATAGTCGGGCGAGGGAATGTTGCGCCGCCTGAGCTGTTCCTTGGTCTCGATGACGATTTTGCCCCGCTCGTTCCGGAACCACTTCACGAGCGAGAGCTGCAGGGCAAGCGCATCGCTGTCCGGATCTCCCGAGGGCAGGAAGATCAGGTCATCCGGCCGGTGCGCCTTGCCGCCTTCTCTGCCTTCAATGAAAAGCACGTGCTCGTGCGTGCGCTGGAACATCATGCGGGCGGTCCACCACAGCTCCGCCTTCAGGTTCCCGAACTTCTCCGCCGCCGTCATTTCGTCAGGCCACTCCGTATCGGTGGGCGGCACGCCGGTGTTGATCGGGGAGGAGTGAACGCGGGCGCCGGAGGGCGTGCGCAGCGCCTTCAGTTCCTCAAACATATTCGGATTCATCAGCGTGGAGGAGACGCCGGCGCCCACGCCAGGCGCGTCGAAGTTCAGGCCGGGGGCGTCGCACTCCTGCGCGAGCCCGAGGGCCCACAGCGCGGTTTCCGTCGTGTCGGGATGGCGGCGGCTGGCCACCTTGGTCACCACCGGCCCTCGCCGTGCGATCGCCACGGACTTCGACTTGCCCGCGCCGACGTCCAGGCCAAGGCGTCCACGTCCCGAGGGACGCATGCGCACGAGCTGGCCAATGCGCTTAGCGCTCTGCACCCACGCCGCCGGGATACAGATGCCCTCGACGGACGCCGAATAGTCGATTTCGTACTCTGACGCCCACGCCACCGGATCCATGCTCTCGCGCTTGCGGCGCACCCACTCGGGGGTTTTCCGGGGATCGTCGCTGTAGTGGAGCCGGAAGACTTGGCGGCGGGGCAGGTTGTGCGCCTTGCGGGCGAACAGGTTGCCCATCCCGTTCACCGACGACACCCAAATGACGCAATCGGTGTTGCCCGAGAGCGCGGCTTCGGCGGCGTCGGCCTTGGCCACGAACGCGCCTTCGTCGACCACGTAGAAGGTATTACGGCCACCGCGCCCGATTTCCTCGCCGCCTTCGCCGGTGATGGTGGAGCCGTTCGCCGGGTTCTCCAGCAGCATCAGTTTGTCGTGGTTCACCGGATTGAAGCCCTGCGGCTGCATCCAGTCGGGCAGGCGCCGGAGCATGATCCGGACCTTTTCGAAGATGGAGTCCGCCGAGCCCCGCTTGTCCACGAGTTCGGCTTTGCGCGACCCGAAGCCCGCCTTGAAGCCTTCCTCAAAGAGCCACTGGTGCAGGGCGAAGCCGGCGCACAGGTACGACACGCCCGTGTCGCGCGACTTCTCGCAGACGCCGTGCTCCTGCGCTGCGATGCGCTCCTGCAGCCACCGAATGAACTCTGCCTGCTTGGGGAACAGCTTGAAGCGCAGGAAGGGCGACACGAGCTGTCCCGTGCTGTCGCGGGTGCCCACCAGCTTCGGGTTATAGGTCCACACCCACGTGTTGAACCAATAGACGGGATCAGCCCGGCACCGGCCCAACTCCCGCACGCGGTTCAGCGCTTCGCCCTGCGCCTCACGCGCCGACCGCTCCGCCGCCTCCTGCGCCGCTCGGGCGTCAGTGAGTTCGCGGCGTCGCCGGATCTCCGCCAACAGGTCCGCCGGTCGGATCTGTAATGAGGCCGGCGGCAACATAGGCGCGTGAGATGGCTTCAAGCTGTTCATTGGTCAGGGTGCTCGGGTCGAACACGGGCTGCACCGGCTGCGTCGGCGCGCCGTATGCCCGATTGAGAAGGGCTGTCGCGGCCTGCACCCGTGCGCTGTCCGATGCGCCGTGCTTGATCATCACCGCATACAGGGTGGCGAGCGCGGGCAACGTGTACGATTTGGCGAGTTCCGCGATTGAGGTGGTCGGGCCGATCAGCGACGGCGCCGGAATCTCTACGTTGTCCCGACGCGTTCGCTTCTTCGTAACCTTCGGGGCCTGGCGCGCAGGGGCCGCGTCAATGTTCTTCGGTTTGCGCCCCGCCCCTGGCCGGGCTCCGCCGCGTGGCATTGATTACGCTCCGTTCGTGCACTGGTTTTGATTTCTGCCCATCAAGATAGGCTCGCGCGCCCATGTTCCGCAACGGGTTCGCGGTGTGGCGCAAAATCAAACGCTGTTCGCGGGGTCCACTATCGTCCCTCGGGACACGACGGGCGCAACGCCCTGCAGTCCAGGGTGGTCAGGGTTGTTCCATATAAGCGACGCGCGCGGCGGGTTTCGGAGCCATCGCGCTTCATCCCTGCGGTTCGCCTCACGCCTCTCGGCTGGTGTCTTCAGGCCGCAGCCGTATTCGTGACTGTCCGACGCCGCTGCAATGAAGCCTGTGGCGTTGGATTTGCCTTGTCGGGCGGGAATGTGGGAGCGGGACCGGCCCTCCGTATCCCACTGGCGACCGCAATGGCGGCATATGAAGCGGTATGGGCTCGTGGTGCGGCTCATGCGTCCCTCGGGACATTCGGGCTATCGAACACGCTCGGGACGTCAGTCCATCGGAGGGGCTTGCGACTGCCCGAGAGCACCGCAGCGAGGCGCATGCCGGTGGTCGCGGTGGTGAGGGCGGCGCTTACCTTGCGGGCGAGCTTATCGAGCGCTTCGGCTTGGCCTATGTCGCCGCTGTCCTGCGCGTCGTGAGCTGCGGCGTAGAGCGTCGCATAATCGGCTTCGCTGACGTTGATGCTAGGCACTCGGCTCCTCCTGTCCCTCGGGACGTGTGGTGTTGTCCCTCGGGACGCTCCGGGGACATTAGGCGCACCGGCGACGCGTGAAGAGGTCTTGTTGCCTCCGCGCGGTGTCTATGGGGCCGATGGTGACGGCGTAGCGCGTGGCACTTGAGCCGTCGAAGCTATCCACCTCGGCGAGTTCGCAAAGGCGGATGCGTCGAGGGGTGTTGACCCGGCCGACGTGACACCACGCACCGGCGGCATGCGCGACAGCGGCCCAATGCGCCATCGTGCTCAATTTCCATCCGGTGTCCCCGCCGACGAAGACGCCCACATGCGGG
>Ga0196958_10000649_pt1 | contig 11377 bp, 8 predicted proteins | sample S1v_10metaG_FD_148654 | JGI IMG/M metagenome (GOLD analysis project Ga0196958, IMG submission 148654) | Soil microbial communities from Anza Borrego desert, Southern California, United States - S1+v_10 | ecosystem: Environmental > Terrestrial > Soil > Desert | place: USA: California | collected...
GTGCAGCGCGTGGCGGTCAGGACACTGGAGTGGCTCGACGGCGCGGTCCCGGCCGTCCGCCTGCTCGACCAGACCCGGCTCCCGGCCGAGGAGGCCTACGTCGAGGCCACCGACGTCGCCACCCTCGTCGACGCCGTGCAGCGCCTCGCCGTGCGCGGCGCGCCCGCGCTCGGCGCCGTCGGCGCGCTGGGCGTGGCGGTCGCGCTCGCCCAGGCGGCGCGGGAGGGCTGGGACGAGGCCCGGCTGCGCCACGAGGTCGGCCGCCTGCGCAGGGCCCGGCCGACGGCGGTGAACCTCGCGTGGGGCGTGGACCGGGTGCTGCCGCTGCTGCCGGACGGCCCGGCCGCCGTGCTCGCCGAGGCCCACCGCGTGGTCGCCGAGGACGAGGCCGCGAACCGCACGCTCTCCGCGCTGGGCGCCGACTGGCTGACCGCGCGCGTCGCCCGGCGCCCGCTGCGCCTGCTCACGCACTGCAACACGGGCACGCTCGCGACCACCGCGTGGGGCACCGCCCTCGGCGTCGTCCGCGAGCTGCACGACCGCGGCCTCGTCGAGGTCGTGCACGTCGACGAGACCCGGCCGCTCCTGCAGGGGGCGCGCCTCACGGCGTGGGAGCTCGCGGCCGACGGCATCCCGCACGTGGTGCAGGCCGACAGCGCCGCGCCCGGCGCGATCCTGCGCGGCCTCGTGGACGCCGTCGTCATCGGCGCCGACCGCATCGCCGCCAACGGCGACACCGCCAACAAGGTGGGCTCCGTCGGGCTCGCGCTGGCCTGCGCCGACGCCGGCGTGCCGTTCGTGGTCGCCGCGCCCTGGTCCACCGTGGACCTCACGACGCCCGCCGGTACCGGCATCGCGATCGAGGAGCGCGCGGCCGAGGAGGTCACGGCGCTGGCCGGGGTGCCCACCGCGCCCCCGGGCAGCCGCGCGTTCAACCCGGCCTTCGACGTCACGCCCGCCCGCCTCGTCGACGCCGTCGTCACCGAGCGCGGGATCGTCGAGCCCAGGAGCGTCCCCGACCTGACCTCATTGCGAGCACCGCTCAGAAGCGGCCCACCGGCTGCTGGTGCTGGATCGTCTCCAGCTCCTCCTGCATCCCGGTCTCCCGGACCGGCCCGGTGAACCACTTGCGGGCCGAGAGCAGGTACCAGCCGCCGAACAGCAGCAGCGCCCCGCCCACGGTCAGCGGCGCGTAGTTCACCGACTCCCAGGCGAAGTCCTCGGCACCGGGCACGCCGTTCGGCGAGATCGGCATCAGGAACAGCACGCACACGACCGCGATCCACACCACCGCGATCGTGGAGATCCACTTGTAGTGCTTGCCGAGGCTCCACGCGCCCGGCTCGAAGCGGCTGCCCGCCTTGATCCGCAGGATGATCGGCAGCCCGAAGGCGATGTAGAGCCCGATGACGGCGATCGAGGTGCCGACGGCGTACCCCAGCACGCCGTTGACCAGCGTCGGGATCATCAGCGCCCAGGCGGCGACCGTGATCGCGATCACCGCGTTCACCGGCACCCGGTTGCGCGCCACGCGGCGCCACAGCCGCGAGCCGGGCACCGCCTTGTCCCGGGAGAAGGCGAACATCATCCGCGACGCCGACGTCACCGACGCCGTGCCGCAGAACAGCTGCGCACCCACCGCGATGATCAGCATGAACTCGGCCCAGGCCTCGTTGGTGGCCTCGGTCCAGATGTAGACCACCGCGTTGCCCGCGGCGTCCATGGTGCCCTGCACGTCCGGCACCGCGAACGTCACCGCCACCAGCAGGACGAACCCGAACAGGACCGACACCACGACGGCCATGACCATCCCGAGCGCGGTGGCGCGCGAGGCCGAGCGGGTCTCCTCGCTCATGTGGGCCGAGGCGTCGTAGCCGGTGACGGTGTACTGCGACATCAGCAGGCCGATGCCGAAGACGAACCAGAACGCGTTGTCCGAGAAGCCCGAGTTGTTGATCGTCTCGGTGAAGACGAACCCGACGGACTGGTGTTCGGTGGGCACGACCAGCAGGATCACCACGATCAGCCCGACGCCGGACATGTGCCACCACGCCGAGAGCGCGTTGAGCTTGGCGAGCACGTTGATGTTGAGCAGGTTGAGCGCCAGCTGCCCCGCGGCGATCGCCGTGAACGTGATGAAGATGGCCGTGGTGTCGGTGCCGACCAGGCTCGGGAACCACAGGTTCAGCAGCGCGGTGGCGAAGATCGCGGAGCCGTACTGGATCGCCGCGGTGACCGCGATCCCGCCGATCAGGTTGAACCAGCCGGTGAACCAGCCCCACGCCGGCCCGCCGAGCTTGGAGGCCCAGAAGTACAGCGCACCGGCCGTCGGCATCGACGAGGCGATCTCAGCCATCGCCATCGAGACCAGGATGCAGAAGGCCCCGACGAGCAGCCAGCCCCAGGTGAGGGCGACCGGACCGCCGTTGTTGAACGCGATGTAGTACGAGGTCAGGCAGCCCGCCAGCACCGAGATGATCGTGAACGAGATGGCGAAGTTGGAGAACCCGCCCATCTCACGGGTGAGCACCTGCGAGTAGCCCAGCCGCAGCAGCAGCGCCTCGTCCCGGCGGGCCGTCTCGCGCTCGCTGGGCAGGTAGCCGACCGGCGACCGCGGCGGCAGGCCCGGCGGTGGGCCCGGGGGCGGGCCGGGATGGCCCGCGAAGCCCGACGGGATCCCGGGTGCGGAGCCCCTCGGGGGGCTCGACGGGTAGCTGGGTGGGGAGCTCATACTGCCGCCTCGGTTCGATCCGGTCCTGCGACTTCGCGGGGAGCTACGAGTCGCGGGTCATGCCGATGCTCTCCGCACACTCGACCAGGGCGGTCCGGTGCGGGTGGCGCGGTGGGAGGTTCTGCTCGGCGTCGCGCATCGCCGCGGCGAGCAACATCGCCGCCGACTCCACGTCGCCCGCCGCGGCCTGGGCACGCGCCATGCCCATCCGGGACGTGAGCGTGTCGGGGTGCGCGGGCCCGAGCGCCCGCCGCCGCTGCGCGGTCACCTGGCCGGACAGCTCGACGGCGTCGTCCACGTCGCCCGCCAGCCGGTACGCCACCGCGAGCGCGTCCCGGGCGGTGAGGGTGCGCGGGTCCTCGTCGCCGAACACGCGCACCCGGTCGGCGAGGTTGTCCGCGATCAGCTCGATGCCGTCGCGCCGCCTGCCCGCGGTGACGCGGGCCGCGCCGAGGTTGCCGGCGACGGTCAGCGTGGCGAGGTGGTCGTGGCCCAGCAGCGCCAGGCAGCCGCGCAGGGTCTCCTCGAACAGCGCCACCGCTTCCTTGACGTTGCCGGTGACGAACAGCGACGCGGCCCGCGCATTGCGCGCGGCGAGGTCGTGGATGTTCGACCGCGCCGGTCCCCGGGCGCGGTCCACGATGACGGCGTGATCGTCCGCCGGGCGGGACCACCAGGGCATTCGACTCCTCCGTCGAGGATCCGGATCATCGTGCGCGATGACGACCGTGCGTGACCTCCGCTCGGCCAACCGGGGCAAGTAGACCGGATGGAGCCGCCTCTGCGCAAGTCTCGATGCTCTCCGTGACCATTTCGGTGCGCACCGGACCCGATGCTGCTCACTCGATCGGCCGATGCACAATACGCGGCGATGACGGAGCCGGATCACGAGAAGCTCAGGCGGGAGCTCGAGTCCGCCGCGAGCCGGGCGCGCGGCGGTGCGCGCCACCCCGTGACCGGTCGCACCGCGCTGATCGGGCTGCTGGTCGCGGTCCCGGTGGCCACGGCGGTGCTCGCCGCGGTCGGGGCCGCGGCGCAGGACTCGCCGGCCGGGCCCGGCAGCGCCGGTGCCCTGCCCACCGACGCGGTGGCGCCACAACCCTCCCGGCCCGGCGCACCGCGCGCGCCGGCCACCGCGACCGGCCCCGATCTGCCGCCCCACCCCGATCCCCCGCCCGACGCCGACCGGCCGGTCACGCACACCGTGCAGTCCGGTGAGACGCTGGCCCGGATCGCCCTGCGCCACGGTGTGCCGTTCGAGCAGATCGCCGCGCAGAACGCCCTCGCCGACCCGGACCGGATCCGGGCGGGACAGAACTTGGTGATCCACCCGGCCCCGCCGGGCGAGGTCGTGATCGCCCCGGGGAGCACGCTGGGCGGGTACGCCGAGCGCCACGGCACGACCGTCGCGCACCTCATGGCGCTCAACCCGCAGATCACCGACCCCGACCGCATCGTGGCCGGCGGCCGGCTGCGCGTGGAGTAGCCCCGCCCGCCGCCGCCCCGAAAACCCGGCGCGGACCGTCGGTGGCCGCGGCTAGCGTTCTCGCGGGGCGACGAGATCGGGGGGCGGACGTCGTGCGCGCGCAGCCACTGACCTGGCGACGGCTGGGCGAGCGGACCTCCGCCGTCGCGGTGGTACTGGCCGCCCTCGCCGCGGCGGGCGAGACGCTGGGCGCCGTCGTCGCGGGCGGGGTGGCCGAGCACCCGTCGGCCGCGGCCGTCGGGCTGCTGGCCGCGCTGCTGATCGGCGGCACGGTGCTCGACACCGCCGGCCGCACCGCGTTCTCCGGCGCCGTGGGCCGCGCCGAGGGCAGGCTGCGGGCCGACCTGCTGCACGCCGCCCTGCACCAGCCGCTCGCGGCGCTGGAGGAGCAAGCCGTCGGCGAGGTGCTCGACCGCGTCGACGACGACGCCCGCCAGCTCGGCGTCCTGGCCCGGCGCAGCGGCTGGACGCTGGGCGGCGCCGCCATGCGCTCGGTGCTGGCCTGGGTGGTCGCCGGGCTCACGTGGTGGCCCGCCTGGATCGCGTTCCCCCTGGTGGCGCTGCTCGCGGCGGCGCTGGTGCGCCCGCTCACGCGCGTCGTCGCCGCAAGCAAACTCGCCGAGGAGACCGCCTGGTCCGACCACTCGGCGCAGTTCGAGGAGGCCGTGGCCGGGCGCGACGACGTCCGCTCCTCGCTCGGCCAGCCGCACGTCGTGCGCCAGTACGCGCACCGGGCCCAGGAGGTGCTGCGCCGTGTCGCCGCCACCTGCGCCGCCTCCACGCGGGTCGGGCTGCGCACCGGCCTGGTCCTGCACGGGATGCTCGCCGCACTCGCCGTGGCCGGCGCCGCACTCGTCAGCGGCGGCCGGCTCGGCGTGGCCGAGCTGGTCACCCTGTGGCTGCTGGTCACCACGTTCGTCGGGCAGCTCAGCCACGTGAGCAACCAGCTCCCGGAGCTGCAGGCCGGGCTGGGGGCGCTGCACCGCATCCGCGCCCTGCTCGCCGCCCCGCAGGAGCCGGCGGGCGGCGCGCCCGTGCCCGCGGGGCCGGCCGCCGTGGAGGTGCGGGACCTCACGTTCGGCTACCCCGGCGGGTTCGCCCTGCAGTCGGTGCACCTCACGGTGCCGGCCGGCACCACCTGCGCGCTGGTCGGGCGCACCGGCGCCGGCAAGTCCACGCTCGCCAAGCTGCTGTCCCGGGCGGTCGAGCCGCCCCCGGGCGCCGTGTTCGTGGCGGGCCAGGACGTCACCGCCACCGACATGCAGGACCTGCGCCGCGCGGTCGGTGTGGTCACCCAGCGCACGGAGATCCTCGCCGCCACGCTCGAGGAGAACATCACGCTGTTCGCCGACGTCCCGCGCGGGGCCGTCGAGAGCGCGGTCGAGGCGCTCGGGCTGGGCGAGTGGGTGGCGTCACTGCCCGACGGGCTGCAGACGCGGCTCGGCGCCGGGGGCAGCACGCTGTCCGCGGGTGAGGAGCAACTGGTCGCGTTCGCCCGGCTGCTCGTCCGCGACGTCACGGTGGTCGTCCTGGACGAGGCGACGGCCCGCATGGACCCGCAGACCGAGCAGCGCGTCACCCGGGCCGCCGAGCGGCTGCTCGCCGGGCGCACCGGCGTGCTCGTGGCACACCGGCTGTCCACCACCCGGCGTTGCCACGCGGTCGCGGTGCTGGACCGGGGCCGGCTGGTCCAGCACGGCGAGCGCGCCCGGCTCGCCACCGCGCCCGGCCCGTTCCGCGACCTGCTCGCCGCGGCGGGCGACGGCGACGCGCCCCAGGAGACCACCGCGCGGTTCACCCGCGCGGAGCGGCGCGCGCTGCCCCCGGCTGCCCCGCAGGCCCGGCCCCGGCTGGCTCGCACGGTGCTCCGCACGGCCTTCGCGCACCCGCGCTGGGGTGTGCTCGGCGGGCTCGCGTTCCTCGGCTCGTCCCTGCTCGGCGCCTACGGCGCGGTCACCGGATGGCTGTGGGGGCGGCTGGTCAGCGCGCTGGGGCAGGGCACCGCCCCGTGGGCCGAGGGCGCGGGCGTGGCCGCGGCGCTCCTGCTGTCCCCGCTGGTCCTCGCGGTCGCCTTCCGCACCTACCCGCTGTGGTGGTCGGCGGTCACCCTGCGGCTGCGCCTGGCCGTGCTGCGGGGCCAGACGATGCAACGGCGCCTGGTGCGCACGCCGGCGGGCGAGGTCGTGGCCCGGTCGCTCGACTCCGACCGGCTGGTGTTCTACGTCGACCGCTGGGTCGACGTCGTCAACGGCGTGGTCGTCGTGCTCGTCACCGCGATCGCGAGCCGCAGCGCGCTCGCCGGCGCGGTGATCGGCACCGTGCTCGCCGTGTCGGCGGCCGTCTCCGGCCTGGGGGCGCCGGTGGCCGGCGCCGCGGCCCGGGTCGCGGGCGACGCACGCGCGCGGTTCGGTGCCGCCCTCGTGTCGGTCCTGGACGCCGCGCGCACGGTCAAGCTGGCCGCCGCCACCGACGCCGTGCAGTCCCACGTGCGCCGCGTCGACGCCCACCGGGTGGCCGCGATCGTCCACGAGATGCGCGTGCGCATGCTGCTGGAGGGCGCGCCCGGTCTGCTCGTGCAGGCCGGCGTGGTCACGGCGTGGGCCCTGCACCTCGGCGGCGTCTGGGACCTCGCGACCACCCTGCTCGTCACCACCGCCGTGAGCGGCTCCGGCTGGTTCGGCGTGGTCTTCGGCGCCGCGGTCACCGAGGCGCCGGTCGCCCGGCGCTGGCTGCACGCGGTCTCGGACCTGGCGGGCGGCGCCGACCTCATGACCGTGCCGTCCGGCGTCGACCTGCTCACGGGCGCGGCTCCCGATCCGCCCACGGCAGGACGCGTGCCGCTGAAGCGCCTGTCCCTGGAGGGCGTCACGGCCGTGCACGACGACGGCACGGTCGGCGTCCACGGCGTCGACCTCACCGTCGACGCCGGCTCCCTCGTCCTGCTCACCGGCCGGGTGGGCTCGGGCAAGTCCAGCCTGCTGGCCAGCCTCGCCGGCCTCGTCGACCACGAGGGCAGCATCCGCTGGAACGACCTCGAGGTCGACGACCCGCAGCTGTTCCTGCGGCCGGGCCAGGTGGCCTACGTCAGCCAGGTGCCGCGGGTGCTGTCGGGCTCCTTCTCCGACAACGTCGGGCTCGACCACGACGCGCGGCGCGGCGGCGCCCTCGATACCGCGCTGGACGACGCCCGGATGCAGGCCGACGTCGAGGAGGCGGGCGGCCACTCGGCCCTCGTCGGCCACCGCGGCGTGCGGTTGTCCGGCGGGCAGGTGCAGCGGCTCGCCCTCGCCCGGGCCCTGGCCGCCGAGGCCGAGCTGCTGGTCGCCGACGACGTCTCCTCCGCCCTGGACGCCCGCACCGAGGTGGAGCTGTGGGAGGCCCTGCGCCGCCGCGGCGTCACCGTGGTCGGCTGCAGCTCCAAGCGCTCCGCGCTGGCCCGCGCCGACAGCGTCGTCGTGCTCGACGACGGTCGGGTCGCCGCCTGCGGCCCCTGGTCCGACCTGGCGCCGCGCTGGGGGCACCTGGCCGGGTGAGGCCTACCCGCCCAGGCCCGCCCGGATCGGACGCCCTCCACCGCCTGACGGCCGGCGCTGCTCCGGGTGACCGATCCCCTGGCCGCCCCTGGACCCCACCGGAGAGTGGGGTGAGCGTCGACCGCGTCGAGATCAAGGACATCGCGCTGCCGGAGGACGTGCGCCGGTCGATGTCGCGCGCGGCAGGCCGAGGCCGAGCGGGACCGCCGCGCCCGCGTGATCGCCGCGGACGGCGAGTACGAGGCCTCCGCCAGGCCGGCCACGGACGCGAGGCCGAGCGCCCGCGCCGCTCCCGGGTTCACGGGCCCGGCGACCGACCACACCGCCTCCTGAGGCAGGTCACCCCAGCTCGCGAGGCGGGTCCTGCGTCAGGTCGGCCGGCTCGCCGTGGGTCCGTGCCGCCACGGCGGCCCCGGGTGCGCTCGTCGAACTCGACGACGGTGAGCCTGCCCTCCCGCAGCGCCCGTTCGAGCCGCCGCATCACGGTTTGGCGGTCGGCGTCCGACGCCCGGAGTTCGCGTTGCACTCAGACCTCCGTCTCCTCGGGTCGAGGATAGGGTGGCGCCCGCGGCGCGAGCCACGGCGACGGGAGGATGCGTGCGGGCCTACGGATTCACCGAGTACGGCGGGCCGGAGACCGAGGCGCTGCTCGACCTGCCGGTCCCCGAGCCGGGTCCGGGCGAGCTGCTCGTCCGCGTCGCCGCGGCCGGGGTGAACCCCGCCGACTGGAAGTTGCGCTCCGGCCTGCGCCGCGACGAGCTGCCGCTGGACCCGCCGGTCGCGCTGGGCCGCGAGGTCGCGGGCGTCGTCGAGCGGCTCGGCCCGCAGGTGTCGGGGTTCGCCCCCGGCGACGCCGTGCTCGGCGGCACGGTCGGCTCGGCCGGCGGGTGGGCGGAGCTCGCCCGGGTTCCGGCGTCGTTCGCCGCGCACCGGCCGGACCGCGTCGCCGCCACCGATGCGGCGACGCTCCCGGTCGCCGCCGGCACCGCCGCCGATGCGCTGGCCCAGCTGGCGCTCCCGCCCGGCGCGACGCTGCTGGTCGTCGGCGCGGGCGGCGGGGTCGGGCTGGCCGCCGTGCAGATCGCGCGCGCCCGCGGGCTCGACGTCGTGGGCGTCGCGAGCGCGGCCAAGCACGCGCTGCTGGCCGGGCTCGGCGTCACCCCGGTCGCCCCCGGCGCCGAGGTGCCCGGCCGGGTCGGCGGCGTGCTCGACCTCGTGGGCGGCGACGCGCTGCGGGCGGCCGTGCGCCTCGCCCCCGCGCCGTCGGCCGTCGTCACGGCCGCGGACCGGCCGACCGCCGCGGCGCTCGGCGCCCTCGGGGTCGCCCGCGACCGCAGCGGCCCGCGCCTCGCCGAGGTCGCGCGGCTGGTGGCCGACGGGGTGCTCGACCCGCACGTCACCGAGGTCCGGCCGCTGGAGGACGCCCGCGGCGCGCTCGCCCTCGTCGAGGGCGGGCACGCCCGGGGCAAGGTCGTGCTGCGGATCGGGTAGCTACCGGCGGCGATCGAGCACGGCGCGCAGCCGCTCGGCGAACGCCGCCGGCTCCTCGAGGAAGCCGACGTGGCCGCCGGGGAACATCGTCGGTTCGGTGCCGAGCTCCCCGGCCAACGCGCGCGAGGTGCGGTCGCACAACTGGCCCGCCGACGCCTCCCCGAGCCCCACGAGCACGTGCACCGCGCGCAGGGCGACGACGTCGGGGACGAAGCGCGTGGTCGGGCGGATCATGTGCGCGTACTGGTAGCGCTCGTCCGCGACCGCCTGCGGGTCGGGCTCGGCCGGGAACATCGCGGCCATCTCCTCGTCGGTCATGGTGATGCCGGCGTTGGCCAGGAACGTCGCCCAGGCACCCGCCACATCGCCCGCCAGGTACGTCGCGACCATGTCCTCGGTCGTGGCCCGTTGCTGCTCCCGGTCGGGCAGCAGCTCCAGCAGCGGGGCTCGTGCGCGATCACCGTGCGCAGCTGCTCGGGGTGGGCCTGGGCGAGCGCCAGCGCGCTCACCGCCCCACCGCTGGAGCCGAGGACGGTCGCGGGTCCCGCATCGAGGTGGGCGAGGAGCCGGGAGAGGTCGTCGGCGCGCATCTCGGGGGTGGAGTCGGTGTCCGTGTCGCGCAGCGTGCTGCGGTGGATGCCCCGCGGGTCCGTGGTCAGCACCGTGTGGTCGGCGGCCAGCAGATCGGCCAGCGGCGCGAACGACCGCGCGTCCATCGGGGCGCCCACCAGCACGACGAGCGGGCCGCGGCCCCGCACCTCGTGGTGCAGCCGGCCGTCGGGGACCTCCAGGGTCGCGGCGGTCGTCGGAACGGTCATCGGGGGCCTCCTGGCATCGGTGGGTGTTCGGTCGCGGAGGGAGACGCACGCCGTCGGGCAGAATCATCGCCGTGGCCGAGAACTCCGTGCGGGCCGCCGACGCGGCGGCCGACGACCTCCTCCGGGCCCGCACCGGGGACGATGCCGCGTTCGCCCGCCTGGTCGAGCCACTGCGCCGGGAACTGCACGCGCACTGCTACGGCATGCTGGGCTCCGCCCACGACGCCGACGACGCCCTGCAGGACGCCCTCGTGAAGGCGTGGCGGGGCCTCGCGCGCTTCGAGGGCCGCAGCTCGGTGCGCTCGTGGCTCTACTCCGTGACCACCAACGCCTGCCTCGACGCCGTCCGCCGCCGCGGCACGCGCGCGCTGCCGGTCGACCTCGGGCCGTCCAACGAGCGCGCGGTGGTCGATGCCGCCCCGCGCACCGACGTCGCCTGGCTGGGCCCGTACCCGGACAACGCCGTCCCCGACGGGCCGCTCGGCCCCGACGCCCGCTACGAGCAACGCGAGGCCGTCGAGCTCGCCTTCGTCGCCGCACTGCAGCACCTTCCGGGCAACCAGCGGGCCGCGCTGCTGCTGTTCGAGGTCCTCGGCTTCTCCGCGGCCGAGATCGCCGACATGATGAAGACCTCGCGGGCGTCGGTGAACAGCGCGCTGCAGCGGGCGCGCGCCGTCGTCGCCGAGAAGGTGCCGTCCCGCTCGCAGCAGCAGACGCTGCGCGAGCTGGACGACGCCCGGCTGCGGGAGGTCGTCACCGGCTTCTCCACGGCGCTGGAACGCGGCGACGCCGACGCGCTGGTCGCGCTGCTCACCGAGGACGTCACCTGGTCGATGCCGCCGCTGCCGCACTGGTACCGCGGTCTCGGCCCGGTCACCGACTTCGCCGTACGGGTCCCGCTCACCGGCTGCGGCAGCTGGCGTCACCTGTCCACCAGCGCCAACGGCCAGCCCGCGGTGGCCTGCTACCTGAGCGCCGTCGGCACCGGCGCCCACGACGCCTGGTCGATCAACGTGCTGACCCTGCGCGGCCCGCGCATCGCCGAGGTCACCTCGTTCATCGGCCGGGAGCACTTCACGCTGCTCGGGCTGCCCGTGTCGCTCCCCTGACCGCGGGAGCGATGAGTTCTCGCCGCCCACCCGGTCTCACCTCCGACACCGCAGCTCGCCGGATCGGAGAACACGATGACCGCCATCGCCACCCCCACCACGTCCCGCACCGCCCGCCGCGCCGTTGCCGACGGCCGGATCCGCGACGCCGTCCTGCTCGCGTTCCGCCTCGTGATCTGCTTCCTGTTCCTCCTGCACGCGATCATGGC
>Ga0196958_10000650_pt1 | contig 11364 bp, 11 predicted proteins | sample S1v_10metaG_FD_148654 | JGI IMG/M metagenome (GOLD analysis project Ga0196958, IMG submission 148654) | Soil microbial communities from Anza Borrego desert, Southern California, United States - S1+v_10 | ecosystem: Environmental > Terrestrial > Soil > Desert | place: USA: California | collected...
CAGGGCGCGAGTGCTGGCCGTGCTCGACCAGAGCAGTACCAGGGCGGGCGCCACCAGCAAGGGCATCGCGTCGGTGCGGCTCGCGACCGTGCGCGAGGGCGACCGCTGGCGGATCGGCGAAATCGAGGTGAACCCGGCCGGGTCACCGCCCGTGGTCGAGAGACCGGGTGCGGGTGACCGGGTGTTCGCGAGGGTGCGGGATTCCGCCCGCGATGGCGCTCTCCGCGCCGCGGAAGCCTTGTTGAGGGTCGATCCGGCCGATCCCGAAGGCACGTACGCCCGCTACGAGTCCGTGTCGACCGGGCCGTTGCTGACCCAGTTCCGGCAGGACAAGGCGGCGCGGCTGACCCAGATCCGGTCAGGGAGCGCGAAGGCGTCGCCTGCGCCGAATCCGGCCGCCGCGGTCATGGAGGTCGTGGACGACAAGGCGAGCGTGCTGCTCCACGCGACGACCGACGTCACCGACGTCACCGGCACAGCCGGGCAGACGACCAAGAAGCACCTGCCGATCGTCCTGCGTCTTCAGCGGCTGCCCGAAGGGTGGAAGGCCGCGGGGGTCGAGTCGGTCCAACCCCTGCCCTGACGCGGTCAGCGGCCCTGGTTCGCCACGGCGGCCGCGGCTTCCTTGGCGGCCTCCGGGTCCAGGTACGTCCCGCCGGCGGTGACCGGCTCGAGGTCGTCCGTCAGGTCGTAGCGCAGCGGGATGCCGGTCGGGATGTTGAGCCCGGCGATCGCGTCGTCGGAGATGCCGTCGAGGTGTTTTACCAGCGCACGCAGCGAGTTGCCGTGCGCGGCGACCAGCACGGTCTTGCCCGCGCGCAGATCGGGCACGATCGCGGACTCCCAGTACGGCAGCAGCCGCGCGACGACGTCCTTGAGGCACTCGGTCAGCGGAGCGGCGTCGCCCAGGTCGGCGTAGCGCGCGTCACCGACCTGGCTGAACTCGTCGGCCGGGTCGATCGGGGGCGGCGGGGTGTCGTAGGAGCGGCGCCAGAGCATGAACTGCTCCTCGCCGAACTCGTCCAGCGTCTGCTTCTTGTTCTTGCCCTGCAGCGCGCCGTAGTGCCGCTCGTTGAGGCGCCAGTCGCGCTTGACCGGAATCCAGTGCCGGTCGGCGGCGTCGAGCGCCAGGTTGGCGGTCGAGATCGCCCGGCGCATCAGCGAGGTGTGCACGACGTCCGGCAGCAGACCGGACTCCGCGAGCAGCCGCCCGCCCCTGCGCGCCTCCTGTTCGCCCTGGTCCGACAGCGGCACGTCCACCCAGCCGGTGAACAGGTTTTCGGCGTTCCACGTGCTCTGCCCGTGACGCAGCAGCACCAGAGTCCCAAGCTCAGCCATGCGCACCAGCCTGCCAGAGTGAGCGGAAGCGCCGGTCAGAGGGCCGGAATTGCCCGTTCCTCTACAGAGAGTGCATTACCCGCGAGTAATACTTCACCCATCCAGAAGACGGGTTGCCAACAAGACAGGATCCCCGAACATCGGGCTGCACTCCGTTATCCCGGATTGCGAAGTTCACTCGAACAGAGTAACCGGTAGTCTTGTGATTACAGGTGGAGATCTGACAGGTTGACTAAGTCCCGCGCGGCCGGATTCCACGCACTCCCCGGCTCGACGCGGGTGACGACCGCGACTCGTCTCCCCCCTGCCGAGTCGCGGCGCCCGCCGGCCCCGTTGGCATCCCCCTCGTCACCGGGTCCACCTTGGCGGGAACTTCAGCGGGGCGGCTCGAGATCGCGACTCCCCCCTCCCTCGAGCCGTCCCGCCTGTTCCCCTTCAGTCCAGCGGGGGCGCGGACGGCAGCTCCGAAGCGGTCGCCATCGCGGGCACCGCCGGACGACGCCGTTTGCGCAGCCACCACACCAGCGCGGCCGCGGGGACGCCGAAGACCAGCAGGAACGGGGCCATCGCACCGAGCACGGTCAGCAGGCCGCCGCCGAAAGTCAGGAACGCGTCCCAGCCGTTCGTCAGGCCGCCGAAGAACCCGCTGCGCGACCCCTCCTCCGCCACGACCGTTTCCGCCTTCACCTGCAACGAAATCGTCGACATGGCGACACTTCCGGCCAGGCTCTCGCGTCGCTTCTGAAGGGACTCGAGTTCGGCCTCGCGGCTCGTCAGTTCGCTCTCCACCGAGGCGATCTCCGAAATCGACGTCGCCCTCGCGAGCAGCGCGCGGATGCGCTCGACACTCGCCCGCTGGGTGGCCAGCCGCGATTCGATGTCGACCATCTGCTCGGTCACGTCCGTCGCGGTGACCTCGCGTCTCACCTGCTTGCCCAGCTTCCCCAGCTCGTCCAGCACGCCGTCGAGGCGTTCGGAGGGCACGACGACGGTGACCGTCGCCCGCTTCTCCTGGGTGCTCTCCTGCCCGGTGTAGCCGGCGGCGCCCCGGGTGACGACGCGGACCTGCGAGATCACGTCGGCGACGTTCGGCGCGGTGAGTTCCAGGCTCGCCGTGCGCACCAGTTTGCGGTCGGTGCTCCCCGGCCGGCCCGCCGGCACGGGGGCTTTGTCCGTACCGGCCTTGCCCGCGCTGTCGGTGCTTTCCTTGTTCGACGGGCCCTGATTCGGCGCCGCCTGCCTGCCGTCGGCCGACATCGGCTGCGCGGCGGACTCGCCGCCGGAGTTGTTCGCCGAGCAGCCGGCGAGCGCCAGCACGATGCCCGCCGCGGCCACCCATCTCAATCGCTTGCGCATCCGTCCTTCTCCCTCCAGTGCTGCGGAGAGAGACGGAGCCGGGCTCAGGCCCGTTGCACCGTTCGGGTCACGAGTCGGTCAAGGCCCCGGGTTCGTGCCCGTTCGAAGGTTCGACGAGATGTTTGAACGCCTGAAGGTTCGCCAGGGACTCCCCGCGAGAAACGCGCCAGTCCCATTCGCGTTTGATCGATTCGGCGAACCCGAGTTCCAGAAGCGTGTTGAAGTCGCCGTCGGCGGCCTCCAGCACCTGCCCGAGGATCTTGTCCAATTCGGCTTCGGTGACCGTGTCCAGTCCGAATCGGCCGACCAGGTAGATGTCGCCCATCGCGTCCACGGTGTAGTGCACGCCGTACAGTTTCGCGTTGCGGCGCAACAGGAAACGGTAAACGTCCTCATGGGACTCGTCGGGACGGCGGCAGACGAAGGCTTCGACGGCGAAGGCGTGGTCACCGACGACCAGCCAGCAGTTGGTCTGGAGTTTCTTGGTGCCGGGCAACGTGACGAAGTACTTCCCTTCGCCACGCCTGTCGTATTCCAGGCCCGCATTGTCCAAAGAGGACCGCAAGGTCTCGTCGAGCGTCAAACCGCCACCTCCGCGCGCTGTTCGAGGGCACGCCGGAACGCGCCGGTCGCCTGAGCGTACGTGTCCAACAGCCGGTCCGTCGTACGGCGCCACGAGAAACGCCGCGCGTGGACGACGGCGTTGGCCGAAAGTTCGGCTCGCCAGCCGGGTCGCAACGCGACGTTCGCGAGCGCGTCAGCCCAGTCCTTCGGCTCGTGCGACGGCACGAGCAGGCCGGAAACACCGTGCGGGACGGCGACCGGCAGCCCGCCGACCTCGGCGGCGATCACCGGCGTCCCGCAGGCCTGCGCTTCGAGCGCGACCAGTCCGAACGACTCGTTGTAGCTCGGCACGGCGACGAGGTCGGCCGCGCGGTAGACGTTGACCAGCGACCGGCCGGGCTGCGGCGGCATGAACCGGGTCTGCTCCTCGATCCCGAGGGAGACGGCCAGCTCGCGCAGGGCCTGTGGCTGCTCCAGCCCGGTCCCGGACGGGCCGCCGACGATCAGCACCACCAGCCGCGACGCCAGCTCCGGCCGCTCGCGCAGCATTTCGGCCGCGGCCAGCAGGAGGACGTCCGGCGCCTTCAAGGGCTGGATCCGGCCGGCGAAGGCCAGCACGATCGCGTCCTGCGGCAGACCCAGCGCCCGGCGCGCCGCCGCGCGGGAGCCGGGGGTGAACCGGTCGAGGTCGACGCCGGGCGGGATGGCGTGCACGGCGTGCGGGTCGGCGTCGTACAGCTCGATCAGCTCGCGGGCCTCGACGCGGGTGTTCGCGACGAGGCAGTCCGCCTCCTCGACGACCTGCTCCTCGCCGATCACGCGGGTGCGCGGCTCGGGGGTGTCCCCCTCGGCCAGCGCCGCGTTCTTGACCTTGGCCAGCGTATGCGCGGTGTGCACCAGCGGCACACCCCAGCGGTCGCGGGCGAGCCAGCCCGCCTGGCCGGAAAGCCAGTAGTGCGAATGGATGAGGTCGTAGTAGCCCGGCTCGTGGAACGCCTCGGCCCGCAGCACCCCGGCGGTGAACGCGCACAGCTGCGCGGGCAGCTCGTCGCGGCCCAGCGGCTCGAACGGCCCGGCCGGGATGTGCCGCACCAGCACGCCGGGCGCCAGTTCGGCGATCGGAGGCTGATCCGAGGACGTCGCGCGCGTGAACACCTCGACCTCGACGCCGCGGCGGGCCATCTCGGTGGCCGTCTGGCTCACGTAGACGTTCATTCCCCCGGCGTCGCCGGTACCCGGCTGCTCCAATGGAGAGGTGTGCAACGACAGCACCGCGACGCGCCTTGGCGCGGCATCGAACCCGTGCAGAGGGATCGTCACCTGGTCAACACTCCCGAAGTCCTACTGATCGGCGAACCCGCGCAGTAGATCACCGAACTCGTCCGCCGCTTCGGCGAACGGCAGATGCCCCACCTCAGGTAGCCAACGCACGACGGCCCCCGGAATCTTCCCGGCCGCGTATTCCGCCGACGTCGGATCGATCACAGCGTCCGCGAGACCATGGACGATAAGTGCTGGTTTGTCCAGATCGCGCAGGACGTCCTCGCTCCCGACGTCGCGCCGGAACAGCGCGGAGCGCACGGAAGGCGGGGTGGAAAGGCAGGCCCCGAGCAGCGACTGGGTGAGCGTGCCGGAGACCGGGGAGGCCGTCATCCGCGCGCTGAACTGCACCAACGCGGGAATCGCGACCGACGGATCGTCCGAAAGCACCGCCGGGATGGCCTCGCGCATCGCGGGCCCGATCTTGCCACCCGGCCGGTTCTTGCCGATTTCTGTGATAGCGCCCACAAAAGCGACGCCACTGAGCCGCGCGGAGCCGTGCACCCGGAGGTAGTCGGTGATCACCAGACCGCCATAGGACCAGCCGACGACGATCGCGTCGTCACCGGCGAAGTCGAGCACGGAGGCGAGATCCTCCGCCCAGACGCGCGGATCGTCGTAACCGGCGGAGGGCACCTCGGAGTCCCCGTGCCCGCGCAGATCCATCGCGACCAGGCGGAACCGCTCGCTGAGGGCGGGATCCGCCAACTGCGGCGCCCATGCCTTGGCGGACTGGGCCCAGCCGTGCACGAACACGATCGGACGGGTGTTCTCGGCGCCTTCGACCCACAAGCCGATGCGGGTTCCGCCGTAGCCGACTACCTCGGTCTTCATGCCCGCAGCCTAAGAGGTCGGCCGAGGGGGTCGTGAGTGGCGATTCGGGTCGGCACCCGGATCGCCACTCACGACCACCGGTACCGGACGGCCACCGGCGCCCTGCTTCGCCTACTTGATCGCCGAGAGGGCCTTCCACGACTTCCAGTCGTAGAACCAGTTCTTGACGTCCGATTTGGTCGGACTGCCCAGTTTCGACCCGGTGATCTCCACCGGGTCGCCGATCATCGCCGTGTCGAAGTACTTCTTCGCGTCCGCGTCGAGCAGGTTCACGCAGCCGTGCGAGGTGTTGGCCTTGCCGATGTTCGCCGCGTTGTCCTGGTTCTCGTGGATGTACTCGCCGTTGTTCGAGATCCGGCAGGCCCACTTCTTGTTGACGTTGGTGTAGCCGTAGCGCGCGTTGTCGAACCGCGCCGTCGGCTCCTTCGTCATCACGATGAACGTGCCGTTGGGGGTGTTGCGCTGGACGTCGGAGTCGAGCCCGTTCGAGCACGGGTAGCTCGCCGACTCCGCCCCGCCCCGGTAGACCTTCATCACGTGGTCCGGGGTGTTGATCTTGACGACCTGGTTGCGGCCGATCTTGAACTCGGTGGTCACGTCGGCCTTGCCGTACGCGCCGCCGCCGAGCGCGACGCCGTAGAGCTTCGCCTCGACGCTGACCTTGATGTTGGCAGGCCAGTACTCCTTGGGCCGCCAGTCGACCTGCGTGTCCGACAGCCAGCCCCAGGAGCCCTCGACGTCCTTGTCGGTCTTCACCTTGAGTGCCTTCTCGGCGGCCGCCCTGTCCTTGACCGGGGATGCGAACTTCACGCTGATCGGCATCGCGACGCCGACTTCGGCGTCGTCGGTCGGGTTCAGTGTGGCGCGAATCTCCTTGGCGGGCTTGACCGTGGTGAAGGAGCCCTTGAACTCGGCGGGCTTGTTGTCGCTGCCGGTGGCCTTCGCGGCGTAGGTGTACGTCTTGCCGTAGCCGAGGACTTCGGAACTGGTCCAGGTGAGTCCGTCGGGGGAAAGTTCGCCCTTGACGTCCTTGCCGCCGTCCCCGCTGACCTTGACCTCGGTGAGCTTGCCGTCGGCGACCTTCACCACCACCGGCGTCACCACGGAGGCGTCCTTGGCGTCGGCGGCGGGTTCGGCGGTGATCTTGGCGACCGGGGCGGCGGCCTGTTCTTCGCCACCGCTGCCCTCCGGCTTCGCGTTGCCGCCTTCTTCGCCGGAGCAGGCCGCGGCCAGCATGGCCGCCCCCGCGGCGAGCGCGGCCTTGAACACCGTGCGCCGTTCGATCACCGTTTACCTCCCATGAAGATCCCCGTCTCCCCCGCGAGCCTCTACCCGCTCAGCGCGGGGAACCTCTCCGACGTTACCCGCGGCGACGGAAGTCACCCGCCCCGCTCTTGGAATAGACGCGCGGGACCGGCGTGGGGTTGTGCGCTCCCCCGCGATTCGTCACCTGCTTGCGAACTTCGCGGGGGCGGGATGTCGCAAGCAGGTGACGAATTGCCGGGTTCAGAGCGAGCAGTTGATCAACAAGGGTTCGGGGTGCAGCGAAACACCGAAGCTCGCCTTGACGCCGTCGCGCACCTCACGCGCCAGAGCGAGGAGGTCCGCGGTCGAAGCCTTGCCGCGGTTCGTGAGCGCGAGCGTGTGTTTCGTCGACAGCGAGACCCGGCCGCCGGGCCCCTCGTGGCCCTTCCCGAATCCGGCCCGCTCGATCAGCCACGCGGCGGACAGCTTCGTGCCGCCGGATGCCGGGTACTGCGGCACGCGCACGTCCTCGCCGACGACTTCCACGATCCCCGCCAGCACCTTCGCCAGCCTCGCCTCCCCGATGATCGGGTTGGTGAAGAACGAGCCCGCGCTCCACGTGTCGTGGTCGTCGGCGTCCAGCACCATGCCCTTGCTTCGCCGCAGGGCGAGGACCGCTTCGCGCGCTTCGGCCGTCGGGACCCGGTCACCGATCTCGACACCGAGCGTGCGGGCGAGTTCGGCATAGCGGACAGGGGCCGAGAGACCGTCTTCGCTGACCTGGAAGCGCACCGTGAGCACGACGCCCGCGTCGGTCCCCTTCAGGATCGACGTGCGGTAGCCGAAGCCGAGTCCTTCGGCGGTCAGCGTGCGGATCTCACGGGTGGCGCGGTCGTAGAGGTCGACCGAGACCAGCGACTCGGCGACCTCGCAGCCGTACGCGCCGACGTTCTGGATCGGCGTCGCGCCGACCGAACCGGGGATTCCGGAGAGGCATTCGAGCCCGCCGACGCCCTCGGCGACCAGCCCCTCGACGAAACCGTCCCAGTTCTGACCCGCCGCGACCTCGACGAGATCTCCGTCACGTGTCCAGCCGGTGGTGCCGACCTTCAGCACCGCGCCGTCGAAGCCGTCGTCGGCAACGACGAGATTCGACCCGCCGCCGAGCAGCAGGACCGGCTCACCCGCTTCGTCGGCCTCGCGGACCGCCTCGACCAGGGCCTGCACGGTCGCCGCCTCGGCATAACGCCGTGCCGGACCGCCGAGCCGCAGGGTGGTGTGGTCGGCGAGGGCGGCGTGCTGGGTGGGAGTTTCGGCAGTGCTCACGCCCGTGAACGGTACTGTCTGGCGCCATGGCCTCCCGTATCGAGCACCGCTCAACGTTCTCCGCAGACGTCGCGACCACGTTCGAGGCGGTCGCCGGCGAGGCGGCGCTGCGAGCCAGGCTGAAGCGGATCGGCGGCGACGACGCGGAGCTGCTGGAGTACGTCCCGGCCGGGGACGGTGTGCGCTACAAACTGCGTCAGGGCATCAGCTCGGACAAGCTCCCCTCGGCCGTGCGGACGCTGCACCGGGGCGATTTGCTCGTCGAGCGCGAGCAGACCTGGAAGGCCGCCGGAGCCGGCTACACCGGCACGGCGACGGCATCGGTGTCGGGCGTGCCGGGCGAGATCACCGCGAAGACGTCACTCACCGGCGAAGGCGAGCAGGCGACGCTGGTCAACAGCGGCGAGGTCAAGGTGCGGATCCCGTTCGTCGGCGGGAAGCTGGAAGGTGTGATCGCCGAACAGGTCACCAAACTGCTGGAGCGCGAGGCCGAATTCGTCGTGCAGTGGCTGGCCGAGCGCTGAAGCCGGTCGGGGCACCGACACGAGGGACGACCAACCCCAACCGGCTCCGCCGCGTGGACCGGTGGCTCGCGAGCGACCCCGGCGTGACGCGGCTGCTGCACCGCGCGGACGAACCGCTCGTGGTGGACCTCGGCTACGGCGCCTCGCCGGTGACCACGGTCGAGATGGCGCGGTGGCTGCGCCCGGTCCGGCGCGACGTCCGCGTACTGGGTCTGGAACTGGACGCCGGACGGGTCGCCGTCGCGCAATCCGCCGTCGACCGGCCGTGGCTGGACTTCCGGCGGGGCGGCTTCGAACTCGCCGGGACCCGGCCGGTGCTGGTGCGCGCGTTCAACGTGCTGCGGCAGTACGACGAAGCCGACGTCCCGGGCGCCTGGTCGCTGATGCTGGACGCGATGACGCCGGGCGGACTGCTCGTCGAAGGTACCTGCGACGAGATCGGGCGGCTGAGCACCTGGGTCGCCGTCGGCTCCGGCGGGCCACGCACCCTGACCCTTTCGGTCCATCTCGCCAGCCTGGAACGTCCGTCCACAGTGGCCGAACGGCTGCCCAAGATCCTCATCCACCGCAACGTTGCCGGCGAACGCGTCCACGATCTACTGTCTACTCTGGACACTTGCTGGGCGACGGCGGCGCCGCATCAGAACTTCGGCGTCCGCGCCCGCTGGGCGCATACCGTGCACCTGCTCACCGCCCGGGGCTGGCCGGTGCTGAACCGGCCGTCGCGGTGGCGGCTGGGTGAACTCACCGTGCCGTGGTCGTCGGTGGCCCCGGACTAGGAATTCACCGGTCGAACCCCGCTCCGTCACCCCAAAGCGACCTGCGGTGATCACCATGGAACCGTGGAACTGCTGGAGTACGTCACCGGGCTGCTCGAGGGCACGCTGGGATCGCCCTGGCTGTGGGTGATCGTGTTCCTCGTGTCCGGGTTGGACGCGCTCCTGCCGTTCATGCCGAGCGAGACCACCGTCATCACCGTCGCCGTCCTGATCGGCCCGGACCTCCCCCAGTTGGCGCTGCTCGCGCTGGTCGCCGCGCTCGGGGCCTGGCTGGGCGACTGCCTCGGCTACACCGTCGGCGCGGCCGCGGGCCCGCGAGCGCTCGCCCGCCTGCAGCGCGGTCCGGACGGGATCCGGCGCTACGAATGGGCGAAGATCCAGGTGCGCCGCAACGCCGTCCTGCTGATCCTCGCCGCCCGCTATCTGCCCGGCGGCCGGGTCGCGAGCGGGCTCGCCAACGGCAGTCTCGGCTATCCGCCGGGCAAGTTCGTCCCGCTCGACGCCCTCGGCGCGAGTATCTGGGCGGTGTACAGCGTCCTCATCGGTCTCGTCGGCGGAGCGGCCTTCGCGGACGAGCCGGAGAAGGGCCTTCTGCTGTCCTTCGCGCTCGGCCTGCTGCTGGTCGCGGCGATCGAGATCGGGCGGCGGGTCCGGGTGCGCGTCCTGACCCGGCGCCGTGCGGCCGCCGGGACCAGCGACAATGGTGTGCGTGTCGAACCCTGAACGTCGCTATGTGATCTCCTTCGGCTGCCCCGACCGCACGGGCATCATCGCCCGGATCTCGGGTTTCCTCGCCGAACACGGCGGTTGGATCGTCGAAGCGGCGTACCACACGGACCCGGACACCGGCTGGTTCTTCACCCGCCAGGTCGTCCGCGCCGACTCGCTCCCGTTCGACGCCACCGAACTTCGTGTCCGCTTCGCCGAGGTCGCGAAGTCGCTTTCGGCCGAGTCCAACTGGCAGGTCAGCGACAACGGCGAGCGCCGCCGCGTCGTGATCCTCGTCTCCAAGGCCGGGCACTGCCTCTACGACCTCCTCGGCCGGGTCGCTTCCGGGGAACTGGACGTCGACGTCGCCGCCGTCATCGGCAACCACGCGTCGCTGGGTGACATCACCCGCGCCCACGGCATCCCGTTCCATCACGTCCCGTTCCCCGCCGGCGACGCTTCCGCCAAGGCGTCCGCCTTCGCCGCGGTGCGGGAACTGGTCGACGAACACGACCCGCACGCCGTCGTCCTCGCGCGGTTCATGCAGGTCCTGCCCGCGGAACTGTGCGAGGCGTGGGCAGGGCGGGCGCTCAACATCCACCACAGCTTCCTGCCGTCGTTCGTCGGCGCACGGCCGTACCACCAGGCCCACGCGCGCGGGGTGAAGCTCATCGGCGCGACCTGCCATTACGTCACCGCCGACCTCGACGCGGGCCCCATCGTCGACCAGGACGTCATCCGCGTCGACCACGGCGACTCGGTCGAGGACATGGTGCGCAAGGGACGCGACATCGAGAAGGTGACGCTGGCGCGCGGGCTGCGGTGGCATCTCGAGGGTCGCGTGCTGGTGCACGGGAATCGGACTGTCGTCTTCTAGTGGTTCACTGTGGTCATGGGGACTTCAGAGATCAAAGTGATCGAGACGCACGAAGCGCTGCGTGAGCACCTCGGCCACCCGACGGAGCGGACGAAGGAGAAGGTCCTTCCCTTCCTCGACCCGCACGCGCGCACCCTCATCGAGCACTCGCCGTTCTACCTGCTGGCGACGGCGTCGGCCGACGGGACCTGTGACGTCTCCCCGCGTGGCGACCCGGCCGGTTCCGTGAAGGTGCTCGACGACAAGACGCTGGTACTGGCCGACCGGCCGGGCAACAAGCTGCTCGACAGCCAGACCAACATCCTCGAGAACCCGCACGCCGGACTGCTGTTCCTGGTGCCGGGGATGAACGAGACCCTGCGGATCAACGGCCGCGCGAAACTGATCGCGGACGCGCCGTTCTTCGACGACCTAGTTGTATTGCCCTGTGAGGTTGGGGACGCGGCTGGCGGGTGGGTGGCCGCCGAGTGCGGTGTGGCCGCGGTGGTGATTG
>Ga0196958_10000651_pt1 | contig 11363 bp, 8 predicted proteins | sample S1v_10metaG_FD_148654 | JGI IMG/M metagenome (GOLD analysis project Ga0196958, IMG submission 148654) | Soil microbial communities from Anza Borrego desert, Southern California, United States - S1+v_10 | ecosystem: Environmental > Terrestrial > Soil > Desert | place: USA: California | collected...
CGGCGACCGGTGCCTGTGTCGGGTTCCTCTGGTGGAACGCGGCCCCGGCGAAGATCTTCATGGGTGACACCGGTTCGCTGGCCCTCGGCGGCCTCGTCGCCGGCCTGTCGATGACCACCCGCACCGAACTGCTCGCCATCGTCATCGGCGGCCTGTTCATGGTCGAGATGATCTCGGTGGTCGCGCAGATCGCGGTGTTCCGCACGACCCGGCGGCGACTGTTCCGGATGGCCCCGTTCCATCACCACTTCGAACTCGCGGGCTGGGCGGAGACCACGGTCATCATCCGGTTCTGGCTGCTCTCGGCCGTCTGCTGCATGTTCGGTCTCGGGCTGTTCTACAGCGAGCAACTCGGCCTCGGAGGGTAAGCGGTGGAACTGGCCGGTCGTCACGTCCTCGTCGCCGGAGCCGGGGTCACCGGCAGATCCGCCGTCCCGGTCCTGCTGGAGCAGGGCGCGCGGGTCACCGTCACCGACGGCGACGCCGGACGCCTCGCGGAACTCGAAGGTCTCGGCGCCGAACTGGTGCCTGGCCTCTCGGAGCCACCCGAAGGTGTCGAGCTGGTCGTGACCAGCCCCGGCTGGAAGCCGTCTTCGCCGTTGCTGGTGGCGGCGGCCGAGGCGGGTATGGAAGTGATCGGCGACGTCGAGCTGGCGTGGCGCGTCGGGCAGCTGCGCGCCAAGCCACCGGTGTGGCTCGCGATCACCGGCACCAACGGCAAGACGACCACGGTCGGGATGCTGGAGTCGATCCTGCGTTCCGCCGGGGTCGACGCGGTGGCCTGCGGGAACGTCGGCTTCGCGGTGCTCGACGCGGTGCGGGCCGGGCACGAGGTGCTCGCCGTGGAGCTGTCGAGCTTCCAGCTGCACTGGTCGTCCACGCTGGCGCCGCTCGCGTCGGTGGTGCTGAACCTGGCCGAGGACCACCTCGACTGGCATGGCTCGATGGAGGAGTACGCGGCCGCGAAGGGACGGGTCCACACCCATTCCCGGAACGTGGTGCACAACGTCGGCGAACCGTGGTCCGTCCGGCTCGCCGACGAGCACGCGCCCGCCGACGCCCGCCGCGTCGCCTTCGGCATGGGCACCCCGCGCCCCGGCGAACTCGGGATCGTGGAAGACCTGCTGGTGGACCGCGCCTTCGTCGCCGACCCGGCGACCAGCGCCGACGAACTCGGCACGCTGGCCGACGTCCGTCCCGCCGGTCCGCACAACGTCTCCAACGCCCTCGCCGCGGCCGCGCTGGCCCGCGCGTACGGCGTCACCGGAGAAGACGTCGCCAAGGGGCTGCGCGAGTACCGGCCCGCCCCCCATCGCGCCGAAGAGATCGGAGAGGTCGACGGCGTCCGGTACATCAACGACTCCAAGGCGACCAACCCGCACGCGGCGAGCGGTTCGCTCCGCGCGCATCTGGACGTCGTCTGGATCGCCGGTGGCCAGCTCAAGGGCGCTTCGGTGGACGAACTCGTCGGCTCGATCGCCGGGCGGCTGCGGGGAGTAGTCCTGTTCGGCGTCGATTCACCCGTGATCGCCGCCGCGGTTGCGCGACACGCGCCGGATGTCCCGGTCAAGAGCCTCCCTTCGGGTGACGATGACACCATGACTGCGGCGGTGAAGGCGGCCCGCGCCCTGGCGAGCCCTGGTGACGTGGTGCTGCTGGCCCCCGCCGCGGCGTCGTTGGACATGTACTCGAGCTACGGCGAGCGCGGCGACGCGTTCGCGCGGGCGGTCCGTGTCCTGCGCGACGGTGCGGGGGAGACCAGTGACGGCGGTTGAGGACAGGAAGCGTGAGTCCGCGCCACGGCAACGCAAGGCTCGTGAGCGCCGGGGACGCAAGGAAAGCCCGTTCGTCGCCTTCCGCACCGCGCTGACGGCGTGGCTTTCGCGGCCGCTCGCCTCGTTCCACCTGGTGCTCGCGCTCACCGGCGTGCTGACCGTGATCGGCATCGTGATGGTGCTGTCCGCGTCGTCGGTCGCTTCGTACAATCCCGAGACCGGAGCGGGCGTGTACGCCCAGTTCAGCAAGCACATCATGTTCGTCGCCATCGGCGCGGTGGTGTTCTGGATCGGGCTCCGGATCCCCTTGGAACGCGTCCGGCGGCTGTCGGCGACGGCCACCGTCGTCTGCCTCGGGTTGCTGGTGCTGGTGCTGACCCCGCTCGGAACCGAACTGAACGGCTCCCGGGGCTGGTTCCGGTTCGGCGGGTTCGCCTTCCAACCGGTCGAGGCGGCCAAGGTCGCGCTGGCCTTCTGGGGCGCGCACATCCTGGTGATCAAGTACAACATCATCAACCAGTGGCGCCATCTGCTCGTCCCGGTCGTGCCGATCGCGCTGCTGATGTTCGCGCTGGTCATGATGCAGCCCGACCTCGGTGGCACGGTCACCCTCGCGGTGGTGCTGCTGGCCCTGCTGTGGTTCGCGGGCGCGCCGAAACGGCTGTTCGGCGTCATCCTCGCGGGCGGTCTCGTCGGGGTCCTGGTGCTGGCCATCATCGAGCCGTACCGGCTCGCGCGGGTGCTGTCGTTCGTCTCCGGCGACCCGGACACCAGCGCGGACGGCTTCCAGGCCAACCAGGCGAAACTCGCGCTCGCCGACGGCGGGCTGTTCGGCAAGGGCCTCGGCCAGGGCCAGTCCAACTGGGGTTACCTGCCGAACGTGCAGAACGACTTCATCTTCGCCCTGATCGGCGAGGAACTCGGTTTCATCGGCTGCGTGGTGGTGCTGGGGCTGTTCGCCGGCGTCGCCATCGTGGGCCTGCGGATCGCCACCCGGAACCTCGACCCGTGGATCCGCATCGTATCCGGCACGCTGACCGTGTTCTTGGTCGCGCAGGCGGGTATCAACATCGGCTACGTCGTCGGCCTGCTGCCGGTCACGGGGGTGACCTTGCCGTTGATCTCCTACGGCGGGACTTCGCTGGTGATCACCATGCTCATCATGGGGATCCTCGCCAACGCCGCCCGGCACGAACCGGAGGCGGTGGCCGCACTGCGTTCGCAGGGGCCGGGTAAATTCGGACGCCTGCTGAGGCTTCCCGCGCCCGAGCCGTACCGCCCACCCGCCAAACGCAAGGGCGCCGCGGCCAGGGGAGGCGCCGCCAAGGCGGCGAGGCCCGCGCCGAGGACGGCGAGGCCTTCGCCCGCCCAGGAACGGCGCCGGTCGGTGCGGGAACCCGGCAGGAGGACGGCCGCGCGAACGGCGGCGAACCGCGGTACCGCGAAACGAGGTACCGCAAACCGGAGAGGTCATAGGTGAACAACCCCGTCAGAGCCGACGCAGCAGCCGAGGTCGCCGGCAAGGCGCCGGTGGTCGTGGTCGCCGGTGGCGGCACCGCAGGGCATATCGAACCGGCGCTCGCCCTCGCGGACGCGGTGATGCGCTTGCGTCCCGACGCGAAGGTGATCGCGCTGGGAACCGAGCGCGGGCTGGAGAACAAACTCGTTCCCGCGCGGGGTTACCGGCTGGAGCTGATCCCGCCGGTGCCGATGCCCCGCAAGCCGACGCCCGAACTGCTGAAGATGCCGTTGAAGGTCCGCGACGCGGTCAAGCGCACCCGTGAGGTCCTGGATCGGGTCGGCGCGGACGTCGTCGTCGGCTTCGGCGGGTACGTCGCGCTGCCGGCGTATCTCGCCGCGCGCGGCCGCACGCCGATCGTGGTGCACGAGGCCAACGAGAAGCCGGGCCTGGCGAACAAGGTCGGCGCGCGGTTCGCCGTCCGCGTCGCGGTCGCCGTCCCGGGCACGCCGCTGGCGAAGGCCGAGGTCATCGGCATCCCGCTGCGCCGCTCCATCACTTCGCTCGACAGGGCCGCGCTGCGCGCCGAAGCCCGTGAGCACTTCGGGCTCGACCCCGACGCCCCGACACTGCTGGTCTTCGGCGGTTCGCAGGGCGCGGTGTCGATCAACGGCGCCGTTTCCGGCGCGGCCAAGGAGTTCGCGGACGCCGGTGTCGGCGTCCTGCACGCACACGGGCCGAAGAACACGCTGGTCGTCCAGGAGTTCCCCGGACGCCCGGCGTACGTCCCGGTGCCGTACCTGGAACGCATGGACCTGGCCTACGCCGCCGCCGACGCGGTGCTGTGCCGCTCGGGCGCGATGACCGTCGCCGAGGTCTCGGCCGTCGGCCTGCCCGCGGTGTTCGTCCCGCTGCCCTACGGCAACGGCGAGCAGGCGGTCAACGCCCGGCCCGCGGTCGACGCCGGTGCCGGTCTGCTGGTCGCCGACGCCGACCTCACCCCCGCCAAGGTCGCGGAGCTGGTGATCCCGCTGGTGTCCGACGCCGGCAGGGTCGCGAAGATGAGTGCGGCCGCGGTCGGCCTCGGTCACCGCGAGGCCGACGAGACCCTTGCCAAGATCGTGCTGGAGGCCGCAGGTGCCTGACACTCTTCCCGACACGCTCGGGCGTGCCCATCTGATCGGGATCGGCGGCGCCGGGATGAGCGGGATCGCGCGGATCCTGCTGGCCCGCGGCGCCCAGGTCTCCGGATCCGACGCCAAGGAGTCGCGCGCGTTCCTTTCGCTGCGTGCCCAGGGCGCGGAGATCGCCGTCGGGCAGCGTGCCGAGAACCTCGACGCCTTCCCCGAGGGCCCGTCCTCGGTGATCGTGTCGACCGCGATCAAGGAGTCCAACCCGGAGCTGGCGGCCGCGCGGGAACGCGGGATCACCGTGCTGCACCGCGCGGAGGCGCTGGCCGGGCTGATGGAGGGCCACCGGGTCGCCTGCATCGCCGGGACGCACGGCAAGACGTCGACGACGTCGATGCTGACCGTCGCGTTGCAGCAGTGCCGTCTCGACCCGTCGTTCGCCATCGGCGGCGATCTCAACGAGTCGGGCGCCAACGCGCATCACGGCGAGGGCGGCGTCTTCGTCGCCGAGGCCGACGAGAGCGACGGGTCGTTCCTGGCCTACTCGCCTTCGGTCGCCGTGGTGACCAACGTCGAGCCGGACCATCTGGACCACCACGGCACGGCCGAGGCGTACGTGTCGGTGTTCACCGACTTCCTCGGCCGGATCGTGCCGGGCGGGCTGCTGATCGTCTGCGGTGACGACGAGGGCGCCGAGAAGCTGGGCGCGCGGGCCTCGGCGCAGGGCATCCGCGTCCGTCGTTACGGGCGTTCGGCCACGGGTACCGAGGACGCCAAGGTGCTGGACTACGTGCCGGCTCCCGACGGCGGCGTCGTCCGGATCTCCTTGCGGGGCGAGGAAATCACCCTCCGGGTCGCGGTGCCGGGGGAGCACATGGCGCTGAACGCGATCGCCGCGCTGCTGGCCGGGATCGAGCTCGGCGCGCCGGTCGAAGGACTCTCCCAAGGGCTCGCCGCGTTCGGCGGCGTCCGGCGGCGGTTCGAGTTCAAGGGCCGCTCGGGTGACGTCCGCGTGTACGACGACTACGCGCACCACCCGACCGAGGTCGACGCGCAGCTGCGCGCGGTGCGGACGGCCGCGGGGTCGGGCCGGGTCGTCGTGGTCTTCCAGCCGCATCTGTACTCGCGCACGAAGACGTTCTCGAAGGAGTTCGCGGCCGCGCTGTCGCTGGCCGACGAGGTCGTCGTGCTGGACGTCTTCGGGGCGCGTGAGAAGCCGGAACCCGGCGTGAGCGGCGCGCTCATCGCCGACCAGATCTCCGGTGTCCCCGTGCACTACCAGCCCGCGTTCGACGTCGCCGCGAAGCTCGCGGCGGATCTGGTCGAACCCGGCGACCTGCTGGTGACCATGGGCGCCGGTGACGTCACGCAGCTCGGCCCGGAGATCCTGGCCGAGCTGGACCGGCGGGCAGGCTAGCCATGACGCAGACCGGGGAACGCCGCCGCCCGGCCGAACCCGGTCGGCGCCCGCGCACGGAACGTACCGAACGCACCGAACGCACTCGGCGCGGTCAACGCGCCAAGGCCCGCCGCGGCAGGCGGTCCGGGTACGACCGCCGCCGCATCACCCGGCCTGCCAGGCGCAAGGAGCTGCGACGGCGCTGGGTCGCGTTGCTTTCGGTGCTGACCGTCGTCGCCCTCGTCCACCTCCTGTGGTTCAGCTCGATGCTGGGCGTACGGCAGGTCGACGTTCTCGGGGCGAGTTCCGTGCCCGCGGAACAGATCCGCGCCGCGGCGGCGGTGCCGGACCAGATACCGATGCTGCGCCTGGACACCGACGACCTCCGCGACCGGGTGGCGCAGATGCCCGGCATCGCCACCGTCGACGTCTCCCGGTCGTGGCCGGGCACCATCGAGATCACCGTGACCGAACGCGCCGCGATCGCCTTCTTCGACAGCGGACCCGGCGGCGACGGCATCCACCTCGTCGACGGCGGGGGCGTGGTGTTCAAGACGGTCGAGGAACGGCCCGCCGGGCTGCCCGAACTCAAGCTGCCGTCGGTGTCGGCGGACGACCCGGTGACCCGCGCGGTGACCGGCGTCCTCGGTGTGATCCCGCAGCAGCTGGTCAAGCAGGTCACCACCGCGACGGCGAAGACCCCCGGCAGCGTCGAGTTCGCGCTGGCCGACGGGAAGACCGTACGGTGGGGGACCTCGGCCGACACCGAGCGCAAGGCGAAGGTCCTGGCCGCCCTGCTCACCCGCGAGGGCAAGGTCTTCGACGTCTCGGCACCCGATCTGCCCACCGTCTCCTGACGCAATTCGTCACCTGCTTGCGATGGTGCGCAGCGCGGGCTTTTCGCAAGCAGGTGACGAATTGCGGGGTCGTCAGCGGGTGACGAGGGTTTCGATGCCGTCCAGCAGGCGTTCCAGGCCGAAAGCGAAGGTCTCGTCGGCGGCTTCGCAGGTATCCGCGTCGTAACCGCCGCTTTCCCAGATCCGCGTCATCGCCGGATGCCGTTCCACGTCGAAGTACTTCTCCCAGAACACCATCCGCTGCCCCCACCAGGCGTCGGTCGACTGCCCGGTCTCCTGCTCCACCTGCGCGGTCTCGGCGAAAAGCGTCGCGTTGGCCTGCACGTAGATCTCGATGCTGTTCGCGGCCGCGGCCGTCTTGCGCGGCCCCAGACCGAGGTCCGACACCGCCGCGATCAGGTACTCCTGACCCGCCATCAAGCCGGGGCCGAGCACGGGTCGCACCATCGATGTCGAGCGCAGCCACGGATGCGCCCGGAACACGGCCAGCGTGCGGTCGCCGTAGAGCCGCACCTGCTCGCGCCAGCCGTCCGGGCGGGGATCCCCGGGGCCGGGAAGGTTTCGTTCGGCGAGTACCGAGTCCACCATGAGGTCGAGCAGTTCGGTCTTGCCCGGCACGTAGGTGTAGAGCGTCATCGTGCCGACGCCGAGTTCCTTGGCGATCTGGCTCATCGAGACGGTCGCCTCGCCGGCACCGTCGGCGAGCGCGACGGCGGTGGCGATCACCTGGTCGAGGGTCAGTTTCGGCTTCCGCCCCCTGGTCGGCTGCCGGGCTTCGCCGCGGTCACGCCACAACAGTTCGAGGCTGCGCTCGAAGTCCATCCACACTCCACTCGGCCGTGAAACTGGATTCTACATTCTCGTATGCGGTACGGTTAACCTGATCTCGTAGGGCGTACGCAAAGGAGTGGGGAATCGTGACGATCCTGGTGACCGGTGCGACCGGAAGCGTCGGCAGGCTGCTCGTCGACGAACTGGTGCGGGCCGGAGCGCCGGTGCGGGCGCTGACCGTCAACCCGGTCAAGGCGGCGCTGCCGGAGCAGGTGGAGGTCGCCAAGGGCTACCTGGGCAAACCGGAGACACTGCCGGAAGCGCTCAAGGGCGTCGAGACCGTGTACCTGGCGCCGCTGGCGGCCAAGGTGGACGACTTCGTGAAGCTGGCGAAGGAGGCCGGAGTGCGCAGGGTGGTGGCGCTGTCGGGCAGCAACGCCGACGACCCGGCGGAGAACTCGAGCGGCGTGGACTACGCGATCATCGAGAAGGCGGTCCGGGAGGCGGACTTCGACTGGACCTTCCTGCGGCCGGGCGCTTTCATGAACAACACCTTCGGCTGGGCGGAGACGATCAAGGCCGAGCGTGTGGTCCGCGAAGCCTACCCCGAATCCCGGATGACGCCGATCGACCTGGGGGACATCGCCGCCGTCGCGGCGCACGTCATCCTGACCGAGGGGCACGTCGGCAAGAAGCACACGCTGAGCGGCCCGGAAGCGATCAGCCAGCGCGAACAGGTCGCCGCCATCTCGGCCGCGCTCGGGGAGGAGGTCACCTTCCACGAGCTCACCCGGGAAGAGGCGAACAAGCAGTGGGCCGCCGCCGGGATCCCGGCGGAGATCGCCGAGTGGCTGCTCGACGGCTTCGCGTACTTCACCGAAAATCCCGACAAGCCGACGGGCGTCGTCCAGGAACTCACCGGACGGCCTGGTGTCACCTACGCGGAGTGGGCGGTGGCGAACGTCGAAGCGTTCCGCTGAACCCGTAACTCGCGTGCTTGAACTCGTGACTCGCGTGCTTGAACTCGTCACTCAAGAGTTACGGCTTCAAGCACGCGAGTTACGGCTGGGAGCACGCGAGTCACGAGTCGCCGGTCCTCAGCGGGCCCGGCGAGGGAGGCGGGTCGGGAGCGGCGCACCACGCCGCCGCTGATCGGCCGTCGCCTGAGCGGAAGCCTGGGCGGGCGGCGAGGACGGCCGTTGCGGCTGGGGCAGCGGAGGCGGGGCCTGCGATTCGCGGGGCCAGGCGGGGGTGATCATCGCCTGCGCCCCGACGCGGCGGACCGGCAGTCCGTGCGCCTCCCTGGCGGGCAAGCCCGGCCAGATCTCGCCTGCCTCCTTGGCGGCGTCGCGGATCGCGGTGCCGTCGAGCGAGGTGCGGGTCTCTTCGATGTCGCGGTCGAGCCACTGGACGACGAACTCCAGCGGCCCGTCGGGCGGCAGCGGCCACAGGAAGACCTCGTGGTCGACGTGGAACGCCGAACCGCCCAGCCCCCGCGCGCGCAGCACCGGCTGGTCCGGTTTGGTGGCGGACGGCACGGAGATGGTCTCCGAACTGGCCCGTCTTCCGTCGGGGAAGAGCACCCCGACCAGCAGTGCGTTGTAGTCCGGGACCCGGCGGTGGTCGATCAGGCCCTCGCCGGGATCGCCGGACAGGAGATCCCGCGCGTACACCGACAGCTGGAAGGACACCGACTCCGGCCACACCTCGATGCCGCGCAGCGCCACGATGGTCCGCTCGGAGCGGCCCAGCGGCATCGACCACGGCAGGATCGCCGGCACGATGTACTCGTGCGGCGTCTCCACCCAGGGGCGGCCGTTGTAGCCGAACAGTTCCTGTTCCGGCACCGGGAACAGCGGGCGGCCGCGCGGACCGTCGGTGAAGAAGCTCATCGTGGACCGGGTGCGGCAGAACGCGGGGTGAACCTGTCCGACCTGCCGCTCACGCCGTCGACGACCACCATGTACTGCACGGTATCCGATGACCATGCCGGTACTGAACGGTTTCACCGCACCTTTCGGGTCACCCGAAGCCCCTGAGCTTCACTTTCGTGCCCTTCGGCACCTTGGTGCCCGGCTGCGGATCCTGCTGCAGGACGAAGTCGAAACCGCCGTTTCCGCCGCCGTGGCCGTTGCCGTGTCCGCGACCCTCACGGTCGGGTTCCAGCCCCGCCTGTTTCAGGAGCTGGATCGCCTCCTCCATCCGTTTGAAGGTCACGTTCGGCACTTCGACGGCGTTCGAAACGAACACCCCGATCCGGCGGTTGCTCGCCTTCCCCCCGCCCTTCGGGTCGGTGCGGATCACCTGACCGGCGGTGAACTGGTCGGAGAACTCCTCGCCTGCCTGGAACGGCTGGAAGCCGGCCTGCTGGAGGATCTGGAAGGCGGCGTCCTTGCTCTGGCCCGTGACGTCCGGGACCGGCGGCAGCGGTTCGGGACCCTTCGACAGGATGATCGTGACCTGCCCGCCGATGTTCAGTTGCGAACCGGGGCTCGGGTCGACGCGGATCACCTTGTTCTTGCCGACGTCGCTGTATTCCTGTTCGCCCTGGACCGGGGTCAGCTGCGCGGCCTTGATGGCCGTCTCGGCGTCTTGCTGGCTCGTCCCGGCCTGGATGTCCGGCACGATCGGACGGCCCTTCGACAGCACGACGTTGACCGTGGCGCCCGGGGCGAGCGACGTGCCCGCCGCGGGGTCGGACCGGATCACCGTGTGCTGGGCGGCGGTGTCGCTGTACTCCTCGGTGTAGGCCGGGGTCAACTTCGCCGAGCGGAGCGCGTCACCGGCGGCGGCCTGGTTCATCCCCGCCAGTTTCGGCACCGACGACGAGCTCGGACCGGAGTCGTTGAGCATGAAGGCGAACGCGCCGATCAGGCCGCCGAGAAGCACCACCGCGGCCGCGATCATCAGGTACAGACGTTTGCGTGAACCCGGCTGCTCGTCCGCGGCCGGTTCGGGCCGAGGCGGCGGGGTGCGCGGCGGCTGGGCGGCGGGCGGCGGCGGTTCCCGGAGCAGCGCCTGCGTTCCGCGCGGGCCGGTGACCGGCATGGTCGCCTCGGCGGCCGGGGTCAGCACCGTCGTCGCCATGCCCCGGTTCGCCGCCGGGACGACGGGGATGCCGGGAGTCGTGCGTTCGGCGTCGGTCTCCCGGTCGGCGTCCGCGGGCAGCGGCACGGGCACCGGGACCGCCGGGACGCCGAGGACGATGCGCAGGTGGTTCAGCTCGGCGAGGAACGCCGCGGCGTCGGCCGGGCGCTGCTCGGGGTCGCGGCGCGTGGCGCGCAGGATCAGCTCGTCCAGCTGCGGCGGGAGGCCAGGACGCAGCTCGCTCGGGCGCGGGACGTCGTCGTTGACATGCCGGTACGCCACCGAAAGGGCGGTGTCGCCGGTGTACGGCGGCCGTCCGGTGAGCATTTCGTAGAGCAGGATCCCGGCCGAGTAGACGTCGCCGCGGGAGGTGGTCGCGCCGGTGGCGACCTGTTCGGGCGAGACGTAGGCGACGGTGCCGAGGATGACGCTCGAACTCGTGGTGCCCGCGCTGGCGATCGCGCGGACCAGGCCGAAGTCGGCCACCTTGACCACGCCGCCCGAAAGCGCGGTGCCGCCGCGGCCGATGAGCACGTTCTCCGGTTTGACATCGCGGTGCACCAGACCGGCGGCGTGCGCCGCGGCCAGCGCGGAGAGCACCGGTTCGGTGATGCTCAGCGCGAGCGCGATGTCCAGCGGGCCGCGTTCGGCGAGCAGCTCACGCAGGGTCCCGCCGTCGACGAGTTCCATGACCAGGAACGCGCGGCCGGACTCCTCGCCGCCGGGGGTGTCGAAACCCTGGTCGTGCACGGCCACCACGTGCGGGTGGTGCAGGCGCGCCGCCGAGCGGGCTTCCCGCTCGAAGCGTTCGACGAACGACCGGTCGTCCGCGAACCGCGGGTCCATGATCTTGATGGCGACTTGGCGGTCCAGGCGGGTGTCGAC
>Ga0196958_10000652_pt1 | contig 11356 bp, 7 predicted proteins | sample S1v_10metaG_FD_148654 | JGI IMG/M metagenome (GOLD analysis project Ga0196958, IMG submission 148654) | Soil microbial communities from Anza Borrego desert, Southern California, United States - S1+v_10 | ecosystem: Environmental > Terrestrial > Soil > Desert | place: USA: California | collected...
TCGGCATGACGTAGCCGGCGAGGCCGAGCACGATCGCCGCGCCGACCACGTTGGACACCACGACCTGCGCCCCGACCAGCGCCTTCGTGCCCGGCCGGAAGTCGCGGTGCACGGTGCCGCGCTCCGGGGTGGACATGCCACGAGCCTATCTATCAGGTACCGGTGGTACCGCGGAGAGTCCGCCGCGTCACGCCCCGCCGCGCTCAGGCGGCGACCGGGTCGTGCTCCGAGCGACGGGCGCCGAGGGCGCGCGCGCGGGTCCACATCAGCTGGGCCTGGAAGGCGATCATGAGACCGATCATCAGCAGGACCTCGCCGAAGCCGCCGTGATCGCTCAGGCCCTGGAAGTAGGCCCAGGTACCCATCCCGAACTTGATCACGACCATCCCGAGGAACAGCGAGATGGTGAGCGCGGTTCCCTGCGCGTAGACACGCCCGTCGGTCTCGCGCCAGATGCGGGTCAGACGGCCGCGGGCCAGGCCGACCACGACGCTCAGCGCGAGGCTGGCGACGAGCAGGATCTGCTCGGTGGGCTGGTCGGGCAGGTACAGGCCACCCATGATCAGGCCGACGACGATGTAGATGATCGCGAGCTTGAACCGCGTGCCGCCGATGACCTCGTGGCGCCGGGTCTGCTTGTAGATCGCGAAGGCGCACAGGGCGACGATCGCGACGATCTCGATCGGGGACATGGCTGGCGCTCCCGGGGTGCGAGGCGGGGCTGTCGACGACGAGCGTGGTCCGACCGGGCCGTCGGGACATCCGCCATCCGACGGAAATGACACCTGGGCGCGGCGAACAACGCCAGCACGTTCCCCCGTACGGGTGGCCCGACGGCTGATCGTGCGCCGTCGCGTCGCCGGACCACCACGGGTCAGTCGCCGTGCGCGACCACCGCCCGGGCGGCCTCCAGCCGCGCGACCGGCACGCGGAACGGCGAGCAGGAGACGTAGTCCAGTCCGGCGCGGTGGAAGAAGTGCACCGAGTCGGGGTCGCCGCCGTGCTCGCCGCAGATCCCGAGCTTGAGGTCGGGCCGCACCTCCCGGCCGCGCCACGACGCGATCTCCACGAGCTCCCCGACGCCCTCGACGTCGAGGGACTCGAACGGCGACACCCCGAAGATGCCGTGCTCGAGGTAGTCGGAGAAGAACGAGCTCTCCACGTCGTCGCGGGAGAACCCCCACGTGGTCTGGGTGAGGTCGTTGGTGCCGAACGAGAAGAACTCGGCGACCTCCGCGATCTGGGCGGCCACCAGGGCCGCGCGCGGTAGCTCGATCATCGTGCCGACCTGGTGGGGCACCGGCCCGCCGTCGACGTGCGACTCCGGCTCGGCGACGACCTCCGCGATCTCCGCGCACACGGCCTGCAGCTCCTGCACCGTGCCCACGAGCGGGACCATGATCTCCGGCAGCACGCTCACGCCCTCGGCGGCCAGGGTCGCCGCCGCCCGGGTGATCGCCCGGACCTGCATGGCGAACAGGCCCGGCACGGCGATGCCGAGCCGCACCCCGCGCAGACCCAGCATCGGGTTCTGCTCGTGCAGTCGGCGCACGTTGGCGAGCAGCTCCTCCTGCTCCTCGGTCAGCTCGCCCCGCTCACGGGCCACGGCGACCTCCACCGACAGCTCGGTGAGGTCGGGCAGGAACTCGTGCAGCGGCGGGTCGAGCAGCCGGATGGTCACCGGCAGCCCCTCCATCGCGCGGTAGATGGCGGTGAAGTCGTCGATCTGCAGCGGGAGCAGCGCCGCGAGCGCCTTCTCGCGCTCGTCCTGCGTCTCGGCGAGCACGAGGGTCTCGACGAGCTCGCGGCGCTCGCCGAGGAACATGTGCTCCGTGCGGCAGAGCCCGACGCCCTCGGCGCCGAAGGTGCGGGCGGTGGCGCAGTCCTCGCCGGTGTCGGCGTTGACGCGCACGCGCAGCCGCCGCCGGGAGTCGGCGTGGCGCATGATCCGGTCGACCGCGGCCACGAGGTCGTCGTTCTCCGCGAGCCCGGTGGACCCCTCGAAGTAGGCCATCACCGGGCTCGCGACCACCGGCACCTCGCCGAGGTAGACCTCGCCGTTGGTGCCGTCGATGGAGACCATGTCGCCCTCGACCACCTCGCGGCCGTCGGGCAGCGTGATCTTCTTCGCCCGGACGTCGACCTCGAGCTCCTCCGCGCCGCACACCGCGGTCTTGCCCATGCCGCGGGCGACGACCGCGGCGTGGGAGGTGCGCCCGCCGCGGCTGGTGAGCACGCCCTGGGCGGCGATCATGCCGTCGAGGTCGTCGGGCGTGGTCTCGCGGCGGATCAGGACGACCTTCTCGCCGTTCTTCGCGCGCGCGACCGCGGTGGGGGAGTCGAACACCGCGGTGCCGCTGGCCGCGCCCGGCGAGGCGTTCATGCCGGTGGTGAGCAGTTCCTTCTCGGCGTCCCGGTCGAACCGCGGGAACATCAGGTTCGCCAGCTGGGCGCCGGTGACGCGCTGCAGCGCCTCGTCCATGTCGATGAGGCCCTCGTCGACGAGCTGCACCGCGACGGTGAACGCGGCGGCCGCGGTCCGCTTGCCGACGCGGGTCTGCAGCATCCAGAGCTTGCCGCGCTCGATGGTGAACTCGATGTCGCACAGGTCGCGGTAGTGGTGCTCCAGCGTCGACATGATCTCGAGCAGCTGGCGGTACGACGCCGCGTCGATCCGCTCGAGCTCCGTGAGCGCGAGGGTGTTGCGGATGCCGGCGACGACGTCCTCGCCCTGGGCGTTCTGCAGGTAGTCGCCGTACACGCCCCGCGCACCGGTCGACGGGTCGCGCGTGAACGCGACGCCGGTGCCCGAGTCCATGCCGAGGTTGCCGAACACCATCGAGCACACGCTGACCGCGGTGCCGAGGTCCGCGGGGATGCGCTCCTGGCGGCGGTAGATGTGCGCCCGCGGCGAGTTCCACGACTCGAACACGGCGCGGACCGCGAGGTCCATCTGCTCGCGCGGGTCCTGCGGGAAGTCGCGGTCGGCGTGCTCGCGCACGATGCCCTTGAAGGTCTCCACCAGCGCGGCGAGGTCGGACGCGTCGAGGTCGAGGTCGTTCGTCGTGCCCTTCGCCTTCTTCGCCGCGTCGAGGGCCTCGGCGAAGTGCTCGCCCTCGATGCCGAGCACCGTCGCGCCGAACATCTGCACCAGCCGGCGGTAGGAGTCCCAGGCGAAGCGCTCGTCCCCGGACTGCGCGGCCAGCCCGTGCACCGAGGAGTCGTTGAGGCCGACGTTGAGGACCGTCTCCATCATCCCGGGCATCGAGAACTTCGCCCCGGACCGGACGGACACCAGCAGGGGGTCGTCGGCCTGCCCGAGCTGCTTGCCCATCGTCTTCTCCAGCGCGAGGAGGTGCTCGGTGACCTCCTCGGCCAGGCCCGGGGGCTCGGCGCCCTCGGTGAGGTAGACCCGGCAGGCCTCGGTGGTGATGGTGAACCCGGGCGGGACGGGCAGGCCCAGGTTCGTCATCTCGGCGAGGTTCGCGCCCTTGCCGCCGAGGAGGTCCTTCTGGTCCTTGTCGCCCTCGGCGAAGGAGTACACGAGCTTGGGCATGGCGCCTCCGAGGGGAACGGTCTCCGCGGGCGCCGGGGCCGGCGCCGTCTCCGGTCAGCCTGACCGACCCGACGCGCGCCGACCAGACCCGGCGCCCGCGCAGCGTCAGCGGTTGCTGCCCTTGCCGCCCGGCAGGCTCTCCGGTCCGGCCTGCCCCGCTGCGGCCTCGCCGATGCTCGCGGCCTTCGCGCCCACGTGGGCCTCCATCCGCATCCGATCTCCCACGTGCGGGTAGTGCAGCTCGAACGCCGGTCGCTCGGACCGGATCCGCGGCAGCTCGGTGAAGTTGTGCCGCGGGGGCGGGCAGGACGTCGCCCACTCCAGCGAGTTGCCGTGACCCCACGGGTCGTCCACGGTCACGGGGCGGCCGTAGCGGTAGCTGTGGAAGACGTTCCACAGGAACGGCAGCGTCGAGGCTCCCAGGATGAACGCGCCGATCGTCGAGATCGTGTGCAGCGTGGTGAACCCGTCGGTGGCCGCGTAGTCGGCGTAGCGCCGCGTCATGCCCTCGTTGCCCAGCCAGTGCTGCACCAGGAACGTGAGGTGGAAGCCGATGAACGTCGTCCAGAAATGGTACTTGCCGAGGCGCTCGTCCATCATCCTGCCGGTCATCTTCGGGAACCAGAAGTAGATGCCGGCGTACGTGGCGAACACGATCGTGCCGAACAGCACGTAGTGGAAGTGCGCGACCACGAAATAGGTGTCGGACAGGTGCCAGTCCAGGGAGGGGGCGCCGAGGATCACGCCGGTCACGCCGCCGAGCACGAACGTCAGGAGGAAGCCGATCGCGAACAGCATCGGACTCTCGAGCGTGATCTGGCCGCGCCACATCGTGCCGATCCAGTTCACGAACTTGATGCCGGTCGGGACGGCGATCAGCAGGGTCGTGAACGCGAAGAAGGGCATGAGGATGGCCCCGGTGGCGTACATGTGGTGCGCCCACACGGCCACCGACAGCGCCCCGATCGCGAGCGTGGCGAAGATGAGGGTCTTGTACCCGAAGACGGGCTTGCGGCTGAACACCGGGAAGATCTCGGTGACGATGCCGAAGAACGGCAGCGCCACGATGTAGACCTCGGGGTGGCCGAAGAACCAGAACAGGTGCTGCCAGAGGATCGCCCCACCGCTGGCCGCGTCGAAGATGTGGGCGCCGAGGTGGCGGTCGGCGAGCAGTCCCAGCAGGGCGGCGGTGAGGATCGGGAACGCCAGCAGGACGAGGAACATCGTCACGAGGATGTTCCAGCAGAAGATCGGCATCCGGAACATCGTCATGCCGGGGGCGCGCATGCAGGCGATGGTCGTCACGAAGTTGACCGCACCCAGGATGGTGCCCAGACCGGACACCACGAGGCCGACGATCCACAGATCCTGGCCGATGCCGGGCGTGAACTTGACGTCCGAGAGCGGCGTGTAGGCGAACCACCCCGCCGCGGCCGCGCCGTCCGGGGTGAAGAACCCCGAGACGACCATGATGCCGCCGAAGAGGAACAGCCAGTACGAGAACGCGTTGAGGCGCGGGAACGCGACGTCCGGCGCCCCGATCTGCAGCGGCACGATGTAGTTGGCGAAACCGAACACGACCGGCGTCGCGTACAGCAGCAGCATGATGGTGCCGTGCATCGTGAACATCTGGTTGTACTGCTCGACCGACAGGATCTGCAGCCCCGGCTGCGCGAGCTCGGCGCGGATCAGCATGGCCATGAGCCCGCCGATCAGGAAGAACGCGAAGGTCGTGACCAGGTAGAGGATCGCGATGTCCTTCGGATCCGTGGTGCGCAGCATGTGCGCGATCGCGGATCCGGGACGGGTGCGCCGCGGCGGGTGCGGCGGCGCGGTGATCACCCGTGGCGTGGTGGACGACGTGGGTGAGGTGGACGAGGTGGTCGACATCGCGGCGGAGCCCCCAGTGTGCCGGTGGCGGAGTGTGGGCTGCGCGGGTCAACCGACGGGTCGACGGTAGGAGCGCCCCCGGGACCCGGCAACCGGAGGCGATCGGGGAGGTCCCCGGCAGATGCTGCACGTCCCCGCCCGGAAACTTGATCCGTTCCAGACACCGTGGTGAGACTGCGGCCCGCGTCGATCTCAAACCCCGGAAGGACCCCTCGTGTCGGAGAGCCACGTCACCCGCGAGACCGCGATGAACACCGCCGAGGCCGGGGGCTGCCCGGTCCACGGCGGCCGCCTCGCGCACCCGACCGAGGGGGGCGGCAACGTCGACTGGTGGCCCAACCAGCTCAACCTGCGCGTCCTGCGCTCGCACACGTCCGTCTCGAACCCCATGGACGAGGCCTTCGACTACGCCGCGGCCTTCCGCACGGTCGACCTCGATGAGCTCGCCCGCGACGTCGACGAGGCCCTGACGACCTCGCAGGACTGGTGGCCCGCCGACTTCGGCCACTACGGCGGCTTCATGGTCCGCATGGCGTGGCACTCGGCCGGCACCTACCGGCTGGCCGACGGCCGCGGCGGCGCGGGCATGGGCATGCAGCGCTTCGCCCCGCTGAACAGCTGGCCGGACAACGGCAACCTGGACAAGGCGCGGCGACTGCTGTGGCCGGTGAAGCAGAAGTGGGGTCGCCGGGTCTCCTGGGCCGACCTCATGATCTTCACCGGCAACCGGGCCCTCGAGACGATGGGGCTGAAGACGTTCGGGTTCGCCGGCGGGCGCCCCGACGTGTGGGAGCCCGACAACGAGACCTACTGGGGCCCGGAGAACTACTGGCTCGGCGGCGACCAGCGCTACACCGGTGACCGCGAGCTCGAGTCCCCGCTCGGTGCGTCGCAGATGGGCCTGATCTACGTCAACCCCGAGGGCCCGGACGGCGACCCCGACCCGCTGGCCGCCGCGCGCGACATCCGCGAGACCTTCGGGCGCATGGCGATGAGCGACGAGGAGACCGTCGCGCTCATCGCCGGCGGCCACACGTTCGGCAAGACCCACGGCGCGGCCGACCCCGAGCAGTACGTGGGTCCGGAGCCCGAGGGCGCCTCCATCGAGGAGATGGGCCTGGGCTGGCGCCAGATGTTCGGCAAGGGCAAGGGCCGCGACACCATCACCTCCGGCCTCGAGGTCACCTGGACCTCCACGCCCGTGCAGTGGAGCAACGGCTACTTCGACAACCTCTTCGGCTACGAGTGGGAGCTCCACAAGTCGCCCGGCGGCGCGTGGCAGTACAAGCCCGTCGGCGACGGCGGCGCCGACACCGTGCCGGACCCCGAGACCGGCGAGCTCACCCGCCAGCCGACGATGCTCGTCACCGACCTCTCGCTGAAGGTCGACCCGGTCTACGGACGCATCTCGAAGCGCTTCCACGAGAACCCCGACGAGTTCGCCGACGCCTTCGCCCGCGCCTGGTTCAAGCTGACCCACCGCGACATGGGCCCGATCCAGCGCTACCTCGGCCCGTGGGTGCCGGAGGAGACCCAGATCTGGCAGGACCCGGTGCCCGCGCACGAGGGTCCGATGGTCTCGCCCGCCGACATCGCGGAGCTGAAGCGGCAGGTCCTCGACTCGGGCCTGACGGTGTCCCAGCTCGTCAAGGCCGCCTGGGCGTCGGCCTCGACGTTCCGCATCGGCGACAAGCGCGGCGGCGCCAACGGCGCGCGGGTGCGGCTCGACCCGCAGATCGACTGGGAGGTGAACGACCCGGACGAGCTGCGCACCGTGCTGAGCACGCTCGAGAGCGTCCGGTCGTCGTTCAACGCCTCGGGCGCCCAGGGAGACGGGGCGCAGCGGAGCTCGACCCAGGCGCAGGTCTCGCTCGCCGACCTCATCGTGCTCGGCGGCTGCGCAGCGGTCGAGAAGGCGGCCGCCGACGCCGGCCACATCATCGACGTGCCGTTCACCCCGGGCCGCACCGACGCCTCGCTCGAGTGGACCGACGTCGAGTCGTTCACCCACCTCGAGCCGACGGCCGACGGCTTCCGCAACTACCTCGGCAAGGGCCACCAGCTCCCGGCCGAGTACCTGATGGTCGACCGGGCGAACCTGCTCACCCTGTCCGCGCCGGAGATGACCGTCCTCGTCGGCGGCCTGCGCGTGCTGGGGGCGAACACCGGTGGCTCGACGCACGGCGTGCTCACCGACCGCCCCGGCCAGCTGACCAACGACTTCTTCGTCAACCTGCTCGACACGGGCACCCGGTGGGCGAAGATGGCCGAGGAGGAGGGGCTCTACGAGGCCCGCGGCACCGACGGCGAGATCCGCTGGACCGGCACCCGCAACGACCTCGTGCTGGGCTCGAACTCCGAGCTGCGCGCCGTGTCGGAGGTGTACGCCTCGTCCGACGCGTCGGAGAAGTTCGTCCGCGACTTCGTGCGGGCGTGGGACAAGGTCATGATGCTCGACCGCTACGACCTGGTCTGAGCACCGGTGGGGGTGGCGACCCGGACGGGTCGCCACCCCGCGCCGGGTGGCCACGAGGCAGGGAGGCAGACGAATGACGACGGACCTCGAGGAGTTCGGGCTCTTCGTCGACGGGCGGACCGTCGCCGCGCGCTCGGGCCGGACCTTCTCCTCGCAGAATCCCTACACCGGGGAGCCGTGGGCCCGGCTCGCCGACGGCGGCCCCGAGGACGTCGACGAGGCCGTCGCGTCCTCCCGCGCCGCCTTCGAGGGCGAGTGGGGCCAGATGACGGGGTTCCGGCGCGCGGCGATCATGCGCGCCTGCGCGGACGCGATCACGGCGAACGCCGAGCGCCTCGCGCGCCTCGAGGTCAACGACTCGGGCAAGCTGCTGCGCGAGATGCGCGGGCAGCTCGAGAGCCTCCCGCAGTGGTACTGGTACTTCGCGGGCCTGGCGGACAAGATCGAGGGTCGGACGGTCCCGCCGGTCAACCCGAACTACTTCGGCTACACCCGCCGCGAACCCGTCGGCGTCGTCGGCGCGATCACGCCGTGGAACTCCCCGCTGCTGCTGCTGACGTTCAAGCTCGCGCCGGCCCTGGCCGCCGGTTGCACGGTGGTGGTCAAGCCCTCGGAGCACGCGCCGGCGTCGACCGTCGCGTTCGCCGAGGTGCTGCACGAGGCCGGCCTGCCCGCCGGGGTCCTCAACGTCGTCACCGGGTGGGACCGTGCCACCGGGGAGGCGCTGGCGTCGCACCGCGGTGTGGACAAGGTCGCCTTCACCGGGTCGACGGCCACCGGTGCGCAGGTCGCGCAGGCCGCCGTCGCGAACCTGCACCGGGTCACGCTCGAGCTCGGCGGCAAGTCGCCGCAGATCGTCTTCCCCGACGCCGACCTCGACGCCGCCGCGAACGGTCTCGTCGCCGGGGTCTTCGCGGCGACGGGCCAGACCTGCATGGCCGGCTCACGGCTGGTGGTCCACGCCGACGTCCACGACGCGCTGGTCGAGAAGGTCGTCGCGCGGGCGGAGGCCATCACGCTCGGCGACCCCACCGCGGAGGCGACCGAGATGGGCCCGGTGGCCAACCAGCCGCAGTACGACAAGGTCCTGGGCTACCTGCGGGGGGCCGAGGCCGAGGGCGCGACGTTCGCCTGCGGTGGCGAGCCCGACGCCGAGCGTGGCGGGCTGTTCGTCAGGCCGACCGTCATCACCGGCGTCACCCCGGAGAACACCGTCGTGCGCGAGGAGGTGTTCGGGCCGGTCCTGGCCGCGTACACCTTCCGCGACGAGGACGAGGCGCTGAAGCTCGCCAACGACACCCCCTACGGCCTCGCGGGCGCGGTGTGGACGAAGGACGTGCACCGGGCCCACCGCGTCGCCGCGAAGCTGCGGGCGGGCACCGTCTGGATCAACGCCTACCGCGTCGTCGCCCCGAACATGCCCTTCGGCGGGTTCGGCGCCAGCGGGATGGGGCGCGAGAACGGCGTCGAGGCGGTCAACGAGTACACGGAGACGAAGTCCGTGTTCGTCGAGCTCACCGGCGGGACCCGGGACCCGTTCCGCATCGGTTGAGCCCGGCCGCGCGCGTGCGGTGGACCTCGCGCGGGGTAGAGCTGCGCATGCCGCTGCCGCCTCCGGGTCCCAGCAACGCCACGGCCCACGTCCTCGTGACCGGTGCCTCCTCCGGGATCGGCGCCGCGATCGCCCGGGTCCTGGCGACGCGCGGGCACCCGGTGCTCCTCGTCGCCCGGCGCGCCGAGGCCCTCGCCGAGCTCGCCGCGGAGCTACGCGGGCTCTCGGGGGTCGAGGCCGAGGTGCACACCGCGGACCTGGGCCGCGACGAGGGCCTCGCGGGGGTCCGCGACCGGCTGCTGCGCGACGCGCGCATCGTCGGCCTCGTCAACGCGGCCGGCTTCGGCATCACCGGTCGCGTCGCCGACCTCGCCGTCGACCCCGCGCAGCGGGAGGCCCTCCAGGATCTCGTCCGGCTCAACGTGCTCGCGCTGCACGACCTCACCCTCGCCGCGGTCGCCGCGTTCACCTCCCGGGTGCAGCGGGGCGGGCACGTCGCCGCGATCCTCAACGTCTCCTCGATCACCGCGTTCCAGCCGCTGCCCGGGATCGCGAGCTACGCCGCGAGCAAGGCCTTCGTGCAGTCGTTCTCCGAGGCGGTGCACACCGAGCTGGCGGGCACCGGCGTCACGCTCACCACCCTGAGCCCGGGGCTGACGCGCACGGGCTTCGCCGACGCCGCCGGCACCGGCGCGTTCGACAGGGCCCCCGACCTCGTCGTCGGCGAGGCGACCACCGTGGCCGAGGCGGGCGTCGCGGCCATGGCCGCCGGACACCGCACGGTCACCCCCGGGCTCGTCAACCAGCTCAGCGCGCTCGGGGGCCGCCTCACCCCGCGCTCGCTGCTGCTCCCGGCGGTCCATCGCGCGATGGACGTCTTCGGGGGCTGAGGACGATCAGGCGCTGCCCGCGCGCGCCCCGACCACGGCGGCGCGCAGCGGTACGCCGTCGATCTGCCGCGGCAGCAGCTCGGGGGCGACGCCGACGACCACGAGGCTGTCGACCGCGGGGTGCTGGGCCTGCCGCGACAGCTGGCGCAGCACCGCCTCGGTCACGCCGCCGAGCACCGGCACGACGCCGATCGAGGCCTCGACGCGCGGGAACGGCTCGGCGACGAGCAGGGGGAGGTGCTCGTCGCCGCCGAGGGCGTAGTCCCGGACCGTGACCAGACCGGCGCCGGCCAGGACCAGGGCGATGACGGTCATCACCGACGCGGGGTCGAGGTGGGGGAACGCCGCGCCCTCGATGAGCTCGACGACGCGCTGGGCCAGCAGCTCGGCGTGCATCCGCACCTCCCGCCCGCGCCCCGTGCTCCACGACGGTGCGGGTCGACCGCACCACCCCTGATGATGACGCGCCGCGGGCCGCGGGGCGAGCCCCCGCGTGCGCGACCTCGAGGCGCGTGGGGGTGACGGTCCCGGCCGGCCCCGGGGCGGACGGGGTCAGACGTCGACCGCCGCCGCCTCCGGGTCGGCGGCGGCCCCGCGGACGGGCAGGGCGGCGAAGAACGCCGGCGGCTCGGTCCACGGGCCGGCGAGGGTGCCGGCCTCGGCGTCGCGGACGGTCCGCCACACGCGGTCGGGGGTCAGTGGCATGTCGAGGTGGCGCACGCCGAGCGGGGCGAGCGCGTCGACGACGGCGTTCTGCACGGCGGGCGTCGACCCGGCCGTCGCGGCCTCGCCGATGCCCCTCGCGCCGAGCGGGTTGTACGGCGTCGGGGTCTCGGTGCTCGCCGTCCCGGAGCTCGGCAGGTCGGCCGCGGTGGGCAGCAGGTAGGCCGCGAAGGAGCCCGACGTCGGGTTGCCGTCGACGTCGTGGCCACAGCCCTCCCGCAGGGCCTGCGAGATGCCCTGCGCGAGCCCGCCGTGTTGCTGGCCTGCGG
>Ga0196958_10000653_pt1 | contig 11347 bp, 10 predicted proteins | sample S1v_10metaG_FD_148654 | JGI IMG/M metagenome (GOLD analysis project Ga0196958, IMG submission 148654) | Soil microbial communities from Anza Borrego desert, Southern California, United States - S1+v_10 | ecosystem: Environmental > Terrestrial > Soil > Desert | place: USA: California | collected...
GCCTCCGGAGCGGGGTGTGACGGGGACCTCACCGACGCGCGTGACCGCCTGCTGCTCGGGCTGGCCCTGGCGGCCCGGATGCGGCCGGCGATCAGGGGCGGTAGCCGGTGTCGATCGCGAGGCGCCCGCCGACCGCCCGCGAGACGCAGGCGCACAGCCGGGTCGAGGCGGCCTGCTCGTCGGCGTCGAGGAAGACGTCGCGGTGGTCGACGACGGTGTCGCTCCCGAGCACGCTCACCGTGCACAGTCCGCACTCGCCGCGCAGGCAGTCCCACACCATGTCCACCCCGGCGTCGTGCAGCGCCGCGAGCAGGGTGCGGTCCTTCGGGACGTGCACGGTCAGCCCGTGGTCGCGGACCTCGACGTCGAACGGCTCGGTGGAGTGGCGCCCGCCGGTGCCGAACGTCTCGGTGCGCAGGCGCCGGGCCGGGCGGCCGTGCGCGGCCCAGCACGCGCGCACGCCGTCGGTGAGCCGCGGGGGCCCGCAGAGGTAGGCCTCCCCGTCGGGGTGCAGGGCCGCGACCTCGGCGGCGAGGTCGAGCCGCTCGCCGTCCTCGCCCGCAGCGGTGACCACGGCGTCGTCGCCGAGCAGGTCGCGCAGGTGGTCGACGAAGGGCATCGCCGCGCGCCGATGCCCGGCGTAGGCCAGGCGCACCGGCACGTCGCGGCGGGCCAGGACCTCGGCCATCCCCACCAGCGGGGTGATGCCGATGCCGCCCGCGACCAGCAGGTAGCCGGGCCGGCGCGGATCGAGCTCGAAGTGGCTGGTGGGGTGGCGCAGCTCGAGGCGGTCACCGGCCGCGAGCCCGTGCACCCGCCGCGAGCCGCCGCGGCTGTCGGGCAGCAGCTTGACCGCGATCCGGTACGCGCCGTCCTCCGGCGCCGCGCCGACCACCGAGTACGACCGCACCAGCGGCAGCCCGTCGACCTCGAACGCCAGGTCGAGGTGGCTCCCCGGCGGATAGACGCGCGCCCCGTCGTCGGGCACGAGCTCGACCTGGCGCACCTCCTCGGCCACGGCCCGCACCGCGCGGACGGTGGCCCCGACGAAGGTGCTGCTCACGACCCGCTCCGCGCGCGCTCGGCCTCCGCCCGGGCCCGCGCGACCTCGCGCTCGCCACCGTCGCCCGGGTCGGTCCGGTCGTGCTCGGCGATGTCCCGCTCGGCCCGCGCGCCCGCCGCGGCGTAGGAGTCGTCCTCGGCGGCGAGCATCAGGTCGATCATGCGGCGGGCCCACATCGCGCCGCCGTCGATGTTGAGGTTGTAGAAGTCCTTGTCGGGGTGGGCGTCGATGGCCCGCTGCTGGGCCGCGAGCACCTCCTCGTCCTCGGCGAACACGCCCGAGACGCCGTCGCGCAGCAGCGTGGTGATCCGCTGGTCGGTCAGCGCGTAGTTGCGCGCGAAGGCCCAGAAGTAGTGCGTGGAGGTCGGCGACTCCGGGGTCATCGTGTTGAGCACGAACCCGTTGACGCCCTGCGAGCGGTCGCCCTCGGGCGCGCCCGTGCCGGTGGGGGCGACGCCGACGTCGATGGCGATCGTCCCGGGCGGGGTGAAGTGGATGATCTGCCAGCGGTCGACGTTGCCCGCCGGCGCCCCGCGCCACTCCAGCTGCCGCGCCCAGAACGGCGGCGCCTCCACGTCGATCATCCAGCGGGTCACGGTGACCGTGCCCTCGGCGTGGGTCACCTCGAACGGCGCCTCGGCCACCGAGCGGTGCCCGATGCTGCCGCCGTGCACGAACGTCTCGTGCGTGAGGTCCATGAGGTTGTCGACGATCAGCTTGTAGTTGCAGTCGACGTGGATGCGCCGCCCGTCGCCGGCCCAGGCCGGGTCGTCGTTCCAGTGCAGGTCGGGGATCGCCGCGGGGTCGGCGTCGGCCGGGTCGCCGGTCCACACCCAGACGAAGCGGTGCAGCTCCACCACCGGGTAGGAGCGCACGCGGGCCGACGGGTTCACGGTCTTCTGCGAGGGCATGAAGGTGCAGCGCCCGTCGGCGTCGTAGCGCAGGCCGTGGTAGCCGCACATCACCTCGTCGCCCAGGAGCTTGCCCTCGGACAGTGGCAGCAGGCGGTGCCAGCACGCGTTCTCCAGCGCGCGGGCCTCGCCGGACGGCGTGCGGAACAGCACGAGCGACGCCCCGGCGACGGTGCGCGGGAGCAGGTGGGCGCCGACCTCGACGTCGTAGGCGGCGGCGTACCAGGCGGCGCGGGGCCACTCGCGGCGGGCGAAGGTGTCGGGGGCGGCGCGCAGGGGCTGGTCGGGTGCGGGGGTCGCTGTGGTCACGGGCACTCCTCGGATCGGGCCGTGCCGCGAGGGTGCGGACGGCGCGCCGCACCCGCCACGGCGTCTCCCGGCATGCGGGAGATCGGCTCCGACGGCCTGCCCGGCACCGCCGCGTCGGTGGTTCCCTCCACACCGTGGTGGAGCTCGACGTGGACCCGTTCGCTCTCGACGTCCTCGCCGACCCCGTGCCGGCGGACACCGCGATCCGGGAGGCCGCTCCGATGGTGTGGCTGCCGGCGCACGGCGTCTGGGCCACCGGGCGGTACGAGGAGGTCGGCGCGGTGTTCCGCGATCCGACGACCTGGTCGTCGGCCGCGGGCACGGGGCTCGCCGACATCCGGCGCGGCGCGGCGTGGCGTCCGCCCAGCGTCCTGCTCGACACCGACCCGCCCGACCACACCCGCGCCCGCCGCGTGATGAACCGCGTGCTGCAGCCGCGGGCCCTCGCCGGCCTGGCCGAGCGCTTCGCCGCCACCGCCGAGGAGGTCGTCGGGGACGCCCTGGCCGCGGGCGAGGTCGACGCCGCGGTCGCGGTGGCCGAGCGCTTCCCGATGACCGTGCTGCCCGACGCGGTCGGCATGGCGATCGAGGGCCGCGAGCACCTGCTGCCCTACGCGGCCCTGAACTTCGAGTCGATGGGGCCCCGCAACGCGCTGCGCGCCGAGGCCGAGCGCCGGGCGGGCGGGGCGCGCGAGTACGTGGCGTGGCAGATGCGGCGCGAGGCCCTGGCCCCCGACGGGATCGGCGCGGCCATCCACGCCTACGCCGACACGGGCGACATCACCCGCGACGAGGCCGAGCTGCTCGTGCGTTCCTTCCTCTCCGCCGGGATCGACACCACGATCCTCGCCCTCGGGTCGGTGATCCACGAGCTCGCGCGCCGCCCGGACCAGTGGGCGGCGCTGCACGGCGACCCCGGCCTCGCGCGGGCCGCGTTCGAGGAGGGGCTGCGGTTCCACACACCCAGCCCGGTCATCGGCCGCACCGCCACGCGGGAGGTCGAGGTGAGCGGTGGGGGCGGGGCCGTCGTCGCCCCCGACACGAAGGTCCTGCTCCTGCTCGGGGCGGCCAACCGGGACCCGCGCCGCTGGGCGGAGCCCGACGAGTTCGACCTGCACCGGCGGGCGGTGGGCCACACGGCCTTCGGGTTCGGCGTGCACAACTGCGTGGGCCAGGTCATCGCGCGGATGGAGGCCGAGGCGCTGCTGGGCGCCCTCGCGCGCCGGGTCGCGCGGATCGAGCCGGCGGGGGAGTCGCGCCCCCGCCTGTCGAACTGGCTGCGGGGGTTCGCCACGGTGCCGGTGCGGCTCGTCCCCGTCCGCCGGTGATCGGCTGACGCCATCGGCCTTCCGGCATCCGGAAACGGTCGTTGGGTACGCACGTGACCACCCGCACACTCCGGCGACCCGTGCCGCCGACGCCACTGGAGGGGACATGGCCGTCACCCGCACCGAGGTCCCCGTCATCCGTGCCGGTCCGGAGGCCGGTCCGGAGGCGGGCCCGGAGGCGGGCCCGGAGCGCGCGTCGACGGGCCCCGTCGTGGCCCGGGCGCTGCGCCTGCTCGAGGCGTTCTCCGACGAGCGCCCGACGCTGACCCTGAGCGAGATCTCCCGGCGGTCGGGGGTGCCGCTGTCGACGGCCCACCGCCTCGTCGCCGAGCTCGAGGTCTGGGGCGCGGTCGAGCGCGACCCCGCCGGGCGCTACCAGGTCGGCCTGCGGCTCTGGGAGGTCGGCGCGCTCGCCCCGCGCGGCCCCGGGCTGCGCGAGCGGGCGCTGCCCTACCTCGAGGACCTCTGCGCGGTCACGCGCGAGAACGTGCAGCTCGCCGTGCGCGAGGACGACGAGATCGTCTACGTCGAGCGCCTCGCCGGCACCCGGGCGGTCGGCGTGCACATCCGCGTCGGCGGTCGGTGGGCCATGACCGCGACCGGCGTCGGTCTCGTGCTGCTCGCGCACGCGCCGCCGGACGTCGTCGAGCGCGTCCTCGAGGGGCCGTTCCCGCGCCACACGCCGTGGACGCTCACCGATCCAGCCCGCATCCGGGAGACCCTCGCCGCCGTGCGGACGCGCGGCTACGCCGTGAGCGAGCGCCAGATCACCACCGACGCGACCTCCGTCGCCGCGCCGGTCCGCGACGCCTCCGGCGAGGTCGTGGCCGCGCTCTCGGTGGTCGCCCACCACGGCCCGGCCGTCGCCGGCCTCGCCCCGCTGGTGCGCACGAGCGCCGGCGGCGTCTCCCACGCCCTCGCCGCCGGCCGCGCCCGGCGCCCGGCCCGGCCCCGCTGACCCGACACCCTCCGACGACCCCACACCCGACGAGCACGACGACCACCGCCGACCCGTCCTGGAGGCCCCCATGGCCACGTCCTCACCCGCACCCCCGGAGCGCTCCGGGCGCGAGGTCCGCAAGGTCGCGTTCGCGAGCCTCGTGGGCACGTCGATCGAGTGGTACGACTTCTACATCTACGGCCTCGCGGCCGTCACGGTCTTCGCGCCGCAGTTCTTCCCGAAGACCTCGACGTTCACCGGCACGCTCGCCGCCTTCGCCACCTTCGCGGTCGGCTTCGTCGCGCGGCCGATCGGCGGCGTCGTCTTCGGGCACCTCGGCGACCGCATCGGGCGCAAGGCGACGCTGGTGACGACGCTGGTGACGATGGGCGTCGCGACGACGCTCATCGGGCTGCTCCCCACCTACGCGACCATCGGGGCGCTGGCCCCGGTCCTGCTCGTGGTGCTGCGCCTCGTGCAGGGCTTCGCCGTGGGCGGGGAGTGGGGCGGCGCCGTGCTCATCTCGGTGGAGCACGCGCCCGAGTCGAAGCGCGGCTTCTACGGCAGCTTCCCCCAGCTCGGCGTGCCGATCGGCCTCATCGCGTCCAACGCGGCGTTCCTGGTGCTCGCCGCGGCGATGCCCGCCGAGGCGTTCGCGTCCTGGGGCTGGCGCATCCCGTTCCTGGCGAGCGCCCTGCTCGTCGGCGTCGGGCTCTACGTGCGGCTGCAGATCGAGGAGAGCTCGGAGTTCGTCGCGGTCAAACGCACCGGCTCGATGGCGCTGCCGCTGGCCTCGGTGCTGCGCCACCACTTCCCGCAGGTGCTCTGCGGGATCGCGATGTTCACCGGCATCACCGGCATCGGCTACATGGCCGCGACGTACTCCATCCAGTACGGCTCCTCGCAGCTCGGGCTCCCGCGCGCCGCGCTCATCGCGATCGTGCTGGTCGTCGCCGTGCTCGAGGTGCCGATCATCCTGTGGTTCTCCGCCGCTTCCGACCGCTGGGGACTCAGCCGCACGATCGTCGCCGGCAGTATCGCCACCGCCGTGGTGGCCGCCCTGTTCCTGCCGCTGCTCGCGACGGGCTCGCTGGTGCTCATCGCCGTCGCGGTGGCCGGCGCCCGCTGGGCGTCGGCGCCGATGTGGGGACCGTCCGCGGCGCTCGCCGCCGAGTGCTACCCCACCGAGATTCGCTACAGCGGGGCGTCGGTCGGCTACCAGCTCGGCTCGATCGTCGGCGGCGCGCTGGCCCCGATCTTCACGACGCTGCTGCTCGCCTCGCCACTGGGCATCGTCGGCGCCTCGGGCTACCTCGTGCTGATCACCGTGCTGACCGGCCTCGGGGCGGTCGCCGCGGCCCGGTACACCCGCCGGGTCCGCGGGGCGGTCACGGCGAACGCCGGGTGATCAGCGCCCGCCCTGCTCGGCGGGCACGAGCTCGTCGATCGCCGCGGCGATCGGCTCCGGGTGGTCCTCGGGCAGGAAGTGCCGGCCACCGGGGACCTCGCGCAGCGGTGCACCGAGGTCGGGGCATCGTCGTCGCGTCGCTCGAGCGCGGCGACGTCGTCGACCTCTTCGCCGTCCAGGCCCACCTGACCGGCGAGCTGGCCGCGCGTGCGGCCGGCGCCCTCGACGCCGACGGGCTCGCCGCGCTGCGGGCCCGGGCCGCCGAGGTCGACGAGCTCATCGCGGCCGGCGATCGCGCCGGCCGGGATCCCCGGGACCTCGTGCTCGCCGAGGCCGAGCACCGGTTCCACGCCGCGCTCAACCGCGCCGCCGGGGCCCGCAAGCTCGCGTGGCTGGTCGGACGCGCCGCGCACTACCTGCCGCCGCGCTTCTACACCGACCGGCAGGCCTGGCGCGTCGCGACCGTGGAGGCCCACCGGCGGCTGCTCGCGGCGCTCGCGGCCGGCGACGCCGACACCGCCCGGGCGGCGATGGAGGGCCACGTCCTCGACGGACGCGACCTCCTCGTCGCCCACCTGGAGGCCGTCGGCTTCTGGGACGAGACCTGATCCCGCGCACGCCCGAGACGCCCAGGAGGCCGACCATGCCCGTCACCCTGACCGAGGAGCAGCAGGACCTCGCGACCGCGATCGGCGAGTTCGCCCGCCGCGAGGTGCCCGACAAGGCGCGCCGCGACGAGCTGACCGTCGAGGGCCCGCACTCGATGGAGATCTACCGCAAGATGGCCGAGCAGGGCTGGCTCGGCATCGCCCTGCCCGAGGCCTACGGTGGGTCCGGCGGGTCGATGACCGACCTGCTGGTCTTCCTCGAGGAGACCTCGTACCACCAGATCCCCATCGGCGGCTTCGGCACGACGATCATCACCGCGGCGGCGATCGAGCGGAACGGCTCCGAGGCCCAGAAGCGGGAGCTGCTCGGCGGCGCGGTCGACGGCCGGCTGCTCGCCATCTCGATGTCCGAGCCCGGCGCCGGGTCCGACGTCGGTGCCCTGACCTGTCGGGCCGAGAAGACCGAGAACGGCTGGGTGGTCAACGGCCAGAAGACGTGGTGCTCCAACGCCCACATCTCGTCGCACATCCTGCTCGTCGCGCGCACCTCCGGTGGGGCGAGCGGAGCGACGGGAGAGGGCGGTGCGGGCGGCAAGCACGACGGCCTCACGATGTTCGTGGTGCCCACCGACGCGCAGGGCCTGGAGATCCACGGCATCGAGACGATGGGCGGCAAGGAGGTCAACGACCTCTACTTCACCGACTGCCGCCTGCCCGCCGACGCGGTCGTCGGCACCGAGGGGCAGGGCTGGCGCCAGCTCATGGCCGGGCTCAACCTCGAGCGCATGATCCTGGCCGGGCTCATGCTCGGGCTCGCGCGCCGCGCGTTCGACGACACGCTCGCCTACGTCACGCAGCGCCGGCAGTTCGGGCGCCCCGTCGGCAGCTTCCAGGCGCTGCGCCACCGCATCGCCGACAACGCCACCGAACTCGCGGCCACCAAGCTGCTCGTGCACGACACCGCCCGCACCGTCGACGCGGATCCGGGCGCGCTGTTCCCGCGCGAGGCGTCGATGGCCAAGCTCAAGGCCACCGAGCTCGCCAAGCACCTGTCCCTGGAGGGGATGCAGATGCTCGGCGGCTACGGCTACGCCACCGAGTACGGCATGGAGCGCCTGCTGCGGCAGTCGGTCGTCTCCACCGTCTACGGCGGGACCAGCGAGATCCAGCGCGACATCATCGGCAAGACCTACGGCCTGTAGGGCGCGCGTGCGCTGACCGACCCCCGTCTAGCCGTTGCCCGTCGGCACCACCGTCGGGACGCCCTGCGGCGGCGGCGCGGGACGGTCCTGGGCCGGCGCGTCGACGATCGGGGCCGCGCCGTTGTCGGTGAGACGCACCGGGGTCAGCGGCGCGGTGCCGCCGCCCTGCAGCCGGGCGACGGCCACGCCGCCCATCCCCGCGTGCGACTGGGGCGAGTATCGGAACGGCGGGAAGGCCGGCCCGCGGAAGCCGTTCGGTCCGCCCCCCTGGCGCTCCACGGCGTCGACGATGCCCTGGCGGGTCGGCGCCGCGCCGGCCGCCTGCAGGGCCTGCACGAACGTGTAGGCCTCGGCCATGCCGTAGATGCGGAAGCTCGTCAGCGGGCTGCCGTCGCCGTGCGCGGCCCAGACCTGCGAGAACAGCTGCACCCACGGGTCGCCGGTCTCGTCCGGGCCGGGCAGGTACTCGGTGGTGAGCACGCCCTCGAGCGGGTTCGGCCCGCCCTCGCCGGGGCTCAGGCGCCGCAGCAGCCCGCCGACGAGCGTGGGGTCGGAGCCGACGTTGCTGTAGGCCCACTGCGGTCGGTAGTTCAGGCGCTGCGCCGCGAGCTGGCTGCGGGCGGTGTAGGCGGGGACGGTGAAGCCGATGACGAGGTCGGCGCCGGCTGCCTGCAGCTGCGTGATCTGCGGGGCGATGTCGGTCGCGCCCGACGTGTAGCGCGCGACGGAGACGATCTGCCGGTCGAGCGAGCGGCGCACACCGGCCTCGCCGTCACGGCCGAAGTCGTCGTCCTGCAGCAGCAGCCCGACGCGGGCGTTCGGGGACGTCTGGGCGATGTACTGGCCGAGGATCTTGCCCTCGACCTCGTAGTCGGGCTGCCAGCCGAAGGTCATGGGGTTCTGCTGCGGCTGGTTCCACAGCAGCGAGCCCGAGGAGGCGAAGAGGTCGGGCACGCGCTCGCCGTTGAGGAAGTCGAGCACGGCGCCGTGGGGCGCGGTGCCCAATCCGCCGAGGACCGCGAAGACCTGGTCGCGCAGGACCAGCTCGTTGACCACCTGCGTGGTCTGGGTGGGCGTGTAGGCGTCGTCGCGGAACAGGTACTCGATCTGCCGGCCGTTCACCCCACCCCGTGCGTTGACCCAGTCGAAGTACGCGCGGGTGCCGGTGGGGATCTCGCTGTAGCCCGGCGCGGCCACGCCGGTCAGCGGGAAGTGGGCGCCGACGCGGACCGAGGTCGGGGTGACGCCGACGTCCGAGGCGCCGCCGGGCTGCTGCTGCTGCTGCTGCTCGCGTCCGCCCGCCCCGCATCCGGCCAGCACGACGGCCAGCACGGCCACGACCGCGGCGACCCGCCTCGCCGTCATCGTCGGCGTCCTCGTCGCCGTCCTCGTCGCCGTCCTCGTCGCCGTCCTCGTCGCGGCCCCCGGCAGCACCCTCATCGCGTCCTCCTCGGCTCGGCGTCCGACCCCTGCTCCTGTCCTGCGTCCCGCCGCGGTCCGCTCAGGCGCGGTCCGGTCAGCCGTGCGCCGAGCCGGCGCAGCAGCCCCACCGCCCCGTCCGCGGCGAAGATCATCACGAGGACCAGCACCAGGCCGTAGGTCAGCGGCGCGAGCTCGGCGGCCTGGGTGTCCGGGAGGCCGGCTCCCGCGCCGAGGCTCGTGACCAGCGGCGGCAGGAAGACGATGACCAGGCTGCCCAGCACGGCGCCGGTCAGGCTGCCGAGGCCCCCGATGACGATCGCGGCCAGCAGCGAGAGCGAGAGCACGATCCCGAAGCCGCTGGGGGCGACGAGGCGGGTGACCAGGGCCAGCACCCCGCCCGCGAGCCCCGCGCACACCGCGCTGACCACGAACGCGAGCACCCGCAGCCGCCCGGCCCGCAGGCCGGCGAGCTCGGCGGCCACCTCGTCGTCGCGGATCGCTCGCCACACCCGTCCGTAGCGCGACGTGCCGAGGTTGGCCAGCAGCACCAGCACGATGCCGGCGACGGCGGCGCCGATGCCGGCGAGCCACTGCGTGGTCGACGGGTCGGTGGCGAAGAGGAAGAAGTGGGCGTCGACGAACCACGTCGGCGGGCGCGGGGCGTCGACGGCGAGGCCCTGGTCGCCGCCGAGGACGCCCGCGAACGCGATGGCCAGGCCGGGGAGGCCGACGGCCAGGGCGAGCGTCGCGCCCGCGAGGTAGGGCCCGTGCAGCTGCGCGGCCGCGACGCCGACCACCGCGCCGACGAGCCCCGCGGCGATCGCGCCCCCGACGATCGCGAGCGGGAACGGGACGCCGGGCGGCAGCAGCAGCGCCGTCGTGTAGCCGCCGACGGCCATCAGCGCGCCGTGGCCGAGGGAGATCTGGCCGTTGGTGCCGGTGAGCAGGGTGAGCCCGGCGCAGGCGACGACGTAGTAGGACAGGCTCGCGATCTGCGAGACCAGGAACGCGTCCGCCAGCTCCACGAGAGCGACCACCACGACGGCGCCGACGAGCAGCGCGAGCAGGTGGCGGGCGAGCGGGGTCGTCGGCGGCCAGCGTCCGGGACGGCCCCGGCGGGCCGGCGGGCCCGCCGCGCCGGGGTCCGCCGGCCGGTCCGTGGGTGCGGCCGGCCGGTCCGTGTCGCCGTCCGCCGGCGGGCTCGGAGCGGTCCCGGCCAGGTCGTCGGTCACGTCGTCGCTCACGTCAGACCCTCCGCACCCCGACGCGACCGAACAGCCCCGCGGGCCGCACGAGCAGGACCGCGACGAGGATCAGCAGCGCCGCCATCCCGGCGAGCTCCGAACCGAGGTAGCCGCTGACGTAGGACAGGGCCAGCCCGATCGCCACGCCGCCGACGACCGCCCCGAGCGGGCTCTCCAGGCCGCCGAGCACGGCGGCGACGAACCCGTACACGATGAGCGCGTCCATGTACGCGGGCCAGACGAGGCTGCCGCCGGCGATGAGCAGCCCCGAGAGCGAACCGACCGCCGCCGCCAGCGACCAGCCGAGCGTCAGCATCCGCCCGACCGGCACCCCGAGCAGCCGGGACACCTCGCCGTCGAACGCCGAGGCCCGCAGCCGCAGACCCAGGTCGGTGAAGCGGAACAGGGCGACCAGCGCGAGCATCGTCACCAGCACCGCGCCGAGGGTGAACAGCCCGTAGGGCGTGACCGCCAGGCTCACCGACCCGACCTGCAGCCCCGAGAGGCCGAACGGCGCGGGGAACGAGCGGTACTGCGCACCGAAGAGCAGCGACGCCAGCGCCTGCAGCACCACGAACACCCCGAGCGTGACGATCACGGGGTTGAGCTCCGGTCCGTTCTCGACCGGCCGCAGCACCAGCCGCTCGACCACCGCCCCGAGCAGCAGCCCCGAGCCGAGCGCCAGCAGCAGCGCGGCCCAGTAGGGCCATCCGGCGTCGACGGCGAGCAGCGCCAGGTAGGTCGTGAACATCGCCATCGAGCCCTGCGCGAAGTTCACGACGCGCGTCGAGCGCCAGATGAGGACGAGGGCGAGCGCGAACGCCGCGTAGATCGCGCCCTGGGACAGGCCGCTGAGGGTCAGGTCCAGGAACTGTTGCACGTCGACCTCCCGTCTCGGTCTCAGAAGCCCAG
>Ga0196958_10000654_pt1 | contig 11347 bp, 8 predicted proteins | sample S1v_10metaG_FD_148654 | JGI IMG/M metagenome (GOLD analysis project Ga0196958, IMG submission 148654) | Soil microbial communities from Anza Borrego desert, Southern California, United States - S1+v_10 | ecosystem: Environmental > Terrestrial > Soil > Desert | place: USA: California | collected...
CCCAGGCTTCCGGATCGTCGAGGGTGGTCAGGCAGGCGCCGTAGACGGTGCTCATGAACCGCAGGATCGTGTCGTCGGGCAGGTGGAGACTCGTCGTGCAGTCGGTGAGGACGGTCACGTGGAAACCCAGCTGGAACGCCGTCCGTGCGGTGGAGTCCACGCAGACGTCGGTGTAGAGACCCGCGAACACCAGATGCCCGACACCGTTGCGGGTGAGGTGTTCTTCGAAACCGTCGGTGAGGAAGGCGTCGAAGCGCGCGTTCTTGGTGAAGACACGTTCGCCCAGTACCGGCTCGACCCGGTGGAACTCCGCTCCCCAGGTGCCTGCCCGGCATTTGGGCCGCTTGCCGAGCAACAGATCCCGGTGCCGCCAGCTCGGGCCCTGATGCTCGACGTCGCCGTGGAACCGGACGAAGACGACCTCGGTACCGCGAGCCCTCGCCACGTCCACCGCCCGCGCGGCACCGGCCGTCGCGGCGTCCAGTGTGGACAGACTGCCCGTGTACCCGGCCGCCACGACCCGTCCGGCGCAGAAGTCGTTCTGCAGGTCCATGACGATCAGCGCAGTCCCGGTCACCCTTCGACTGCCGACAGGGCGTCTGCGGGCCGACCGGGCTGTTTCAGCAGGTCCAGGACGGCTTCCGTCACCTCCGTGGTGGAGTGGTGCCCGCCCAGATCGGGTGTGGTGATCCCCCTGCTCCCTGCGGACTCGAGAGCGTCCTCAGTCCTCTTGATCGCGCCCGCGCAGCCGGCATGCCGTTCCGCGATCGCCGCCGCGGCCCGGATGGTCGCCACGGGATTGACGATGTCCAGACCGGCCAGGTCGTCGGCGGAACCATGCACGGTCTGGTACTCGACCAGGCCGGCGACGTCGGGATGCAGGTGGATGTTTTCGGTATAGCGGTTCTCCTGTTTTTCGGAACCCAGCCTGTCCAGCAGGACCACGTGCATGATGTCGGCCCATTCGTTGGCCCCGATGACGACGGTGCGCCGCGGCAAACCGTGCTCGATGAGGTTGCGGTTGACCGTGTCCGGCTGGGCGAGGGCGATCTCGACGCCGTGCCGCGCGGCGATCTCCGCCACCCAAGCACCGAGAGCGCCGTCGAGGAGGTGGAACTTGTAGGCCATCACCACCCGTTCCACCGGCTCATCGGGCCACTGCCGCCGCGCCTGCACCAGTGCGGCGGCGACTACCTTCTCGGTGATCTCCTTGCTGAACATCAGGGTGCGGTGGACGACACCGGGGCTATGGCTGTTCTCGCCGGTGTAAAAGCCCTGGGCTTCGTCACGCACCATCAGCAATGACGAGTCCTCATTCTCGATGAGGTCGACCTTCACCGCCTGCAGCCGCTCGCGGACCAGGTACAACGACTGGGCGTTGATCGCCGTGCGGAAGACGGCGGTGACGCCCGCACTCGCTTGGACGCGGCAGAACCGTTCGTAGTGGTCGGCGTCCTGCCGGGTCAGTCCGCAGATGTCCTCGAATCCGCTTCCTTCTGCCTTGAGGGAAAAGTACGAGTGGTACAGCCTGGGCGAACGCACGATGCGCATGGTCGTCGAAGATGCCGTCCCGAGGGTGGTCAGGACACGTTCGAAGACATTCGCGAGTTCCGGCCCGGTACCGCGGCCGACGGCCAACCCGATGGTCGGGACCACCGTGCTCCTTTCGCTGCTCGGATATCGGATTCAGGCCGTGGGCGCGCCGGTGACCAGGTGATCGCCGGCGATGTCCGTCTTCGTCGGGTTGTAGTAGTCCTTGATCCCGGCCACCCAGGTCGAGACGGTGATCTGGTCCGCGACGGAGGGGCCGAAAGCGTCGAAGAGCGCCTCGATGTTCGCCCGTTCGAAACCGATCGCCGCCATGAGCGCATGGAAGACGTGTCGCTCGATGAGACCATCCCCGTCCGGGTCGCCCAGCGTCGCCAGCGCCTCGGCGAAAGCACCGATGGTGGCGTCGAAGCGTTCCGGTGACAGGACGACGGCGGTGTACTCGTCGAAAGTGATTTCGCCGTCGCGATCGACGTCCAATTCCTCGACCAGGGTCCGCCAGTATTGCCGGAACGCCGACCTCATCGCGTCCTTGGCCGCCGCACCGGATTCGGGAGCCGCCTCGACGACGTCGGCGGCCATGATTTCGAAGTCTTCGGCTTCGAGGTGCCCGTTTCCGTTGCGGTCGAACAAAGTGAAGACGAGCCTTACACGCTCGAGGGCATCCGTCTGCATCAAGGAACCATCCTTTACTGGGATCGAAAAGGGGTAACGGCGAAATGCTCGATCGTGACTATGCCAGCGGCGACGCCAAGGAAATACGGGAAGAACGCGGCCGTCACCGTAAAGTGTGGTTCTCTGTCGAACGTGTCAGAACGCCCGAACGCATGTTGTTTCAGCATCGCCGTTATGCAGTGCCCACACCCTGGCAGGTGCTGGAACCACTCTCGGTCTTCGTGCTCGGGGCACCGGGTCCATCCGTCGGCAGCACGGGAATCCCGATCGGGTCTCCGGTCGCGACCCGCCGTCACCCGGTTCCAGCCAGGTGTAGTGACCTGCGCCTACGAAGTGGATTTGGCCAGCCGGACGGCCGTGGCTCTTCGCCGACGAAAGTGTCGATCAGGCGGCGCCCACGCACTTGAAAGTGCCTTTTGCAGACCTTCTCCCACTCACTCATGATGGTGTTACGCACTACCAGTGAGGTGGGGAAGCCGAATGAACGTGTGTCATGAGCAGGGCGAAGGACGGACTTCGGAGCGCGGCTCCCGCGGCGGGTGATCCCGACGCCACGGACCGACGAGCCCCACCGGCGCCTCAGCCTGCCGACGCGCGGACCACGGCTTTGGCTCGGCCGACTCCGGTCAGTTCACTGGTGGCCCGGTTGCCGGCTATTTCCCGGTGGTGGGTGGCGGCCCACTCGGCCATCGCCGTCACCGCGTCGATCAGCGATCGGCCCAGGTCGGTCAGGTCGTACTCCACGCGCGGAGGGACCTCGGCGTATGCGGTCCGGGTGATCAGGCCGTCGCGCTCGAGATGTTTGAGCGTCTGGGTCAGCATCCGCTGGGAGATCCCCGGGATGTTCGCCTGCAAGGCGGAGTAACGCAGCGAGCCGGTGCGCAGGGTGCCGATGGTCAGCACCGTCCACTTGTCGCCGATGCGGTCGAGCACCTCACGGATGAAGGCGCTGTCCTCCGGCCATGCCTGGCACGGCCCACTGGTCTGGCGCGCTGAGGCCATCTCCATCACCTCTCGTCAGGGGCGACCGCACCCCCAGTATGTAACGCCCGCGTGGCGGACCACGCACCGAACCACGACTTCGACCCGCGCTCGGCTCACCGGAGCGCGAAGGCCGGGACGGCGAGGGCGTTCACCGCGATCTCACCGCACGCGTCACACCTCGATTCAAGGGAGAGTGATCACTTTGCATGCACACGACACCATCGTGGCCGGGGCCGGCCCGGTCGGGCTGTGGATGGCGGCGGAGCTGGCCTTGGGCGGCGGGCGGCCCCTGGTCCTGGAACGGGCCGAGCAGCGCAGCCCGCACTCGAAGGCGTTGGCCATTCACCCGCGCACGATCGAGGTACTGGCGATGCGCGGGCAGGAGCAAGCCTTCCTCGACGGCGGGCTGCCGGTGCCGGACGGGCACTTCGGCATGCTTCCCGCCCGCCTGGACTTCCGCGGGCTGACCACGCCGTTCCCCTTCATGCTCGCGCATCCGCAGCTGCGCACCGAGGAACTGCTCGAACAGCACGCCCTGGCCCTCGGGGTGGTGATCCGGCGCGGTCATCAGGTGTCCGGGCTGCGCCAGGACGAACAGGGCGTGACGCTGCGGGTCAACGGGCCGGATGGCGAGTACGAGATCACCGCGGACCACGTGGTCGGCGCGGACGGCGCGGGCAGTACCGTGCGCCGGGCGGCGGGGATCGACTTCCCCGGCACCGACTCGACCGTCTTCGGCTTCCTCGGGGACGTCGAGTTGGTCGATCCGCCGGAGCGGCTGGGCTTCTGGCACAACGAACACGGCGCGCTGATCGTGGCCCCGATCCCTGGCGGGCGTTACCGCGTCACCGGGTACGCCCCGTCGGCCCCCACCCCGACCCTGGAGTTCCTGCGGGAGACGGCGAACCGGATCGCGGGCACGGACTTCGGCCTGCACTCCCCCGTGTGGCTGTCCCGCTTCGGCAACGCCACCCGGCTCGCGGCCGAGTACCGGAAAGGCCGGGTGTTTCTGGCGGGCGACGCCGCGCACATGCACTTCCCGGCAGGTGGCGTCGGGCTGAACGTGGGCCTGCAGGACGCGATGAACCTGGGCTGGAAGCTGGCCGCGGTCCAGCGAGGCCGGGCGAGCGCGGCCCTGCTGGACACCTACCACCGGGAACGCCACCCCGTCGGCGTGGCCCTGGGCGAACACACCAAGGCCCAGACCGCCCTGATCACCGCCACCACCGAGGAGGGACAGTCCCTGCGTCGGTTCATGGCCGACCTGCTGCGCACCCATCCCGACGTGGCCACCGAGCTGGCCAACACGCTGACCGCGCTGGACGTGCGCTATCCGGGCACCCATCCCCTGACCGGCCGGCGCCTCCCGGCCACCCGCGAGCAGCTGCGCCTGTTGCGTGCGGGCCGCCCGGTGCTGCTCGCCCACGAAGCCGGCCCGGCGGTGAAGGACCTGGCCACGAACGCGGACCTCCGGCTGTACGAGACCGAGCTGCCCTGGCCCACGTCCGCCGTGCTGGTGCGCCCGGACGGGCACGTATGGGCCGCCGGGGACACTGCTGGGCAGTTGGCGGACGCCATGGCGGAACTGCCCCTGGTCTGACGAGAAAAGCGGCGGGGCTCCGAACTGCCACCAGCCCCGGCGGAGGTCTAGGAGACACGTCGCCCACGCCCGCCCCGGCCGCTGAGGGAAGTCACGCCGCGCGGATCACCAGAGGTGGCTGAAGGCACCTCTATCGGGTAGGGGACGGCTCTCGAGGAAGTCGTCGTGTGCGAGACCTTTGATCCGGGCCGCCAACGAAGCACCACCGGCAGGCATGAGCGTGACCGATCCATAGCTCCGCAGCACGACATACCGGCCATCGACACTGTCTACAAAGGACAATGGGCGAACGGAGTTCAGCACTTTTCCCGCAGTCCCAGGGCGTTCCGCACTCGCCTGACCGATCGCCCTCGCTCTCGACAGAACCCGCAGGAACCACTCGGCGCCCTCAGGGTCCACTCCGTGCTCGATCAACGATCGCTTCCCGGCGCTGAGCAGCCCCGATCGCCGCCACGCCCGGCCCGACCGGACAACGGCGAGTTCGCCCACCCGGACGGGTCGTCCGCTGCCTGGCCTGCCATCGGGCAGTGCCTCGAGCATGCCTTCCGCCATCCTCTTCGCGTTCAACCATCCCAGTTCGACGGTCTCGTCCCGCACCATCACGCGCAGGGCACGGCCGGTGAGCTGCGGGAAACAGCCGATCGCCACCCCACCGGCGGAGTCGCTGTAGCGCAAGGACAGCGAGAGGTCGCGGTCGTCCATCGCCCGGAAGGCCTCCAGCAGATCGTCATCGAGCGTGTCCGCGTCCCCGAGGCCGTTGGACGTCAGCCATCGGTGTGCGCGAGCACGACATTCTCCTCGCTCCGTGGCATCGCGGCCGTGGCGGCGCACCCCGAGAGGGAACGGCATAGGCCCGAGGCCAAGCCGTTCCCACACCACGTCGTAGACGAGCGCAGGAAGGACGGGGAGCGTCATCGTCACCGAACTGCGGGTCACCACGACACTCCCGCCCGCCTGCTCACCGGAGCGGACCAGAGCCCGGTCCCAGGCACGTTTTCCGGGCACGGTCGCCGGCGATGGTTCGTGTCGGTCGGAATTGCAGCCTCCCCGAATCGATGCGGTCGGTGTCGCACCGCGAGCCGTCACCCCCCGGGCAACCGCGATCACGACGCCTTTACAACTACAACCAGGCGGCCGGGTGAGCAAGAAGTTCTCCTCGGGCGGTTTCACCGAAACATCGCGTGAGCGCTTCGAGCCGGACCCCGTGCGGGCCGGGTGGCGGGCGCGGGGTGGTCTGCCTCGCGCTGACCCGATGTCATCGGAATTTCATCGGAGACTTCCCATGTTCGGACGGTGACCGAACCACTGTGGCAGCAGCGACCATCGCCGAAGAAGAAGACCAGTGTCGGCCTGCTCGTCGGCATCGTCGTCGGCGTGCTCGGCCTCGTGGGCGGCGGTATCACCGCACTCGTCCTGAGCCGGGACAAGGACGACCACGGGGGTGTCACCCCCTCCGCGGCCGCCGAAGCGTTCGTTCAGGCGTACAACAGCGCGGTCGAGGCCTCAGCCCCTTCCGAGCTTCCGCTCGACGAGTACGTGTGCCCCGCCAGCCACGACTATTTCGCCCGGACCTTGGAGGACGGCATAGCGCAGCGGGTGCGGCTGAAGATCGAGTCGGTGCGCGGCGCGGCCGAAGACGGCAGGGCCGTGGTCGATGTGTCGGGAACCGGCGACGGCGGCCCCGCCGGACGGACGACGGTCTTGGCGGTCCGGACCGACGGGCGCTGGAAGGTGTGCGACCCCGAGATGCAGATGGGTGCCGCGATGATCCGCCGACGATCTTAGCCATCCGACGACCATCCCGGCAGCGACAACATCCCGTTCCTGGACAAAATGGGACCGCTTGGCGCGCTCTGCTCTTCGCCGCCGAGGGTGTGCCGCACTACCCGGGAAACGCTCCTGGACCGACCTGGTCCCCCAGATCGCCTAAGCCGGGACGCCGCCGGGGTGACGTCGTGCTGGAGCGGGGAAGCTCCTGCCCCCCGCGCCGGCTCCGGCACGGCCCTGAGTCAGTTCGCCGAAGGAGCCGGCACGGTCTCGATGGTGAGCGGGTCGCTGTCGGACCCGGTCAACCCGGCGAGCTCCAGGATCCGCAGTGGCATGGAGCCCGCCGTCGCCAGCACCGTCAACGCCGTGTCCGATCCTGATGCCAGTGTTGCGGCGTCGAGCAAGAGCGCGATGCCGCAGCTGCTGAGGTATCGCACTCCGGTCAGATCGATCGTCAGTTCCGGCACGTCGGTGGATTCGATTCGGTGGAGCAGAACCTGTCTCGCGTCGGTGATGGTCGTCAGGTCGAGATCACCCGCCAAGCGCACGATGGGTTCGTCGGGCGTGTCGTCCACCGCGACGTTCCCGGAGGTTCCGGCGGCCAGGACGGAGGGCACCGTACCGGCGGCCGATGTCGTTCGCGGGGCGATCTGGAACCGGACCGTGGTGCCGTGCTCGTCCTGTTCGATGGTGGCTTCTTCGGCCAGCGCCTTGATGAGCTGGATACCACGACCGCGGTGTCCGTTGTCGGCCGGTTCGGGCCGCCAGGTACCGCGATCGCGCACGTCGACCTCGATTTTGCCCGTCGCGGTCCTGGTCACCGAGTAGGCGACCTCGCCGGCGGTCTGCGGGTAGGCGTGCTCGATGGAGTTCGCGACGGCTTCGACGAGGGCGAGGTTCAGGTCTTGGTACAACTCGGCGGGGATACCGGCGAGCTGTGACCAACGAACGACCTCCGCGCGCAACTCCCGGAGGATGCCGGGTTCCGCGGTTCGGCTCCGTCGCAGCGGCGGTGGGGTCAGCCTGAGCCCGAGCACGGCCACGTCGTCGTCCTGCCCGGTGTGGAGCAGGCTGTCGATGATCGTCGCGACCAGCGGTTCCGGAGGCAGGGCCTGGTTGTCCGCCAAGGCCTTGCGCAGCCGTCGCAGACCATCGTCGATGTGCTCGTCGCGCCGTTCGATCAAGCCGTCGGTGTACAGCAGCACCGAAGCTCCAGGCTTCAGGGTCGCGGCTTCCTCTCGGTAGCGCGAGCGTCGCGGCCCACCCAGCACGCTGCCTCCGCCGGAAAGGAGTGTCGCGTTGGAGCCGTCGACGACCACTGGCGGCGGGTGCCCGGCGAGGGCCCATCGCAGTTCGCCGGTTTCCCAGTCGAGGGTCAAACACGCGCAAGTGGTGCCCGACGCTCCCTCGATGCGGGCGGCGAACTCGTCGAGGCGGTGCAGCGCCGCGGCGGGCCCATGTCCGTCGAGGAGACTGGCGGCCAGTGCGCTGCGCAGCTGGCCCATGATCGCCGCGGCCTGCGGTCCCTTGCCGACGACATCGCCGACCGAGAGCGCCACGACGGAGCCACGCAGCGCGATCAACTCGTACCAGTCTCCGCCCGTCTGCGCGTGGGCGGCGACGGGCAGATAGCGGGCCGCGGCGGCGATGCGAGGCAGTGCGGGGAGTTCACGGGGCAGCAGGCTCCGCTGCAGGGTCTCCGCGATGTCGCGTTCCCGTTGCAGCATCAGGTCGCGCTCGGCTTCACGGCGACGTCGTTCGGTGACGTCACGGCCGATCGCCTGTACACCCGACGGGGTGGCCTGAATGCTCAGTTCGAGGGCGACGCCGGTTCCGTCGGCCCGGCGGAAGTGGTGGACATCGCTGGTCTCCCAGACCTTCCCCAGATCCGCGACGAACTCTCGCCAGCGGTCGCACCCGTCGTGCTCGAGCAAGCCGGTGATCGGGGTGCCGATGAGCTCGTCGCGGGAGTAGCCGAGCAATTCGCAGGCCGCCGGATTGATCTCGTCGAACCTGAGGTCGCGGTCGAGCATCCAGATCGCGTCGGTGGCCCGTTCCACGAGCAGCCGGTGACGCTGCTCGCTGTCCCGCAGCGCCCGGCCGGCGTGGGTGCGCTGGATGGATTCCCAGCAGCGGTTCACGATCATCTCCACCAGGTCGATCTCGGCATCCGTCCAGTGCCGGACGGTCGCCTGGTGGACGGCCATCGCGGCGACGAACCGGCCGCCGCGCAGCAGCGGCACGCAGATGACGGCCCGGATGCCGGTCACCTGATACGCGTTCAGGTCCGAGGCTTCGAGGCGGTCGTCTTCCGAACTGTCGGCGACGACCCACGGCGTACCGGCCCGCATCGCGCGCATGCACCCGTTCCCGAACGCCGACATCGCGAACCGGCCGGGCAACGGCGGAAGACCCGTGGCATGGTCGCCGCTCATCAGGAAATGGTCTTCGTCGTCTTCGGCCTCCGCGTAGGCACAGCGATCGGCGCCCAGATACTCGCCGAGACGCCGGGCCGCGTACGCCATGACCTGCTCGGCGTCTTCCAGCTCCTGGAGCCCTCGCTCGAACTCGGCGAGGAACTGTTGGCGCTCGGTCTCCGGCCGCCGCCCGGACACGTCGAGCAGGACACCGCTGACGACGCCTTCGGGCAGTACTCGCCCCAGCTCCTGAAGCCAGACGACCCGCCCGTCCGCCGCGATCACACGGTAGGTGAGGTCGTAGTCGGGGCGATTCCAGCCTTGGGCGCGCATCCGGAGGTAACGCTCGCGATCCTGCGGATGCACCAAGGACACCGCGAAGGCCGGATCGGCCAGCCAGGTGGCGGCAGGATACCCGAGCAGGCGCCGGCATTCCTCGGACACGAAGGAATAGGCACCGCTCCGGGCATCCGCCTGCCACACGACGACCGGCACCCCACCCACGACGTCAAGGAGGCCCGGGCCACCGTCGCCGGAGTCCGACGGTGAGTCTTGCGTTTCCATGAGCACAAACCTCCAGCTACGACCACCGGCCGCCCGCCGGAAAGCGGAAACCGTACACGTGAAGAACCCTAAACCGGTCGCGGCCTTCTCGCGCCTTCGGCGCCCTCCGCGGGAGCGCCTGCCGGGCGAGCGGGTCTATTCTCTGACAGCCTGAGCCGATGGCTCGCTCGGCCGGACATCGGTGAGCGGGGCCGCCCACCTTCCGAGGAGCACCACGGTGACCATCCAGCACCCCGACGGCGCCGACACGGGCGATCGCCCGCTGAAAGTCACGGTGACCCGGCACGACGACGGCCAAGTCGTCATCGGCGCCGGCGGAGAAATCGACCTGGCCACCGCCGGGATCCTCGGGGACGTCTTGGACGGAGAACCCGCTCCGGGCACCGTCGCCGTCGTGCTGGACCTGTCGATGGTGACCTTCTGCTCCAGCACCGGACTGAGCGAGCTGGTCAAGATCCGCACCCGCGCCGCCGACGCCGGCGTCCCGCTGAGGCTGGTACTCGACGACGCCGGGGTTCTGCGGCGAACGCTGGAGCTGATCGGGATGCTGGAGCTGTTCACCGTGCACCCCGACCAGACCGCCGCTCTCGAGGCTGATCGGGACTGAGGTCCGAAGACGGGGCGGGTACACGGTCGCGCCGGATCACTTCGTCCCTCGAGCCGGGAGTGAAAGCAGGCCGTCGGGGAAGCCGCACGGCCGGCCTCGCTCGTGTTCGGAGCCGGCGGAGCGCGGGGATGCCTGGCGTGGACGGCACCACGGCTGTGAGCCGGCACGCGGCGCGTGCTACCGATCCGATGTCACCATGTAACTCTTTCTTCGCACAGTTCGAAATCAATGAGCGAAGCACGGCTCGAAAACGGGCACACCGAAATAGTCCATGGCGCTGGGCGGCATGGACGAGTTCGCACGGCGTTCCACCCGGAATACGTTCATATCGAAGCGATCCGAAGAAGGTTGAGTGCGGTACGCCGTCGGGCGGGCCTCGGCTGGTGTCTCAACCGTCACGACGGAGAGTAGTACGGCTTCGCTATGATCGGGAACCGTGCGGGCCGTTCCTTCTCGCCCGAACACTTCCTCGACCGGTAGTCGGTTCTTTCCTCGACGCTATGAATGAAGAGACGTGGTGGCGGATGAGTGGGTCGTCGGTTTCGACGATGAGTCGCACTGGGGAAGAGGAGCTGCGGCAGCTTCTCGCCGGCCTGACGGCGGTGCGGGACGGGGACTTCGGCATTCGGCTGCCGGACGGGGACGGCGGTCTGCTGGGCGACATCGCGACGGTGTTCAACGGGATGGCGGACCAGCTGTCCCTGTTCACCTCCGAGGTCACCCGCGTCGCCCGTGAAGTCGGCAGCGAGGGACAGCTCGGCGGCCAGGCGAAGGTCCCGGGTGTCTCCGGCACCTGGAAGGACCTCACCGACTCGGTGAACGCGATGGCGGGCAACCTCACCACCCAGGTGCGTGACATCGCCCAGGTCGCCACCGCGGTCGCCAAGGGAGACCTGTCGCAGAAGATCGATGTCGATGCCCGCGGCGAGATCCTCGAACTCAAGGACACCGTCAACACGATGGTGGACCAGCTGTCCTCGTTCGCCGACGAAGTCACCCGCGTCGCACGTGAGGTCGGCAGCGAAGGACGGCTGGGCGGACAGGCGGAGGTGCCGGGCGTCGGCGGTGTCTGGCGCGACCTCACCGATTCAGTGAACTTCATGGCGGGCAACCTGACCGATCAGGTCCGGAATGTCGCACAGGTGACGACGGCGGTCGCCAAGGGAGACCTGTCGCAGAAGATCA
>Ga0196958_10000655_pt1 | contig 11334 bp, 12 predicted proteins | sample S1v_10metaG_FD_148654 | JGI IMG/M metagenome (GOLD analysis project Ga0196958, IMG submission 148654) | Soil microbial communities from Anza Borrego desert, Southern California, United States - S1+v_10 | ecosystem: Environmental > Terrestrial > Soil > Desert | place: USA: California | collected...
AGCGCCACCGGTACGCGCGGTGGGTCGACGAGGCCGGGGCGCTGGCCGCCGTCGTGGTCGTCACGCTGGCGCTGCTCGCCGCCCCGCCCGGTGTGCGGGCCCTCGCCGCCGGCGGGCTCGTCGCCGCGGACCTCGCGTTCTTCCTCGTCGCCTCCCGGGCCGTGGCCGCCGCGAAGCGGGACGGAGCGTTCTACGCCGGCGTGCGGCAGGCCGTCACCACCGACACCTCGCTGCGGACCGATCCCGTCCGGGTGCCCTGGGCGGCGTTCGCGCCCGCCGTGGCCGTGCTGCTCGCCACGGCCGCGGTCGGCGTGCTGCGCCTCCCGCACCTGCCCGCGACGCTGCCCGCCCTGACCGGCACGGGCGTCCTGCCCGCGGTGCGGGTGCCCACCACCGTGTGGGCGGCGTTCGCGCCGGTCGTCCAGCAGGGCGTGCTCACCGCGGTGATCCCGGCGCTCGTCGCCGCGACCCTGCGCGCACGCCCGGAGCTCGACGCCGCGGACCCGGCCGGCAGCGCGGCGCGGTACCGGCGGTACCTGCGCGTGCTCGCCGTCCTGGTGCTCGGCACCGCGGCGCTGGGGAACCTGAGCCTCGCGGTCGTCGCCCTGCAGCGGTGGGAGCTCGTCGCGCCCGGGCCGCTCGCGACGGCCGCCGCCGCGGCGCCGCTCGTGGTCGCGGGGGTGGCCTGGGTGGTGTTCGCCGTGCGGGTCGGGGAGGCGGGGCACCGGCTGCCGGGCGGGCGCGGGACGTCGGGCCACGTCCAGCGCGACGACGACCGGCACTGGTACCTCGCCGGCATGGTCTACGGCAACCGCGCCGATGCCGCGCTGCTCGTGCACAAGCGCGTCGGCATCGGGTGGACGCTCAACCTCGGCCACCCGCTCACGTGGGCGGTCCTGGTGGGTCTCGGCGTGCCGCTCGTCCTCGCCGCCACCGGCGTGATCGACCTGCCCGTCCGCGGCGGGCCTACCCTGGAACCGTGACCACGCACCACCCCACCCCCGGCCATCCCGATCCGGCGAGCCCGTGGGTCTTCTCCACCCGCGAGCTCGGCAGGCGCCCGGGGAGCATGCGCACCTACACCCGGCGCATCGACGCCCCGGCCGAGCCGGCGTCCCTCGGGCTGGAGACGATCGCCGTGCCTGCGGGCGCGCCGATCGAGCTCGACGTGCGGCTGGAGTCGGTCACCGAGGGCGTCTACGTCTCGGGCACCGTCCGGGCGCCGCTGGCCGGCGAGTGCGCCCGTTGCCTCGACCCGCTCACCGACGAGGTCGACGTCGAGCTGTCGGAGCTGTTCGCCTACCCGGACAGCGTCACCGACGAGACCACCGACGCCGACGAGGTGCCCCGCGTCGTGGACGAGCGGGTCGACGTCGAGCAGATCGTGCGCGACGCCGTGGTCCTCGCCCTGCCGCTGGCCCCGCTCTGCCGCGACGACTGCCCCGGCCTGTGCCCCGGTTGCGGTGAGAAGCGGGCCGACCTCGCGCCCGACCACGGGCATGAGACACTGGATCCTCGGTGGGCCGCTCTGCGTGAGCGGCTGTCCGCCGACTGAGCCCCAGTACTGACTGCTAGGAGATCACACGTGGCTGTTCCGAAGCGCCGGATGTCGCGGTCGAACACGCGCTCGCGCCGGGCGCAGTGGAAGGCCGCTGCTCCCACCCTCGTCGCCTGCTCCAACCGCGCGTGCCGGGCCACCAAGCCCCCGCACGTCGCCTGCCCCACCTGCGGCACCTACGACGGTCGCCCCGTCGTCACGCCGGCCTGACACCTACCGGATGGCGGAGCGCGTCCCGCAGGGGCCCGTGGACGACCGCGGGCCCCTCCTCGCGTCGCTCGGGGTGAAGGTCGCCGACGAGCTGCTCACCCTGGCGCTCACCCACCGCTCGTACGCCTACGAGAACGGTGGGCTGCCCACCAACGAGCGGCTGGAGTTCCTCGGCGACTCGGTGCTGTCGATCGTCGTCACCGAGCGGCTCTACCGGGAGCACCCGGAGCTGCCCGAGGGGCAGCTGGCCAAGCTGCGGGCGAGCGTCGTCAACATGCACGCGCTCGCCGGGGTGGCCACCACCCTCGGTGACGACGGCCTCGGCGCGCACCTCTACCTCGGCCGCGGTGAGGAGCTCACCGGCGGCCGCACCAAGGCGAGCATCCTCGCCGACGCCACCGAGGCCCTGATCGGCGCCGTCTACCTCGAGCACGGCCTCGAGACCGCCCGCGAGCTGGTGCACCGGCTGTTCGACACGCTGCTGGAGGGGGCCCCGCTGCTCGGCGCCGGGCTGGACTGGAAGACCAGCCTCCAGGAGTTCACGGCGTCGGCCGACCTGGGCGTGCCGGAGTACCGCATCGCCGAGGACGGGCCGGACCACCTGAAGACGTTCACGGCCACCGCCGTCGTGGCCGGCCGGGAGCTGGGCTCCGGGATGGGGCGCACCAAGAAGGAGGCCGAGCAGAAGTCGGCCGAGCTCGCCTGGCGCACGCTCACGGCGGAGGCCGCGGGCGGCACCGACACCGCGGGCTAGTGCCCCCCGCCGGAAGTCCGCCGAACAATTCGGCGGCCCAGCTCCACGCGCGCACCGGTCGGCGACCCGAGTACGCCCGGTACGAGGGCCGCCGCCCGGCACGCGCAGCGAGAACCTGGATCCACCGGCTTACTCAACGGACTTCCGGCGGGGGCCACTAGTGCCGGAGCTGCCGGAGGTCGAGGTCGTCCGGCGGGGTCTCGCCGACCACGTGCTCGACCGCACCATCACCGAGGTCTCCGTCGCGCACCCGCGCGCGGTCCGCCGCCACGTCGCCGGCGCCGCCGACTTCGCCGCCCGCCTGGCCGGCCGCACGGTCACGGGCGTCCGCCGCCGCGGCAAGTACCTCTGGCTCGATCTCGACGGCGGGTCCGAGGGGGAGGACGCGGTCCTCGCGCACCTCGGCATGAGCGGGCAGATGCTCGTCGCGGACGCCGGCCGACCCGACGAGACGCACCTGCGCGTCCGGATCCGGTTCGCCGACGACGGGCCGCAGCTGCGGTTCGTGGACCAGCGCACGTTCGGCGGGCTGTCGCTGCACCCGCTGGTGCCGGCGGCCGGCGGCGGGGTGCTCCCCGAGCCGGTGGCGCACATCGCGCGCGACCCGATGGACCCCGCCTTCGACCTCGACGCCGCAGTGGCCGGCATCCGCCGCAGGCGCACCGGGCTCAAGCGGGCGCTGCTCGACCAGACCGTCGTGTCCGGCATCGGCAACATCTACGCCGACGAGGCGCTGTGGCGCTCCCGCCTGCACGGCGCCCGCCCCACCGAGCGGCTCACCCGGGCGCAGGGCCGCGCCGTGCTCACCGCGGCCACCGACGTGATGGGCGACGCCCTGCGCGCCGGCGGCACGTCGTTCGACGCGCTCTACGTCAACGTCAACGGCGCGTCGGGCTACTTCGACCGCTCGCTCGCGGTGTACGGCCAGGTCGACCGCCCGTGCCCGCGCTGCGGCACGCCGGTCCGCCGCGAGCCGTTCATGAACCGCAGCTCCTACTCCTGCCCCCGCTGCCAGCCCCGTCCGCGCACCCCGCACCCCTGACACGCTCGACCGGCCCGGAGCGAGCATCTCACCGTCACCAGAACGGGGAGGGACGATGGACGAGGCAGCGCCGCGCGAGTTCCGGGAGCTGATGGCGATCGTGCGCGCGTACCAGCGGTCGCGGGCCCTGACGGTCGTGGCCGAGCTCGGGATCGCTGACCTGCTGCAGGGCGGACCGCGTGATGCGGATGACCTGGCTGCGGCGACCGGTAGCCACGCGCCGTCGCTGTACCGGCTCCTGCGGGCGCTGGCCGCGATCGGGATCTTCACCGAGGACGCCTGCCGCCGGTTCACGCTGACCGCTATGGGCCAGTACCTGCGCCGTGATCACCCGCTCTCGGTGGACCCCGCCGCGCGGATGTTCGGCGCCGACTACGAGTGGCGGGCCTGGGGTGAGCTGGCGCACAGCGTGCGGACGGGCGGGAACGCCGCCGTGCACGCCCTCGGCTGCGATGTCTGGGAGTACCGACGCCGTCACTCCGAGGACGGCGAGATCTTCGACGCGACGATGCGTACGTTCTCCCGGGCCGACAGCGTGGACCTCCTCGCGGCGCACGACTTCAGCCGCTACGACGTCATCGCGGACGTCGGCGGCGGGACGGGTGCGGTGCTCGCGGCCCTGCTGGCGGCCCACCGGTCGGTGCGCGGGATCCTGTTCGACCAGCCGCATGTCGTCGCCGGCGCGGATCCCGTGCTCCGTGGCGCCGGCGTGGCCGACCGGGTGACCGTGCTGCCCGGCGACTTCTTCGCGTACGTTCCGCCGGGAGCCGACGCCTACGTCCTCGCGCGCATCCTGCACGACTGGCCCGACGAGGACGCAGTGCGGATCCTGCGCCGGGTCCGCGCGGCGATGGGGCCGAACGGCCGGCTGCTCCTCCTCGAGTCGGTGGTGGGCCCGCCGAACGAGGACGCGCTCACCAAGTTCCTCGACCTGATGATGCTCGTGTCCGCGGGTGGCCGGGAGCGCACCGAGGACGAGTGGCGTGCGCTGCTCGCTGGCGGCGGTCTGGAGCTCGTCGGCACCGCCCGCGCCACTCCGAACAAGCACGTGATCGAGGCCGCGCCGGCCTGACCCTCGGCTCTGACCCCGCTCGAAGTACGCGGCGAGCTGCGGCTCCAGCGGCTTGGACGTCCCGCGGTTCCCCCGCCGCCCGCAGCGACGCCGTGGCCTGCACCCCCGCGGCCACGGCTCATGCAGGCGGCCGCCGGCGCAATGGCGGCACGTGGCGACCGGTCACGCACCGACATCGGTGCTGGCCACCGAGTGCAGTCGATGTGTGGGCGCGGAAGCCGGTGGGTGACCATCGGGGGGCGCCGCGCAGATGGAGCCGGCGTGCTGTTTGACTTGCCTGGTGGGAAAGTATCTGTTAACTTTCCTATTAGGAAAGGCAACGAGGAGGGGGAGGACCGTGGACCCACGGCAGGCGCAGGCCTCGCTGGACGAGGTGCGGACCCGGGAACAGCAGATCGCCGACGTGGTGGCCCGGGACGGGACGCCATGGTGGTACCTGGGCGGGATCGCGGCAGCATTCCTGGCCGTCACCGTGAGCAGCGATCTGGACGACCTCTGGGGGGCCGGCTGGATCGGACTCGTCCTCGACTACGCGGTGCCGGTTGCCGGGATCGCGGGTATCGGCGGGCTGGCGATGGCGCTGCACCGTTCGTTGGGGGTCCGCCCCCGCCGCTACTCCGGGCGGGTCCTGCGGGGCATGGTGTGGCTGGGGGCCGCGTTCCTCGTGGTGTACATCGGGCTGGGTACCGCGCTGCGACTGGCCGAGGTGAGCTGGGACAGCACCATCAGCGGCGTCGCCGCGGTCCTGGTGTTCCTCGGCGGGAGCCTGGCCCTCCGGCGCAACGCGGGCACCGAATCGGCGCCCCATCGGCCACGGGTGGACTAGCCGATGGCCTACACGCCTGCGCCCGGGTTCGACGAGCTGATCCACGCCCCGACGCGGCTGTCGATCGTGTCGCTGCTCGCGGCCACCGCATGGGCCGAGTTCGGCTTCGTCCGCGACAGCATCCAGCTGAGCGACTCCGCGCTGTCCAAGCAGATCTCCACGCTGGAGCAGGCCGGCTACGTCACGGTCGACAAGACCGGCGCCGGTCGGCGCAGCCGCACCTACGTCAGGCTCAGTCCTCGGGGCAGGAACGCGTTCAACGGGCATGTCGCCGCGCTGCAGAAGCTGGTCAACGTCTCCGTGCCCGACGAGGAGCCCGCGTCGTGAGGTTTCCAGCTGAGCCGCGACCTCGACGAGCACCGGAGCTGGCTCTCGGCGTGGCCGGCCGGGCTCTGATGTGGGCTCGTTCGCCCTGGCTCCGGCCGCCCACATGCACGGGTTCGTGTCCCGGGACGGAGCAGATCCTGCGGAGTTCCTGGCCACCGGGCGGGAGGAGGTCGTCCGGTACGGGGGCGAGCTGGCCCGAGCACGCGTCGTCCTCGTCGAGGCCGCCCGGTCGGGACCGACCCGGTGATCGACCCTCTCAGGTCTGGCCCCGTTCGAAGTACGCCACGAGCTCCGGGTCCAGCGGCGGGACGTCCTGCGGCTCGCCGTCCGCCCGCAGCGACGCCGTGGCCTGCACCCCGGCCGCCACGCTCATGCGGGCGGCCACCGGCGAGGTGTCCGTGCGCCCGCCGTCACGGACGAACCGCAGGAACTCCGCCATGAGCAGCGGGTCGGCCCCGCCGTGGGTGCCCGTGCTCGGCGGCAGCCGGTACTCGGCGTCGGCGTCCGGGCGGTGGTCCGACCGGTACCGGTTCCACACCTTGATGACCGCGCCAGGGCCGTCGCCGACGTTCTCCAGCCGCCCCTCGTCCCCGATCACCGTGTAGTTGCGCCAGTAGTCCGGGGTGAAGTGGCACTGCTGGTAGGCGGCCAGCACGCCGCCACCGAGCTGCAGGTTCACCACCGAGAGGTCCTCGACGTCGATCACCGGGTTGAGGTCGTGCTGCGCGCGGGGCGGCCAGTGCCGGTCCGGGTCCAGCCAGTCCGGCGGCTTCGGCGTGCCCGGGGCGCGCCGGTGCCCGTCGCCGTACACGCGCAGGGCGCCGAACGCGCTCACGCGCTCGGTGTAGGCCCCGGCGAGCCAGTGCACCACGTCGAGGTCGTGCGCCGCCTTCTGCAGCAGCAGCGACGTGGTGCGGCGGCGTTCGGCGTGCCAGTCCTTGAAGTAGAAGTCGCCGCCGTGGCCGACGAAGTGGCGCACCCACACCGACTGCACGGCACCGATGTCGCCCCGCTCGACGATCTCGCGCATCGTGCGCACGACCGGCATGTGCCGCATGTTGTGCCCGACGTAGAGCCGGCTGCCGGTCTCGCGGGCGGCGCGCAGCACCCGGTCGCAGCCCTCCACCGTGATCGCCAACGGCTTCTCGACGAACACCGCCTTGCCCGCCTGCAGGGCGTCGCAGGCGAGGTCGGCGTGGGTGTCGTCGGGGGTGATCAGCAGGACGGCGTCGACGTCGGCCCGGTCCAGCAGGGCGCGGTGGTCGGTGTGCACCTCGGCCCCGGGGTGCCGCTCGCGCACCGCCCGCCGCGCCGCATCGGCGTCGACGTCGGCCACCGCCACGACCTTCGACGTCCCGGGATGCTCGGCGGCGGTGGCGAGGCCGCTGCGGAAGCCGGCCCCGATCACCCCCACCCCGAGGACGTCGGTCACGCGGGGGCTCCGGTACGAGCCGACTCGTACGCGCGCGCGACGACCCGCAACGACCGCAGGCCCGACTCGCCGTCCGGTTGCGGGCGCCGCCCGTCGCGGATCGCCGAGAGGAACTCCTCCAGCATCGCCCCGTCGCCGCCCTCCCCGAAGTCGACGCGCAGCGGGCCCCGCGTCGACGCGCGGAACCCGTGGACGGCCTGGCCGAACGCGTCCATGTCCGCGATGCCGTGTTCCCCGGTCAGCCGCAGCGTCAGTCCGCCCCACGTCGGGTAGTGCTCCGGCACCGACCAGCTGCAGTCGATCGTCGCGATCACGCCGTCGGGGTAGCGCAACGAGAGCAGCCCGCCCGTCTCCACCTGCACGTCGTCGCCCCGGATCATCCGGTTCGTCACGGCGTGCACCGACTCCGCCTCCGCACCGGCGAAGAGGTGGTCGAGCAGGTCGGCGAGGTGCACGGTGTGGTCCATGACCGCGCCGCCGCCCGCGAGGCCGGCGTCGGCGAACCACGCCCGGCCCCCCGGGACCTGGCCGTTGTTCGTGCCCGCGACGGCGAGCACCCGACCGAGTGCGGGCAGCTTCGCCCGCAGCGCCCGGAACGGGCGGGAGAACCGCACCGGGTAGGCCACCATGAGGTGCACGTCGGCCGACGCGCAGGCCGCGACCATCGCCTCGCCGTCCGCGACGGTGGTGGCCATCGGCTTCTCGCACAGCACGTGCGCCCCCGCCGCCGCGGCGAGCTCGGTGAGCGCGCGGTGGCGGGAGTTCTCGGAGCAGACGACGACGCCGTCCGGGCCCCAGTCGAGCAGCTGCTGGTAGGAGTCGTGGTAGGTCACGCCGAGCCGGTCGGCGAGGGACCGCCCGCCCGACTCCCCGGCCGGGCGGTCGCCCGCGTCCGGGTCGCTGACGGCCACCTCGACGTCCGGGCGCGCGGACAGCAGCGCGATGTAGCCCATCGCGTGCAGGTGCGCCAGCGACATCACCCCGATCCGCAGCGGCGTCACGCGGCGACCTCCAGCTCCGCGACGCGCACCGGGCGGCCGGCGGCGAGCGAGGCGTTCGCGGCCGCGGCGAGCCGGACGGCGGCCACCCCGTCGGCGGCGCTCACCCGCGGCGCCGGGCCGCCGGCGAACGCGGCCGCGACCTCGCGGATCTCGGTGAGGAACGGGCTCTCGACCAGGGAGACGTCCGGGAGCAACCGCTCGCCGCCGTCGTCGGCGGCACCGGTGTCGGTGTGCAGGGACGGGTCCCGCGCCGAGTCGTAGGACAGCATCCCGTCGGTGCCGGCGACGTGGAACCCGTAGCGGAACCGCGTACCGGGCCGCGCCCAGGTCCCCGTGACGCTGCTGAGCGCGCCGCCCCGGTGCCGGGCCACGACGTGCGCGGACACAACGCCCGCCGTGGTCCCCGGCGCGCTGTCGGTGAGCTGCGCGTGCACCGAGTCGACCTCCCCGGCGAGCCAGCGGGCGAAGTCGAGGTCGTGGATCATCTGGTCCATGATGATGCCGCCGGACCGCTCCGGATCGGCGAACCAGGCGGCGCGGGGCCGGGCCCCGCAGCGTTCGAACCGCAGGACGGCGGGCGTCCCGATCGCCCCCGTGGCCACCGCCCGCTGCAGCGCCGCGTACTCGGCGAAGTAGCGCACGACGTGCCCGGGGTAGAGCTGCACCCCTGCGTCGGAGCACGCCGTGACCATCGCCTCGGCGGTGTCGGCGTCGAGCGCGAGCGGCTTCTCGCACAGCACGTGCTTCCCGGCCGCCGCGGCGGCGAGGACGATCTCGGGGTGGGCGAAGGTCGGGGTGCAGACGTCCACCACGTCCACGGCCTCGAGCAGCTCGTCGAGCGAGTCGACGACGCGGCCGGCGACGTGGCCCCTGCCGTGGCGCTCGACCAGGTCCGGGGCGCCGTGCAGCGAGTACACGCCGACCTGCGCGCCGAGCTGCAGCCAGGCGGGGAGGTGCGCGTTCGCGATGCCCCCCGCGCCGACCATGCCCACGCGCAGGCGTTGCGTTCCGTTGATCGTCATCATCCTTTCGTCCCGGACAGGGCGATGCCCTGCACGAACTGCCGCTGCAGCGCCAGGTAGGCGAGCAGCATCGGGATCGACGCCATGAGCGCGCCGGCCATCAGCACGGGGTAGTTGGTCCACTCCTGGCCCTGCAGGCTGGTGAGGCCGGCGCTGATCGGCATGGACGCGGGGTCGGTGTTGACCACCAGCGGCCACAGCAGGTCGTTCCAGGAGTGCATCACGGTGATCACCGCGAGCGCCGCGAGCGCGGGCTTGACCAGCGGGAGCATGATCGAGAAGAAGATGCGGAACCGGCCGGCGCCGTCCAGGAGCGCGGCCTCCTCGAAGTCCTTCGGGATCGTGGCGAAGAACTGGCGCAGCAGGAACGTGCCGAAGGCGGAGAACAGCCCGGGCAGGATGAGCGCGGGCAGGGTGTTGAGCAGCCCGAGGTCGGAGACGATCTGGTACTGGGGCAGGATCAGCAGCTGCTTGGGCACCATGAGCACCGACAGGAACAGCGCGAAGAGCAGCTCCCGCCCGCGGAACTCCAGCCGCGCGAAGGCGTAGGCGCCGAGCGAGCAGAACGCGAGCTGGCCGAGGGTCACGGCGGCCGCCACGATCAGCGAGTTCGCCAGCTGCTGCGCGAACGGGAGCAGGGCGAACACCTCGCCGAAGTTCGACCACAGCCACTCCTGCGGCAGCAGCGTCGGTGGCACCGTCGTCGTCTCGGGCAGCGACTTGAACGCGGTGAGCAGCTGCCAGACGAACGGGCCGATCATGGCCACGGCGCCGAGGACCAGGACGGCGTGGGTGAGCACGGAACCGGTACGGGTGCCGCGTGCGGAATCAGACATAGTTCACCCACCTGCGCTGGAGCCGGAACTGGACGAACGTGAGGGCGGCGATCAGCAGCATGAGCAGGAACGCCAGCGCGGTGGCCGTGCCCTTGTCCGCCTCGACGAAGGCCTTGTCGTAGAACAGCGAGACGATCGACTGCGACGCGCCGAAGGCGGGGTTCACCACGGCCGAGTCGCTCATCACGTACACCAGGTCGAAGATCTGCAGGGTCGCGATCACGTTGATGACCGTGCAGAAGAAGATGGTCGGGGACAGCAGCGGCAGCGTGATGCGCCAGAAGCGCTGGAACGCGCTCGCCCCGTCGATCTCGGCGGCCTCGGCGTACTCATTCGGGATGGCCTTGATCCCGGCGATGAAGATGATGAGGTAGTAGCCGATCTGCGACCAGACCTGCACCACGGCGATCGCGAAGACCGCGGTGGCCGGGTTGGAGACCCAGTAGGTGCCCGGGATCCCGAAGATGCCGAGGAACTGGTTGATGAGCCCGAAGTCGCCGTTGTAGAGCCACTTCCAGACCAGCCCGCTCGCCACCGGCAGGGTGATGAACGGGATGAAGTAGAGCGCCCGGTACACCGTGACGCCGCGCAGGCCCTCGCGGTTGAGCAGCACCGCGAACAGGATCGCCAGCGGCAGCGTGAGCAGGCCGATCACCATGTAGAGCAGCGTGTTCCCGAGCGCGGTCCAGAACGCGTCGAGCTGGAACACGCTGACGTAGTTGTCGACCCCGTTGAACGTGTGCCCGCCGAACGGTCCCCACTCGGCGAAGCTGAGCACGAACGTCGAGACCGCGGGGTAGAGGTAGAAGACGAGCAGGCCCAGGCCCACGGGGGCGATGAACAGGTAGGCGCTGGGGCTGCGGCGCCGGAGCTTCCGCTCGGGCGTGCGCTCGGTCCCGCGGGCCACCGGCGGGGCGGCGAGCTGTGTCATGGCGACTCCTCCGCGAGCTCGGCTTCCCTCGCGAGCACGGCGTTCATGTCGTCGGCCAGCAGCCGGGCCGACTCCGCGACCGGACGGCTCCCGGGACCGATGAAGGACGGGCCCAGGATCCGCTCCTGCATGAGCTCCCAGGTCATGGTGTTGACCGAGGCCGGGTACGCCGTGGCGTAGGGCACCTGGTCGATGAACGACTGCATCCGGAACTCCGGCTTGGCGTCGAGGAAGGCCTGCTGGGTGCCGGCGAAGCTGGGCAGGATCGCGCCCGAGCGCCCCTGTATGAGCCCGCACGTGCGGCCCACCATGAACTTCACGAA
>Ga0196958_10000656_pt1 | contig 11332 bp, 12 predicted proteins | sample S1v_10metaG_FD_148654 | JGI IMG/M metagenome (GOLD analysis project Ga0196958, IMG submission 148654) | Soil microbial communities from Anza Borrego desert, Southern California, United States - S1+v_10 | ecosystem: Environmental > Terrestrial > Soil > Desert | place: USA: California | collected...
CACATATAGCCCGCACTTCGCGCAAGGCGGGTGGTGCCAGTGGTTGCCGGGTGTGCGATGTGGCCTTCGAGGCTAGGGCACGGCGCCGACCGCACGGCCCAGGGCGGCCTCGATCGCCTCGGCCGTGGGCCGCTCCAGCACCGCGGCGACGTGCGCGTCCGGGCGCACCACCCAGACCTCACCGGGCCGCGCGTCGAGGGCAGCGGCGAGCGCGCCCGTCTCGTCGATCGCCGCGAGCTCGCACACGCGGACGGGCGCCGGGACGGAGGCGGCCCGAACCGCGTCGAGATCGGCGCCGGGCGTCGCGAGCAGCAGGAACCCGTCCCGGGCGAGTTCGCGAAATCGCCCCGGGGGTCGTGAGTGGATACGAGTGCTAGAGCACTCGTACCCGCTCACGGGGGCATCGGGGACCAGGACGCCGGGGCCTGCCGGTGGGACGGCGCCGCCGGGCGGGCGGCCGGGGAACGGGTGCGCCGGCGACGGCGTGGTGAGCGGCGAGTCGACGTACCAGAACGGCTCGGCGAGGCGCCCCGAGTCGACCAGCGCGCGGGCGGCCGGGTCGTCGGCGGCGCGGGCGAGGACGTCGCGGCGGTGCGCGGCGGCCGCGGCGTCCTGCGGGACGAGGAAGTCCATCGTCGCGCCGGTGATGGCGAGGTTCTCCCGCGCCGCGGCGTGCCGCTCGTCGTGGTAGCTCTCGAGCAGCTGCTCCGGGGCCCAGCCGCGCAGCACGAAGGCGATCTTCCAGGCCGCGTTCTCCGCGTCGGCGACGCCGGAGTTGAGCCCGCGCGCCCCGAACGGCGCCATCAGGTGCGCGGCGTCGCCGGCCAGCAGCACGCGGCCCACGCGCATCCGGTCGGCGCAGCGCGAGTGGAAGCGGTAGACCGACGACCAGACCAGCTCGTACGGCCGGTCCCCGATCACGGTGCGGATCCGCCGGTCCAGCGCGCCGGACGCCCGCTCGGCGTCGAGGTCGTAGCCCGGTGGCACCTGCCAGTCGATGCGGAACGTCGAGTCCGGGCAGGGGTGCACCAGCACCTGCCGTCCCGGGTTCCACTCCGGGTCGAAGTGGAAGCGGCGCTCGGTGGCCCAGCCCGGCAGGTCGGTGCGGATGTCGCAGATCAGGAAGCGGTCGTCGAAGGAGCGCCCCTCGAACGTGACGCCGAGGTGCTCGCGCATCCCGTCGCAGCGGGCGCCGGGGCACGCGAGGACGTAGGCGGCGCGCAGCTCGGGACCGTCGGCGCAGGTCAGCGTGACGCCCTCGGCGTCCTGTGCGAGCCGGGTGACCCGGCACCCCCAGCGCGTCTCGATCAGCGGTTGCGCGGCGACGCACTCGTCGAGGATCTGCTCGGTGCGCGACTGCGAGAGGTTGACGAACGGCGGGAACCTGGAGCGGCCCGCGTCGGCGAACGTGACGGAGAACAGCTCGGTGCCGCGGTGGAACGTCCGGGCGGTCGTCCATGTGACGCCCTCGGCGGCGATCCGCGCGCCCGCCCCGACCGCGGCCCAGACGTCGAGCACGTCGCGCTGCTGGCAGATCGCCTTCGATCCGACGAGGTCGCGGGCCGGGCGCTGGTCGAGCACGAGCACCGGTACGCCCCAGCGGGCGAGCAGCAGCGCGGCCGTCTGCCCGACCGGCCCGTTGCCGATCACGACAGCGCGCTCCTCGCCGACCTCGGCGAGGACGCCGGCGGCGTTCATGACTGCAGCTGCGCCCAGACCTCCTGGTCCCGCTCCGCGGTCCAGATGACCGGGCGCTCGACCCCCGACAGCTCGTCCCATACCCGCGAGACGTCGAACGGCAGGCAGTGCTCGAAGATCGGCCAGTGGCCGTAGCGGTCGACGAGGGCGGCGTGGGAGGCCTCGAACGCCTCCTTCAGCGTGCCCCCGCGCTCGTGGACGGCCCCGACCTCGGTGAGCAGCACCTGCAGGAAGTGCCGCGTCTGCCCGATGGCGTTCGCGACCGCCTCGACCCCGCGGCTGACCCCGCCGCGCCCACCGATCAGCGTCTCCGCCCCGAGCGCCGCGACGCGGTCCAGCGTGCCGGCCGACCACTCGCGGTGGAACGCGTCGCCGGTGTAGAGCGCCGCCTCCGCCTCGACGAGGTCGCCCGCGAACAGGATCCGCGGCCGCGGCAGCCACGCGACGATGTCGCCCTCGGTGTGGCCGCGTCCGCAGAACTGCAGGACGAGGTCGCCGCGCTCGCCGCCCAGGTCGATCGTCAGCCGGTCGGAGAAGGTCAGGGTGGGCCAGGTCAGGCCGGGCACCGAGTCGGCCGCCTCGGCGAGCCGCGGCATCCGGGCGAACTCGCTCTCCCAGTCCTGCATGCCCCGCTCGGCCACGAGGGCCCGGGTGTTCTCGTGCGCGACGACGACCTCGGCGTCGAACGCGGACGCGCCGAGCACCCGCACGGCGTGGTAGTGGCTGAGGACCAGGTAGCGCACGGGCTTGTCGGTGTGCTCGCGCAGGCGGTCGAGCCACCGGCGCGCCGCGACGGGGGTGGCGAGCGCCTCGAAGCAGACGAGGAAGTCCTCGCCCTCGACCGCGCCGATGTTCGGGTCGCCCTCGGCGGTCAGCGCGTAGACGCCGTCGGCGAGCACCTCGAGCGTCTGCTCCTTCGCAGCGAGATCCCCGGACGATGCGAACGGCTTCGTCGCCATCGACGCCTCCCACCCCTCACGGCATTGATCAGCCGACGGTACTCGGGCACCCCCACCCACGAGAACCCGTCGCGGGCCATGATGGGCCCATGACGGACGGGATCGACACCACGACCGCGCCGAGCGGCACCGGGTGCCGCGAGTGCGACGCAGCGGGCGGCTGGTGGGTGCACCTGCGCCGCTGCGCCCGGTGCGGCCATGTCGGCTGCTGCGACAGCTCCCCCGCGCAGCACGCCACCGCCCACTTCCGCAGCACCGGCCACCCGCTCGTGCGCAGCTTCGAGCCGGGCGAGGGCTGGTACTGGGACTACCGCAGCAACGAGCTGGTCGAGGGCCCCGAGCTGGCCGAACCCCAGCACCGCCCCCTGGACCAGCCCGTGCCGGGCCCGGCAGGCCGCGTCCCGGAGAACTGGCGGGCCCAGATCCACTGAGGCGCCCTCCCGGGGTGTCGGCAAAGCCACTTTCCTGACGCCTGGAGTCGTGAAGGTGGCTTTGCCGACGTCACCCGGGAGATGATCGCTCCCCGTGGAGCCTCTCCGGATCGGCGTTCTCGGCGCCGCACGCATCTCCGTCGCCGCCATCGTCGCGCCCGCGCAGCTGACCGGCGCCCGCCTCGTCGCCGTCGCCGCGCGCGACCGCGCCCGGGCCGAGGCGTTCGCCGCCGAGCACGGCGTCGAGCGCGTGCACGCCTCCTACGTCGACGTCCTCGCCGACCCCGAGGTGGAGGCCGTCTACAACCCGCTCGCGAACGGCCTGCACGGGCCGTGGAACCTCGCGGCACTGGCCGCGGGCAAGCACGTGCTCACCGAGAAGCCGTCGGCCAGCGACGCCGCCGAGGCCCGCGAGGTGCGCGAGGCGGCCGCGCGGGCGGGCGTGGTGTTCATGGAGGCCTTCCACTACCTCTACCACCCGGTGACCCGGCGGCTGCTGGACGTGCTGGGCTCCGGCGAGATCGGCGAGCTGCGCCACGTCGAGGTCCACATGGAGATCCCCGCGCCCGCGGACGGCGACCCACGCTGGTCGCTCCCGCTCGCCGGCGGCGGGCTGATGGACGTCGGCTGCTACGGCCTGCACCTGCACCGGGTGCTCGGCCGGTTCGCGGGCGGGGCGCCGCAGGTCACCGCCGCCGCCGGACGCGAGCGCGCGGGCCACCCCGGCGTGGACGAGTGGGTGCGCGCCGAGCTCGGCTTCCCCGGTGGGGCCACCGGCGTGGTGCACAGCTCGATGGCCGCCGACGAGGTGCGGATGAGCGCCCGCCTCGTCGGCAGCCGCGGCGAGGTGCGCGCGGCGAACTTCGTGCTCCCGCACCGCGACGACCGGGTGGTCGTGACCGCGGGCGGCCGCGAGCGCGAGGAGCGGCCGGGCACGCGCCCGTCGTACGCCTACCAGCTGGAGGCGTTCACCGCGGCCGTCCGCGACGGCGCCCCCGTGCCCACCGGCGCGGACGACGCCGTCGCTACGGCGGAGTTGCTCGACGACTGCTACCGGGCGGCGGGCTTCGACCTGCGCCCGCGGTCCGCGCCGGTCGCCTGAGGGAGGCGCGGACCACTGCTCGCCGGCGACCAGGTGCGCCACTCAGAACGATCATGAGAGCCGCTTCTCCCGGCAGCGGGCGCGTCCGCGTCGGCCGGACCCGATCGGGTCGACGGCCCCCTCGGCGCGGATGCGTGGCGTGACAGGTGGAGGATCGGCTCGTGTTCCCCCGCACCGACCCGCTCACCCGACCCCTCGCCGCCGCCGTCACCGACGCCGCCGCCCGGCTCGACGGGGTCGGCCTCCTCACCCCGCTGCACCCCAGCGAGCGGCTCTCCGCCACCACAGGCGCGCGGGTCTGGCTGAAGCGGGAGGACCTGCAGGTCGGGCGGTCCTACAAGCTGCGCGGCGCGTACAACCTGCTCGCCCAGCTCGACGACGCCGAGCGCGCGGCGGGCGCGGTGTGCGCCAGCGCCGGCAACCACGGCCAGGGTGTGGCGTACGCCTGCCGGCAGCTGGGCATCCGCGGCCGGGTGCACGTGCCGAGCACCACCCCGCGGCAGAAGCGGGAGCGGATCGTCGCGCTCGGCGGCGACAGCGTGCAGCTGGTCGTGGGCGGCGACACCTACGACGAGGCGGCGGCCGCCGCGGCCGAGCACGCGGCCCGCACCGGCGCCACCGTCGTCCCGGCCTTCGACGACCTGCGCACGATCGCCGGGCAGGGCACGGTGGCGGCGGAGATCGTCGAGCAGCTGGGCCGGGTGCCGGACGTCGTCGTCGTGCCGGTCGGCGGCGGGGGGCTGCTCGCCGGCGTGGGCAGCTTCCTCGCCGAGCGGCACCCGCAGGTCCGCGTCGTCGGGGTGGAGCCGGCCGGCGCGGCGAGCATGACGGCGGCGCTCGCCGCGGGCGGGCCGGTGGCGCTGCCCGAGCTCGACACGTTCGTCGACGGTGCCGCGGTCCGGCGCGTCGGCGACGTCAGCTTCCCGCTGGTGCGCGACTGCGGTGCCGAGCTCGTGACCGTGGCCGAGGGCCGCGTCTGCACCGAGATGCTGGACCTCTACCAGATCGACGGGATCATCGCCGAGCCCGCGGGCGCCCTCGCCGCCGCCGCGCTCGACGGGCTGGAGCTCGATCCCGGCGCCACCGTCGTCTCCCTGCTGTCGGGCGGCAACAACGACGTGAGCCGCTACGCCGAGGTCATCGAGCGCTCCCTCGTGCACCGGGGGCTCAAGCACTACTTCCTCGTGGAGTTCCCGCAGGAGCCGGGCGCGCTGCGCCGGTTCCTCGACGAGGTGCTCGGGCCGGACGACGACATCGTGCTGTTCGAGTACATCAAGCGCGACAACCGCGAGACCGGCGCCGCCCTGGTCGGCATCGAGCTGTCCGAGCGCGACGGCTACGAGCCGCTGTGGAAGCGGATGGAGGCCAGCCCGCTGAAGATCCAGCACGTGGCGCCCGGGACGACGGCGTACCGCTTCCTGGTGTGACGCGGCCGTACCCGGGCGCGCCGATCAAGGTCAGTTGGTCGTTAGAGGATCTCTGCGAACGAGCATCTGCCCTTGGTCACGGCGGTATGTGCCGGGCGAACAGGGCGCGGCCGTGGATCAGCCCGGGGAACGCGGCCGGCTACCGGGGCGCCGCGAGCCCGTGCAGCAGCAGCTCGGCCAGGCGCTCGTAGGCCTCCGCGTCGTCCAGCCCGGTGGACGCGGCGACCTGCCGCTGCTGGATGCGCACCATCGTGGCCGTGACGACGTCCGCGGCGAAGCCGGTGTGCGTGTCCCGGAACGTTCCCGCCGCGACGCCGTCGGCCACCAGCTGCTGGACGCGCTCGGCGGCGGCGCGGGTGTTGCGCTCGTACACCTCGGCGGCGGGTGGGAAGCCGGCGACGTCGTCGAAGAACCGGGCGGACGCCGGGGCCAGCTCCGTGGCGACCGCCCGCAGGTAGGCGCCCACCCGGGCGGCGGGATCGGCGCAGGCGGCGAGCGCGGCCTCGACCCGCTCGGTGGCGCCCCGGAAGAAGTGCACCACGGCGGCCCGCACCAGCTGCTCCTTGCTGCCGGCGAGCGCGTAGAGGGTGCGCTTGGAGCAGTGCAGCCGCGCCGCGACGTCGTCGAGGGTCAGGTGCGCGAAGCCCTCGGCGAGCAGCAGCTCCACGAGGGCGTCGAACAGCTGCTCGCGGCGGACCGCACCACGCCGGACGGGAGTGGACATGGCAGCTACTCTAAACGGTACTGAAGTTCCGATCTCAGTACCGTTAGGACGCGTCATGCCCGTCGACCGCCTGCTGCCCACCACCGAGGCCGAGGACCTGCTCGCACTCACCCGGGACCTCGCCGACAAGGAGCTCGCCCCGCGCGTGGAGCACCACGAGCGGGCCGAGACCTACCCGGAGGGGCTCTTCGCCACGCTCGGCGCGGCCGGCCTGCTCGGACTGCCCTACCCCGAGGAGCTCGGCGGCGGGGACCAGCCGTACGAGGTCTACCTGCAGGTGCTCGAGGAACTGGCGGCGCGCTGGGCGGCGGTGGCCGTCGCGGTGAGCGTCCACGGACTGGCCTGCTTCCCGCTCGCCACGTTCGGCAGCCCCGAGCAGCAGCAGCGCCGGCTGCCCGGCATGCTCGCCGGCGAACTGGTCGGCGGGTACAGCCTGTCCGAGCCGCAGGCGGGGTCGGACGCCGCCGCGCTCGCCTGCAAGGCCGAGCGCGTGGCCGAGGGCTACCGGATCACCGGGACCAAGGCCTGGATCACCCACGGCGGGCGCGCCGACTTCTACGCGCTCTTCGCCCGCACCGCGCCCGGGCAGCGCGGCGTCTCCTGCTTCCTCGCCCCGGGCCAGGCCGAGGGCCTGTCCTTCGGCAGGCCCGAGGAGAAGATGGGCCTGCACGCCGTGCCCACCACGACCGCCCACTGGGACGGTGCCGTGCTGGACGCCGACCGGCTGATCGGCGCCGAGGGCCAGGGCCTCGCCATCGCGTTCGCCGCGCTCGACTCCGGGCGCCTGGGCATCGCCGCCGTCGCCACCGGCCTCGCGCAGGCCGCCCTCGACGCGGCCGCGGCCTACGCCAACGAGCGCACCGCGTTCGGCCGCAAGATCATCGATCATCAGGGCCTCGGTTTCCTGCTCGCCGACATGGCCGCCGCCGTCGACGCGGCCCGCGCCACCTACCTCGACGCCGCCCGTCGCCGCGATGCGGGCCGCGACTACGGGCGGGCGGCGAGCGTGGCGAAGCTGGTGGCCACGGACGCGGCGATGAAGGTGACCACCGACGCGGTGCAGGTGCTCGGCGGCTACGGCTACACGCGCGACTTCCCGGTCGAGCGGTACATGCGCGAAGCCAAGATCACGCAGATCTTCGAGGGCACCAACCAGATCCAGCGCCTGGTGATCGCGCGGTCACTCGCGCGCTGACACCCGTCCGGTCCCCGGCCGGAGGGCGCTGTGATCGGTGCGAGAAGCACGTCGGCGCTGCCGCCACCGCGCTCGCGTGCTGCTCGCAACGATCAACGCCTCGGGATTGATCCGAGCAGCACACCGCGGCGCTCGCCGCGACCGTGGCGTACCGCTCACCTCGATCACTGCCCGTTCCGGCGCGACCGGCGGTCAGCTGGAGTCGCTCCGGCGACGGATTCGGCAACGAGCTCACCTCAGGGGGCCGACCACCGACTCGGCCGCGGCCAGTACCTCGCCCGACTCCACCAGCTGCACGGCCTCCTCGATCTCGGGGGCCAGCCAGCGGTCCGGGCCCGGTCCGGCGACCGCGGCGCGCAGGCGGTCGCGGGCGGCGCCGGTGCCCGGGGCCGGCGCGAGCGGGGTGCGCAGGTCCAGGCCGCGGGCGGCGGTGAGCAGCTCGATCGCGACCACCCGCGTCAGCCCGTCGACCGCGCGCCGCAGCTTGCGGGCCGCCGACCAGCCCATCGCGACGTGGTCCTCCTGCATGGCGCTGGACGGGATCGAGTCGACCGAGGCCGGCACGGCGAGCCGCTTCAGCTCCGAGACGATCGCCGCCTGCGTGTACTGGGCGATCATGTGGCCGGAGTCGACGCCAGGGTCGTCGGCGAGGAACGGGGGCAGGCCGTGGTTGCGGGCCACGTCCAGGAACCGGTCGGTGCGCCGCTCGCTGATCGAGGCGACGTCGGCAGCGGCGATGGCGAGGAAGTCCAGCACGTAGCCGAGCGGGGCCCCGTGGAAGCTGCCGTTGCTCTCGACCCGCCCGTCGACGGTGACGACCGGGTTGTCGACCGCCGAGGCCAGCTCCCGGTCGGCCACGGTCTCGGCGTGGGCGAGGGTGTCGCGGGCGGCGCCGTGCACCTGCGGCGCACACCGCAGCGAGTACGCGTCCTGGACGCGCGTGCAGGCCGGCGTGCGGTGGCTGGCGACGATCGGCGACCCGGCCAGCAGCGTGCGCAGGTTCGCCGCGCTGTCGGCCAGCCCGGGGTGCGGGCGCAGCGCCTGCAGGTCGGGGGCGAACACCGCGTCCGTGCCCAGCAGGGCCTCGACGCTCATCGCGGCGGCGAGGTCGGCGGTGCGCAACAGCCGTCGCAGGTCCGCCGCCGCGAGCAGGAGCATGCCGAGCATCCCGCAGGTGCCGTTGATCAGCGCCAGCCCTTCCTTCTCGGCCAGGGCCACCGGCGCGATCCCCGCGGCGGCGAGCGCGTCCGCGGCCGGGCGCCGCACGCCGTCCGCGTCGCGCACCTCGCCCTCCCCCATCGCCGCGAGCGCGCAGTGCGCCAGCGGCGCGAGGTCACCCGAGCAGCCCAGCGAGCCGTGCTCGCGCACGACAGGCGTGATCCCGGCCGACAGCATCTCGGCGTAGACGACGGCGGTCTCGGGCCGCACGCCGGTGCGGCCGGTGGCCAACGTGGCCAGCCGCAGCACCATCAGCGCCCGCACGACCTCCCGCTCGACCTCCGGGCCGGAGCCCGCCGCGTGCGAGCGCACCAGGCTGCGCTGCAGCTGCGCCCGCCGCTCCACCGGGATGTGCCGGGTGGCCAGGGCGCCGAACCCGGTGGAGACCCCGTAGTGCGGCTCGACGTCGTCGGCCAGCGCCTCGACGACCTTGCGGCTCGCCGCGATCTCCGCCAGGGCCTCCGCCGCCAGTGTGACGGGTGCGCCCTCCCGGGCGACGGCGACCACCTCCTGCGCGGAGAGCGGACGGGTACCGACGATGACGGACGCGAGTGCAGGCATCACGCCATCTGACACCCATCGCCCACGGGGCCGCCAGCGGCCACCCGTGCGGAAGCCGGATCACACTCCGCCACCGGCGGCCGGCTCGGACCTCGTCGGGCCCCTGCGGCGCCGGAGCACCGCTGCGGCGGACCGGCGAGATGGTGCCGCGCGACCGGCGCAGCGGACCGCACCGTGCAGCCGTAGCCCACGCGCGTTCGGGGTACCTGCAGGTATGGCACGGGCTATCTGGACGGGCGCCATCAGCTTCGGGCTGGTGTCCATACCCGTCGGGCTGTTCAGCGCGACCGAGGACCACACGGTCCACTTCCACCAGTTCGAGCGCGGCACCTCCGACCGCATCCGCTACCAGCGGGTCAACGAGCGCACCGGCAAGGAGGTGGACTACGACGACATCGTCAAGGGCAAGGACGTCGGCGGCGGCGAGCACGTGATCGTCGAGCGCGACGAGCTCGCGGACATCGCGCCCGGCCGCTCGCGCACCCTGGACATCACCGCGTTCGTCGACCTCGACGAGATCGACCCCATCTTCTTCCAGAAGACGTACTGGCTCGCGCCCACCGACGAGCAGTACGAGCGCCCCTACGCCCTGCTGCGCGAGGCCATGACGCGCACCAACCGGGCCGGCGTCGCCACGTTCGTCATGCGCGGCAAGGAGTACCTCACGGCGGTGCGCGCCGACGGCGACGTGCTCGCGCTGGAGACGCTGTTCTTCGCCGACGAGATCCGCGACCGGTCCTCGCTCGACCTCCCCGGCAAGACGAAGCCCAGGGGGAAGGAACTGGACATGGCGACCGGGCTGATCGAGGCGATGAGCGGGCCGTGGCGGCCCGAGGACTTCCGCGACACCTACACCGAGCGCGTCGAGAAGCTCATCGAGGACAAGCGCCGCGGCCGCGAGATCGTCACCGAGGCGGAGCCGCCGGAGCCCACGGCCATGACCGACCTGATCGCCGCGCTCGAGCGCAGCGTCGCCGACGCCCGGGGTGGCCGGAAGCCGGAGAAGCGCAGTTCGTCGAAGGGTGCGTCCGGGAAGAAGGGCAAGCCCGGATCGGACGGGGCGGCGTCGGACGGGGCAGCGGACCTGTCCGCGCTCAGCAAGGCCGATCTCAGCGCGATGGCCCGCGAGCTCGACGTCAAGGGCCGGTCGTCGATGAGCCGCGCCGAGCTGCAGGACGCGGTCGCGGCGGCGTCCGGGGGCTCGGCGCAGCGGAAGAAGGCCTCATGACCTGCCTCGACTGCGCCCACGAGGTGGACCACTGCCACGGCACGCTCGTCGTGCGCGTCGACGGTGTGCTCGAGTGCACCGACCACGGCTGTGTCGCGCTCGTCCGCGAACGCCACGAGCTCGTGGTGGTCGCGCCGGGCGTTTCCGGGACGTCGCCGGGGGCACCCTCCGACGGAGGAGGCGAGGCCAGATGACCGGTCCGGAGTTCGAGCAGCACACCCACGAGGCGACGGTGCACGACCACGAGCACTGGCACGTCACGCACAACTGGAGCGAGACGGCGGGCACGTTCGAGCACCTCGCGTCGAAGCACAGCCACCCGCACGACCACGCGGAGGTGCAGCACTCCCACGTGCCGCACGTCGACTTCGACAGCGAGCACGCCGGCGAGGCGCACATCCACCACCACGACCAGCCGATCGAGGAGCGCAGCTGACCCTCCGCGGGACCTGATCCCGCTCGCGGGACGGGCGCCTACGGTCGGCGCCGGGCGCCGCTCGAACGCGCCACGAGCGCGTCGCCCCGGTGCACCTGCAGGCGCCCGCAGGGGCACCGGCTCCAGGTGATCACGCCCTCGGACGTCCGGTGGTGCGAGATCACCTCGTAGGGCTCGCCGGTGGGCCATCCACAGGTCGGGCAGGTCGCGGGGGTCGCGTTCATGCTTCGAGCGTCGCCCACCAGACCCGTCAGGTCCATTTCACGTTCCTTCATCGAACTGTACGATCCTGCTACATGTTAGATTTGCGCCGCCTGCACGTGCTGCGTGTCGTGCATCAACTCGGCACGGTC
>Ga0196958_10000657_pt1 | contig 11328 bp, 10 predicted proteins | sample S1v_10metaG_FD_148654 | JGI IMG/M metagenome (GOLD analysis project Ga0196958, IMG submission 148654) | Soil microbial communities from Anza Borrego desert, Southern California, United States - S1+v_10 | ecosystem: Environmental > Terrestrial > Soil > Desert | place: USA: California | collected...
GCTGCTCCTCCCACGCGTGCGCCAGGATGCCGACGGAACGTGAGAGCACGAACAGGCCCCGGCCGAGCGCCGGCGGGAACCCGAGCTCTGCGTAGATGACCGCAGTGGCTCCGTCGATGTTCATCGGAACGGGACGCGGCCGGCCCGCAGCCAGCTGGGTCTCCAGCTCCCGGGCGACGGCCACGTACCCACCTGCGCCGTGCCGCGACTGCGCGAACTCCTCGACGCCCCGGACCAGCGGGTCACGCCGTGGGTCGCGCGGGTGGAACCGGTGTCCGAAGCCCGGTACGAACCGACCTTCCTCGCGGTGGGACGCGAGGGCGCTCGCCACGAGGGCAGCTCGGTCCGCCCCGGCGCGTACCTCGTCGGCGATCGTGCACAGCAGTTCCATGCACTGTTGGCCGGCACCGCCATGGACATCCCCGAGGGTGTTCACCCCGGACGCCACGGCGCTGTTGAGGCCGACGCCGCACGTCGCCGCCATCCGCGCCGTCGCGATCGAGGGCGCTTGGGGACCGTGATCGACCGACGACACGAGCGCCATCTCCAGCAGCCTCGCCTCGTCGCGGTCCGGCAGGTCGCCACGGAGCAGCAGCCAGATCATCTCGGCGAGGCCGACCCGGCCGATGAGGTCCTCCACGGGATAGCCGCGCAACCTGATGACGCCGGGCTCGATGTCGCTCACCGCCGTGCGCCACCAGCTGGTCACGTCGTCCATCGACACCTCTGCGCGCGCCTCGTCCTTGGCGCTCATACGGCACCTCGGCGCCGGAGGCCCTCGATCTCCTCACGGGTGAGCCCCAGCTCGCCCAGAACCTCGTCGGTGTGTTCCCCCAGCCGCGGCGGTGAAGCCGTGGGGACCACCGGCGCTCCGTTCAGCCAGGCGGGCGAGCCGACGACGCGCAACTCACCCTGCCCGGTGGGACCAGGCAGTTCGTGGACGAGGCCGCGATGCCGCACTTGTTCGGATCGGAGCGCCGCGCGCACCGACAGCACCGGGGCCGCCGGCACCCCGGTGGGGGCCAGCAGCTCGTCCCACTCCTGCGCGGTGCGCTCCTGGAGGGTGCGCTCCAGCTCCGCCCGGAGCTCGTGGCGACGGGCCTTGCGATCCTCCCGGGTACGGAACCGCTCGTCGGCGAGGAGCTCTTCCCGGCCGAGCACGCGACAGAGCTTCGCGAACTGTTCCTGCTTGTTCGCGGCGATGTTGAGTTGCCCGCTCGCCGTGTCGAACGTGCCGGAGGGTGCCGAAGTCCGGTTCTCGTTGCCCATCGGCATCGGCTCGACGCCGGCGGCCAGGTGATCGGACACGACCCAGCCCATCGCGGTCAGCGCGGCGTCGAGCATCGAGACGTCGAGGTGACAACCCTCGCCGGTGCGTTGCTGGCCCACCAGGGCCGAGGAGATCGCGAAGGCGGCCGCCAACCCCCCGACGCTGTCGCACACCGGGAATCCGACCCGCAACGGCGCCGTCTCGGGGGTCCCCGTCACGCTCATCACCCCGGACAGGCCCTGGACGATCTGGTCGTACGCCGGCCGTTCCCGCAGCGGGCCAGTGGCGCCGAAGCCGGACAGGGCGCAGTAGACCACTCGGCGGTTCAGCGCGCGCAGCTGGTCCCACCCGAGGCCGAGCCGGTCCATCACCCCGGGGCGGAAGTTCTCCAGCACGACGTCGGCGGTCCGGACGAGTGACCGGAAGATCTCGGCACCGTCCTCCTGCTTGAGGTCGAGCGTGATCGACCGCTTGCCGGCGTTCTGCGCCAGGAAGGAGGCACCGAGGTACTGCTCGCTGAGCGCGGGGTCCGCACCGAGCTGGCGCGCGAGGTCGCCGCTGCCCGGGACCTCGATCTTCACCACGTCCGCCCCCATGAGGGCGAGTTGGTATCCCGCGAACGGGCCGGCGAGGACGTTGGTCAGGTCCAGGACCCGTATCCCGCTGAGTGGCCCCTTGGCCGGTGTCACAGCAATGCCTCCACACTTCCCATCCGGACGGTGCTGATCTCCTCGGCCGCCTGCGTCACCGCCGCGACGCACCGCACGACGCGGTCGGCGGTGAACCGGGACGTCGGCCCGCTGATCGAGAGCGCGGCGATGATCCTGCCCTGCGGGTCGCGGATCGGCGCCGCGATCGCGGAGGCACCGAGCTCGCGCTCACCGTGCGTGATCGCGTACCCGGTCTCCAGCGTGGAGGCGACCTGTCGCTGCAGTGCGGAGAGGGCCGCCCCGTCCAGGTCGGACAGGATCTCCCCGAGGTGCTCCGCCGGCACCGCACCGAGCAGCACCTTGGCCGTCGCACCGGCGTTGAGCGGCATCGGCCGTCCCACCTCCACGACGCTGCGGACCGTCGCCGTCCCCGCCTCCTGGGCGATCGACACCCGGTGATCGTCTTGCCGCACGTAGACGTTGGCCGTCTCGCCCGTCTCGTCGACCAGGCGCCGCATCACGTCCCGTGTCTCGGAGTTGACCTCCCACACGGTTTGGGCCAGCCGGACCCACCGCAGCAACACCGGCCCGAGGATGTACGTCGTCTCGCCGACACCCGCCACGAGACCGCGGTCCTGCAGCGTGGCGAGCAGCCGCACGACGGTGGTCTTGGGCAGTCCCGTGGCTGCCACGAGCTCGCGGAGCGTGCGGAAGCGGTGCGCGGCGTCGAACAGCGACAGGATCTCGACGGCCCGCACCACGCTCCGGACGCCCTCGCCGCGCTCCCGCGGCGTGCGTTGCTCAGTCATGTTCCACTCTACGGATCCGTGAACCCACCAGGCGGGCTAGCGCGGTCCAGCATAACAACTTGGGGCCGCTGGCCCGCAGAGCGGTCTCGACGAACCGCTTTCGCACGCCACCGTGTTAGCGTGCCCGCCGTCACTCATCGACCGGGAGGTTCACCCATGCGTGCACGAGGCGCGTCCCTGCTGCGCCGGGTCGCGATCACGTCATCCGGCCTCGTTCTCGCCGCCGGGCTGGCGGCGTGCGGCGGGGCCGCGGGAGGTGGCGGCGGGAACGCTGCGGAGTACCCGTCCGACACGGTGGAGATCATGGTGCCCGCCGCGGCCGGCGGCGGTTGGGACTCGACCGGTCGGGCGATGCAGGCCGTGATCGAATCCGAGAACCTGATCCAGGAGTCCGTCGAGGTCTTCAACGTCGAGGGTGGCGGTGGCGCCACCGGACTCGCCCAGCTGCAGGACAGCGAGGGCGATCCGCACCACCTGATGATGACCGGGCTCGTCATGATCGGTGCACTGAAGGCTGCCGACTCGCCCGTGTCGCTGGAGAACACGACGCCGATCGCCACCCTGACGGCCGAGGCGGAAGCCTTCGTCGTCCCGGCGGGCTCCCCGTTCCAGACGATCACGGACGTCGTGGAGGCGTACCAGGCCGACCCGGCGTCGGTGACCTTCGGCGGCGGTAGTGCAGGAGGCTCCGACCAGCTCGTCGTGGCGACCCTGCTCCAGGAGGCCGGAGCCGACGTCGGCGCGATGAAGTACGTCGGGTACTCCGGCGGCGGGGAGGCCACCGCGGGCATCCTCGCCGGCGACGTCGAGGTCGGGGTCTCCGGGTACAGCGAGTTCGAGGCCCAGATCGAGGCCGGCGAGATGCGCCTCCTGGCGATCAGCACCGCCGAGACCTTCGAGGTGAACGGGAAGCCGGCCACGACGCTGCAGGACGCCGGGTACGACGTCGACTTCGCCAACTGGCGCGCCGTCGTGGCGGCCCCGGGCCTCAGCGAGGAGCAGGCCGCGGCGGTCACCGCGATGATCGACGAGATGCACGCCACCGAGGCGTGGAAGCAGCAGCTGGAGAAGAACAACTGGACCGACTTCTACAAGACCGGCGACGAGGCGGTGGCCTTCTTCCAGGCCGAGAAGAAGCGCGTGGACGAGATCTACGCGGAACTGGGCCTCTGACGTCCCCTCCCTGCACGACCCACATGACGAGTACCCGCGGACGACGGAGCGAGGCGTGAGCGAACCCGAACCGGCAGGCACGGCCACAGACGACGACCCGGCCCGCCGCCGCTCACGCCTCGGTCCGCTCCTCGTGGGGCTGGTCATGATCGCCGTCGGCCTGGTCCTGCTGTGGCAGATCTTCGAGATTCCCGCCGAGGGCTTCGGCATGCAGGGACCGCGGTTCTTCCCCGCGGTCGTCGTGGCGATCTGGCTGGGACTCGCGGTGATCTACCTGGCCCAGCACGTGGTCAGCCTCCGCAGGTCGGGACCCGGCCTGCCCGCGGCCCGCTTCGACCGTGCCGGACCGATGGGGCTGCTCGTCCTGATCCTCGTCGTGTACGCGTTCGCGCTCGACCCGCTCGGCTACTGGATCGCCACCAGCCTGCTGTTCATCGCCAGCGCCCGGACCTTGGGGAGCCGCCGGCTGCGGCGTGACGTCATCATCGGCGTGGCACTCAGCCTGGTCGTCTACCTCCTCTTCACCCGTGCCCTTGGCGTGCGTCTCCCGGAGGGGGTGCTCGGCCTGTGAACGCCCTGATGGAGCTCGCGGGTGGCTTCGCCACCGTCCTCTCGCCGGCGAACCTGCTGTTCGCGCTGATCGGTGTGACCCTCGGGACCCTCGTCGGGGTGCTGCCGGGTATCGGGCCGGCGGTCACCATCGCGCTGCTCCTGCCCGTCACCTACAACTTCGACGACCCGATCCCCGCCTTCATCATGTTCGCCGGCATCTACTACGGCGCCATGTACGGCGGGTCCACCACCTCGATCCTGCTCAACACGCCCGGTGAGTCGGCGTCCGTCGCCACCGCGATCGAGGGCCACAAGATGGCGGCGTCGGGACGCGCCCGGTCGGCGCTCGCGACCGCCGCCATCGGGTCGCTGTTCGCCGGACTGATCTCGACCGTGCTCCTGGCCTTCGTGGCCGAGCCGATGGGCCGGCTCGCGGTGACCTTCCAGGCCACGGACTACTTCGCGCTGATGCTGCTCGCCCTCGTGTCGGTCACGGCGCTCGTGGGCACCTCCCTCGTCCGCGGCCTCGCCTCGCTGATGCTGGGAGCGCTGATCGGTTTCATCGGCCTGGACCAGCTCTCCGGGCAGGCGCGGTTCACGTTCGACAGCCCGCTGCTGTTCAACGGCGTGGACGTCGTCCTCGTCATCATCGGCATGTTCGCCATCGGCGAGACGTTGTTCGTCCTCGTCAGGGGACGCACGCAACCCGGCGAGCTCACCCCGCTCGAACCGAAGCGCGGTGGTGGGTTCCTGTGGCTGTCCCGTGAGGAGTGGCGGCGGTCGGCCCCCGCGTGGCTGCGCGGCGCGAGCTTGGGATTCCCGTTCGGTGTGCTGCCCTCCGGAGGTGCGGAGCTGCCGACCTTCATGTCGTACACGTACGAGAAGAAGCAGGGCAAGGGCAAGCACGAGTTCGGCAAGGGCGCGATCGAGGGCGTCGCCGGTCCCGAGGCCGCCAACAACGCGTCCTTCTCCGGCGTTCTCGTCCCGCTGCTCACGCTGGGACTCCCGACCTCGGCCACCGCAGCCGTGCTGCTGGCAGCGTTCAAGATCTTCAACCTGCAGCCCGGCCCGCAGTTCATGAGCGAGTCGCCGGACCTGGTGTGGGCCATCATCGCATCCCTGTTCATCGGCAACGTGATGCTGCTGGCGCTCAACCTGCCGATGATCCGCGTGTGGGTGAAGGTGCTGGAGATCCCGCGCCCCGTCCTGTATGCGGGCATCCTCCTGTTCGCGACACTCGGCATCTACTCGGTGTCCGGGCAGATCATCGACGTGCTGATCGCCTACGCGATCGGTGTGGTCGCCTTCGTGATGCGGCAGTTCGACTTCCCGATCGCCCCCGCGGTCCTCGGTGTGATCCTGGGCCCCGAGCTCGAGCTGCAGTTCCGCCGCGCGCTGGAGATCTCGGGTGGGGATCTCTCCGTGTTCGTGACCCGTCCGCTCACGGTGGCCATCCTGCTGCTGGCGCTGCTGGCGCTGGTGCTCCCGTACGTGCCGAAGATCGTGGCGCGGCTCCGGCACCGCCCCACCGCGACCGCCAAGATCGGGTTCGGCGACGAGGACTGAACCCGTGCGCGCGTTGCCGTCCGTCCCGCGGGGAAGTCAGCCGGCCGTCGGCCGGGATGCGGCCCGAGGCCCGGAGCCCGCGTCGACGACGAGGACGAGGACGTGCAGGGTGCGCGGGCCGTGCACGCCCTCGACGCGGTCCAGCTCGATGTCGCTGGTCGCGCTCGGCCCGCTGATCCAGGTGCTCGGTCGGCGCGGGTCGAGCGCGGCCACCGCGTCCGGCACGCCGGGCACGATCCGGTCGGTGCGCACCACGCAGACGTGCAGGTCCGGCACGAGCGTCGCGGCGCGCCGGCCCTGACCCGCGCCGTGGTCGAGCACGATGGTGCCGGTCTCGGCGATGCCGAGGGCGGCGGTGGACAGCACGCCGTCGCAGCGGTCCAGCTCGGACACCGCGACGTCCGGGCCGTCGCGCACCACCTCGATCCCGTCCGGGACGAGCGCATCAGGGAAGCCGGGCGGGACGAGGACGCGCAGGGGGCCGCTCCCCGCGAGCGGGGTGCGACCGCTCAGGGCGGCGGCGACGAGGCCGGGGGCCGTGGCCGTGGTGGCCCGCTCGACGACGGCGCGGTAGTCCGCGACCTGCTCGGCGAACCGGTCGACGACCTGCGCGTGGGTGCGGTCCACGCCGGGCTCGGGCCGGATCACGGGGACGTCGCGGACGGGGTCGACGTCGGGCACGTCGGCCAGGGCGCGGCGGGCCCGGCCGAGGATCGCCTCGCGCGCGTTCACCGCGACTCCTCCTGCTCGCGGCGACCACCGTCGGTCCGCGCCCACCACTGCCGGAACGACTCGGGGGCCGGGACCGGCACGTCGCGGGAGTCCGACCAGGCTCCGGCCGGCCCGGGGACCGCGCCCAGCACCGGCCGCCCGCCGGGCGCGGTGCGCCCCAGCTTCGCCGCGAGCCGCCCGCCCAGCCCGGCCGCCCGCTCCGCGGCCGCGGTCCGCGACGGGGCCGCGAACGCCCACGACGCCGCCTTCATCGCCAGGTCCTGCACCGACGGCACCCGCCGCTCCCGCTTGTGCGCGTCCACGACCTGGGAGCGCAGGTGGACCAGCACCTCGGGGATGTCGATCCGCACGGGGCAGACCTCGAAGCACGCGCCGCACAGGCTGGAGGCGTAGGGCAGCGAGTCGGTCTGCGGGTCGTGGCCGACCCCGCGCAGCTGCGGGGTGAGGATCGCGCCGATCGGGCCGGGGTAGACCGAGCCGTACGCGTGCCCGCCGGTGCGCTCGTAGACGGGGCAGACGTTCAGGCACGCCGAGCAGCGGATGCAGCGCAGCGCCTGCCGACCGGTGGGATCGGCCAGTACGTCGGTGCGGCCGTTGTCCAGCAGCACCACGTGCACCTCCTGCGGACCGTCGCCGGGCGTGACGCCGGTCCACGTGGAGGTGTAGGGGTTCATCCGCTCGCCGGTGGACGAGCGCGGCAGCAGCTGCAGCATCACGTCGAGGTCCTGGTAGGTCGGCAGCACCTTCTCGATGCCGACGACCGACACCAGCACCTCCGGCAGGGTCAGGCACATCCGGCCGTTGCCCTCGGACTCGACCACCGCCAGCGTCCCGGTCTCGGCGACGGCGAAGTTCGCCCCGGAGACGGCCACCTTCGCCCGCAGGAACTTCTCCCGCAGGTGGGCCCGGGCCGCCGCCGCCAGCCGGGCGGGCTCGTCGGTCAGGTCGGCGGGCGCGGGGCGGCCCGCCCGGCCCATCTCCCGCAGGAAGATCTCCCGGATCTCCGCTCGGTTGCGGTGGATCGCCGGGACCAGGATGTGGCTGGGCAGGTCGTCGCCGAGCTGGACGATCAGCTCGGCCAGGTCGGTCTCCCAGGCCCGGATCCCCGCGGCTTCCAGCGCCCCGTTGAGGTCGATCTCCTGGGTGGCCATCGACTTGACCTTGACGACCTCGTCCGTGGCGTGCCGACGCGCGATGTCGACGACGATCGCGTTCGCCTCGGCGGCGTCGCGGGCCCAGTGCACGGTGGCGCCCGCCGCGGTGAGCGAGCGCTCCAGCTGTTCGAGGTAGTCCGGCAGGTGGCGCAGCACCCGGTTCTTGATCGCCTCGCCCGCCAGCCGCAGCTGCTCCCACTCGTCGACCTCGCCGACGACCTTCGCCCGCTTGGTGCGGATCGTGCCGGTGGCGTGGGCCAGGTTGCGGCGCAGCTGGGAGTCCTCCAGCGCGGCCTTCGCGGCGGTGGGGAACGCGGGCGTCCCGAGGAACGTGCCACTCATCGCCCGGCCCCCTGCTCCTGGGGCAGGTCGGTCCCCGGGCTCCGCCCGTCCGCCGCCCGACCGTCGGCGGAGACCACCGGCTCGGTCTGGGCCAGCACCTCGGCCAGGTGCATCACCCGCACCCCGGAACGCTGCCGGGACAGCAACCCGCCGACGTGCATCAGGCACGAGTTGTCGCCGGCGACGAGCACCTCGGCCCCGGTCCCACGGACGTGGCGGGCCTTGTCGTTGCCCATCGCGATCGAGGTCTCGGCGTTCTTCACGGCGAACGTGCCGCCGAACCCGCAGCACTCGGCGGCACCGGGCAGCTCGGCCAGCGTCAGGCCGCGGACCGCGCGCAGGAGCCGGGTCGGCCGGTCGCCGACGCCGAGCATCCGCAGCGAGTGGCAGGTCGGGTGGTAGGTGACCCGGTGCGGGAAGTACGCGCCGACGTCCTCCGTGCCGAGCACGTCGACCAGGTACTCGGAGAGCTCGTACACCGGCGGTGCGTCCGCCACCGCGCGCACCAGGCCGGGGTCCCCGGAGCGCTGCGCGACCAGGCCGTGCTGGTGGCGCACCGAACCCGCGCAGGACCCGGACGGGGCGATGACCGCCTCGTACCCGGCGAACGCGTCCAGGTGGTTGCGCACCAGCGGGACCGCCTCGTCCAGGTAGCCGGTGTTGACCATCGGCTGGCCGCAGCAGGTCTGCGCGGCCGGGAACTCGACGTCCACCCCGAGCCGGCGCAGCACGGTGACGACGGCCTTGCCCGTGTCCGGGAACAGGGCGTCGTTGATGCACGTGACCATCAGGCCGACCCGGGTCATGCGGTCTCCGTGAAGCGCTGTGGTGGGTGGAAGAGCGTGATCCGACCACGGTAGCGGGCCCGCCGCCGACCGTTCCCCGCACCGCGGCCAAGGACGGTGGCGAGGAACCTGCACCCGGCAGAGTGCGTGAGTCGGCGCGTGTATCGCTGGGTGCGACCGGCCGGCTCAGCTCGAGTTGCCCGTCGACCCGACTTTGAGTGCGAGATACTTGATCTCGAGGTACTCGTCGATGCCCTCCGGTCCGCCCTCCCGCCCGAACCCGGACTGTTTGATCCCCCCGAAAGGCGCGCTGACGTCGGAGACCGTGCCCTGGTTGACGGCGACCATGCCCGTGTCCAGCTCCCCTGCCACCTCGAAGGCGCGGTCGATGTCCCTGGTGTAGAGGTAAGCGGCGAGCCCGTAGCTGCTCTCATTGGCAGCGGCGACCGCTTCGGCGTCGGTGGAGAACGGGACGACCGGAGCGACCGGGCCGAAGATCTCTTCGTCGAGGATCCGCGTCCCGGGCCGGACGTCGGTGAGCACTGTCGCCGGGTAGAAGTAGCCTGGCCGGGCCATCGGGCGCCCGCCACAGAGGAGCCGCGCACCGTGCCGGACGGCGTCGTCGACGAGTTCCGCCACCGCGTCCCGCTGGCGGGCATCGATGAGCGGGCCGAGCTGCACCCCGGACTCCGTACCTCGCCCAATCACCAGGTCACCGAGCCGGGTGGCGAGCCTGTCCGCGAACTCGTCGGCGACCGAGGCGTGGACGAGGAACCGGTTCGCCGCCGTGCATGCCTCACCGCCGTTCCGCATCTTCGCGGTGACCGCGCCATCGACGGCGGTGTCGAGATCGGCATCGGCGAACACCAGGAACGGGGCGTTGCCCCCGAGCTCCATGGAGACCCGTAGGAGCTGTTCGGCCGAGGCGCGGACCAGCTGCTTGCCCACTCCTGTCGAGCCGGTGAAGGAGATCTTGCGGAGCCGGGGATCGGCGAGCAGGGGGGACACCAGCGACGCGGCCTCGCTCCCGGTCACGATGTTCACGACACCGGCCGGAACTCCTGCCTCGTGCAGCAGGTCCGCGAACGCGAGCATGGTCAGCGGTGTCTGGGCGGCGGGTTTGACCACACAAGTGCAGCCTGCCGCCAGTGCGGGCGCGACCTTGCGGGCGCCCATGGCCAGCGGGAAGTTCCAGGGAGTCACGAACAGGCACGGTCCGACCGCTTGCCGCATCGTGATGACGCGTCCGCCTCCTGCCCCGCTCTCCGCGAAGCGGCCGTTGATGCGCACGGCCTCCTCCGAGTACCAGCGCAGGAAGCCCGCGGCGTAGTCGACCTCGCTCACGGACTCGGCAAGCGGCTTCCCCATCTCGCACGTCATCAGCAGCGCGAGGTCGCTCCGGCGCTCGATCAACAGCTCGTAGACGCGGCGCAGGAGATCGGCGCGCTCGCGTGGTGCCGTGCGACGCCAGCCACCGGCGGCGCCGCTGGCCGCGGCCAGGGCGGCGAGAGCGTCCTCAGGGGTGGCGTCTGCGACCTCGCGCAGCTCGTCGCCGGTGGCCGGATCCTCGACCGCGAACACACCACCGCCGGTAGCCGGGCGCCAGGTGCCATCGATGAACAGGCCGACCGGAACCGCAGCGAGCACCGCTCGTTCGCGCTCTCTCGCGAGAGCCGGTTGTGGCCCGGGCCTTGCAACGGTCACCCCGCCCCCTCCGCCTCGTCCTCGAGCTCGCTGAAGACCTCCTTCGCCAACCGGAAGGCCTCGACGCCCGCGGGCGCCCCCGCGTAGACCGCGAGGTGGATCAGCGTGTCGCGGATCTCGTCCATCGTGCACCCGTTGCGCAGCGCCCCCCGGAGGTGGAGCTTGAACTCGGTCCCCCGGTTGAGCGTGCCCAGCATCGCGAGGTTCAGCAGGCTCCGGTCCCGGGGCGACAGCCCGTCCCGGCCCCAGCTACCTCCCCAGCAGTACTCGGTCAGGAGGCGCTGGAAATCGCGGGAGAAGTCGTCGGCCTGTTCGAGTGAACGCTTGACGTACTCGGTACCCACGACCTCGCGGCGCATCTGCAAGCCGATCGCGTAGAGCTCGTCGCGCATGGGAGCCACTCTCCTCGTGAGGTCGGCCCGCCCCGACTGGTCGGGCACGGGGGTGTCGGATGGCGCAGGACCGGTCATGCGAGCTCTTCTTCCCCGATGACCGGGTTCCGGAGCGTGCCCAGACCAGTGATGCTGACCTCGACGATGTCCCCCGGCCGGAGGAACTCCGGGGGGTTGCGCTTGAAGCCGACGCCCGCCG
>Ga0196958_10000658_pt1 | contig 11316 bp, 12 predicted proteins | sample S1v_10metaG_FD_148654 | JGI IMG/M metagenome (GOLD analysis project Ga0196958, IMG submission 148654) | Soil microbial communities from Anza Borrego desert, Southern California, United States - S1+v_10 | ecosystem: Environmental > Terrestrial > Soil > Desert | place: USA: California | collected...
TCCGTTCCTCGACGGACTGCTTGTAGAAGTGCTTCGCGAGCTGCGGCAGGTCCTCGGCGTCGAACCAGACCGCCAGCGCGATGTACTGCTGGGAGGCGTTGAACTCGTTGTGGATCTGCGCCTGCAGCAGTTCGTAGAACTTCGAACGCGGTTGCTTCTTGAGGAGGGCCATGCGTACGAAGATACGTCATCACCTATTCGATTTCCACTTGTGTCTGGTGATGTGCCTCCTATTAGGTTACCATTACCGATAATAGGTTCACCTCAATTAAGTAAGCCTTCCCTCATCGATCGGAATCAATGAGGGAAGGCTTACTTCATTTCTGTTTCAGATGCTTTCGCGTCGGATCGGGCACGACATGCAACGCGGGCCGCCGCGGCCGGAGCCCAGCTCGGAGCCGGTGATCGCCAGTACCTCGATACCGGCCTCCGCCAGGCGCGCGTTGGTCTCCACATTACGTTCATAGCCGACGACCACGCCGGGGGCGAGGGCGAGGGTGTTGTTCCCGTCGTCCCACTGCTCGCGTTCCGCGGTGACCGGATCGAGCCCGGTGTCGATGACGCGGAGGCGTTCGATTCCCATTGCTTCGGCGGCCGCTGTGAGGAATGGCGCCGGGCCTTCCACCTTCACGGAACCGTCGTCGGTGGGCCGCATGGTGAACGCGGTCAGCGAATCACGGGAAAGCGGATACATGACGACGGCGTCGGCCGCGACCATCGTGCAGACGGTGTCCAAATGCATCGTCGCGCGGGTCTGCTGAATCGGGACGGCGAGCACGGTGTGCGCGATCCCGTCGGCGAACACCGACCGCGCCAGCGACTCCGCGCCCGCCGCCGTCGTCCGCTCACCGACGCCGATGGCCAGGACACCGGGCGAGAGCAGCATGACGTCGCCGCCTTCGATCGGCGCCGAATGCGCGCCGTACGCGCGGGACGCGTGACGGAACCACGGGTGGTAGGCGTAGATCAGGTCCAGCACAGCCGTCTCACGGACACGGGCGGGCATGGTGAGCGAGGAGACCGCGACCCGGTCGCCGATCCAGGCCGACGAGTCACGGGTGAACAGCAGGTTCGGCAGCGGATCGACGGCGAAGTCGTTCGGATGGTTCATCAACCGGACCAGTGAGGCGCCTTCGGCGGCGGGCAGTTCCTCGAAGGTCATCCCCGCCATCAGGGCCTCGGCCAGCACCGCCGGGGAGACGCTCGACAGATGGGAACGGAGCGAATCGGCCAGATCGGGCCCGAGCCGCCGCTCGTCGACCGCCGCGTGCACCCCGGCCGCGTGGGCGCGGGTGTCGGCGAGTGCCGTGCGCAGCGCGTCGGCCAGCAGCAACACCTCGACACCGCGGCCGCGCAGCACCTCGGCGAACGCGTCGTGCTCCTCTTGCGCGCGGTCCACCCAGGGGATGGAATCGAACAGGAGCTGGTCGTTGTTGCGAGGCGTGAGCCTTTTGAGCTCGTTGCCGGGCCTGTGCAGGAGCACCGCACGCAGGGGGCCGACTTCGCTGTCAACTCGGGGTGGAGTCGTCTCGTCAATCACTGGTCCACCCTAACTAGGGCAACCAGGAAACTCGCCCTTTGAGCAGCGCGTATCCGACGAAGGAGACGAAATCCAGCGCGGTGTGCGCGGCGATCAGCGGCCACAGCCGGTTCGTCTTCTGCCACAGCCTGCCGAACACCAGGCCCATCACGACGTTGCCGACGAAACCGCCGAAGCCCTGATACAGGTGATATGACCCGCGAAGCACCGAAGACGCGACCAGCGAGGTGTTCTCGCGCCAGCCGAGTTGTCGCAGCCTGGTCAGCAAGTACGCGACGACGAGGACCTCCTCGGCGAACGCGTTCCCGAACGCCGACAACGTCAGCGTGATCGGACGCCACCACGTCTCGCCCAAAGTGGACGGTTGCACCGACAGGCTGAACCCGAGGCCGTAGGAGAGGAAGTACAGCCCCAGTCCCGGAATCCCGATCACCGCGGCGAGCAGGAGCCCGTGGACGACGTCGCGGCCGGGACGCTGCCGGTCGAGTCCGATCTCCGCGAGCTTCATCCCGCCTCGCCACACCAGGTACAGCCCGAGCGCACCCCAGCCGACCAGCTGCCCGGCGCTCAACAGCTGCTTGAGCAGGTCGACCAGGCTCAGCGTCGCCTGGGGGACGTTCAGCTGGGCCTGCTGCTGGGCCAGCGGCATCGGTTTCAGCAGCGAGTCCACCAGGGACAGCAGGCTGCGCAGCCCGGACAGGCCGAGGGTGATGCCGAAGACGACGACCAGTTCGAGGACGATCGCGCGACGGCGCGCCGGATCCTCCACGAATTCCGGCAGCGCCGGGCGTTCGGGACGCAGCCAGCTTCGCATTGCCGCACGCTACCTTGGCGCTGAAGGACGCTTTCGCCGCATCCCACACGGTGAAGGGAGCTGTCACCACGTCACCTGCGGGCATGGTTCCCTTCACCCCCTGCCGGGTGATCGGTCACGAGCTACCGTCGAGTCATGCCCAGGAACATCGCGACCAACGAGACCGTCGACCGCGCCGCGCTCGTCGATTTCCTGTCCACCCGTCACCGCGCCATCCTGATGACCACCAAGGCCGACGGCGGTCCGCAGCTTTCCCCGGTGACCTGCGGTGTCGACGCAGAAGGCCGTCTGGTCATCTCCACGTACCCGAAGCGCGCGAAGGTCGTCAACATCCGGCGAGAGCCGAAGGTGTCCGCCTGTGTCCTCTCCGACGAGTGGAACGACCGGTGGGTCCAGCTGAACGGCACCGCCGAGGTGCTCGACCTGCCCGACTCGGTCGAGCCGCTCGTCGACTACTACCGCGCGATCTCCGGCGAACACCCCGACTGGGACGAATACCGCGAAGCGATGACGAAGCAGGGCAAGAGCATCATCCGCGTCACCATCGAATCGTGGGGGCCGATCGCCAAGGGCGGCTTCCCGGCGGAACTCGCCTAACCCCGCGGAAAGTACGGGCAGCCGACGAGGCGGCGGATCTCGCCGCTCAGCTGCTGCGGCCCTTCGACCGGACGCGAGAACGCGAGCCGGACGTCGTGGTCGCCGGAGTCGGCCTCGACCCGCAGCCGCAGCCCGTAGCGGTCCAGCCCGAGCGGCCGGATCCACCCGCCGCGCAGTTCGGCGGGCACGTGTTTGGCGAGCTGCTGGACGACGTCGGCGTGGTCGGTCTCGAGATGCCGCAGCCACGCGGCCTCGTAGTCGTGGAACGGATCCGGCGGCGCGGCGCTGAACACGTGCGGCCGGAGCGAATGCGTGCCCTCGGCGTCGGCGAGCACCAGCGACGCCGGGGTCAACCGCAGCAGCGTCAGACCGTGCCCGACGTCCAGCAGTCGCTCGTCCGGCCGGGTCTCGGCGATGGAGACCGCGCGGGCCCGCGCCGAAACCTCGGAGAGCGGGCGGAGCCAGCCCGTGATCCACAGCAGTCCGCGAATGGGTTCGCGCAGGTCGACCGGCGCTTGATCGGTCAGTTCGACCATCACCGCGAGCTCGCCGCGCTGGGCCTCGTGCGCGCGTTTCACCAGGGGGTGCTCGTCCGGCAGCAAAATGCTGACGCTGCCGCTCGGGTGCACGTGGTGCAGCTCGGGGATCACGCGGCCGTACGGTCCTGGCTGATCACGCTGTTCGGCGGTCGGCATCAGCGTCGCCGGGCCGTTGCGGGTGGCGATCGTCTTCGCGCGTTCGGCGGGGTTCGGCGCCGGCGGGCGGCGAATGGACGTCGGTGTGGTCACGGCTCACCTCCTAGTTAGGTGAGCCTAACCTGATCTGGCCGCCGAGTGGAAGTAGCCTGGATCACGTCTCACCACACGCGTATACGTTGACCTGGTGGAGGACCGCAGAATCCGGGTGCTCGAACCACCCGAAGGAATTCCGGCGAAGAACATGCCGGTCCTGACATCCCTTCTCGACCGCAACACCGTGACCATCGGGACGACCGCCGTCGCGACCGGGCTGCTCGTGGTGCCGGGCGTCGTGATCGCGGTCTCCGGGCGCTACGGGATCGCTGTGCCCTCGGCCCTCCTTGCTTTCATGACACCGGTTTCGCTCATCTTCGGCTACTCCGCCGTTGCCGGATCGTCGTCGATGCGGAAGCTCACCGGCAAGCCGTTCCGCCTGGTGAACGGCCTGGACGGCGCCCTCGTCGCCGGTTCGCGGGTCAGCGTTCCCCTGGACGGGCGGTGGCTCGTCGTGCGGTTCCCCGCTCCGCTGCGCACGCAACTGGCGGCCCAGCGACGGCTCTGGGTGCTCGGGCGGTTCGTCGTGCTGCCCGGGGTCGTCGTCCCGCGTCGCGGCGTGTTCCGCGACAAGCCGGTGAAGGGCTCGGTCCCGTTCATCGCGGAGCCGGTGTCGCCGGGCCGGATGCTCGCGACGCAGCGGCGGCTGCTTTCGGCGTACTACTTCCTAGGCGTGGTGATTCTGCTCGCCGCGAGCGCGTTCGGATTCTGGACGTCGGTGGATTTTCCGCAGCGGGACAGCATCGTGGTCGGGGCCACACGAGTGCTCGGCTACGGCTGCGCGGCAGGCGCCCTCGGGTATGCGATCGTCGCCCTGGTGCTGCTCAGGAAGCTGCCCGAGCCGCGGTGGACCGAACTCGCCGTCGTGTCCGGGCCGGCGTCGGTCAACTTCTTCGGCATGGTCACGGTGAAGGGCCGGACGGTCCTGCCCGACGGCCGCGAGGTCACCGTCCAGGCGGGTGGATCGGATCCGTCGCTGGCCGCGAACATCGCCGCGACCGGACGGCTGTGGGTGATCGGCGTGCCGTCGGCGGGGAAGACGGCGAAGGCCGGCGTGCCGGGACACGCGGTCTTCGGGCCGGTCGGATTCGGCCGGTAACGGACCCCGTTCCCGCCCGATCTACAGACGGGAACCTGGGGGGAAGAATGCACGATTCAGGAGTTTCGCGCGTCCGCGTGCTCGAACCACTTCGCGATCAGCCGGCGGTCGCGATGCCGGTCTTCGGGTCCGTGCTGGGAGCCATGCGCGGGGCCCGTGCCCTGTGGATCGTCGTGCCCTTGGCCGCGCCGGGGGTGCCCGCCGCCTATCTGAGCGGACGTCTCGGTGTCGCCCCGATGGTGGTGTTCCTGGTGCTCACGACGCCGGTGGTGTGCTGGGGGCTGTGGCGCTCGATCCCTTGGAAGGCCTTCTCCGAACTGGCGCGCAAGGCACCGTTCCGCGAAGTGTCCTTGCCACCGGAAGGTCTCTTCGCAGACGGGTCGAAGGTCTACTTCCGGCTTCCCGACACGGATTTTGCCTGGGCCGAGGCCCGGCTGCCGAAAGCCGCCCGGCTTCAGCTCCAGGCACAGCGGCGGGTGTGGCTCCTCGGGCCCGACGAGAAGGGACGCCGGTTCCTGCAGCTGCCGGGAGTCCTCTGGCCGCGTCGGATGAAGGTGGTGCCGGACCTGCCCGGTGGCGCGGTGCGGCAGGACGAGGTCGAGCAGCGCGTCGTCCCACCCGAAGAGGACGTGGTCCTGATCGCGCACCGGCGACGGATCGTCCGTGGGATCCGGGCCGTGTTCGCGGCCGCGGTGCTCGTCTTCGTGCTTCTCACGACGGTCCAGGTCTTCGCGGTCGTCGAAGACGTGTCCAGAGTCGGCTCGGGGATCGCTCTTCTGACGCTCTACTCGGTCGTGTTCCTGGTCTGGGGGACCGAGGCGGTCAGGGGAATGCTGAAACCGCCGCCGCGCGGGAAATGGACCGAGCTGGTCGCCGTCCCCCACCGGCCACCCCAGATCGGCGCCTCGGGCCTGGCGACCCTTGCCTGCCGGGTCCAATGGCCCAACGGCTGGTGGAGCGACGTCTTCCTGTCCAAAGTGGACCCAGCGCTGGCCGCGGACATCTTCACCACGCGACAGATCTGGATCCTCGGCGAACCGTTCCGCGGTGCCACCACGTTCGCCGGCGTCCCCGGCCACGCCGTCCTGGGTCGCGTCCGGTTTAACTGAGCGAGCGCCGCGTCGCCTCCTCGGTTCCACGACACCCCGCCGGATCCCTTCCAGCTGTTCGCTCAACTCGCCGATCGTCGTGGTGTCGAGCAGCGAATCCTCGGTGGCGGCCGACAATTCGGCCACCCTGGCGACCAGGCCGTCGCTGCCCGGAATTCACGACCATGAAGACCTCCAGCGGTGGGGACACCGATTATCCGAAGGTTTTCCCTTCTCCGGCTTGGTGTTGCCGAACCGTTGCCGCCGTTTCGGCGCGATTGGTCACCTACTTGCGTAATGACCTGCCGGCGCACGTCTTCGAATGCCGCAAGTAGGTGACCAATCGCGTAGTCGTCACGCGCCGGGACCGCGTCCGGACCAGGTCCACGCGTAGCCGGGGTCCTCCGACGCGTCGGCCGCTTCGCCGAGATCCAGCGGCGCGAAGGTGTCCACCATGACCGCGGTCTCGTCGAAGTACTGCGCCCCGATCGACGCTTCCGCCGCGCCGGGCTGCGGCCCGTGCGTGAAGCCGGACGGGTGCAGCGAAAGCGAGCCGACCTCGATCCCGGAACCCTTGCGCGCCTCGTAGTTCCCGCGGACGTAGAACATCAACTCGTCGGAGTCGACGTTCGCGTGGTTGTACGGCACCGGGATCGACTCGGGGTGGTAGTCGACCTTGCGCGGGCAGAACGAGCAGACCACGAAGTTCGGCCCCTCGAACGTCTGGTGCACGGGCGGCGGCTGGTGCACGCGGCCGGTGATCGGCTCGAAGTCGTCGATGTTGAACACCCACGGGTACAGGCAGCCGTCCCAGCCGACGACGTCGAACGGGTGGGTCGCGTAGGTGTAGCGGGTCAGCCCGGCGCGGTGCCGCACGAGGACCTCGACGTCGGTGCCGTCGACGACCAGCGGCTCGGACGGGCCGCGGAGGTCGCGTTCGCAGTACGGCGAGTGCTCCAGGAACTGGCCCTTCGCCGACAGGTACCGCTTCGGCGGGCCGATGTGGCCGCGCGCCTCGATGGTGAGCAGCTTGACCCCGCCGTCGTCATCGTGCGGGAGCACCCGATAGGTGCACGACGTCGGGATGACGAGGTAGTCGCCGTCTCCGACCTCCAGCGAGCCGTAGATCGTCTCCACGGTCGCGCTGCCGCCCTGGACGTAGAAGAGCTCGTCGCCGGCAGCGTTGCGGTACAGCGGTGAAGGGCGCGTCGCGTGCACGAAGCCGATGGTGACGTCGGCGTTGCCGAACAGCCGTCGCCGGTCGGTGACCGCGTCGGCGTCGCCGAACTTGAGGTCGTGGGTCTTGAAGGCGCGGGGCTTGAGCGGGTGGTTCGGGGTGATCGGGCCGCGTTCGTCCTCGATCGCGACGGCGTCGACGATCGCGGTGGGCAGCCCGCGGTGATAGAGCAGCGCCGAGTCCGCCGAGAAGCCCTCGACACCCATCAGTTCCTCGGCGTACAGGCCCCCGTCGGGCTTGCGGAACGCGGTGTGGCGCTTGTGCGGGATCTCGCCTACCTGCCGGTAGTAAGGCATCGGAATCTCCCCGGAACGTGTCCGTTGTGCGAACGATTTTGTCCTGATGTCGTACGCTACTAGCGTGTCAGTCGTGTCAAGCGCTGTGGAACTCACGCCACCCGGCCCCCGAGGAATTCCTCCCCTGTTCGCGCGGCTCGTCGACGACTCGGCGTTGTTCCCGCCCGGCGAGGCGTCCATGCCCGAAGCGCTGCGTGCGTACTTCGCGTCGAGGGCCGGTGAGCACTCCGGCGTCCTCGGTGTGTTCCTGTGCCAGGCGTCGAGGCTGCCCGAGCTCATCACCGAACTCATCAAGATCAAACCCAAGGAACCGCTGCCGCTGTCGCTGATCATCGACACCGGTCTCGGCGGGGTCCCGAAGGCGATCTCCATCGTCGAATCGCGCAGTGAGATCCTCGCGCTGCGCATGGTGGAGATGCCGGCGCCGTCGGACGTCGACGAGGTCTGGCTGGAGCGTGTCTCCGAGTTCGTGCCCGAGGACGTCATCCGCGTGGTCGAACCGCGTCGCGGCGTCGGCTGGCTGGACGGGGTGCGGAAGGTGATCGAGCACGGCAGCTGGCCGAAGATCCGCTGCGGCGGCAAGGCGGGCGAGAACTTCCCCAGCGTCGACGAGGTCGCCGACTTCCTCGCGGTGGTCAGCGGCTCGAGCGGGGCGTCGTTCAAGGCGACGAACAGCCTGCACCGCGCCGTCCGGCACACCGAGGAGTCGAGCGGCTTCACCCACCACGGGTTCCTGAACCTGATCGTCGCGTCCGCGCGGTGCCTCTCGGGTGGTGACGTGCGCGCCGCCCTCGAATCGACCGACGGCGCCGCACTGGCCGCCGAGGCCAAGGGCATGTCGGAGCCGGCCGCGAAGGCCGTTCGCGGGCTCTTCGCCTCGTACGCGGCGGCGTCGTTCGACGAGCCCGTCGCCGACCTCGGAGAACTCGGGCTGCTGTGACACGCGAAGGGTCGCTGACCCTGGACAGAGGGCTCGCGCTGTTGCAGGCGGTGGCGGACGCGGGCGGCGAGGCGGCGACGATCTCCGAACTCGCCGTCGCCATCGGCGCGAGCCGGGCCGCCGTCTACCGGCTGCTCGTCCCGCTGTCCGAACGCGGTCTGGTGTGGCGCGACGGCAACAAGGTGCGGCTGGGTGTCGGCCTGCTCCGGCTCGCCGGGCAGGTCCTCCCGCAACTGCGCGAAGCGGCCAGACCGGTCCTGCGCGACCTGGCGGAGAAGGTCGGCGCGACGGCGCATTTGTCGGTCGCGCAAGGGGACCAGGCGCAGGCCGTCGCGGTCGTCGAACCGTCGTGGACGAGTTTCCACGTCGCCTACCGCGTCGGTACCCGGCATCCGCTGGCCGCCGGCGCCGCGGGCAAGGCGATCACGCTGCGCCCCGGCGGCGGCGAAGGCTGGGTCACCTCGTCCGGTGAACTGGAGGCGGGTGCCTCCGGGGTCGCCGCGCCCGTGCGGGGAGTGCCGGGCCTGAAGGCCAGCCTCGGCGTCGTGTCGCTGGAGCCGCTGGACGCCTCCGTGGTGGGCCCGGCGGTCGTCTCGGCCGCCGTCCGGCTGGCCGAAGTACTGAAACAGCCCGAGTAGCGCGTCAGCGGTGGCTGAGCAGCGGGCGCACCATGGTCGCCAGCAGGGTGAGGTCGACCGCGAACAGCAGCCGCTCGAACAGGCCGAGCGTCACTTCCTGCTGCGACGGTCCGGTGAGCATCGTCCAGACGAAGCCGCCGAGCACGATCACCACCGCCGCGAAGCTGGCCACCGAAAGCCGCCGGATCATCGTGCGGCGCGGCTCCCACGGGCAGCGCGCCCGGCCGGGGCGGGTGAGCAGCCACGCGGCGGCGGGAAGCGCGAGGAAGGCCACCAGGGCGGCATAGTTGTGGATCTGTCCGGCCAGCGAACGGGCCTGTCCCTCGGGATCGACGGGAACGAGCGCGAGGACCAGCAGCCCGGCGCACCACACGCCGAGCAGGACGAGAACGGACTCGTAGCCGCCGCGGTGCGCCTTCGCGATGCCACCGAGCAGTGCGAGCGAACCGAACCCCAGCGCCAGGCACATCGCGCCGAACAACGGGGCCGCCGTCGAACCGGGCGAGAGGTAGCCGTAGACGTACTCCGACAGCGTCTGCCAGATCGGGCTGACCTGGCCGGACAACCGCAGATGCAGGTCGATCGAGATGGCGACGGCGACGGCCATGCCGAAGATCGCGAGCCTGCCGTGCACGGGGGAGACGGCACGGGTCGCGAAGGTTTTCGGCGAGGTCACGACCGGTTTCTCCAGGCACGTCGGGGCGGGTGTTCACCTTTTCGTTCCCGGCAGGTTACCCGCCGAACCTGTGAAAACCCCGTGCGCCTCAGAACGCCAGCTGGGTGAGCGCGAACAGCGAGAACCCGGCGAAGACGAAACCGGCCACGCGCTGGATGAGCTTGGGACGGATCCGGCTGCGGACCTTCGCGCCGATGAAGACGGCAAGCCCGGCGACGGCGACCAACGCCACGAAGGAGCCGAGCGCGACAGCGAACGGGTTGCCGAAGCGGGCCGTGAGACTGGCCGTCGCGAGCTGGGAGGCGTCGCCCCATTCGGCGGCGAACAGCACGCCGAACGACGTCAGCGCGGAGCGGAAGAAGGTCGCGGGGCTCGGTCCGGAACGCGATGCGTCCTCTCCGCCGTCTTTGCCGGGTTTGAACCCTTCACGGAGGAGCATGAACGCGCCGATACCGAACATCGCGGCGACGATCGCGGTCACCAGTGTCTCCGGCAACAAAGTGAGCACACTGCCGAAGGTGGCGGCGATCGCGCATTGCACGGCGAATGCGGCGGTGACCCCGGCGAATACCGGCCAGGCGCGGAAACGGGTGGTGAGAACCAGGGTGGCCACGAGGGTCTTGTCCGGCAGTTCCACGGCCAGGACCAAGCCGAACGCGCTGATCAGCGCCAGCATCGAGCTAGACATGATGGTTCTTCACCCCTTTCCACTGCAACGATAAAGGGGGAATTCGGAGAAAGGCAAGCTGATGGTTTTTCCGAATCGCACGGCATGTGCGGGCGAATTGTCTTTCGTGGCGGGGCGGAAATGAGGTTTCGGTAAACCGAATTCTTTTTTCAGGCTTGACTGGTAGCGTCCGGAGCATGGACGAGGGAGCATGTGTTCCCCGACGTCGCCGAGAAGCTGACGGTGCTCCTGCGGGCGAAGCTGGCTGAGGGCGCGTACGCGGGGCTCGACGATCAGGCGTTCGCCGTCGCGGTCACCCAGGACCTGCAATCGGTCAACGGGGACAAACATCTGCGACTACGGCATCACGTCGATCCGTTGCCCGACGTGAACGGGGAGTCGTTCGATCCCGAGCAGTTCCGGCGCGAAGCGGAACTGAACGGACACGGCATCGCGTCGGCGCGACGACTGGCCGGGAACGTCGGGTATCTGGAGACCAAGCTGTTCTACGGGCCGGCCATCGCCGGTGAGGCGCTGGCCGCCGCGATGACCTTGCTCGCGACCACCGACGCGCTGATCATCGACGTCCGGGAGAACCGGGGCAGGGCTCCGATGGCGGTCGCACCTGCTGATCAGTTACCTGGTCGACGAGCCGACCCCACTTCAACAGTATCTATCTGCGCGACGGTGACGTGACCAACCAGTTCTGGACGCTGCCGTACGTACCGGGACGGAAGTTCGGCGCGGACAAGCCGGTGTGGGTGCTGACCGGACCGACGACGTTCTCCGGTGCCGAGGACCTGAGCTACTCGTTGCAGCAACTGGGGCGGGCGAAGACGGTCGGCGCGGTCACCGGTGGTGGGGCCAACCCGCGACGACAGTACAAAGTGGACATCCGGCTGGATGTCACCGTCCCGGGTGGACGGGCCGTGA
>Ga0196958_10000659_pt1 | contig 11314 bp, 9 predicted proteins | sample S1v_10metaG_FD_148654 | JGI IMG/M metagenome (GOLD analysis project Ga0196958, IMG submission 148654) | Soil microbial communities from Anza Borrego desert, Southern California, United States - S1+v_10 | ecosystem: Environmental > Terrestrial > Soil > Desert | place: USA: California | collected...
GTGGTGCGCGCGGCCGCGCGGGACCGCTGACCGTCCCCGAGCGCGACGACGGCACGCTCCGCGGTCGAGGTCGTGGAGCTCCGCAGGGGCGCGGCCCCCACGCTCCCGGCCGCACGGGCGGGTGAGCCCGCCGGATCAGCGCTCGCTCCGCCAGGGGTGGTAGTCGTTGGCCACCTGTTCCGCCGCGAGCAGGGCCGCGAGATCGGGGTCGGGCCCGACCTCGCCGGTGGTCCCCGGCACGTCGGTGGAGGGCTCGTCCGGGGGCGCTGCGTCGTGGATCATCCGCGTCTCCCTCCGCCCCCGCCGTACTCAACGTATAGCCCACGGGGGGACTTGCGGCAAGACCCGGGTCGTTCCGCAGAATCGCCGGCCGGACGCGGAGGCGGCGTCGACGGAAAAGCGTGTGAGAGAGGCCTGTGTCGCACCAGGATCACGACGAGGAATTGCGTTCCGAGCGGGAGTACGTCGCCGGGCTCCACGCCCGGCTCGACGCCGAGCGCGCCCGGGCGAAGACCCGGTACGAGGCGGCGCTGCGCGACGACGGCGGGTCACCCATGGACCGCGACGTGCAGGTGCGCGCCGCGGCGCGGGAGGTACGGCGGCTGGACGTGGCGGACGACGGGCTGTGCTTCGGCCGGCTGGACAGCGTCACGGGTGAGCGGTCCTACGTCGGGCGGATCGGCATCCTCGACGAGGAGAACGACTACGAGCCGTTGTTGCTGGATTGGCGCGCACCGGCGGCGCGTCCGTTCTACGTCGCCACCGGCGCGAATCCGGAGAACACGCGCCGGCGCCGCCGGTTCCACACGCGGGGACGCCGGCTGGTCGATTTCACCGACGAGGTCCTCGGCCGGCCCGACGGCGACGAGGGCAGCGACGCCGACGGTGACGCGGCGCTGCTCGCGGCGGTGAACGCGCCGCGCGGTGAGGGCATGCGCGACATCGTGGCGACGATCCAGGCCGAGCAGGACGAGATCATCCGGCTCGACCACCCGGGGGTCACGGTGATCGAGGGGGGCCCGGGCACGGGGAAGACCGTGGTGGCGCTGCACCGCGTCGCCTACCTGCTCTACACCCAGCGCGAGCGGATGGAGCGCCACGGCGTGCTCGTCGTCGGGCCCAACCCCGCGTTCCTGCACCACATCGGTCGCGTCCTGCCGTCGCTGGGCGAGTCCGACGTCGTGTCGGTGACGACCGGCGACCTGGTGCCCGGCCGCCACGTCACCGCCGAGGACACGCCGGCGGCCGCGCGGGCGAAGGGCTCGCTGGCGATCCTCGACGTCCTCGCGGCGGCGATCGCCGACCGCCAGCGGGTGCCGGAGCACCCGCTGGCGATCGAGCTGACCGACGTCACGGTGCGGATCGACGCCGGCACCGCGGAGTGGGCCCGGGACGAGGCGCGCGCCGGCGGGCTGCCGCACAACCGCGCCCGCGCGGTGTTCGCCGAGATCGTCACGTACGTGCTCACCGAGCGGGCGGCGGCCCGGATCGGCAAGGGCTGGGTGACCCGCGACGACCCCGACGCGTGGGAGCAGCTCACGGCCGACGTGCTGGCCGAGCTCGCGGAGAGCGAGGCGTTCACCGCCGCCCTCGACACGCTGTGGCCGGTCCTGACGCCGGAGAGCCTGCTGGCCCCGCTGTACGAGTCGCCGGACCGGCTGCGGGCGGCCGGCGCGGACCCGGCCCTGTGGCGCGCCGACGGGGCCGCCTGGACCGTGTCCGACGTGCCGCTGCTCGACGAGCTGGTCGACCTGCTCGGTCCGGACCCGGCGACGGAGGGGGCCGCGCGGCGTGCCGCCGCCCGGGAGCAGGAGGCGGAGGTCGAGTACGCCGCGGGCGTGATGGACATCCTGACGCTGGACCGCGAGGAGCTGGACGAGGACGTCGGGCTGGTCGCCGAGCACCTGCTGTACGCCGACGACCTGGCGGAGCGGTTCGAGGAGCACGACACCCGCGAGCTCGCCGAGCGCGCTGCGGCGGACCGCGACTGGACCTACCGGCACGTCGTGGTCGACGAGGCCCAGGAGCTGTCGGAGATGGACTGGCGGGTGCTGATGCGGCGCTGCCCGAACCGGTCGTTCACGGTGGTCGGCGACCTCGCCCAGCGCCGCTCGCCGGCCGGGGCGACGTCGTGGGGCGCGGTGCTCGACCGGTACGTGCCCGGCCGCTGGGTGTACCGGTCGCTGTCGGTCAACTACCGCACCCCCGCGGAGATCATGGAGGTCGCGGCCGCGGTGCTCGCCGAGTTCGCGCCGGGGGTCGAGCCCCCGGAGTCGGTCCGCGCCTGCGGCGTCCGGCCGTGGGCCCGACGGGTCGGCGACGACGACCTGCGCGCGGCCGTCGAGGAGTTCGTGGCCGACGAGGCCGGCCGGGCGGGCACCAGCGTCGTGATCGGGCCGCCGGACGTGCCCGGTGCCGTGCCGCCCGCGGGCACCAAGGGCCTCGAGTTCGACGCCGTCCTGGTCGTGGACCCGGCGCGGCTGCTCGCCGACGGGCCAGGGGGAGCGGCCGACCTCTACGTCGCGCTCACCCGCGCCACCCAGCGCCTCGGTGTCCTGCACCGGGACCCGCTGCCGCCGGCCCTGACGGGGCTCGTCACGGCCGGGGAACCGGCCGGGGCCGGCCCCCGGTAGGGGGCCGCGCCGTGGGGTTGTCCTCGCCGCGCCCGCCCCTCTAGGTTCCTCCCGGTACACGCGCGTACCAGGCGGGCCGGGTCGGTCGGCCGGGCAGGGAGGAACAGCGATGAGCACCGTCCGCGACAAGGTCGCCGTGGTGACCGGAGCCGGCTCGGGCATCGGCCGGGAGCTCGCCCTCGAGCTCGGACGTCGCGGGGCACGGCTCGCGCTGTCCGACGTCGGCGAGGAGGGCCTCGCGGCCACCGCGGAGGAGGTCCGCGCCGGGGGGGCCGAGGTGCACACCGCCCGACTGGACGTCGCCGACCGCCGGGCGGTGCAGGACCACGCGACCGAGGTGGCGCAGCACTTCGGGGTGGTGCACCAGGTCTACAACAACGCGGGCGTCGCCAGCTCGGGCTCGGTGCTCGACAGCGACTGGCAGGAGTACGACCACGTCCTCGGGATCAACCTCCTCGGCGTCATCCACGGGACCAAGGCCTTCCTGCCCCACCTCATCGCTTCGGGCGACGGGCACGTCGTCAACGTGTCGAGCCTCAACGGTCTCCTGGCCCAGCCCGGCATGAGCGCCTACTGCGCCAGCAAGTTCGCCGTCCGCGGGTTCACCGAGACCCTGCGGGCCGAGATGCTCGGCGCGGGGCACCCGGTCCGGGTCACGGTGGTGCACCCGGGCGGGGTGAAGACCAACATCGCCACCGCCGCCTTCGAGCGGGGCTCGCAGCAGCGCGCGGTGACCGCGGCCGACGAGCAGCGCATGCGCACCTACAACGAGAAGCTGCTCAAGCTGCCGGCCGACCGGGCGGCCCGGATCGTCGTCGACGGTGTGGAGGCCGGCCGCCCGCGCATCCTGGTCGGCACCGACGCGAAGTTCGTCGACGCCCTCGTCCGGCTCGTGCCGCGCCTCTACCCCGCGCTGCTGGTGCGGTTCGGCGGGAAGGTCCTCGGCTCGGCGGGCTGACGCGCCGGCCGCCGTGCCCGCCGTGCCCCCGCCGTGCCCTCGCCGTGGCACGTCGTGGGCGTTTCACGCCGTCGACCCCCGGGCAGCCCCGGGCACTCACGCGGGGGTCGGGACACCGCCCCCGCGGACCTCGGGGTGCGGTCCGTCCGGCCGGGTCCCCGGCACGCCCTCGGCGGTCGCCCCCGCGGTGCCGCCGCAACGCCGTTCGCGTTCGCGGCCGTCCCCCGGCCGCGGCGCTGCCCCGTCGGAGGCCCCACGATGAGCAGCCCCCAACGCCCCGCAACCGGCGCCACCGCGGCCGAGCCACGCCGCCGCCGTCCCCTCTGGGCCTGGCTGCTGCTGGCCCTGGTGATCATCGCCATCGTCATCGCGATCCTGCTGCTGACCGGGCGGTGCGGGTCGGGCGACCCCGCGGCGCCCCCGGCCGGCTCCCCGACGGCCGCGCCCGCGGCCGCACCCGGGCCCGCACCCGGCGCCGCACCCGGGCCCGCACCCGGGCCCGCACCCGGGGCCGTGCCCCCCGGCGCGCCGGGCGCCCCGGTGGACACCGCGGCGCTGCAGAGCCGGATCGACGCGATCGTGGCGGCGGAGCCGGTGACGTTCCTGCCGAACCGGGCCGAGCTCACCGACTCCGGCGCGCAGGGCCTGGAGCGCGTCGCCGAGGTGCTCGCCGACGCACCGTCGGCGCGGGTCGTCGTCACCGGCTACGCCGCCCCCGCCGGCGCGAGCCCGACCCCCGACCCCCAGCAGCTCTCCGATCAGCGCGCCGCCCTCGTGGCCGAGGAGCTCGCGCAGGCCGGTGTGGCGGCCGACCGCATCCAGACCCGCGGCGCGTCGGACACCAACCCGCGGCCCGACCTCGCCACCAGCCGCCGCGCGGAGATCAGCGTGTCCTGACGGACCGGAGGAATCCCCGGTGCGTCCCCGGACGCGCGTAGCGTGAGGCCGACCGTCCGGGGGAGGCACCGGCGTTGACCATCCACGGAGCGCACTGGGGCGCCTTCCGCCCACGGGTCCACGAGGGCCGCCTCGTCGAGGCCCTGCCCTTCGAGCACGACCGCGACCCCTCGCCGCTCCTGCGTTCGGTGCCGGGCGCGGTGCACGCGCGCAACCGCGTCACGCGCCCCGCGGTGCGCGCGGCCTGGCTGCGCGGCACCGGGGGGCGGCGGGGCGCGGACCCGTTCGTCGAGGTCGGGTGGGACACCGCACTCGACCTCGTCGCCGACGCCCTGGCGACGACGCGGGCGCAGCACGGACCGGAGGCGGTGTTCGGCGGGTCGTACGGCTGGGCGAGCGCGGGGCGCCTGCACCACGCGCGGACCCAGCTGCACCACTTCCTGGCCTGTCTGGGCGGGTTCTCCGGCCAGGTCTCCAACTACAGCTACGGCGCCGCGGATCGGCTCCTGCCGCACGTCCTCGGTGACACCTCCGCGGTCACCGGCCAGGTCGCGACGTGGGACGACATCGCCGCGGAGACCGACACGCTGCTGATGCTCGGCGGCGCCCCGGCCAAGAACGTGCAGATGGAGTCCGGGGGCACCGGCGACCACACCGCACGGCTCGGCCTGGCGCACGCGCTGGAGGCCGGCACCCACGTGGTCAACGTCAACCCGGTGCGCTGCGACGCCCCGGCGCACCCGGGCGTCGAGTGGGTGCCGATCCGCCCCGGCAGCGACACCGCCCTGCTCCTCGCCCTGATGCGTCGCCTCGACGAGGACGGCGCCGTCGACGAGGACTTCGTGGCGCGCTGCACCGTGGGTGACGAGCGGCTGCGCGCCTACCTGCGCGGCCACCGCGACGGCGTCGACAAGACACCCGCGTGGGCCGCCGCGATCACGGGCGTCCCGCCCGCCACGATCGAGGGGCTCGCGCGGCGCCTGCGCTCGGGGCGCACGCTCGTCACCGCGACCTGGGCGCTGCAGCGCGCCGAGCACGGCGAGCAGCCGTACTGGGCGGTCGTCGCGCTCGCCGCCTACCTCGGCCAGATCGGGCTGCCCGGGGGCGGGTTCGGCTTCGGGTACGGCTGCGTCGCCCGCTCCGGCGGCACGTACCGGCCGTTCGGGACCCCGGCGTTCCACCCCCGTCCCAACCCGTGTCCGGTCCGCGTCCCGGTCGCCCGGCTCGCCGACGTGCTGCTCCACCCCGGCGCGCCCTACGACTTCGACGGCGCCGTGCACCGGTACCCCGACGTGCGGCTCGTCCACTGGGCCGGCGGCAACCCCTTCCACCACCACCAGGACCTCAACCGGCTGGCCCGGGCCTGGCAACGTCCCGAGACGGTCGTCGTCCACGAGCCCTGGTGGACCCCGACCGCACGCATGGCCGACGTCGTCCTGCCCGCCACGACGACGCTCGAGCGCGACGACATCGGCGCGGCCTCCGGCGACCCGTGGCTCGTCGCGATGAAGCGCACCGTCGACCCACCGGGCGAGGCGCGCGACGACCGCTGGATCCTCACCCGCCTCGCCGAGCGCCTCGGTGTCGACGCCGAGTACACCGGCGGACTCGACGACGCCGCCGCGCTGCGCGCGATGTACGACGACGCCCGGCGGTCCGCCGCCGCGCACGGCCACGACCTCCCCGACTTCGACACCTTCTGGGCCACGGGCCACCACCGCTACGACCTGCCCCCTCCCCCGCCCCCGTTCGCCGCCTTCCGGCGCTCCCCGGGCGACGCACCGCTGGCCACGCCCTCGGGGCGCATCGAGCTGTTCTCCGCGACGATCGACGGGTTCGGCTACGACGACTGCCCCGGCCACCCGACGTGGCTGACGCCCACCGAGTGGTCCGGCGCGGCCACCGCCCGGACCCCGATCCACCTCCTCTCGCCGCAGCCGGGGACGCGCCTGCACAGCCAGCTCGACATGGCGGGGGTCAGTGCGGAGTCCAAGATCGCGGGCCGCGAGCCGTGCGTCCTGGGCCGGCGCGACGCCGAGGAGCGCGGGATCGCCGACGGGGACGTGCTGCGCATCTCCAACGACCGCGGGGAGACCCACGTCGGCGCCGTCGTGTCCGACGACGTCGTCCCGGGTGTGGCGCTGCTGGCCACCGGGGCCTGGTGGACCCCGCTGGACCCCGCGCAGGACGACAGCCCCGAGCTGCACGGCAACCCCAACGTCCTGACCCGCGACGTCCCGGCCTCGCGGCTCTCGCAGGCGACGACCGCGCAGTCGGTCCTGGTCGCGATCGAACGGGCCGCGGGCCCGCCACCGTTCCGCGACCCCCACGCGCCGCCCGCGTTCGTCCCCGCGGAGGACGCCGCGGCCCACCGGACCTAGCGCTGGCCGTACGTCCCGAACGCGGTCCTGGCCCGCTCGACCTCCTCGTCGGAGAGCAGGCGGGGCTCGCCGAGCGCGCGGGCCTGGACGTACAGCCGGCACAGCCACTCGAGGTACACGCTGCGGGTGTGGGCCTGCTCCGGGTCGTCGCCGTAGGTGGTGGCGCCGTGGTTGGCCAGCAGGACGGCCGACCGCCCGGTCAGCCCCTCCACGCCGAGACGGGCGAGCTCGTCGGTGCCGTACGGCGCGTAGGGCGCGACGCGCACCGGGCCGCCGAGCAGGGCGACCAGGTAGTGGATGGCCGGCAGCTCGTCCACCAGCGTCGACAGGGCCGTGGCGTGCAACGGATGGGTGTGCACGACAGCCCCGGCATCGGTCGCCCGGTACACCGCGGTGTGCATCGGCACCTCCGAGGACGGGCGCAGCCGACCCTCGACGAGCCGGCCCTCGAGGTCCACGACGCAGACGTCCTCGGCGGAGAGGGCGTCGTAGGGCACGCCGCTGGGGGTCACGGCGACGAGGTCGCCGGCGCGCACGGACACGTTCCCCGAGGTGCCGACGGTCAGGCCGTCGGTCTCCGTCCGCCGGGCGTAGGCGACCACGGCCTCCCGCTCCGCGCGGAGCCTCACGGGGCCGCCGCGGCGGGCGCGGCGGGCACGGCGGTCTCGATCGTCCACGCCCCGTCGCGGAACGTCGCGGCCTCGGTGACGACCGCGGCGAGCAGGCCGGCCGGGGTGACGTCGAAGGCGGGGTTGTAGACCGGGGTGTCGGGGAGCGTCGTCGGCACGCCCGCGACCGTCCGGACCTCGTCGGGCGCCCGCTCCTCGATGACGATGTCCGCGCCCGACGCGGTCGCGTGGTCGACCGTCGACTCGGGCGCGACCACCACCACCGGCACCCCGCTCTGCGCGGCGGCACAGGCCAGGGCATAGGTCCCGATCTTGTTGGCGGCGTCGCCGTTGGCCGCGACCCGGTCGGCGCCGACGACCACGCAGTCCACGAGCCCGCGCGCGATGGCCGACGCGCCCGCCGCGTCGACGCACAGTCGGTGGGCGACGCCCATCTCCCGCAGCTCCCACACGGTCAGCCGCGCGCCCTGCAGGAGCGGGCGGGTCTCGCAGGCGATGACCTCCTCGAGGAGCCCCCGCGCGTCGAGCTCCCGGATCGCCCCCAACCCGGTACCCCAGGTGACGGTGGCGAGCGCGCCCGAGTTGCAGTGCGTCAGCACCCGCAGCGGCCGGTCCGGGCAGAGTGCGCGCAGCAGGTCCGCGGTGCGGCGGCCGAGCCGGCGGTTGACCGCCTCGTCCTCGTCGAGCAGGGCGCACGCCTCCGCGAGCACCGCGTCGGCGCCCTCGTCCAGCCGCGCGAGCACCCGTTCGACGCCGCGGCGCAGGTTGACCGCCGTCGGCCGGACGGCCGCGACCCGTTCCGCCTCCGCGCGCACCCGCGCGGGATCGGTCGGGTGGAGGCGGGCGGCGAGGGCGACGCCGAGTGCGCCCGCCGCGCCCAGGGCCGGCGCGCCGCGGATCGTCAGGTCCGCGATCGCCGCGACCAACGCGTCCACCGTCTCGAGGCGCCGGACCCGGTAGGTGTCGGGCAGCGCCCGCTGATCGATCGCGGTGACGGCCCGGCCGTCCCAGTCCACCGTGCGCTCCACGGCCCCACTCTCGCGGGGGCCGGCGGCGGGCGCCAGCCCCCGACCCCGGGAGGTCAGGCGTGACCCGTGTCGTGCGCGGCGTCCTCGGGGTGGGAGTGGGCGACCACGGACAGGAAACGGACGGGCAGGGTGAGCAGCTCCTGCGGCCCGTGCACCCCCTCGCCGTCGAGCTGGAGCGCGTCGCCGGGGTGCAGGGTGTAGCTGGCGGAGCCGTGGCCGTAGACCATCGAGCCCTCGAGCACGTAGAGCAGTTCGGTGCCCGGGTGCTGGAAGAGCGGGAACACCTCGCTGCGCTCGGTGAGCGTCACGAGGTGGGCCTCCATGCGCTGGTGCGGGCCCCGCAGGCCGCCGAGCAGCGTGTAGTCGTGCCCCATCCGCGTGCCCCGGGCGACGATGCGCGCCCCCGCCCCGGCCGGCGTGTACACCGCCTCCCGGGGACCCTCCGCGCCGCGGAAGAACGACGTCACCGGCACGTCGAGGGCCTCCGCGAGCCCGGCGAGCGTGGTGAGGCTGCACGAGATCTGCGCGTTCTCGATCTTCGACAGGGTCGCCTTCGAGATGCCGGCCCGGGCCGCGACGTCGGCCACCGTGGACCCGTCCAGGCGGCGCAGCTCCCGCACGCGCACGGCGATGGCGCGCTCGAGCCACCCGCGGGAGTCGACCGCGCCGGTGACCTCGCGGGACGCGGGGCCGGGCGGTGGGGGATCCGCGGGCTCGACGGGCTCCGCACCGTTCACCGGTCGGCTCACCACGCCACCGTATCGGGGTGCACCCGGCGGGCCGGTCAGCCGCCGACGCCCGGGATCCAGGTGGTGCCCGCCAGGGGCACCCGGGCCATCGCGGCGGACTCGACGGTGAGCGCCACGAGGTCCTCGGGCTCGAGGTGCTGGACGTGGGCCTTGCCGCAGGCCCGGGCCAGCGTCTGGGCCTCCATCGTCAGCACCCGCAGGTAGTTGGCCAGGCGGTGCCCGGCCTCGACCGGGTCGAGCCGCGCGGCGAGTTCCGGGTCCTGGGTGGTGATCCCGGCCGGGTCGCGCCCGTCCTGGAAGTCGTCGTAGTAGCCCGCGGCCGAGCCCAGCGCCTCGTACTCGGCGGCGTAGCGCGGGTCGTTGTCGCCCAGCGCGATGAGCGCGGCCGTGCCGATGGCGACCGCGTCCGCACCGAGCGCCAGGGCCTTGGCGACGTCGGCTCCGGTGCGGATGCCACCGGAGACGATGAGCTGCACCTTGCGGTGCACGCCCAGCTCGCGCAGCGCCTGCGCCGCCTGCGGGATGGCCGCGAGGATCGGGATGCCGACGTGCTCGATGAACACCTCCTGCGTGGCGGCCGTGCCGCCCTGCATCCCGTCGACGACCACGACGTCGGCCCCGGCGGCCACCGCCAGCTTGACGTCGTAGTAGGTCCGGGTGGCGCCGACCTTGACGTAGATCGGCTTCTCCCAGTCGGTGATCTCCCGCAGCTCGCCGATCTTGATCGTGAGGTCGTCCGGGCCCGTCCAGTCCGGGTGGCGGCAGGCGGAGCGCTGGTCGATGCCGGGCGGGAGCGTGCGCATCTCGGCCACGCGGTCGGAGATCTTCTGGCCGAGCAGCATCCCGCCCCCGCCGGGCTTGGCGCCCTGGCCCAGCACGACCTCGATCGCGTCGGCGGCCCGCAGGTGGTCCGGGTCCATCCCGTACCGGCTCGGCAGCAGCTGGTAGACCAGCGTCTTCGACTCGCCGCGCTCCTCGTCGGTCATCCCCCCGTCGCCGGTGGTCGTCGACGTCCCGACCTCGCTCGCCCCGCGCCCGAGCGCCTCCTTGGCCTGGGCGGAGAGCGCCCCGAAGCTCATGCCCGCGATGGTCACCGGGATGTCGAGGTGCAGCGGGCGCGTCGCGTGGCGGTCGCCGAGGACGACGTCGGTGTCACAGCGCTCGCGGTAGCCCTCGAGGGGGTAGCGCGACATCGAGGCGCCGAGCACGAGCAGGTCGTCGAAGTGCGGCACGGCGCGCTTGGCGCCCCAGCCGCGGATGTCGTAGACCCCGGTCCGGGCGGCGTGCTGGATCGCGGCGATGGTGGCCCGGTCGAACGTGGCCGACTCGCGCAGGCCGCGCTCCGCGGGATCCCTCATCGGCCGGCGCGCGCCGCGCTCGGCGTCGTCCCCCATCAGTAGCTCCCGGAGTGCTCGCTGGTGAAGTGGTACAGGCGGCGGGCCGAGCCGTAGCGTCGGAACTCGTCGGGCCGGTGGTCGAGCCCGGCGGCGTCGAGGAGCTCGCCGAGCTCGGCGAGGTGCTCGTCGCGCATCTCCTTCTCGACGCAGTCCGCCCCGAGCGTCCCGACCTTCCCCCGCACGTAGAGCCGGGCCTCGTAGATCGAGTCGCCGAGGCCGTCGCCGGCGTCGCCGCAGACGACCAGGCGGCCCGCCTGGGCCATGAACGCGCCCATCGAGCCGATGTCGCCGCCGACGACGATGTCGATGCCCTTCATCGAGATCCCGCAGCGCATCGACGCCCGGCCCTCGATCACCAGCAGACCGCCGCGACCCGTGGCGCCGGCCGACTGCGACGCGTCGCCGCGCACCCGCACCGACCCCGACATCATGTTCTCGGCGACACCGTTGCCCGCCGAGCCGTCGACCACGATCCGCCCGCGCTGGTTCATCCCCGCGCAGAAGTAGCCGGCGTGTCCGCGGACGGCGACCTCGATCTCGTGGTGGACGCCGGCGGCGATGGAGTGCGCCCCCTGCGGGTGCAGGACCTCGTAGCGGGGCGCGGTCGGCGCGTGGAGCTCGGCGTTGAGGGCCCGGACGCTC
>Ga0196958_10000661_pt1 | contig 11307 bp, 14 predicted proteins | sample S1v_10metaG_FD_148654 | JGI IMG/M metagenome (GOLD analysis project Ga0196958, IMG submission 148654) | Soil microbial communities from Anza Borrego desert, Southern California, United States - S1+v_10 | ecosystem: Environmental > Terrestrial > Soil > Desert | place: USA: California | collected...
CCGCCGGTCACCACCCGTGTCGGCATGCCCTCGGTGTGCGAGTCGACGGCGGTGATCGACCGGATCGAGCGCACCTACGCCACCCCCAGCGAGGCGAGTGCTCGACGCATGTCGGCGGTGACCTGCTCGCGGTGCTCGTCGGTCAGCGGACCCCGCGGCGGACGGCACGGCCCGCCGTAGCGGCCCACGAGGTCCATCCCGAGCTTGATCGCCTGGACGAACTCGGTGCGCGAGTCCCAGCGGAACGCGGCCACCAGCGGTTCGTAAAGCGCCCTGGCCTCCTCGACTTCGCCGGCCCGGGTCAGGTCGAACAGGCGCACCGACTCGGCCGGGAACACGTTGGGAAACCCGGCGAACCAGCCTGTCGCGCCCATCAGCAGGCTTTCCAGCACGACGTCGTCGGCGCCACTGATCACGTCCAGGCCCGGTGCCCGCTCGCGGATCTCCAGCACCCGCCGGACGTCGCCGGAGAACTCCTTGACCGCGACCACGTTGTCGATCCGCGCGATCTCGGCCAGCAGGGCGGGCGTGAGGTCGACCTTGGTGTCGATGGGGTTGTTGTAGACCATCACCGGCAGGCCGACCGACGCCACCGCCTCGAAGTGGGCGAGTACCTCACCGCGGTTCGCGCGGTACAGCGTGGGCGGCAGGCACAGCAGGCCGTCCGCGCCGTCCTCCGCCGCCACCTCGGCCCAGTGCCTGGCCTGGTGTGCTCCGGGTCCGTGCACGCCGACGACGACGATGCCGTCGTCGCCGACGGTTTCGATCGCGGTGCGGGCGGCACGTCGGCGCTCCTCGTCGGTCAGCGACGAGTACTCGCCGAGGGAGCCGTTCGGGCCGACGCCCCGGCAGCCGTTGTCGACCAGCCACCGGCAGTGCGCGGCGTAGGCGTCGTAGTCCACGGCCAGCCCGGCCGGCGCCGACCCGTCCGCCCGGTACGGGAGGGCGGTCGCGACGACGACGCCACCGAGATCGGGGGTGCTCATTCAGGTTCTCCTTCGGCTCGGGCGGCCAGCTCGCCCAGCCGGATCGGCTGGGCGATCGGGCGGTGGTGGCGTTCGACGCCACCGCAGAGTTCGGACACGGTCGGACCGCATATCCGGCCCTGGCACGGGCCGAGGCCGGCCCGGGTGCCGAGTTTCAGCGCGTGCGGGCCGGGGCGGACCGCGTCCCCCGTCGCACGCGTCAGTTCGCCGTACGTGGTTTCTTCGCAACGGCAGACGATCGTGTCTTCACGCAGCCAGCTTCGCCATGCCGTGCCGATCGGATGGGCCGTGGCGAGACGTTCGGCGAAGGCCAGAGCGCGATCCCGTGCACGGATCAGCTCCGGGGCCGGTTTCCCGCCCGCGGCGGCGCATCCCGCCACCGCGCCCTCGGCCGCGGCAGTGACCGCGCCCCCGATGCCGGTGATCTCGCCCGCGGCGAAGACACCGTCCACAGTGGTCCGTTGCGCGGCGTCGACCCGCACGAAACCCTCGTTCAGGAGGCAGCCCGCGGCGACGGCCAATTCCGGCTGCGGGGTGAAGCCGTGCCCGACGCAGACCGCGTCGACCTCGTACGTCCGCTCGGTGCCGGGGACGACGGACCAGTCCGCGCGGACCTTCGCGGTCACGACCTCGCGGACGCCGTCGGCCCCGCGTGCCTCGATCACCGCCCGACCCGGCCGGTACGGGACCCGATGACGCGCCAACGTCGCGGCGTAACGCGCCAGTTCGCCCGCTTTCCCGGCGTGGGCGGCCAGGCGCCACGGCTGGGAGGACCATCCTTTTCGGACGGTCGTGAACGGATTCGCCTCCAGTACCGCGACCACTCCGGCCCCGACGCCCAGCAACGATTCCGCGACCGGCAACAGGAACGGCCCGGCCCCGGCGACGAGGACCCGCTCACCGATCGCGACCCGCTCGCCCTTCGCCAGCGCCTGCGCGGCGCCCGCGGTGTACACCCCGGGCAGCTCCCAGCCCGGGAACGGCAGGGTGCGGTCGTGCGCGCCGGTCGCCAGGATCAGCGCGTCCGGGACGAGGGACAGCCGTCGCCGTCCACCGCCGTCGGACCGGCCGCGCAGGACGTGCACCCGCTTCTCCGTCCGGTCGAACGCCCACACCGTGGACCCGGGCAGCCATTGGCACCGCGGATGCGTGAGGATCCGGCGGCGACGGTCGAACTCCGCCCGGCCCTGCTGCACCCGGTCCGGACGCCGCGCCGCGTAGGCGACGGGCAACATCCGGTGGTATTGGCCGCCGGGAGTGTCCGCCTGGTCCAGCACCGTGACGCGGGCACCGGCCCGCAGCGCGTGCTCGGCCGCCGCGAGCCCGGCGGGCCCGGCGCCGACGATCACCACGGTCACGCGGTCTCCTCACGGGACTGGGTCCGGATCTCGTCCCCGTCGGCAGCGGGGCGGCGGCAGGCGCGGACGTCGGGTACGTCGTTGACCGTGAGCAGGCAGTCGAAGCACGCGCCGATTCCGCAGAAGACGCCGCGCGGCGCGCCGGAACGGGTGGTCCGCCAGGAGGTCCGGCCCGCGGCGAGCAGGATTCCCGCCACACTTTGCCCGGCGATCCCGGTGCTGGGCTCGCCATCGACGGTGAGGTGGATCGGCCGGTCGGTGCGGCCCACCGGATCGCGATCGCGCGGCAGCAGACCTCCGCTCACGCGGCCTCCTCCGTCACTATCGCCGGGCGGTCCACAGTGAACTCTCCGACACCCATCGTGGGCTCCGTCCCGGTCAGCAGTTCGCGCAGCAGCCGGGCGGTACCGACGCTCAGCCCGATCCCGGCACCTTCGTGCCCGGTGGCGTGCCAGAGGTTCGCCAGCCGCGGATCCTCGCCCAGCACCGGCAGGTGGTCGTCCACGTAGGGCCGGAAACCGCCGTACGCACGCATGATGGCGACGTCGGCGAGTGCCGGGAACAGCCGCAGCGCCTTGTCCGCGATGGCACTCAACACCTCCGGGTGGATCACGTCGTCGAAGTCCACCCGGCGGCGTGACGAACCGATCAACACGGTGCCGCCCCAGGTCGACTCGACGACGGCGGAGGTCTGCGACTCCCCCGAATCGGCACCGACCGCGCCGACGTAATCGGCGTCGTAGACCTTGTGCCGGACGACACCGGGCATCGGGGTGGTCACCAGCACCTCGCCCCGGCGAGGGCGGACCGCGATCGGGGCGCCGAGGCGCGCCGACACCTGCCCGGCCCAGGGGCCCGCGGCGTTCACGACGAGGTCGGCTCCGATGACCTCGCCGGGCACGCGGACGCCGGTGATCCGTCCGTTGTGGACGGACGCGCCCAGGATCTCGGTCTCGGACCGCAGCCGGGCGCCGTGACGCAGCGCCGAGCCCAGCAGCGCCAGCGCCGCGCCCGCGGGCTGGACCTGGGCGTCTTCCGGGTAGTGGAACGCGGCGGTCACCTCACGGGTCAGCGCGGGTTCCGCTTCGGCGAGTTCCCCGGGGGACAACGGCACCGCGCGGACACCGGATTGCGCCGCGGCGAACGCCGTGAGAGCGCGAGCGCCGTCGTCCGTGGTGGCGACCACGATGCCGCCCTTGGGGTCGTACTCGATCGCCGAAGCGGCACGCGGGTCCTCGTCGACGATCTCGGCGACGAGCCGCGGCCACAGCGCGATCGAAAGTTTCGCGAGTTCGAGTTCGGCGCCGGGCCCCTTGTCCGAGACGAGGATGTTGCCCTCGCCGTGCGAGGTGGTGCCCCCGGCGGGACGGCCGCGGTCCACGACCACGACGTCGAAGCCCGCCCGGCTCAGCTCGCGGGCACACGCGGCGCCGACGATGCCCGCACCGGCCACGACCACGCGCGTTCGGTTCATCGACCCTCCAGCGTTCGGTAAAGCGAACGATCGGAGCGTAAGTTCCCCTCTGGGAAGGTGTCAAGACCTCGGACCCGGTCAGCCCTTCAGCACGGGATGCGGTCGGCCGTCGAGCCGTTCGTCGGCGCGGTACTGCAGGAGCAGGACCGAGTGCACCGGCCCCTCCGAAGCGGTGTAGCAGTGCGGCTCACGGGCGTCGAAGGCGACGTAATCCCCCGGGCCGATCTCGACTGCCCGGCCCGCCACCTCGACCCGCAGCGAACCCGACTGCACGATGGTGTGTTCGACCCCGACGTGGCCCTGGGAGCGCTGCGGCGCGTCCCCGCGCACCACCTGGTCGTACACCTCGAAAACGCCGTCGCCGGTCTCGATCCGCCGCAGTGGCCGGAGATCCACCCCCTCCCCGCTGAGCACTTCGACGTCCGCGCCGCGCACCACGGTGAGCGCGCCGCCCGCCCGGTGGTCGAGCAGATCCGAGATCGCCACCTCCAGCACCCTGGACAGGCTGAACACGGTCTCGATGGTCGGATTGCCGGCGCCGGACTCCAGTTGCGACAGCGTCGCCTTGCCGATGCCCGACCGCCGCGAAAGCTCCGAGAGCGAGAGACCTCTCGCCGCCCTGGCCGCGCGCAGGTTGACCGCCAGCATGTCCCGGATCGAGGGCGTCTCGTCCTCCACCGCTTCTCCCTGTCGTTCGTCAAACCGTACGACCGGAAGGCGAATCGTTCGCTTTGCCGATCGAGTCCGCGACATCATGACACGCCTCCGACGGGGAGGGGACAGCGTTGCCGCCTACGCCCTCAGTGACTACCGCTACGTCCACGACAACGGCAACTCCTACCGTTTCGAGAACGACGCTTCGACGCCCGGCTGGGACGACGGCGACACCGTGCAGGGCCGGGTCGGATCGTCGCTGCTGGACCTGTGGGCGTCGGGCGGGCCGGACGGCGGGAACTGGATTCGCGCGATCGCGCCGGGCACACCATCGCGTACTGACGAGGGCGGAAGGGGACCCTCTCCGGATGGCGACTGGTGCTGGCGTGGCGCAAGGAACGGCCGACGTGGGACCAGGCGGAGAACGTCTATCGCGCGGTGATGACGTCGCGGTGATGACGTCGTACCCGCGGCACACGAGGGCGTCGACCCCGTTCCGACTTGGTGGGAACGGCGGCCGACCTCGCAGTCCCCGGAGGGGCTGGTGGACTTCTTCCGGAGCGCCGGGTCGTGAAGTTCTCTCGCGGAGTAAGGCGACTCCGCCGTGTTCTACGGCTCGGCTCCGTGTCGCGATGTAACCCGATCACGCCCAGCCGCGATTGACCCCGTACCGGGCGAACGGAGACAGGGGGATGATGGCGCAACGGCTGTGGCTCGGCCTGGCGGTCGTCTACACGTGTACCGCCGTGGTCCAGCTCTACCTTCTCGCCACCACCGGCGCGGTCTGGGCCGGGACACTCACCGCGGTCGGCTTCGTGGCGGCACTCCTGTGCGTGCTCGCCTCGTGGAAGGCCTCGAAGCAGGAACGGGGCGAAACCAGGGAAATCGACTCGCACCGGCCCTAGCGGTCGGGATACGGGGCCGCCCAAGACTCTTCTTCGAGACGGACTCCGTTGGCGACGTACCCGATCGTCCGGTACCAGCCCGCGAGCACGAGCAGCTCCAGCAGTTGCGGGGCCGGATAGTGCTCGGCGAGCGCGGCCCACGCCCCATCGGAAACCGTTGCCGTCTCGTGGAGTTCGTCGACGGCGCCGATCAGCGCGCGTTGCCGCGCGGACCAGGCGGGATGTCCGGAGTCGCCGGAAACGGTGGCTTCGAGCTGATCCGGCGTCAAACCCACCGTCGCCGCGTAGACCGCGGCGTGGACACCCCATTCGTAGCGGCACCCGCATCGGGCGGTGACCCGCGCGATGACGATCTCCCGGTCCAGCGCGGGCAGTTCCCCGTGCGTCAACAGGCCGGCGCCCAGGACGCGCATTCGTGAAGCCAGTCCCGGATGGCGCTGCAGCACCCGGAACAGCGCCAGCGGCTCCCGTGTCACACCGGGCGGCATCCATTTCCGAAGGGCTTGCTCGACGTCCGCCTCGTAGGGCGGGGCGAGTGGGGCGATACGTGCCATGACCACCTCGTGTGCTTCGACTTTCGAACCACTATGCTGCTTCGAAAGTCGAAGCGCAAGGGGACGTCCATGCCCGATCACCCGATCCCGCGGCCCGGGCGGCCGGTCCGCGGCTCCGAAACCGGCCGCCCGCTCATGGCCGCACTCGATCTGCTGGGGCGCCGGTGGACCCTTCGGGTGATTTGGGAACTGCGCCAGGGCGAAGTCGGCTTCCGGGAACTTCAGCGGCGCTGCGAACTCATGTCGTCGAGCGTGCTCTCCACACGGCTCGCCGAGCTCACCGAAGCGCGCATCGCCGAAACGGGCGGAGACGGCTACCGCCTGACCCCACTGGGTGAACAGCTCCTCGACGCGTTGCATCCCCTGGAAAAGTGGGTCCACACCTGGGAAAAGGCGTTACGGGATTGATCATGCGCCAAGATGAATCCCACCGTTAACCGCACGTGGTATTGCCAGACGTGGTGAGCAGCGTACGGTGAGCAGTATGTGCGGTTGAGTCCACCAGCCCGCTGGAACGACCCGCATGTCCGCGGCCCAGCATCTTTCCCGGGGCGACGCGGCGGCGAGTTGACTTGCGCAGCTGTTGTGCAGGCTTGCCCGTTGTCCGTCTCATCCCCGGTTATCCGGGAGATCAGCATCATGACCGAACGCATTCCGTCCACTCGAGGCAGCCGCGATGGCCCTGTCCTCCGCACCGTCATCCGCCAGGGCGTCCCCGCACCGCGTCCGTCGGACGAGGAGCTGCTGCAGGTCCGGCGCATCCGGTGGAGCCAAGACCTCCTCGTCGTCGCCGCGTCCGGGGAGATCGACCTCGCCACCGCCGGAAAACTGGAACTCGCACTGGACGGCCGCCTCCCCGCGACCACGGTGCTCGACCTCACCCAGGTGAGCTTCCTCGGCGTCGCCGGGTTGCGGGTCATCGAATCCGCCGCGGCGCGCGCCCAGTCCGAACACCGCACGACCGGGCTCGTCGCCGACACCCGGCCCGTGTTGCGGTTGCTGCAGCTGTTCAGGGTCGACGCCCGCATCGCCGTGTACCGCCATCTCGACCAGGCGATCCGCGAAGTAACGAACCGCTGACCGCCGCGACGCTCAGGACCCGGCGAGCGGCAGAAGCGTCGAGAGACCGGTCTTCGAAGCCAGCCGCCGGATCGTCGGTGACGGCAGGAAACTCAGGTCGACCCCCTGGGTGCCGCACCGGTCGTTGATCCTGACCAGGGTCGCCAGACCGGTGGAGTCGCAGAAGTCCACCCCTTCGAGGTCCACGACGAGCCTGCCGGGCACCGGCTCCAGCGCCGCCTCGAAGGTCTCCCTCAGGTCTTCGGAGGTCGTCAGGTCGATTTCCCCCGCCACCGCGATGACGACCTCGGTGCCCTCCGGCCTGGCGACGGTCACCGAGAACGGGATCTCCCGGTTGTCGCCGTCTCCGCTCGTCACCGTCATCCACCCCTTACGATCGGCATCCCGCTGCTTTCGAACATATCGGATAGCGACACCGGGTCGCGCGGCACTCGTGTCCCGATCCGATCGGTGCCTTAATCTGGTCACCGGACCGGTGGTCGTGGACCGTGGCGGGCGACGAGGAGAAGCTTCGTGATGCCGATCTACGAGCCGGTACGCCAGACCGCCGACGAACTGACCCTCGAGGTAGCCGCCGTCCCCGCGCAGGCGGCCGCGTTGCGGGACCTTCTGGCGAAATGGGCCCTCGGCCACGGTCTTCCCCGGGAATTGGCCGACGATCTCAAGCTCACGGCCTACGAGGCGATGACGAACGTCGTCCGGCACGCGTACCCGGACGGCACCGACGCCAACCTCATGACGATCACCGCCGCCCGCGAGGACGGCCAACTCAAGATCACCGTCGCCGACGAGGGCCACTGGCGCGACGGACGCCGCCCGGACGGCGGACGCGGCTTGCCGATCATCCGTGCCTTCGCGCCGGAGGCCTCGGTGACGAGCACGCCCACCGGGACCATGGTCCGGCTCGCCTGGCCTTGCCCCTCCAGCTGACGCCTCAGGCGGGGCCGGCGACCCGGACGGCCGGTCCGAGCTCAACGCCTCGGTCCATCCCGGCGGCACGTCCGATCAGCGGACGACGTCGTAGACCAGCTTCTGGACGCCGTTGGAGTAGGCCTCGCTCTCGACGAGTTCGAGGTTCTGCTTGGCCTTGTCGGTGTCGCTGAAGAGTTTCTTGCCCGCGCCCAGCAGCACCGGGAACAGGAGCAGGTGGTAACGGTCGATCAGGCCGGCGTCGGCGAGGTTGCGGTCCAGTTCCGCGCTGCCGTGGAGGATGATCGGCCCGCCCTCGGTCTCCTTCAGCTTCGCGACGTCGTCGAGCGAGCGCAGGATCGTGGTCTCGCCCCAGTTGCCGACGAGGTCCTCCTCCCGCAGCGTGGTCGAAACGACGTACTTCGGCATCGCGTTGTAGCCGGCGAATTCCTCCGTCATGGTGGGCCACACCGGCGCGAACGCCTGGTAGCTGACCCGGCCCAGCATCATCGCCGTGGCTTCTTCCTGCTCGCGGCCCTTGAGTTCGTACGCCGCTTCGTCGAACTCGATGCCGTCGAAGGTCCAGCCGGAGTTGCGGTAGCCCGGCTCCCCGCCGGGCGCCTCGACGACGCCGTCGAGCGAGACGAAGGCGGTGGCGATCAGGGTGCGCATCTGGGTTCTCCTCGGTCGTTCAGAACTGCTTTCGACACTGCGTCGACCGGGGAACGCCGGATTCGACACCGAGCCGGAAGGAGTTTCAGCCTTCGGCGTCGCGGACCAGGAGGGCGATCTGGACCCGGTTCTCGACGCGCAGTTTCGCGAGCATGCTGCTGGTGTGGGCCTTCACCGTCGCGACGGTGATGTCCAGCCGCCGCGCGACGTCGGTGTTGGACAGCCCTTCGGCGATGGCACTCGCGGTCTCGCGTTCACGGTCGGTCAGGGTGGCCAGCAGTGCGCGGGCGGTCTCGCGGGACACCCGGCGCGCGTCGGACGAATGCGGTCCGGTGGCCGCGGCGATCAGGCGGGCCGTGGCGGCGGGCGAAAGCGCGGGTTCCCCGGTCGCGACCGTCCGGATCGCCGCCAGTATCCGGGGCGGAGGGGTGTCCTTGAGGACGAAGCCCAGCGCGCCGACGCGCAGCGCGCCCAGCACCATTTCGTCCGAGTCGAAGGTGGTCAGCACCAGGACCCGCGGCGGATCCGGGCGGCGAAGGATCTCCTCGGTCGCGCTCAGCCCGTCGCGGCCGGGCATCCGGACGTCCATCAGGACGACGTCGGGCCGCTGCTCGCCCACCACGGTGATCGCGGTGTCGCCGTCGGCGGCCTCGCCGACCACGACGAGGTCGGGTTCGCCGTCGACGATGAGCCGCAGCGCCATCCGCACCAGGTGTTCGTCGTCGACGAGCACGACCCGCACCCGCTCGTTGTCCATTCAGTCGCTCCCTTCGCGGACCGGCCACGGCAACCGCGCGGTGAGGACGAATCCGCCGCCGGGTTCCGGACGGTGGTCCAGTTCGCCGCCCGCCAGCCCGACCCGCTCGGAGAGGCCGAGCAGGCCGTATCCGGACGCGGGCGGGCCCGTGATCGCCCGCGCCGCCCCGGAATCCCGGACCGTCGCCCGCAGACCGGCACCCGCTTTTCCCTCGACCGTGACGACCACTTCGGCACCTGGCGCGTGTTTGCCGGCGTTGGTCAGCCCTTCCTGCACGATCCGGTAGACGGTCCTCGCGATCGAGTCGGGTGGCTCGCCCGACGTCGTGACCGTCAAAGTGACGTCCAGGCCCAGCGCCCGCGCGTCCGCGACGAGCGCGGGCAGGTCGGCGAGCGACGGCTGCGGTGGCTCCAGTTCCTCCGGGCTCGCCCGCAGCACGCCGAGGACGTCGCGCAGTTCCTCCAGCGCCTGATGGGAGCCTTCGGCGATCCCTCGGGCCAGTTCCGCGATCTGGTCGGCGGGCAGATCCGGGCGATGCCCCAGCACCCCGGCCTGCATCGCGACCAGCGAGACCCGGTGCGCGAGGACGTCGTGCATTTCGCGGGCGATCCGGTGCCGTTCCATGATCCGCGCCTCGGCGGCCCGCGCGGCTTGCTCGCGTTCCGCGCTTTCGACCCGTTCCCGCAGGGAGCGCACCTCCTCCCGCCGCGCGCCGATCGCCGCGCCCACGGCCACCACGATGCCCACCAGCAAGGCGGGCACGCTGATCAGCAGCCACAGTGGTCCCGGCACCTCCCGCTGGGGATAGAGGCCGACGATCAGCAGCGCCGTGGCCACGGACAACACCGCCGCGACCGCCGTTTCGGCCGGTCGCCGCCGGGTGGCCAGCGAACAGAGCACGAGCAAGGCCGCGCCGGCCGCCAGTACCGAAACCGTCGAGGCGAGGATGACCGCGATCGTGATCACGACCGGGAAGCGACGGCGCCACAGCAGGGCGATCAGGCAGGCGAGCGCGATCAGCGGATCGCCGGTGATCAGCCAGATGACCCTCGGCCCCGCCGCTCCCACCGGCAGTTGCGACGCCGTGAGCAGCCAGAGCAGCACGCCCAGCCCTGCCGCGGCGAGCAGGCGCCAGGCCTGCCCCCACGGACGGAGGAGCGGCTGGGCGCCGGGGTCGGTGATCACCGGCCCATCATCGTCGACCCGGCCGAGGTGGCGCAGCCGGATCCAGGACGATCCGGGCCCCGACCTCGGTCGCGACCGGGCTCGACTTTGGTCGGACGTGAAGCGCGACGCGTTGCCGATGTGCTCCCGGGCCCGCGACGGCGACGCTGGGGCGCGATGCGAATCAGGAGGTAGAGGCTGCCTGGGGTTCCCGGTGAGTGGGGTGGCCGATCGCTCGTGTTCCTGCTGCTCGTGGCCGCCGGAACGGTGGCGGCGGGCTGTGCGCGCGATCCCGGTGATCAAGCGTCCCGCTGGGAGGACGCCGGTCCGCTAGTATCCGCAGCCGGGCGATTCCGTCTACATCGGACGGAATCGCGAGTCTGGTCGATCGCGGGAGAGTGCATGGCGGACGGAGTCGGCTCGCTTTCGGGGTGGCCCGCCGATCCCACCGAAGCGACCAGCTACGTCGGCCGAGATGCCGAAACCGGCGAGGCGCGGCGCCTGCTGGAGACGTCGTCGCTGGTCACGCTGACCGGGCCGGGTGGTGTCGGCAAGACCCGGCTGGCGTGGCGGGTCGCCGCGGCCCACCGGGAGGCGACCGCGGACGAGGTCGCCTTCGTCTCGCTCGCCGAGCTGCGGGAACCGGCGCTGCTGGTGCCGACCGTGGCGAACGTCCTCGGCTTCGGTGACCGCTCGGCGAGGCCGGCCATCGAGGTGGTCGTCGAGGCGCTCCAGGCGAGCCGGTTGCTGCTGGTGCTGGACAACTGTGAGCACCTGGTCGACAGTTGCGCCTG
>Ga0196958_10000662_pt1 | contig 11302 bp, 11 predicted proteins | sample S1v_10metaG_FD_148654 | JGI IMG/M metagenome (GOLD analysis project Ga0196958, IMG submission 148654) | Soil microbial communities from Anza Borrego desert, Southern California, United States - S1+v_10 | ecosystem: Environmental > Terrestrial > Soil > Desert | place: USA: California | collected...
GGCCAGCGCACGCCGGGGCGAAGCGGAGGCCATGGATACAGCACACCGCCCGCCGCACGGGGGCGCGGCGGGCGGGGATGAGAGCAGGGGGAGCGGGGGGTAACGCCGTCGTGCGACGTCGCGGGCGTGCTGTCGAGCGTCGGTCGCGGCCTCAGGTCTTGCTGTGCAACCGCACGACGCCCACGGTCACGTCCTCGAGACCGCCGCGGTCGAAGTCGCGGCGCAGCTGGTCGGCCTTGAGGGTGGCCGTCAGCCCGTCGAACGGACCGTGCGCGTCGACCTCCCCGGTCTGGGGGTCGACGGCCAGCACGACGTACCCGTCGCACTGTGTGAGCTTCTCCGCCGCTGCGACCAGCGTCGCCTCGTCGGAAGTCGTGTTCTCCGGCACCGGATCACCTCCTAGTCATCTAGTACAGCGTCGGCGGGGGCTCCGGCGTGACAGTGTTCGTGGCATACCACCCGTTCGGGTCAGGGTGAAAGTCGTAGATGATCACGCAAAGTGCTCCCTGGGGCACGCTCGGCACGTGGACCAGGGTGTGTAGGCAGTATGCGTGACCATTTCGGCACCGTGCGTGATCATGGCGGGTTGGCGTGGCCCCGTGGTGCTGCCCGTCGTGTGAGCGGTGGCGCCGGTGGGGTACACCGGCGTACGGGCGGGGCGCGGGGCGCGGGGCGTCCGGGAGGCCGGTAGCGGAAGGTGACCATGACCGGCGGCCCCGGGAGCTGCCAGGATCACCTCATGCGCACCCTCCGCACCCCCGACGAGCGGGTCGGGGCGGCGACCGCCGGCTTCGTGGCGGGTCGCTGATGCCGGACCCGGGGTTGCCGCGAAGCCACCTTGCCGCCACCTCGTGCCAGGGCGGTGGCTTCGCTGCAACGAGCGGGCCGTCCCGCACCTCCACCGGCGGCGCCGGGTGGGGCTGCCGCGAGCGGGGGATCGGCGCCCGGCTCGCGCCCGTCGACAGCCGCTTCTCCTGGCTGCGGCCGGGCCCGCTGCTCGCGTCGCGAAACGACCTGCTGGTCCGCTGGTTCGGCGACCCCACCGACGCGCAGCGCCGCGAGTGGCTGCGCCGCCTCGACGCCTACGCGCGCGCGGCCGGCCTCGCACCGCCGCCGCGCGACCGGCTCGTCACCCGCTACGCGGAACGCGACCGCGTCTCCGTGGCCGTGCTCGGCGATCCCGGCGAGGGCGACGCGTCGCAGTACGTCGTGGTCCCGGTGCTGGAGCGCGTCGCGCACGACACCGACTTCGCGGTGGTGTGCAGCGACGTCGTCTACCCGGCGGGCGGGGTGCGGGCGTACGCCGACCGCTTCTACCGCCCCTACGCCGACTACCCGCGTCCGATCTACGCGCTGCCCGGCAACCACGACTGGTACGACGGGCTCTCGGGCTTCATGACCGCCTTCTGCGACGCCCCACCCGACGCCGGCTCCCCGTCGCCCGCCCGGACCGGACCGTGGTGGCGGCGCCTGCTGCGCAGGCTGCTGTGGCGCCGCGCGCCGGAAGCGACCGTCGAGGACGTCGCGGGCATGCGCTGGTACCGCGACGCGGAGTCGCAGCAGGGCGGCCAGCCGGGACCGTACTGCGCGATCGACGCGGGCCCGGTGCGGCTGGTGCTGGTCGACACCGGGCTGGACGGGCACATCGACCGCGACCAGGCCGACTGGCTGCGCGAGGTCTCGGCGGGTGACCGGCCGAAGATCCTGCTCACCGGCCGGCCGATCTACACCTACGCGCACCTGCAGGCGAGCCCGATCGAGGGTGGCGGGGACGTCAACGAGATCGTCACGGACCCGGCGAACAACTTCGTGGCCTGCATCGGCGGCGACGACCACAACTACCAGCGCTACCCGGTGCGGCACCACGACGGGCGGGTCATCCAGTACCTGGTCGCCGGCGGGTCCGGTGCCTACCTCTCGGCCACGCACCAGATCCCCAACGTCGACCGGCTCGCCCCGGCCGTGGACGAGGAGGCCTTCCGCTGCTACCCGCTGCGCGGCGACTCCCTCGCGCACTTCAGCCGCCGCTACGACAGGCTGCTCGGCTTCGGCCGCGGCCGCCTGGTGATCTCCCCCGAGGATGCCACCAGGCTCATGGCCGAACGGGTGGGCAACGAGCCGCCTCGCCCGTCGCCCACCACCGTGAGCGCGCGTGCCCGCCGCGCGGCGCAACGGGTCTTCCCGCTCCCGGCGCGCGGGGCGGCGCCCGCGCACAACTGGATGTCGCTGCTGTTCGACTCGAACGCCGTGCCCCAGTTCAAGAGCTTCCTGCGGCTGGACGCCAGCCGGGACGAGATCGTGCTCTCCTGCTGGGCGGCCACCGGCTGCCGGGAGCACGAGCTCGACCCGGTGCTGGAGGACCGGGCCCGCGCGGTCCGGGGCCCGGACGGCCGCTGGGAGTGGCACAGCGAGACCCCCGGCCGCGCGGTCCCCTGAGGCTCGTGCGACGAACGGCACTCCGACGCCACTGCGGGCTGCGCGCTTGCTTCGCGGCGCGCAGCCCCCAGGCACGCACGGCGTCGGCCAGGAACCGACGAGAGTGCCGTTCGTCGGCTCAGGGTCGGGGCGGGACCGCCGCGGCCGCCGGGATCGGGCGGCTACGACGCAGGCCGGCTGCGGTCAGCACCACACCGAGCACCGCCCCGGCCAGCGGCACCACGAGCCCGGCGCGGTAGCCCTCGAGCACCGACTGCGGCGAACCGTCCGCGGTGGCCGCGACGATCACGGCCGACACGACCGCGAGCCCGAGCGCGGCCCCGAACTGGAACGACGTGGTCAGCAGCCCGCTCGCGAGCCCCTGCTCCTCGTCGGCGACGCCCTCGGTGCCCGCGATCGTCAGCGGCCCGTAGGCCAGCGCGAAACCGACGCCGAGCGCGACCAGCGACGGCAGCATGACCGCGAAGCCCCAGTCCGGACCCACCGGCAGGAACAGCGCGTAGGCCAGGGCGGCCGACGCGAGCCCCGCGACCACGACCCGCGCGTGCCCGAACCGGTTGACCAGCATCGGGGCGAGGGTCGGGGCGAGCACGGCGTCGATGCCCGCGACGGCCAGCGCGAGGCCGGTCTCGACCTCCGACCAGCCGCGCAGCTCCTGCAGGTAGAGCACCACGACGAACTGGAACGCCATGAACGAGCCGACCAGCAGCGCCGCCCCGGCGTTCGCGCGCAGCAGCGGGGCGGAGCGCAGGATCCCGAGCCGCACCAGCGGGGCGGCCGAGCGCCGCTCGATCCGGACGAACGCCGCGAGCAGCACGACCGCGGCGGCCAGCGTGCCGACCGTCGTCGTGACGCCCACCTCGGGGGCGCGCACCACCGTGACGACCAGGAGCAGCATCGCGCCGGTGAGCGTGGCCGTGCCGGCGACGTCGAAACCGCCCGCGCCCGGCTCGCGCCGCTCCTCGCGGGGGACGAGCACGACCGCGGCCACGAGGATCGCCGCCGCGACCACGACGGGCGCGAAGAACACCCAACGCCAGTGCGCGGCGGTGAGCAGCCCGCCCACCACCATGCCGAGCGAGAACCCGCCCGCACCCGCGCCGGCGTAGACGAGGAGGGCCCGGTTGCGCACGCGGCCGGCGGCGTACGTCGTGGTGATGATCGACAGGCCCGCCGGCGCCAGGAACGCCGCCGCCACGCCGGTCACGAAGCGCGCGACCACGAGCACCCAGCCCTCGCCCGCGAGCCCGCCGAGTCCGGAGAACAGCACGAACACCACGAGCCACGTCAGGAACATGCGCCTGCGGCCGAGCAGGTCGGCGGCTCGACCGCCCAACAGCACGAACCCGCCGTAGCCGAGGACGTAGGCGCTGACGACCCACTGCAGCGAGCCGGTCGACAGGCCCAGATCGGCGCGGATGGACGGCAGCGCCACGCCCATCATCGAGACGTCGATGCCCTCGAGGAAGATCGCCCCGGACAGGACGAGCAGCAGACCCCATGCGCGAGCGGACATGCGGTTCGCGCGCGGTGGGGCGGGGGTTGCGGACACGGCGTCTTCTCCACTTCGGTCGGTTCCCTCTTGTAACTGGCCGAATCGTGCGTCACCATCGATGGCTGTGGAAGAAGGCACTTCGAAGTCACCGACGCACTCCGGGGGCACCGACGACTGCTGGGACGCCTACCAGTGGGACACCCGCGAGGACTGCGAGGTCCGCCAGATCCTCGACCGGGTCGCCGACAAGTGGTCGCTGCTGGTCATCGCCCTGCTCGACCGGCGCCGCCTGCGGTTCACCGAGCTGCGCCGCGAGATCGACGGGGTCAGCCAGCGCATGCTCACGGTCACCCTGCGCCAGCTCGAGCGCGACGGCCTCGTGCGCCGCACCGTCCACCCCGTGGTGCCGCCGCGCGTCGACTACGAGCTCACGCCGCTCGGTGTCTCGCTGCACGAGACGATCCAGGCCCTCGTCACCTGGACCGAGGCACACCAGGGCGAGATCGCCGCGGCGCGCACCGCCTACGACGCCCGAAGCGCCGTCTAGCCTCTGCCCCCATGGACGTGCAGGTCGTCGACCACCCCCTGGCCAAGACCCGGCTCTCCGAGCTGCGTGACGCCCGCACGGAGAACGCGGCCTTCCGCGCCGCGCTGGCCGACCTCACGCTGATGCTGATCTACGAGGCCACCCGCGACGCGCCGCTGGCCACGGCGCCGCTGCACACGCCGGTGGCGCGCACGACCGGGTACCGGCTCGCCAACCCGCCGCTGCTGGTGCCGGTGCTGCGGGCCGGTCTGGGCATGGCCGACGCCGCGCTCGGGCTCATGCCGGAGGCGCAGATGGGGTTCGTCGGGCTCGCCCGGGACGAGGAGACCCACCAGCCGGTGCCGTACATGGAGTCGCTGCCCGCGACCCTGCGGGACCGTCCGGTGTTCGTGCTCGACCCGATGCTCGCCACCGGCGGCTCGATGGCGCACACCATCCGGCTGCTCACCGGGCGCGGCGCCAGCGACGTCACGGCGATCTGCGTGCTGGCCGCCCCGGAGGGGGTCGCGCACCTGCGCGACAGCGGGCTGCCGGTGCGCGTGGTGACCTCCAGCATCGACGAGCGCCTCAACGACTCGGCGTTCATCGTCCCGGGCCTGGGCGACGCGGGCGACCGGCAGTTCGGCGCGGTCTAGCGACACGACGACGCTTCCCGAGCCGGCCGGCGCTACCCGTCGACGGGGCGCGCCGGCGGAGACCGGTAGCGCGAGCGTCGGCATCAGGCGCGTCGCCAGCCGTCGAGGACCGCGCGCACGGCGTCCTCCAGGCGTTCGCCGCCGTCTGGCAGCAGGTGGCGGCGCTGCAGGGAGACCCAGCCGTGCACGGTGGCCCAGAGGGTGAGCGCCGCGGTGGCCGGATCGAGGTCGGGGCGTAGGGCCCCGCCGGCCATCCCGCGCTGCAGCAGCTCCCGCAGCGGGCCGAGGGCCGCGTGGGCCGTGGCCGGCGGGAGCGTGCCAGGCGTGCCACCGAACATCGCGTCGAACAGCTGCGGCGCGGCCAGCGCCGCGCGCCGGTAGACGCATGCGAGGCGGACGAGTGCGGCGACCGGGTCGTCCTCCGCGCGCACGGCGTCCAGGTGCGCGGTGAACCGGCGCAGCGCCTCGTCCAGCAGCTCCCCGAGCAGCTCGGGCTTACCGCCGAAGAGCGAGTAGACCGCCGTGGTGGACGTGCCGCAGTCGCGGGCGAGCACGCGCAGGCTCACCCCGTCGGTGCCGTCGGTCGAGAGCATCTCTCGGGCCCGCGCCAGCAGCTGGGCGCGGAGGGCGGCGTCATGGACCTTGGGCCGGGCCACCGCAGCAGGCTAGTGGTCCCCGGCGATCCCGGCGGCGACGACCGCGCCGAGCTCCCAGCAGGCCTCCAGGGTCGCCTTGTCCGGCGCGCCGGTCACCTCCACGGGCGCGGCGGCGCGGGTCCAGCCCATGCCGTCGGCGATCGATCCGACGGCACGCACGGCGCCCTCGACCCCGAGGTTGCCGTGCACGTAGAGGCCGTAGGGCAGGCCGCGGGTGTCGTCGCCGCAGACGTAGTAGACGGTGTCGAAGAAGTGCTTGAGGGCGCCGGACATGTAGCCGATGTTGGCCGGGGTACCGAGCACGACCGCGTCGGCGGCCAGCAGGTCCGGCGCCGTGGCGGCCAGCGCGGCGCGGCGCACCACCTCGACGCCGGTGATCTCCGGATCGGACGCGCCCCGGACCACGGCGTCGAGCAGCTCCGCGGTCGCGGGCGAGGGCGTGTGGTGCACGATCAGCAGCCGGGCCACGCCCCGCATGCTGCCACCTCGCCCGTCCGCTCGTTCGGCCCCGACGGGCCCGCCTCGGCGATACGCTCGCCCGTGACGGCCCGAGGGAACGGGGGAACGGGTGGGGCGGATCCGGTTCGGACGCGGGCTGCTGGTGCTGGCGTGCCTGGCGACGGTGCTGGCGGGTGTACGGGCCGGCACGGTCCCGGTGCAGCGCAGCGCCGAGTCGGGCCCCGGAACGGTGCGGATCATGCCGCTCGGTGCGTCCAGCACCGTGGGGAAGGGCAGCCCGGAGACGGCGGGTTACCGCGGCCCGCTCCAGGAGCTGCTGGCGCGCGACGGTCTCGACGTCGATCTCGTCGGATCGCTGCGCGACGGCCCCGACTCCGTGCCCGACCGCGACCACGAGGGCCGCAGCGGCATCACGCTCGAGGCGATGGAGCCACGCGTCGCCGAGTGGGTGCGCAAGGCCCGGCCCGACATCATCCTGCTGCACAACGGCACCAACGACCTCCTGCAGGGCGCGTCGGCCCCGGAGGCCGCCGATCTCCTCGAGGGTGTGCTGGAGGAGATCGTGTCCGTGTCGGACGCCCACGTCGTCGTGGCGGGGGTCTGGGCGCCGCTGCCCGGCGACCGGCGCGACCGCGAGGAGTTCGAGCGGCTCAGCGCGGTGGTCGTCGCGGGGTTCTGGGAGCGCGGCCACCCGATGCGGTTCGTCGACGCCACCGATCTGCTGGGGCCGGACGAGGTGGGCGACGGGCTGCACCCCAACACCGAGGGCTACCGGCGGATCGCCGAGATGTGGGAGCGGGAGATCCTCGACGTCCTGAACCACGGGTCGGGGTCAGCCGGCCAGTAGGGTCCTGACCTCGGTGCGGAGGGCGTCCAGCCGCTCGCCGGCGACCGCCCGCGCGGCGGGGAGCCCCGCGGCGTCCGGCACCGGCTCGACCACCTCCAGGTACGCCTTGAGCTTCGGCTCCGTCCCCGACGGGCGCACCACCAGGCGTTCACCCGCGCGGCGCAGCACCAGCACGTCCGGGGCGGGCAGGTCGGCCGACCAGCCCGGCGGAGGGGCCTCGCGCAGCCGGGCGGCCGCGGCGTCGCGCGCGTCCGGCTCCATGCGCAGCGACACCCCCTCGGTGAGGTGCACCCCGTGCGCGACGGCCAGCTCGTCGAGCCGGTCCGGCAGGCCCCGGCCCTGCGCGCCCAGCGTGGCGGCGAGGTCGCAGGCGAGCACGGCCGCGGCGATGCCGTCCTTGTCGCGCACGGTGTCCGGGTCGACGCAGTAGCCCAGCGCCTCCTCGTACCCGTACACGAGCCCCGGCCCGCCCCGGACGATCCACTTGAAGCCGGTGAGCGTCTCGGCGTACCGGACCCCGTACCCCGCCGCGACCGAGCGCAGCATCGACGAGGACACCACGGTCGTCGCCACGAGCGGGTCGGTGTGGCCGCCGCAGCGCAGCAGGTGATCGCCCAGCAGCACCCCGGTCTCGTCCCCGGTGAGCACCCGCCAGCCGTGCGCGGTGGGCACGGCGAGGGCGCAGCGGTCGGCGTCCGGGTCGAGCGCGACCGCGAGGTCGGCGCCGACCTCGGCGGCCAGCGCGAGCAGCGCGTCGGTGGCCCCCGGTTCCTCCGGGTTCGGGAAGGCGACGGTCGGGAAGTCCGGGTCGGGCGCCGCCTGCCCGGGGACGACGTGCACGTCGGTGAACCCGGCCCGGTGCAGCGCGTGCACCGCGGTGGCGCCGCCGACGCCGTGCATCGGGGTGAGCGCGACCCGCAGTCCCCGGGCGGGGCCGCGGGGCAGGCGCGCCGCCCGCTCCAGGTAGGCGTCGGTGACGTCGACCTCGGTGGACGCGGGGCTCGTGGGGACCGCCACCGCGGCCGGCGCGGCGGCGATCGCGGCCTCGATCTCGGCGTCGGACGGCGGGGCGAGCTGCGCGCCGTCGGCCAGGTAGACCTTGTAGCCGTTGTCGGCGGGCGGGTTGTGCGACGCCGTGATCTGCACGCCCGCGACCGCGCCCAGCTCCCGGACCGCGAACGCCAGCACCGGGGTCGGCAGCGGCGTCGGCAGGACGCGCACGGTGAACCCGGCGCCCGCGAGCACCTCGGCCGCGGCCACCGCGAACGCCGCCGAGCCGTGCCGGGCGTCGCGCCCGACGACGACGGTGCCGCGCTCGCCCGCGCGGGCCAGCCACGCCGCGAGCCCGGCCGTCGCGCGCCGGACGACGGCGGCGTTCATGCCCGCCGGCCCGGCGCGCACGGGCCCGCGCAGGCCCGCCGTCCCGAAGCGGAGCATCCCGGACATCCGGTCGGCGAGGTCGTCGACGGCGCCCGCGGTGGCGACCATCGCCGCGGCCAGCACCTGCTGCAGCTCGTCCCGCGTGGCCGGATCGGGGTCGTCGGCGATCCAGCGCAGCGCCGCGTCCCGCAGCTCGGGGCGCAGCACCGATGCCGGCGCCTCGGGAGGGAGTGCCTCGCCGGGCGTCATGCCCGGCCGATCAGGTCACGCAGCAGCGCGCCCATCCGCCCCGCCGACGCGGCCCCCGCGGCGAGCACCTCGTGGTGGTCGAGCGGCTCGCCGGTGAGGCCCGCGGCGAGGTTCGTGACGAGCGACAGGCCGAACACCTCGACGCCCTCCGCCCGTGCCGCGATCGCCTCCAGCACCGTGGACATGCCGACGAGGTCGGCGCCGAGGGCCCGGAACATGCGGATCTCGGCGGGCGTCTCGAAGTGCGGCCCCGGCAGGCCGACGTAGACGCCCTCGGTCAGCCCGGGGTCGATCTCCCGGGCCACGGCCCGCAGCCGGGGCGAGTAGAGGTCGGTGAGGTCGGTGAACCGCGGTCCGGCGAGCGGCGACAGGCTGGTCAGGTTGAGGTGATCGGAGATCAGCACGGGTTCCCCGACGCGCATGCCCTCGCGGATCCCGCCCGCGGCGTTCGTGAGCACGACCGTGCGGCAGCCCGCCGCGGCCGCGGTGCGCACGCCGTGGACCACGGGGTCGACGCCGTGGCCCTCGTAGAGGTGGGTGCGCCCGAGCAGCACGAGCGCCCGGCGCTCACCCACGCGCACCGACCGGACCGTCCCGCTGTGCCCGGCCACGCCCGGCGGGCGGAACCCGGGCAGGTCCGCCATCCCGAGCTCGTGCTCCGGGGTCCCGATGACGTCGGCGGCCGGCCGCCAGCCGGAACCGAGCACCACCGCGACGTCGTGGGTGTCCACACCGGTGGCCTCGGCGATGGCCGCGGCGGCGGCTGCGGGATCGTTCATGGTCGCCCACCCTACGGGTGGCGGGCTCACGCGGCGGTGGGGGCGAACCCGTCCACGAGCAGCTCGAACAGCGCCGCCGAGGTGGCGCCCGCCGCGCGCTGCGGCACCGTCAGGGTGACCGCCCACGCGCCGTCCTCCGCGGGCACGACCCGCCGCCACGAGGTGCGCGTGTCATCGGTGTAGTACAGCCGGACGGCGCCGTCCGGGCCCGACTCGGACTGCTCCAGCAGCAGGCCCGGTACCGCCTGCGCGTCCTCGGCCGACGAGGCCCGCTGCACCGTGAGCTCCTCGGAGCCATCGGGGCTGACGAAGCTCACCGACGGTGGTCCGTCGATCGGCTCGTGCGGGTAGGGCGTCCAGCCCTGCGGCACCGGGATCGTGAAGCCGAGCTCGTCGGTGTGCTGCTGCAGCCGCGTGCTCGCCGACGTGACGTTGAGCGTGGTGGTCGGGGACTGCCCGCCGAGCAGGCGGGTGGCGCTCCAGCCGCCGACGATCCCGGCGAGCACCACGGCCGCGCCCGCGAGGGCGAGACCGACGGCGGCGGCCCCCGTCACCGTGCGCTGCGGGGCGGGACGGGCGGGCGCGCGGCCGGAGCGGGTGGCGGCGGCCGGGGCGCGCGGCGGCACCGGCAGCGGTCCCGGCGAGGTCGCGAGCGGCGACGCACCGACCGGTGCGCGCGTGCCCGTCGCACTGGCCGGGGGCGCGGGCGCGGGACGGGCGCCGGTGAACTCCGTGCGCGGCGGGTCGGTCCGTGGTGGAGAGGCGGGCACCGTGATGCCGGCGCCGATCGTCGGGGCGTCGGGCGAGCCGGGGTAGACGGGGTCGTCCGGGTCCTCGATGAGCGGCCGCAGGCGCTGGCGCACCTCCTCGAGCGGCATCCGCGCGTCCGGCTCCTTGCGCATGAGCGCGGCGATCACGTCGGCGACGGGGCCGGTGCCGCGCGGCCGCGGGACCTCGCCGTCCACGACCTCGGTGATCGTCGCGACCGGGTCCCCGTTGACGTCGTAGGGCGGACGGCCCTCGACGGCGGCGAACAGCGTGGCGCCGAGGCCCCACAGGTCCGCGGCCGGGGTGACGAGCTGCCCCATCGCCACCTCGGGGGCGATGTAGGCCGGTGAGCCGAGCACCAGGCCCGCGCTGGTCATCGGCGCGTCGGCGACGTTGCGGGCGATGCCGAAGTCGGTGAGCTTGACGCGGCCGTCGTCGGCGATGAGGACGTTGCCGGGCTTGACGTCGCGGTGCGTGATCCCGCTGCGGTGCGCGGCGCGCAGCCCGCCCGCCGTCGCGAACCCCACCACCGCGACCTGCGACACGCTCAGCGTGCCGTGCTCCCCGATCATCGTGGCGAGGTTGCGGGACGGCACGAGTTCCATGACGACCATCGGCTCGCCGTCCACGTCCACGACGTCGTAGACGATGATGATGTTCGGGTGCGACAGGCCGCCCAGGGCGCGGGCCTCCCGCATGATGCGTTCCCGCGCCTCCGCCGCCTCGTGCGAGGGCACTCCGGGCGGGACCTTCAGCTCCTTGACGGCGACGCGGCGCTGCAGCACCTCGTCGAACCCGGACCAGACGGTGCCCATGGCGCCGGCGCCGAGCAGACCGGACAGCGTGTACCTGCCGCCGATCTGCCGCACCTGCTCGGCGTCCGAGCCCTCCTGCGCCACGCACCCATTCTGACGAGCCCAACCTCACGCTGCGCTGTCGACCCCCGCTTCGCCGCTCCGGGGTGCAGTCGGGTGGCTCGCGCGTCGGCGGCGCCGCAGCGGGTAGCACCGGGACATGCGACCACCCGCCGCGATCGCGCACCTGCGACGAG
>Ga0196958_10000663_pt1 | contig 11301 bp, 9 predicted proteins | sample S1v_10metaG_FD_148654 | JGI IMG/M metagenome (GOLD analysis project Ga0196958, IMG submission 148654) | Soil microbial communities from Anza Borrego desert, Southern California, United States - S1+v_10 | ecosystem: Environmental > Terrestrial > Soil > Desert | place: USA: California | collected...
GGGGGAGCGCGGACCATCCGCTGCTGGAGACCGTGCTCTCCGCGTTGCTGGACGCCGCGCCCGGTCATGCGAATGCGGGCCGGGCGAACCGCACTTAAGATCCTCCTCACCTGCCGTCGAAGGAAAGACAGGGTGCGGATGCTCCAGATCGATGGCCTCACCTGGATCGTCACGATCGGGCTGGTGCTCGGGCTCCTGGCCCTCGACCTCGTCCTCGCGGCCGTGCGGCCGCACAAGGTCGGCTTCGGCGAGGCGGTGGCCTGGTCGGTCGGCTACATCCTGGTCGCGGTGGCGTTCGGCGTCTGGCTGACGCTCGCGCACGGCGGCGACTTCGGACAGCAGTACTTCGCGGGTTACATCGTGGAGAAGAGCCTGTCGGTCGACAACCTCTTCGTCTTCGTGATAATCATGACGACCTTCGCGGTACCCGAGGAACACCAGCACAAGGTGCTCACGTTCGGCATCGTCGTCGCGCTGATCATGCGCGGGCTCTTCATCGCGCTCGGCGCCACGCTGCTTTCGTTGTTCTCCTTCATGTTCCTGCTGTTCGGCTTGCTGCTGATCTACACCGGTGTCCAGCTGTTCCGGCACCGCGACGAGGATCCGGACGTCGAGAACAACGTGGTGGTGCGGACCGCGCGCCGCCTGCTGCCGCTGTCCGCCGAATACGACGGCGGCAAGCTGTTCACCCGCGTCGAGGGGAAGCGCGTGGGCACGCCGCTGGTGGTGGTGCTGCTCGCGATCGGCGGAATCGACCTGTTGTTCGCGCTGGACTCGATCCCCGCGGTCTTCGGGGTCACCGACGAGCCGTACCTGGTCTTCGCGGCCAACGCTTTCGCCCTGCTGGGCCTGCGTGCGCTGTACTTCCTGGTGAAGGGCCTGCTCGATCGGCTGGTGTACCTGTCCGCCGGGCTCGCGATCATCCTCGGGTTCATCGGGATCAAGCTGATCCTGCACTGGGCCCATGTGGACATCGACGAAAGCGTCCCGGAGATCTCCACGCCGGTGAGCCTCGCGGTGATCATCGGCATCCTTGTGGTGGTGACGGTGGCGAGCCTGCTCAAGACCCGCAAGGATCCCTCCGCCAAGGCACATCCGGGCTCGCTGCGCGGCTCACGTCCCGAAGAGGACTAGCGCCAGCCGTCCGTGAGCAGGTCGAAGATCAGTTCGACGTCCTTCCGTGGATCCTGCCTGCCCCGGGTGAGCGCCGGGATGTCCAACACGAATCGCGCGAACGCGTGGCAGACGATGTCGTCGGAATCCACGCCGGCGTCCTCGGCGATGGCGACGCCGAGGGCCCTGGCGTGCCGGGTCCACATGCGCTCGCCGTACTCCTGTAGCGCGAGAGTGCTGCTCACCAGCGCGGTGAATCCGGCGTACTGAGGGTGTGCCGTGAGCGGGAGCCACGTGGCGAGCACGTACTCGCGCAGTGCCTCGACGACGCCTTGGCCCTCCGGTCGTCGCCGCACGGTGGCGATCAGGTTCGTTTCACGGTCTTCGGCCGAGTCGAAGACCAGCGCTTCCTTGGCGGGGAAGTGTTTGAACAAGGTGGTGGTCGAGACGTCGGCCGCCTCGGCGATGTCACGGATGCTCACCTGGTCGTAGCCCCGCTCCAGGCCAATGGATTGGCGCGCGGCAGCCATCTTGAGTCCTGTGGCCCTTCGCCTCAAGCGATCTTTGGAACGGCCACTGTTGTTGCCGGAGCGCGTTCTGTCTCGCTGTCGAAATGTGGCGACGGTCGGGATTTCGCTGTGAGCTTCCAGCGCGATGGTGCCTCAGAACGGCGCAACCGTCGTCGAAACGCGGCCACGATCCTCTCGTGATACTGCGCGGTGAGGGTGGTTGTTACCGTGTCTTGCAGACGACATCCCCGCGCGTTCGGGCTGTGGTGGTGTTGTCTTGTAGCCGAATTGCGGCGACGGCCAGGGTGAACCGTCAGCGCGACGGTGTCCTGGATCGGGCGGGGTTGCCGAAATGCGGCCATGGCCCTCGCAGGAGCCTGTCACGATGGATGTTGCTGGCCCCCGTGCTGTGCCCCGCGGTTCTGTACGTTGCCGAAATGCGGCAACGGTCGGGGCTTCGTCGTGAGCGTTGATCGCGACGGTACTCCGATCCGCGCAGCCGTCGCCGAAATGCGGCGACGACTCCCGGGCAACACCCCCGCGTGTCTGGGCTGCGACGTTCTAGCCTCGTTGCCGAGATTCGGCACCGAACCAGGCCACGACGTGTGCCACCAACGCGACGGCAACCCGAGACCGGGCAAGTCGTCGCCGAAATTCGGCCACCACTCTTAGGACCGCAGCTTCTCTGCCGTGTGAAGCACCCTCAATACGTCCTGCTTGCCGCGCTCCTGTCGCGTTGCCGAATTCCGGCCACGGTCCGGCCCCTCCCGGTGAGCTACCAACGTCACAGCGTCTCGAACCGGGCATCCGTCGCCAAAACACGGCTCCCCGCAGGTATCGGTCGAGGCTGGATCCCGCGTGCCGCGCCCTAGCGCCACTCGGCTGCGACGGTCACCGCGGGCCACGTGCTCCTTCGCCGCGATGGGCACCTACCCGGCCGGAACGGTCTAGCTCAGGAAGTCGTTCACCAGTTCGCTCGATTCGGGGCGGCACTCGTCGAAGTAGGCGTGCCGCGCGCCGGCGAAGAGATGCATGCGCGCGTCGGGAATCCGTTCCGTCAGCAACGGCGCGTTCGCCACGGGCGCGAGCAGGTCGTCGTCGCCGTGGAGGACCAGCGTGGGTGCGGTGATCTCGGGCAGCACGTCCCAGGCGTCGTGGGTGTTGCTCGCGACGAGATGCCCGCGCACCGCGTGCGGCGGCATGCCGTGGGCGCCCAGCACCCGGTACGGGCCGGGATTCGCCGCTCGCCAGGCCGGTGTGTACATGAGATCCTCCAGCGTTTCCCGTGCCTCCACAGAGGACCGCCGGGCCAGCGCGAGCCGGACGTCGTTCGACCGCTCGACACCGTGCGTGCCGCCCGGCGAGGTGCAGCCCAGGACGAGCCGCCGCACCCGGTCGGGATACCGCGCGGCGACCCACTGCGCGACCCGGCCGCCCATCGAGGTGCCGTAGACGTCCACCTCGGAGATCTCGAGCGCGTCGAGGACCGCGAGCACGTCGTCCGCGAAGCCCGCTGTGGAGTAAGCGGAATCGGGTGCGTCACTGGCTCCGGTGCCGCGGTAGTCCATGGTGATCGTGCTCGGGAAGTCCCCGCGGGTGCGGTCCCACCACGTGTGGTCGTTCGCCTGCCCGGCCAGCAGCACGAGCGGCCTGCCCGTGCCGTGCCACTGGTAGGCCAGCCGGGTGCCGTCGGCGGCGACGGCGTGGTCGAGGCTGGGGAGCGTGGTCATCGTTTCTCCTGTTCGGTCGTCCGGGCCGGCCCGAGGGCCACTCGCCGGGGAAGCGCGACGGTCACTGACGTGCCGCGATCCCGTCGTACATGACCCGCCGGATCGCCCGGCTCATCGCGGCCTGCCGCTCCGGTGACGGGTCGCGCAGTTCGGCCAGGATCGACGCGAGGATCATCCCGTTGATCGCGCGGGCGGTGCAGTCGACGTCCAGGTCCTCGTGCAGATAGCCGAGGCGGACGCCGTGATGCAGGTAGCCGGCGGTCAGCTCGGCGGCGGTCTCGTAGAAGTCCAGCACCCGTTCGCGCATCTCGGCGTCGATGCCCGCCGCTTCGAGCAGGAGGAAGCGGGCCATCCGCGGATCGCCGCCGAAGATCCGCGCGAGCGCGTCGCCGATCCGCGCGCTCTGCTTGCGGTACTCGGCGAGGCTGTTGACCGCGTCCGGCGCGTTGTCCGCCGCCAGCGCGCCGACCACCTTCTCGACCAGGTCCGTGATGACGTGGTCGACGATGTCCCGCTTGTTCTGGAAGTACCGGTAGAAGGTGCCGTGCCCGATACCGAGCCGGGCGGCGATGTCGGCGATCCCCGTCGCGTGGTAGCCGCGCTCGGCGAAGCAGTCGAACGCGGTCTCCACGATCTCGCGCCGTAGTTCCTGCTTCTTCCGCGCGGCCCTGCTGATCGGGGTCTCCGTCGTCATTCCGTCAGCTTATTGCCTGGCACGTTCGAATGACATACCGTTCCGGAAATGACACGTCATTCCGCAAGAGCCCTGGTGCTCGGCTGCGGCGGGACCCTCGGGTTCGCCTGGACGGCCGCGGTGCTCGATGCGTTGCACGCCGTAGCAGGCTGGGATCCCCGCGAGGCGGACATCCTGGTCGGGACTTCGGCGGGCGCCGAGGCGGCGGCGATGCTCGGGGCGGGCATCCCGGCGAAAGCGATCCTCGACGCGGTGGCGGGCGCTCCCGGTGGAGACGCCGTCGTCGCGGCGCACGTTCGGCGGGTGCCGAACCGGTTCCCGTCGCTGCCGTCTCCGCGCTGGCCCGCGGCCGGGCTGGTCCGTGCCGCGCTGCGCCGGGACGTCGACACGCTCGCCGGTCTCGCGGGTCTTTTGCCTCGGGGCAGTGGAGACGCAGGCCGGTTCCGCGAACTCGGGGACGCGCTGGCACCCGGCGGCTGGGTCCCGCATCCCGCGACCTGGCTGGTGGCCGCGGATCCGGCCGGTGAGCGGGTCGCGCTCGGCTCCCCGGACGCGCCGTCCGCCCGGCTCGGCGAGGCGATCGCCGCGTCGTGGGCGATCCCCGGCTGGTTCCCTCCGTCCATTGTGGATGGACAACCGCTGCTCGATGGCGGGACGGTTTCCCCGACGTCGGCCGATTTCCTGCTGGGGCACGACGTCGGCGAAGTCGTGCTCGTCGCGCCGATGAGCAGCGAAGGCGGGGCTGCGGCACGGGGTTCGGCCAGGCTGGAACGCCTGCTGCGAACGGCGATGACCCGGCGCGTGGACGACGAGACGCGACGGCTGCGCGCGACCGGGGTCCGGGTGGTCCGGATCGAACCGGGGCCGGCCGATCTCGCCGCCATGGGCGCCAACTTCATGGACGGACGGCGGCGGGAGCACGTGCTCACCACGGCACTGCGGACGGCACCCGGTCTGGTCGCCGGCGCCTTCGGACGAGAGGGAGTGCGCGCATGAGCAAGTACCCGGATCTCGACCTCCAGGGGGCACACGTGGCGATCATCGGCGCGGGCCAGGGCATCGGCCGGGTGACCGCGGAACGCATGGCCGCCCTCGGCGCGCGCGTGTCCATCGGCGATCTCGACCTCGAAGCCGCGAAGCGCACCGCCGCCGACATCGGTGGGACAGCGCACCATCTCGACGTCGCCGACCCGGCGTCCTTCGCCGCTTTCCTCGGCGACGCCGAACAGACGAACGGGCCGCTCACGGTGCTCGTCAACAACGCGGGGATCATGCCCAACGGCGGTTTCCTCGACCTCGCCGACGCCCTGAACCGGGCGACCATGGAGGTCAACGTCTTCGGCGTCGTCCACGGTATGCGGCTGGCCCTGCCCGGCATGCTGGAGCGCGGACGCGGGCACATCGTCAACGTCGCGTCGCTGGCCGGGAAGTTCCCCGTCAAAGGGCTGGCGATCTACAACGCCAGCAAGTTCGCCGTCGTCGGGCTGACCGCGGCGACGCGGCTGGAGTACGCGCCGCACGGCGTGAGCGTCTCCGCCGTACTGCCGTCGGCGGTCGACACCGCCCTCGCGTCCGGGCTCGACATGCGGCCGATACCGAAGGTCAAGCCGGGCAGGATCGCCGATGCCGTCGTGGCTTCCGTCCGCACCAGGGCCGCGGAGATCGCCGTACCCGGCTACGTCGGCGCGCTCGCCACCCTCGCGGCCATCACCCCCGAGCCGGCGCTCAACGCCTTCCGGCGGCTGATCCGGGACGACCGGGCCCTGCGCCCCGATCCACCGGAGCGGGACGGCTACCGCGCCCGCCTCCACCAGGACATCCACCGGGAGGAAAACGCATGAACGCGCGGTACGACGCCGTCGTCGTCGGGGCCGGTTTCGGCGGGATGGGCGCGGCGATCCAGCTCAACCGCCTCGGCTACGACAACCTGCTCATCCTCGACCGCGAGTCCGACCTCGGCGGCACCTGGCATGTGAATCGCTATCCCGGCCTGGCCGTCGACATCCCGTCGGCCACCTACTCGTACTCGTTCGAGCCCAACCCGCACTGGTCGCGCCTCTTCGCACCGGGCGCGGAACTCAAGCGGTACGCCGAGCACGTCGCGGACGAATACCGGCTGCGGCGATACATGCGGTTCGGCTCGGTGGTCACCGGCGCGGTCTGGGACGAGGCGAACGCGCACTGGACGGTCTCCCTCGCCGAGGGCGAGCCGGTCACCGCCAAGTACCTCCTCACCGCGACAGGGTTCCTTTCCCAGCCGAAGAAACCCGACATCGCCGGGATCGACACCTTCGGCGGCAAGGTCGTCCACACCACCGCCTGGGACGACGGCTACGACCTCGCGGGCAAGCGGGTGGCGGTGATCGGCACCGGCGCGACGGCGGTCCAACTGATTCCCGAGCTCGCGAAGATCGCCCGGGAACTGACCGTGTACCAGCGGACGCCGATCTGGGTGAGCCCGAAACTGGACTTCCCGGTGCCCAAGGCCGTCCGGCGCGCTTTCGCCGCCCTCCCGTTCACCCAGCGGGCCGCCCGGCTCACCGGGACCGCGCTGCTGGAACTGATGATGGTCTCCGGTGTCCTGCACTACAAGCAGCTACCGATGGCGAACCGGCTCGGCAAGCTGTGGTGCCAGGCGCATCTCCGCCGCCAGGTGCGGGATCCGGGGCTGCGCGCGAAACTGACGCCGCGCTATTCCTTCGGCTGCAAGCGTCCGACGTTCTCCAACGAGTACTACCCGGCCTTCACCAAGGACCACGTGCACCTGCAGACGACGTCCATCGCGAAGATCGACGAGACCGGGATCGAGACCACCGACGGCGGGCGGCGGGAGATCGACGTCCTGGTGCTGGCCACCGGATTCGACCTGTGGGAGGCGAACTTCCCGGCGATCGAGATCATCGGGCGCGACGGCCGGAATCTCGGGAAGTGGTGGCGGGAGAACCGGTTCCAGGCCTACGAGGGGGTCGCGATCCCCAAGTTCCCGAACTTCGTTTCGCTCAACAGCCCGTATTCCTACTCGGGACTGTCCTATTTCACCACCATCGAGACGCAGATGCGGCATATGGACCGGCTCTTCGGCGCGATGCGGCGGCGCGGCGCCACCGAGTTCGAGGTCACGCAGGAGGCCAACGACGCGTTCCTCGACCGGATGACCGAACGCCTCGGTGACTCGATCTTCGCCCTCGGGAACTGTGCCCCGGCGAACAGCTACTACTTCAACCCGCACGGGGAGGCGACCCTGCTCCGTCCGTCCTCCACGCTGAACGCCATCAAGGAGGCGGGGAGTTTTCCGCTCGAGGACTACACCTTCGCCTAGCGGACGAAGGGTGCCGGGACCCCGCGCGGTCCCGGCACCCGTTGCCCTTACTGCCTGCGGAGCCGGAGCGTGACGGCCGCGCCCGCCGCGGCGAGGAAGACCGCGCCGAGGGCGTAGGGCCACCACGGCACCGAGGTGTCGCCCACCGGGGAGGCGCCGTAACCGCCGGCGGCGCCGGTGCGGTCGTAGGTCGAGCCGGGGAGCTTGTCGCCGTAGCGGCTCTGCAGTGCCTCGCGATAGGCGGCGAGCGTCATCTTCTCGCCGGTCTTCGCGACCGAGGAGCCGTCGAGGACGGTCACGGTGTCCCCGTCGACGGCGTACCAGGCGCCCGCCTGCGGTTCGCTCAGGAGGTAGCCCTTGCCGACCTGCGCCGCGAGGCGCTTTTCGACGTCGCCCGAGGCGACGTTGTAGACCGACCAGCCCGAGCCCTCGCGCTGCGACCACACGGTCGCCGCGTCACCGTTGCCGAGCGTGGCGGGTGTGGCGACGTAGGCGAGTTCGGCGGGCACGGCGGACGTGCCGGCGATGAACGCAGCGGTCGGCTGGTAGACCGCCACCGGTGTCCGCGGATCCGCCTTCGCGGTCCTGGCCGCAATGGCGGTATCGGCCTCGGCGGCACCGGGGAACACCGCCTTGGCGAGCCGTTGGGTGGTCGCGTCACTGGTGACCACAGTGGACACCGCGGCGAGGTCGGCGGCGGTGGGCGCGCCGCTGGGGGCGTCGGCGGCGGAGGACTGGCCGCCGAGTGCCAATGACAGTCCGAGGGCGAGGATCGTGGCGCCGAGGAAGGTTCGCTTCATGGTTTCAGTCCTTGATCCCGTAGACGGTGTGGGTCCAGGTGAACGAGTTGTTGGACCGGTAGGCGTTGTAGCTCATCTGGTTGTAGCGGGGGCTCGAGCCCCACGGGTCGCCGTAGTAGACCGTCGTCGCGCCGTTCGTGTTGTCGTAGCCGTAGAGCACGTGCATGTGGCCGCCGCCGTTGCGCCACCCGATCCGGGTGCCGATCGGCTGCCGCGCGTCGACCTGCCCCTTGATGGAGGCGAAGCTCAACGTCTGGCCAGAGGAGCTGTAGCTGCCGACACTGCTGAACCCCAGCCAGCGGAACACGCGCTGCTGGTCACTGAGGTAGCCCTGGTTGTTCGCACAGTCCGTTCCGGACTCGTTGTGCGCGATCTGGCAGAACTTCGTCTGCGTCAGGCTGTGCCCCCACCAGGCGGCGATGGTGTTGCCGCTGGCGTCCCAGCACCAGTTGCTCTTCTCCTGTGCCTGCATCTTGATCGGGATCGTGGTGGCGGCCGTGCTGGCGGGCGCCGCGGCGGCGGGCGCCTGCAAGGCGACCATCGCGGCGACACCGGCGCAGGCCGTGGCCAGCCCGCGCCTGAATGAGGTCTTCACCGTCGGAACACTCCTAACTGGATGGTCGAACACGAACGCGCGGGCGGCTACCCGACGGAACAAGTGGGGACTTCGGCTACCCGTCTGGGTGGCCGACCGGCGCGAGCGGGGACTTGCGCTGTGAAGAAGTGACAGAGGGGCACTGCGAACAGAGTGAGATTCACCCTCTGGTGGGACTCGTGGCAAGGCGCACGGCAATACCTAAGGGTCCGTATTACCGCCGCGCGGAGCGCGCCACCGCGGGGTGGCGTCACCCGATCGAGTTAACGGCGCGAAAAGGTCGTGACTGCGGCGGTGCGGACCAGCGGAAAGCGTGCGCCCCCTGGTCACTGTTCGTGTTCCCGCCTTTCGGCGGGTGTCCGGTCGGTATGGTCCCGAGCATGCCGACGAGCGGTGCGGCATCGGTGTTCGTGGCCCGCGACACCGAATTGGCCGAACTGGTGCGCGTCGCCTCGCGCCCGCCGTCGGTCGCCGTCGTCGAGGGTGAACCGGGTGTGGGCCGGAGCCGTCTGCTCGAAGAACTGGTCGCTCACCCCGGGATCGCTTCGCGCGTGGTCTGGTCCACCCGGTGTGTTCCCTTCGCCCGCCCGTGCCGGCTGGCGCCCTTGGTCGACGCGTTGCTGGGGAGCGGCGATGTGGCCGCCACCCACGCTGCGGAGTTCTCCCCGGTGACCGGCGTCCTGCGGCGGCTGATCCCCGAATGGTCGTCGTGGCTGCCGCCGTTCCCCGAAAACGCCGACGACGGCACTGTCCGGCAGCAGGAGTTCCGGGCCGTGCGCGAAGTGCTGACCGGGTGCGGTCCGGCGGTCCTGGTCCTCGACGACGTCCACGCCGCCGACGACGACACGTGGGAGTTCCTGCGCGGGCTCGCGGCTTCTCCGGCGAAGTCGCTGAGCGTGGTGGTCAGCGCGGTTTCGTGTGGGCCGCGGCGGTTCCCGCCGCTGCCGGGCACCGCCGCGCAGCTGTCACTGCGGGCGTTCAGTGCCGTGCAGGTGCGGACGCTGCTGGACGCGTCCTTCGGCCGCTGTGCGCCGGATTTCGCCAAGGCGGTGCATCGGCGGACATCCGGGATCGCCGTCGATCTGACGGCTTTGGTCCAAGGCTCCGGTGAGGCGCTCCCGGCGACCGTGCCGCCGGTCGTGCGAAGCCGTGTCGCCGGGCTCTTGGCGGCGATCGGCCCGGCCGCGCGGGACGTCGTCCGCGCGGCGGCGGTGCTGGGATCGCCTGCCGGGGAACCGGAACTGGGCGCGGTCGCGGCGCCGTTGTCCGGGGAGATGCCCGGCGCGGTCGCCGAAGCGGTGGAAACGGGACTGCTGCGTGATCTCGGCCGCGGCCGGTACGTCTCGGGAAGTCCGCTGATCGGTGAAGCGGTCTACGCCTTGCTTCCCGGGCCTCATCGGTGCGCGATGCACGGCCGCGCCGCCGAGCGGCTCGCCGCGGACGACGAACCTCTCGCGTCGCTCGTCGCCCGCCACGCGCGGCTGGCGGGCGATCTCGCCGGGTGGACACAGTGGACCGGCGCCGCGGTCGACAACGCCATCGAAGGCGGCCGGACCGAGGAAGCGGGCCGTCTGCTCGAAGCGGCTTTGCGGGACGCGGAGCTGCCGCGGGCCGCACGCGAATCGTTCGCTGTCCGGCTCGGCAGGGAGCTCCCGCGCAGCATCGCCCACGCGGACACGGTCCGGCTGCTGCGGGAGATCCTGCGTGAATGGCCGCTGAGCAAGGCCGCGCGGGGCGAGATCCGGGTCAACCTCGGTCAGGTGCTGATCAATCAGGTGGGCAAGGTCGACGCGGGCAGGCTCGAAATCGAACTGGGCGCGGCCGACCTCGGCAGGCGCCAGGCGCTGCTCGCCAGGGGATTGGTCACCCTGGCGCTACCGCATATCGGGACCGTGCCGGTGGAGGAGAACCTCCGCTGGCTCGCCGAGGCCGAGCAGGTGAGCAAGGGGGAACACGACGCGGGTGTGCTCGCCGCGATCGCCGCCAACCGGCTTTCCGCGCGGATGCAGATCGCCGATCCCGGGGTGTGGCAGGACATCGCCGACCTGCCACCCGTGCCGGAGTCGGCCGAGGTCTGCCGCCAGGTGGCCCGCACCTACATCAACCTGGCCGACGCGGTGGCGTGGAATGGATATCACCCGGTCGCGCGGGCTTACCTCGCGACGGCGCGGCGGCTGATCCGCGACGATCACCAGCCCTATCTCGACGCGCTGGCCGACGGCACGGAACTGCGTCTGGACCTCGCGATGGGGGAGTGGGCGAGCGTCGCGGAGAAGGCGCGGGCGATGCTGACCCGGGTCGACAAGGACAGTTCGCTGGCGGCCGAGCCGCTGCTCGTGCTCGGCTGGTACGAGTACGGGCAGCACCGGCCGGCGGCGGCACTGCGCAGTTTCGACGCGGCGTTCGCGCTTTCCGCCGGCAGCGTTCCGGTGCAGGCGTCGGCGTATGCGGGTCGCGTCGCGGTCCATCAGGCGGGCAAAGATCTCCATGCGGCGCTACGGCTGGCCGAGTACGGGCTGGAAACCGTGCGCCGCAAGAACA
>Ga0196958_10000664_pt1 | contig 11274 bp, 9 predicted proteins | sample S1v_10metaG_FD_148654 | JGI IMG/M metagenome (GOLD analysis project Ga0196958, IMG submission 148654) | Soil microbial communities from Anza Borrego desert, Southern California, United States - S1+v_10 | ecosystem: Environmental > Terrestrial > Soil > Desert | place: USA: California | collected...
CACCGCGGCGGGGCGAGAGCAGCCCGCTGATCGTCTTGAGCACCGTGGACTTGCCGGCGCCGTTGGGTCCGACGATGCACGCGACGGACCCGCGCTGAACCGTGATGTCGACGCCCTGGAGCACGTCGCCGCCGCCGTAGCCGGCGACCACCCCCTGCATCCGGAGCATGGGCTCGTCGTTCGGCCCGCTCGTCATGGCTGCACCTTCTCGTCGAGCACGAAGTCGTCGCCCAGGTAGGCGTCGATGACGGCGGGGTCACGCTGGATCTGGTCCGGGGTGCCGGAGGCCATGTTCCGCCCCCGGGCGAGCACGTGGATCGGGTCGCACAGGCCGAGCACGAACGGCATGTTGTGCTCCACCAGCAGGAACGTCTTCCCGTAGGAGTTCAGCTCGCGGATCATCTCGCCCATCCGTTCGATCAGGACCGGGTTGATGCCGCCGGCCGGCTCGTCGAGCAGGATCACCTTCGGGTCGAGCATGAGGATCTGCGCCAGCTCGACCATCTTCTGCTGACCGTAGGAGAGGGCGTGTGCCTTCTGGTCGCGGAAGGCCCGCATGCCGACGTACTCCAGCAGCTCCTCCGCGGACCGCGCCTCGGCGCCGCTGACCGCAACCCGGCCGAGCTGGCCCAGCGAGAAGGTCCGTTGCACGGCGACGACGTTCTCGAGCACCGTCATCTCGCGGAACAGCCGGGTGATCTGGAAGGTCCGGCCCAGGCCGCGGTGCGCGCGCTCCCACGACGGCAGACCGTCGAGCCGCTGGCCGTCCAGCCAGATCTCGCCGGCGTCGGCTCGGATCGTGTCGTCGATCAGGTTGAAGATCGTGGTCTTGCCGGAGCCGTTCGGTCCGATCAGGCCGGTGATGGATCCCTCCGGGACGAGGAACGACGCCCCGTCCACGGCCTTCACCCCACCGAAGTGCTTCCTGAGGTTCTTCACCTCGAGGATCGCTCGGTCGGGGATCTCGCTGCGGTCGACCAGCTGCACCCGGTCGGTGATCGAGGCGAGGCTGCCGCCCGTCCCGATCCGGGCGCCGACCAGCCCGGCTTTCCCGCGGGTGCGGCTCCATTGGATCGCGGACTCGATCGCCGGGAGGATGCCCTTCGGCAGGAAGATCACCACGGCCACGAGCAGGCCGCCGAAGAGGAAGAGCCGGGTGTTGCCGCCGCCCCAGTCGTTGTTGGCCGTCTCGTTGAGCCACTCGATGAAGAAGGCCCCGAGGACCGGCCCCCACAGTGTGGCCTTGCCGCCGATGAGCATCGACAGGACCAGCTGGACGCTGAGCAGGATGCTGAACATGCCGCGCGGGTCGATGAAGGTCAGGTAGTACCCGTACACCGCGCCGGCCATGCCGACCACCAGGGCGCTCGCCATGAAGGCGATGATCTTCTGCGTCGGCAGGCTGATGCCGATGGTGGCGGCCTTGGTCTCGTCCTCCCGGATCGCGATCAACCCCATGCCGAGCTTGGTGCGGCGGATCCACCAGGTCATGAGCAGCTGGAGCGCGAGAAGGCCGATCAGCACGTAGTAGAAGGGCCAGTTGGCGATCTCGCGGTCCCAGGTGGGCAGCGGCAGGGTCATGCCGGCCGTGCCGTTCGTGAGCGACACCCAGTTGACCGCGATCACCTGGACCAGGAACAGGAACGCGACCGTGATGATCACGAAGGACGGACCGCGCGAGCGGAGCGACACGAAGCCGAGCAGCAGGGCGACCAGCGCGGAGACGAGGCCCGAGATCGGCACCCACAGCCAGATGTTGCTGTCGGGCAGCCTGGTCGCCAGGACGCCGATGGTGTAGCCGCCCAGGCCGATGAACGCGCCCTGGCCGAGAGAGATGTAGCCCGTGAAGCCCGAGATGATGCTGAGGCCGCTGGCGCCGATCGCGAAGACCAGCGACAGGATGATCATGTTCTGGTAGTAGAGGTCGTCGTCCACGAGCGGGTAGACGATCAGGAGGACGGCCGCGACGAGCGCGAGCGCACGACCCAGCCAGAGGGGCTGGATCCGGGTCCAGAAACGCTGGCTGGTCCCCTCGACGGTGCCGGTGGAGGTCATGCGGCTACTGCATCCTCTCGGAGTCGCGTGCCGAGCAGGCCCTGGGGGCGGATCAGGAGCACCGCGAACACGATGGCGTAGGGGACCGCGGTCGCCCAGGCCGGCGAGACGTAGGCCGAGGTCAGGGTCTCGGCGAGACCGAACATCAGCGCCGCCAGCACCGCGCCGTTGAGGCTGCCCAGCCCGCCCAGAACCACGATTGCCAGGAGGCGGGCGATCCACTGGTAGTGCGATCCCGGCACGAAGGGGTAGAGCACGCCGGTGATGGCGCCGCCGGCCCCGGCCGCGGCGATCCCCAGGGCGAAGACCAAGGCCGCCACGGCGGCGACCTTGATCCCGACCAGCTCGGCCGAGGACGGGTTGGTCGCCGCAGCGCGGATCGCCCGGCCCAGCCACGTCTTGGTCAGCACCACCCACAGCAGCACGAGCACCAGGACTGCGATCAGACCGCCGTACACCTGAGCCTTCGGAAGGAACAGCTCACCGAGGGTGAAGGACTCGTCGCCGTACGCCGGCCTGATCGCCGTCGAGTTGTTGCCCCAGATCTCACCCATCGCCCCTTCCAGCACGAGCGCGAGGCCGAACGTCAGCAGGACCGTCGAAGCCATCGGCGCGGTGCGAACAGGGGACACCACCACCCAGTAGGTGACCCAGCCGAGCGCGAACACGATGGGTGTCGTGAGCACGATCGCCAGGAGCGGGTCGACGCCGAACCCGTCCCACAACCAGTAGGTGACGAAGGCTCCCAGGATCAGGAAGGCGCCGTGGGCGATGTTGATCACCCGCATGACACCGAAGATCAACGTGAGCCCGCTCGCCGCCAGGGCGTACACGCCGCCCAGCAGCAGGCCGAGGATCAGCGTCTGGAGCAGCTCGTTCATCAGCCGGCGTCGCCCGGCGTCCAGAATCGCGTGATCTCGGCGGTGGATGCCTCCTCGGGCAGCACGATCTGCGCCTCTCCGTCCTGCCACTGGCCGATCAGGAACTCACCGGTCGGAGCACCGGTCTCGTCCCACGACAGCGGGCCGAGGATGGTCTGCACCTCGTTCTCGCGCAGCCAGTCGGCGAGCGCACCCTGGTCCTCGATGCTGCCGACTGCCTCGACGGCGGCTTGGAGGACCTGGCCGGCGGCGTACGCGTCGGCAGCATCCTCGGGAACGACGCCGCCGTACTCCTCCTCGTAGGCTCGGACGAACTCGGCGTTGCCCGGCGTGTCCGCGTCGGGGTGATGGCTCACTGCGTAGAACACGCCCTCGGTGTTGTCCGCGCCGACGCCCTCGGAGAACTGGTCGCCGAAGGACGGCGCGTTCGTCTGGAAGAACATGTCGGGGGCGAACCCGGCCTTGAGCATGGAACGGGTCATGCCCACCCCGTCCTCGAACTGGGCCCCGTGGAAGACGAGGTCGGGGTCCGCGCTCTTCATGGCGCTGACGATGGTGTCGAAGTTCCTGGTGTCGATGGCGTACGTCTCTTCGTAGACCGTCTCGACCCCGGCCGCCTCGAGTGCCTCGCGGGCGCCCTCCACCACGGGGGCGGCGAACGGGTCGTCGAGGGTCGGGTAGGCCGCCGTCTGCGGCCTCTCGTCCTCAGGCAGGCCGGCCACCCAGTCGGCGAACACCAGCCCCTGACGGTCCGCCGTCGCCTGCTGCGCGAAGAACAGGTACTGGAAGCCGCGGCTGAAGATCTCCGGCGAACCGCCGGCGGGCTCGATGTAGAGCATCTGGTTCTTCTCGGCCACCGCCGAGGCGGGCAGGTTGAGCAGCGAGGAGAAGGTCCCCAGGAGGAGGTCCACCTCGTCCTGGCCGATCAGCGCGTTGTAGTCGGCAACGATCGTGTTCTGGTTGGAGGCGTCGTCCTTGACGATGAGCTCGACGTCACGTCCCAGCAGGCCACCGCTCTCGTTGACCATGTCCTGCCAGATCTGGTAGCCCTGCTCGGCCGCCTGTCCTGGCTGGGAGAACTCGCCGGTGAGCGGGAGCGACGTGCCGATGGTGATGGGGCCGTCTGAGTCGCTGCCGGAGTCGTCGCCACCGCAGGCAGCCAGGCTCAGCGCCAGCACACCTGTCAGGGCCAGAGCTGACAGGCCCTGGCGGCTCGGAACGTGGGACATGCTTCCTCCTCGGAACGGGATGTCGCAATCGATTGCGGCTTCCGTAGTCTTGTGAACGACGCCACACCTGTCAAGCGATCGCGCGGAACTTTGCGGGTTCGACCTCGAGCGCACCCCTCCGGTGGACCGCCGAATCTGGCGACCTCCTTGCAAACGGTTGTTGCGAGTGCGACCCTGCCGCACATGATCGAGCACCGCACCGCGTCGACCATCGTCCGACCCGAACGGCTGCCGCGAGACGCGGACGTCGTGGTCGTCGGAGCCGGTCACAACTCCCTCGTCGCCGCCGCCTACCTGGCCCGGGCGGGACTGGAGGTCCTCGTGATCGAGGCCAACGAGCAGCTCGGCGGCAACACGAGGACCGAGCCCCTCACCTTGCCCGGCTTCGCGCACGACTCGTGCAGCAGCGCGCACGTCCTCATCCAGAACAATCCGCTGATCCGCGACGACGAGCTGGACCTGCTCTCCGAGCACGGCCTCGAGTACCTCCCCACCGACCCCGCGGTCGTGCTCCCCCAACCGGACGGCGACCTGCTGGTGATGCACCGCGACCTCGCCGGCACCGCTGCCGAGCTGTCGCGCTGGTCGACCGAGGACGCCCACGCGTTCACCCGGCTGATCGACGAGTGGCGCGGTGGACTGGGCGCGGCCCACGGACGCTGGAGCTCCCACCTGCCGCAGCCGGACGACGACGTGACACGTGCCTACCTCGGGCTACGTCGACGAAGTGCGTGGGATGTCGTCCACGAGAGGTTCACGCACCCGGTCGTGCGCTCCTTCATGCTCTGGCTGGCCATGGCCACGATCCAGGATCCGCGCCGCCCGGGCACCGGGTTCCTGCCGTCCTCGCTGGCTGCCGGCCGACTCGACCACGGCTGGACCACGCCGGTGGGTGGCAGCCAGGCGTTGCCGGACGCACTCGTGCGCAGCATCGAGAAGGACGGGGGGCAGGTGGCCTGCGGCCTGCCCGTGGCCGGCATCGTGACCGACGGCGAGCGGGCGACCGGCGTCAGCCTCGCCGACGGCACCTCGGTCCGGGCCCGCCTGGCCGTGGTCGCGGGCAACCACCTCCCGGCGCTGGCCTCGATGGTCGACGGGCGAGCACCGACGCCGGACCTCGTCCGGGCGCGCGAGACCTGGCGAACCGGGCTCAGCGTGCTCGCCGTGCACGCTGCGCTGCGCGACGACCTGCGATTCGGCGCCGCTGCGACCACGAGCGCCGCTGCCGGGCTCGGCACGGCCGACGGGATCGTGCGGCACCTCGATCGGTTCGCGGCGGGCGAGTGGGACGCCGAAGATCCCTGGCTGCTCGCGGTGAACCAGACCGTCGTGGACCCCACCCGCCGCCCTGCCGAGGGCGGCGGCACCTTCAAGATCCTGACGATCGCGCCCTACCACCTCTCCGGCGGTCGCTCCTGGGCCGAGGAGAAGGACGAGTACGGCGCCCGCATCCTCGGACTGGTCGGTCGACGTGTCGTCGGCCTGGCGGAAGGAGACATCCTCTCGTTCCGCACCGAGTCACCAGTCGACGTCGCCGCGCACAACCCTCACAACGTCGGCGGCTCCTGCCACGGCGGTGAGTTCGCCATCGGCGACGAGGTCGTCGCGGGCTGGCCCCGTTACGACTCAGACCTGCCGAGCCTGTTCCTCACCGGCGCGTGCGTGCACCCGGGGGGCTCGGTCTCCGGCCGCCCGGGGCGCAACGCGGCGCGCGCGGTGCTGTCGGCACTGGGCCTCGACCCGTCGACGGTGATGGGCCCGGGCTGAGCCGCGCCCCATCACCGCCGTCGTCGTCAGACGAGCAGCCGAACCGGGTGTTCCAGCAGCTCCACGAGGGCCGTCAGCCAACGGGCGGCGACCACGCCGTCGACCGGGCGGTGGTCGACCGAGAGCGTGACGGTCATCTTCTTGCCAGGGACGACGGCGCCCTCTCGGACGACGGGCTCGTCGCGCACGGCTCCGACGGCGAGGATCGCGGCGTGCGGCGGGTTGATGATCGCGGCGAACTCCTCGACGCCGTGCATCCCGAGGTTGGTGACGCTGATCGTCCCGCCCTCCAGCTCATCCTGCTTCAGCTTGCCGGCGCGCGCGCGACCGGCGAGCTCGCGGGTCCGCTCGGCCACCGCGCCCACCGGCAGCGCGGTGACGTCGCGGAGCACCGGAGTCAGCAGGCCGCGGTCGGTGGCGACCGCGACCGCGACGTCGACGGTGTCGAAGCTGCGAACGGCGTCAGGTGTCCAGATCACGTTCATCTCCGGCACCGCGCGGTGCGCGGCAGCGACCGCCTTGACCACGAGATCGTTGACGGAGACCTTGACGTCGCCATCGTTGATCTCCGCCCGCAGTGCCACGAGGGCGTCGGCGTGCACTGTCCTCCTGACGTAGAAGTGCGGTGTCGTCTGCTTGCTCTCGGTCAGGCGACTTGCGACCGCCCGACGAAGACGGGTGTGCGGGACGTCCCCCGATGCTGCTGCCGGCGTCGAGCTCTCGACGCCGTCGGCCGGCGCCCCTCGCTGCGCCGCGGCCCGAGCCGGGGTCCGGGGCGGTTCGCCCCCCACGGTCGGGCGATCCGCGCGCGCCAGGGCTGCCTCGACGTCGCGCCGCAGGACCCGCCCACGCGGTCCGCTGCCCTCGATGTCCTCGACGGCGAGGCCACCCGCCGCGGCGAGCTTGCGGGCCAGCGGACTGGTGAAGACCCGGCCGCCCGGCCGCGGCGCGGGCGTGGCCGGTGGTGGTGCGGGCGGTGTCGGCGCCTCGGCCGGGATCGGCGCGCCGGATCCCGGGTCGACGGCGGCGTCGCCCGCCTCGACCACCGGGTCGGGGATGTCGCGACGCTCGGGCACCACGGGCGTGGTTGCCACGTCGACGCCGAACTCGGCGAGCACCGCGTCGAGATCGTCGACCGCCTCCCCGGGGGTGCCGAGAACGGCGATCGGAGCCCCGACCTCGACCTCGGAGCCAGGCGCGACGAGCGCCTTCAGGACGACGCCGGCGCCCTCGGCCTCGACGTCGACGACCGCCTTCTCGGTCTCGACCGTGGCGATCGCGTCCGTTGCGGCGAACTCCACGTTCTCCGCCACCAGCCAGTCCGCCAGGACGGCTGCCGTGGAGTTGGCGGCGACCTCGGGCATGCGCAGCAAGGTGGGCACGTCAGTACCTCGCGATCTCGGCGAGCTCGGCGATGACCTCGTCCTTCTGGGCGATCGCCGCGCGCTCGAGCACCTTGCTGATGCTGGGCGACGCCTCGGCGCCGGTGACCCGGCGGACCGGGGCGTCCAGGAGGTCGAAGAAGCGACGGTGGATCTCGTCGGCGAGCCAGCCGCCGTACGACGTGCCGACCGCGCCCTGCTCGGCGATCAGGACCTGGTTGGTCTTGGTGAGGGACTCCTCGATCAGGTCCCAGTCGATGCTCGCGCGGTCGAGCCAGCGCAGGTCGATCACCTCGGCGTCGACCTGGCCGAACTCCTCGACCGCCTCCAGGACGAACGGCACCATGCCGAGGTAGGTCAGCACGGTCACGTCGCTGCCGGGCCGGCGCACGACGGCCTTGCCGACCGGCAGCACGAAGTCGAAGTCGTCGACCGGGCCGGGGCCCGTGGAGTTGTAGAGGTCCACGTGCTCGAGCACGACCACCGGGTCCTGGCAGGTCAGCGCGGCGTTCATCAGGCCCACGTAGTCATACGGCGTGGACGGCGCCACGATCCGCCACCCCGGACTTGTCGCGAAGACGCCGGCCGGGTCCATCGAGTGCTGCGACCCGTAGCCGGTTCCCATCGCCACCTTGCTGCGCAGCACCAGCGGAACGCCGGACTCCCCGCCGTACATGTGCCGCGCCTTCGCGATCTGGTTGAACAGCTGGTCGGCGGCCACCCACATGAAGTCGGCGTACATGAACTCGACCACCGGGACGTACCGACCATCGAGGGCGATGCCGCCGGCAAGGCCGGCGAACGCGTTCTCGCTGATCGGGGTGCCCAGGACGCGGCCCGGGAAGCGTTCCGGCAGGCCGCGGGTTGCGCCGTTCGTGCCGCCGTTGAGCCTGTGCACGTCCTCGCCCATCACGACGACGCCGGGGTCGGTCTCCATGCGGCGCGCCATGACGGCGGAGACCGACTCGATGAACTTCGTCTCCTGAACGGGGACGGCGTAACCGGACGGCTCGACGACACGGGTGTCGTCGAACTCCGAGAGGTCACCGCGTACGCCGAAGTCGACCCAGTCCGGGTCGGGCCACTCGTCCGTCTTGATCTGGCGCTGGCCCGGCTTTCCACCGGGCACCGGCTCGACGAGCCGACTGGCGACCTCCTCCATGACGGTCTTCGCGTTCGCGACCGCCTGCGCGGTCTCGTCGGCCGTCATGATCCCGCGACGCTCCAGGTGCGCCGCCGTCTGCTGGAGCGGATCACGTGCGCGCCAGGCCCGCTCCTCCTCCTTGTCGCGATAGCCGAACGCGCTGCCGGCGAACGCGCCGTTCTGGTGGAAGAAACGGTAGGTGTCGACCTCGACGACGGTCGGGCCGCGACCGCGACGCATGTGCTCGACGGCCTCGGTCATGGCCAGGTGGACGGCGAGCGGGTCCATCCCGTCGACCTTCCAGCTGGCGATGTTGAAACCGAGGCCGCGGGCCGACAGCCGCGGTTCGGCCGTCGACTCGTGGACGGATGTGGAGACGGCGTACTGGTTGTTCTCGATGAAGAAGCAGACCGGCAGCGACCATGCGGCGGCCAGGTTCATGGTCTCGAGCGTGGAACCGATGTTGATCGCGCCGTCGCCGAAGTAGGTGACCGAGACCGCGTCGGTACCGGACTGCAGGTGTGACCACGCGAAACCGGCCGCCTGCGGGACGCCGCCTCCGACGATGGCGTTGGTGCCCATCGCGCCGGCGTCCTTCCACTGCAGGTGCATCGACCCCCCACGACCGTGGCTCCATCCCCGGTCCAGGCCGCAGATCTCTGCCAACGTGCGGAGCAGGACCTCTCCTACCTGCTCGGACGGCGCGGCCAGCGGGTCGAGGCCCTTCGGCTCGACGTGGTGCAGTGCCTTGGCGAGGAACTGGTGGTGGCCGCGGTGCGAGCCGTTCACCGAGTCCTCGGTGGTGAGCGCGAGCACCGAGCCGACCGCCCCACCCTCCTGACCGATGCTCGAGTGCGCCGGGCCGTGGATGAGTCCGCCGCTGGCCAGGTCCAGGACGTACTGCTCGAAGGTCCGGATCCACACCAGCTGTGCGTAGATCGTGCGCAGCAGGTCCGGGTCCGCAGCGTCCCAGTCGGCCTGGGTCGCGACGAGCTCGACCCACGGCGACGCCGGCTCTAGGGGGTGGTGCTCAGGCATGGGCCCTCCTCGACGGGTTCTGCGCTCGGCAGCACCATGACACGGATTGGATCCGAAATCTACGCCGGGACGTGGTAGACGCCACATTCCCCGGCGTGGTTTGCTGCCGTTGACGTCGAATCGGATCCGAAAGGGGAGAAGCGATGCCCATGCCCGGACTGCGCCGGATGGACCACGTCGGCTTCACGGTGCCCGATCTCGACGTGGCGCACCGGTTCCTCGTCGACGTCCTGGGCTGCGAGTACCTGTACTCGCTCGGCCCGTTCCGACGGGAGGAGGGTGACGACTGGATGCTCACGCACCTGAACGTGCACCCCCGCGCGGAGATGGTCGAGAACCGCTGGTTCCGGTGCGGCGACCAGGCGGTGTTCGAGGTGTTCCACTACGCCTCCCCCGACCAGCGTGATGCCGTCCCTCGCAACAGCGACATCGGCGGGCACCACGTCGCGCTGTACGTCGACGACCTCGACGCCGCGACAGCGCACCTGAAGGCGCACGGCGTGCACGTTCTCGCCGGTCCGACGGCCAGCAAGGGGCCCGCGGAGGGCAACCGGTGGATCTACTTCCTGAGCCCGTGGGGGATGCAGTTCGAGCTGGTCTCCTACCCCGGCGGCAAGAAGTGGGACCGGGACAGGTCGGACGCGTGAGGATCGCCGACATGAACGACGTGAGCAGCAGCCGCGTGGCGGCGTACCTTCGCGAGACCATCCTGGGTGGCGGCCTCAAGCCGGGGGACCGTATCCGTCAGGAAGAGATCGCCGCCAGGCTCGGCGCGAGCCGGCTGCCCGTGCGCGAGGCGCTGCGGATCCTCGAGGCCGAGGGCTTGACGGAGCACGAGCCGCGCAAGGGTGCGCGGGTGCCGCGGCTGACCCAGCACGAGGTGGAGGTGATCTACCGGATGCGCGAGCGACTGGAACCGCTCGCCCTCGTCGAGAGCCTGCCCCGGCTGGGCGTCGCCGACCACGAGCGTCTCGAGGAGGTGCAGAGCAGGATCGAGGAGAACGACGACCTCGAGAAGTTCCTCGACCTCGACCGTGAGTTCCACATGCTCACCTACAGCGGCTGCGCCATCGCCCCGCTGAACCAGAACATCGCCCGGCTCTGGAACTCGACCCAGCACTACCGCCGCGCCTACGTCGCGCTCGGCGGGCAGAGCCGGATGTGGGTGGTGAACGCCGAGCACCGGCTCATCCTCGACGCGGTGGTGCGCCGTGACGCCACGGACGGGGAGCGCTACCTGGAGGGCCACATCCGCCGCACTCGCAACGAGCTCACTCGGCACCCGGAGGTCTTCGACTGATGGACCTCACCGTCAACGGCGCCCCGGTCACCCTCACCAGCGACGGCGACACCCCTCTGCTCACCGCGCTCCGCGACGAGCTCGGGTTGGTGGGCACCCGATTCGGGTGCGGGGAGGGCATGTGCGGCGCCTGCTTCGTCGATGTCGAGGGGACCGTGCTCCCGTCCTGCCAGACACCGCTGTGGCAGGTCGAGAGCCGGTCGGTCACGACGGTCGAGGGACTCTCGCGCGACGGCCGAGCGCACCCGGTGCAGCAAGCGATACTCGACCGCCAGGCTGCGCAGTGCGGCTTCTGCATCTCCGGCATCGTGGTGCGCGCGGCCGCCCTGCTGCGCGACGAGCCGGACGCCGACGCGGACCGGGTCGCCGAGGCCTTGGAGCGCAACCTGTGTCGCTGCGGGGCACAGCGCCGCATCGTCGAAGCCGTGCTCGCCGGCCGGGGGTCGCTGTGAGCGACTGCCCCGCGCACATCGTGGAC
>Ga0196958_10000665_pt1 | contig 11269 bp, 7 predicted proteins | sample S1v_10metaG_FD_148654 | JGI IMG/M metagenome (GOLD analysis project Ga0196958, IMG submission 148654) | Soil microbial communities from Anza Borrego desert, Southern California, United States - S1+v_10 | ecosystem: Environmental > Terrestrial > Soil > Desert | place: USA: California | collected...
AGCCCGCGAGCGCCATCAACAGCATCCGGGTCTGACTGACGTCGAGGAACTCGACCGTGCTGCGCTCGACCCCGGTCGTCACCGTCACCGTGTCGGTGCCGACCGCGTCGCGGATCCGGTCGGCAAGGTCACCCGGTGTCACACCGGGGTCCGCCAGCACCCCGATCGCGTGCGCCTGACCGGGTGTCCCGGCGAGTTCGGCGGCCTTCTCCGGTGAGAAGAACACCGCGGACTGCCGGCTGAGGCCGTCTCCCGACTTCGGGGCGGCGATCCCCGAGACCCGGAACTCCACCGGGGCCGAGCGGATGGCGACCCGCACGGGCCGCCCGACCGACGCCCCGCTCCGGGCGGCCAGCTCGGCGTCCAGGACCACCTCGTCGGCACCGGTGGGCGCCCGGCCGTCACGCAGCGAGAACGGCGCCAGCGCGGCGGCGTCCCAGTTGTGACCCAAAGACTGGCCGCCTTCAGGCCCGTTGAGCGCCTTGCCATCGGCCGCCACCACGTTGGCCGGGAAGCTCTGTTCCGCCACCACGCCGCGGACCCCCGGCAGCGCTGAGATCTTCCCGGCGAGTGTCACCGGTACCGAAGCCTGCTCGGCGACCTGCTGGGTCTCGAGCGGACCGGCGCCGGGTGGGTCGACCGTCTGCTTGCCGCCCACGACGACCGCCGCGTCGGCGTACCGCTGGGTCGGGACACCCGCCCGCAGACCGGATTCCATCAGGACACCGCAGCCGGCGACCAGCGCCGTCCCGCAGAGGATCGCGATGAACGCGCCGACGAAGCCGCTCAGGCGGGTCTTGATCGTCTGCCATGCCAAATGCCACATGACGTCACCACTCCCCGAGGTGGGTCATGCGCTCGGCGACCCGTTCGGGTGTCGGCCCCTGAAGGTGGCCCGCCAGCTTGCCGTCGGCGAGGAACAGCACCCCGTGCGCGGCCGACGCCGCGACCGGGTCGTGGGTGACCATCAGCACTGTCTGTCCCATGTCGTCCACAATGGAGCGAAGTAGATCGAGCACCTGGCGTGCGGTGCGGGTGTCCAGCGCGCCGGTCGGCTCGTCGGCGAGGACAACCTCCGGCCGGGTGACCAGCGCGCGGGCGATCGCGACCCGCTGCTGCTGGCCGCCGGACAGCTCCGACGGGCGGTGTTCGAGCCGCTTCGCGATCCCGACTCCCTCGACGATCTCGCGCAGCCACCGCGGGTCCGGTTTCTTCCCCGCCAGCCGCATCGGCAAGGTGATGTTCTGCAACACGTTCAACGACGGCAACAGGTTGTAGGCCTGGAAGATGAACCCGACGCGAGTCCTCCGCAGTTCGGTGAGCGCTTTCTCGCGCATCCGGCTCAGCTCCGTGTCCCCCAGCAGCACCCGGCCCGAACTCGGCTTGTCCAGCCCTGCCGCGCAGTGCAGGAAGGTGCTCTTGCCCGAACCCGACGGCCCCATCACCGCGGTGAACGTGCCTCTGCGCACCTCGACGGTCACCCCGTTCAACGCCGTGACCGCGCCGTCACCGGATCCGTAGACCTTGCTCACGGATTCCAGCTTCAAGGCGCTCGCGCCCCCTGCATTCATTGCTTCCCCTTAACCGGTGGTGATCTCTCGTGTCCGAACCTACGGCCGTCAAGGGGGTGGAAACGATCCCGCGTGAGGGAAGACTCGTGGTAGCGCAGGCACCACCATGCGGCGTGACGCCGTCGAGGGATTGGTCGCGCCAGGGAGCAAGGGTGGTTCGGGGGCCGGATGGAACAGCGAACCCGAAGGGTCGCCGAACCACTCCCGGACGGCGGCTGGGGAAGCGTCCCGTTTGGACTCGTCAGGCAGGGAATCGGCGAGGCCGGTTTGCCGCGCCGACTGCGCGTCTCGAACCCGCGGCGGCCGGGATCGTCGCCCAGTGCCTCTCCGGTGTAGGGGCGCTCCTGGTGCGCAATGCTCCCGGACGTCCGGTGCCGCTCGCGGCGGGCCGTTGCTCCGTCGCCGGGCCGGGCTTTGCGGCCGGCGGGGCGCTGACGCTGGTGCACGCCGCCTTCCCGGGAGGGGCAGGGCACCACCATGAAGGTGTCCGCGCCCGGATGCGAGACTTGTCGGGTGATCACCCGGCTCCGGTCCAGTTGGTCCGCGATCCGGTACCTGGCGATCGGCGCGGCTTCTTCGATGGTCTCCTGGTTCGTGCTCGTCGGCATGCTGTTCGTGCTGCTGATGTGCCCGTTCGGCGTCGGGATCCCGGCGGTGCCGCACGCGCTCAAGCTGATCAGGTATCCGGTCAACTTCGAACGCCGTCGCGCGGCGCGCCTGCTCGACGAGCCCATCCCGGAGCCGTACCGGTCCGGGAACCCGGTGACCGACCCGGCGTCGCGGCGGGACCTGGGGTGGCTCGCCTTCCACGCCGCCACCGGTTTCGTCATCGGCATCTTCGCCATCGCCTTGCCGCTCGGCGGGCTCCGTCAGATCGTCGCGGCCATCGTCTGGCCGACGGTGGACGGCGGAGTGGAAAGCTCGCTCGGCTTCATGGTGACGTCGTGGCCGCTCGCGGCGCTCAGCGCGGTCACCGGCGCCGGCATGATCGCGCTCCTCTTCCTGTACCCCCGCTTGGCCCGGTGGCAGGCGTCCATCGCGCGCAAGCTGCTCGCACCCGCGCCCGGTGTGGTGCTGACCGACCGCGTCGTCGAACTGGCCGCGTCGCGTGCCGCCGCGTTGGAGGCACACGGCGCCGAACTCCGGCGGCTGGAACGGGACCTGCACGACGGGACACAGGCGAGGATCGCCGCGGTGGTACTGCAGCTGGGGATCGCCGATTCACTGTTCGACAGGGATCCCCGGCGGGCCAGGGAGTTGCTGGGCAAGGCGCAGGACACCGCGACCGGCGCGCTGGCCGAACTACGCAGCGTCGTACGGAGCATCCACCCGCCGCTGCTGACCGACCGCGGCCTCGACGGCGCTGTCAAGGCGCTCGCCGACCGCTGCCCCGTTCCGTGCACAGTGGACGTTCTGAGCGACAGCCGTCGTCCCGCCGCGGTGGAGGCGGCCGCTTACTTCGTCGTCGCCGAAGTGCTGACCAACATCACCAAGCACTCCGGCGCCGAACACGCCTGGATCACGCTCAACGGCACCGCCGACACCCTGCTCATCGAAATTCGCGACGACGGCCACGGCGGCGCCGACGAATCCGGCGGCTCCGGCCTGTCCGGGATCCGCAAGCGCGCCGAGGCGTTCGACGGGACCTTGCAGTTGTCCAGCCCCGCCGGTGGGCCGACCGTACTGAAAGTGGAGTTGCCATGCGGGTCGTGATCGTCGAGGACGACGCGCTGCTGCGCGAAGGCCTGGTGATGCTGCTCAACACGTCCGGCATCGACGTCGTCGCGGCGATGGACGATGTGGACGAGTTCCTCGAACTGGTCGCCGCCGACCGTCCCGACGCGGTGATCACCGACGTCCGGCTGCCACCGACCCACACCGACGAAGGTCTCCGTGCCGCCGTCAAGGCGCGGAAAATGCATCCCGGACTGCCTGTGCTCGTACTGTCCGCCCACGTCGAAACCGGATACGCGGCGGAACTCTTGGCCGACGGCAAAGGCGCCGTCGGTTATCTGCTCAAGGAGCGGGTCGGGAAGGTCGAGAAGTTCCTGGACGCGCTGGACCGGGTCGTCAAGGGCGGCACGGCGATGGATCCCGAGGTGATCACCCAGCTGATGGCGCACCGCCGGGCGACCGATCCCCTCGAAGGGCTGACCGCGCGGGAACGTGAGGTGCTCGGGTTGATGGCGGAGGGCTACAACAACACGACCATCGCCGAACTGCTGGTGGTGAGCGATGGCGCGGTGCACAAGCACATCCGGAACATCTTCGCGAAGCTCGGGTTGCCGGAGGACAGCGGGCATCGGCGGGTTCTGGCGGTGCTCGCCTACTTGGGCGGGAAGGGCTGAGCGCCGGTAGGGCTCGTGAGTGGCGTGGGCGTCGTGGCGACATGAAGGACCCCTTCCTGTACCTAGGCGCAAGGAAGGGGGCCTTCATGTACTGGGGAAGGTGTGAGGCGGCGAGTCGCGGGGTAGTGCCAGCACCACCCCGCGACGGGGGTCACTCCCCTGTTCGCCCTTCCCGCCGTTCCCTAACGTCTTTCCCATGAACGACACCAAAAACGCCGGCGGTACGATGGTCACCGCTTCCCTCTGGCTCGTCCTCCTCGTCAGCGCCGCCGCCAACTCGATCGGCCAGTTCGCGGGGATGGACTGGACCCTTCGCATGATCGCGGGGGCCGTCTCGGTCGTCTGCATCGTGCTTCTGATCGTCCGTTACGTGGCGCGGCGCCGCGGCTAAGAAACCTTCGGCGTCGCGCGCACGCCGTGATGCAGGTACGGCTCCCCGGTCGGCAACGTGTAGAAGGTGACCGGCATCCAGGTCCGCGCGCCCGGCTCACGGCAGACGTAGAGCGAGTCGGTCACCGGGACGAGGTCGAACTCCTGTGACTTCTCCGGCACGAGTTCGGCCAGTGGTCCGGTGGCGGTCTGCCGGAGCCGGAGTCCGTCCTTTCCGGACAGTACCTCCATCGTAACGCCGGCCCGTTCGTAGACACCGACGTGCCTCGAACCGTCCACGGTGACCGGTGTCGCGGGCGGCTCCAGCGGCCGCGGCATCGCCACGTCGGCGAGTTCGGCGAAGATCTCGCGGTACAGCTCCTGGAACAGGTCGCGGGTGTTGCCGCCGTTGGTGAGCAGGGTGACGGCGAGCCCCTGGTCGGGCAGCAGCCGCAGGAACGCGGATTGCCCGATCGTGTTGCCGTCGTGGCCGATGACCCGGCGTCCGCTCCAGTCGTCGCGGATCCAGCCGAGCCCCCAGGAATCGCCGAGCGAGTGCTTGTCGGGGATGTCGGCCTGTTTCTCGGCCATCGCGGCGACGGACGCCGTGGTCAGGATCCGCTCACCGGACGGGGTGAGGCCGCCGGTCAGGTGGAGGCGGGCGAATCGCAGCACGTCCTTGGTGGTGGCGGTGATCAAGCCCGCCGGGCCCATGTTCCTCGGCAGGCCCCAGATCGGTGCGGGCCGCGGTTCCTCGTCCTCTCCGGCGACGTGACCGACGGCGGCGCGGAACATCAGCGCCTCCTCGGGCAGCGTCACGGTGTGGGTGAGGCCGAGCGGGGTGAACAGCTTCTCCCGCATCGCCGCGTCCCACGTCTGCCCGGTGAGCTTCTCGATCACCCGGCCCATGAGCACGAAACCCGAGTTGCAGTAGGAGAACGTCTCGCCGAGCGGGTGGTTCTGCGCGGCCTGGTCGAGGATCTCGACGTAACGCTCGAGACAGTCGTCGCCGCGCCCGGTGTCGGTGAAGACGTCTCCGTCGATCCCGCTGGTGTGCGTCAGCAGATGCCGCATGGTCACCTGTTCGGCGACGTCCGGATCGGCCAGCCGCAGTTCGGGGACGACGTCGGAGATCGGCGCGTCCAGGTCGAGGAGCCCTTCGTCGACCAGTCGCAGCACCACGGTCGCGGTCCACACCTTGGAGACCGAGCCGATCTGGAACACCGAGTCCTCGGTGACTTCGACGCCGGTCGCCGTGTTGAGCACCCCGTGGGACACATGGGTCTCCGCGTCGTCCCCGAGCCGCGTGATGCCCAGCGCCGCCCCGGGAACACGGTACTTGCGCGCCAGTTCGGCGAGACGCCGCTGCCAGTGCGCCGCCTCGATCGGCACTCGCGACACCCCGTCCGCCGGAGCCGCGTGCTGCTCGACCCATTCGAGGACGCGCCGGTTGAAGTCGAGGCGCTGCGAGGGCGGGCCGTCGAGAATGAACAGATGCGAGGCACCCGGGTACAGCACCAGCCGGGTCGGGACGCCACGGGCGCGCAGGGCGCCGAACCACTGTTCGGCCTGGCCGACCGGGCACCGCTCGTCTTCCGCGCCCTGGATGACCAGGGTCGGCGTCCGCACCTGGTCGACCTTGGCGAACGGGGAGAATTCCGCGTAGTCCCGCGATCGGTCGCCGATTTCGCGGACGGCCAGGTAGTAGCCGGCGTCGGAGGTGCCTTCCATACTGGTCAGGTCGCTGACCACCCCACCGGAGACGGCGGCGGCGAAGCGGTTGTCGCGGCTGGTCAAGTAGCAGGTCATGAAGCCGCCGTAGCTGTACCCGGCCACCGCGAGCCGGTCCGCGTCGGCGATCCCTTCGGCGACCAGGTGGTCCAGCGGTTCGAGGAAGTCCGCGGCATCGGCGACACCCCAGCCACCGACGGCGCCCGTGTAGAACTCCTCGCCATAGCCGTCGCTGGCGCGTGGGTTGAGCAGCAGCACCGCCCAGCCTCGCGCGACGAGCGCTTGGTGGTAGAGGTGGATCGAGTCGGCCGCGCCGTTCCAGGCGTTGTGCGGGCCGCCGTGGATGTCGAGCAACAGCGGCGCCGCCCCCGACCTGGCGGGGTCACGCAGCAACCAGCCGTGGACGACGGTGCCGTCCGCGATGGTGAATTCCCGCTCTTCGTGACGGAAGAGTTCCACCTCGGAGAGCGAGGCGCCGTGCTTCGTGCGCACATCGACGGCGCCGGTGGCCTGGTCGACGACCGCGATCTCGCCGAACGAGGTGGCCGTCGCGAGGGCGACCACGATCCTCCCGTTCGCGGTGTCCATTCCGGACACGACGCGATCCGCGCCCGCCAGCACCGCGCGTGGACTTCCGCCTTCGATGTCCACTTGGTACAGATGGGTGCAACCGCGGTCGCGGAGACCGAACAGCACGGAACCGCCGTCCGCGGTCACCTTCGGCAGCGCGCCCGGATAGCCGTCACCGCCGGACATCACGTTCCGGTCCGAAGTGGACGCCAAGTCGACAGGTTCGCCGCCGTCCAGCGGGACCCGCAGCAGCCCGGTGTGGCCGACTTCGGTGTCATCCCGGCCCGCTACCAGGAGCGCGCGTCCGTCGGCGGTCCAGGTGACCGTACCCACCATGCCTTCGCCGGAGCCGATCAATCGCGGTTCGGCGGTCTTCGTGGTCACGTCGAGAACGTAGGCGCCGGAACGGAAGGTCAGATCCGCGTCGGTATCCCGTCCGGCCGAGAAGGCCAGGTGCGTGCCGTCGGGTGACCAAGCGGGATCGCCCGCGTGCCAATCGCCGAAGGTGACCTGCCGGACCTCCCGCGTGGCGACGTCGAGGACGTGCAGATGCTTGCGGACGGTCTTGATCAGCCCGGCGCCGTCGGCCTTGAAGTCCAGCCGGTCCACCACCACCGGTGCGTTCGGCGCGGGCTCGCCGCCCGCCAGGTCGGTCGCGGCCGAGAACGCGATCTTGTCGCCGTCCGGGCTCCAGACCGGGGCGCCCGCCCCGAGTGGGAGTTCGGTGATCCGTTCGGCCTCCCCGCCCGACGACGGCAGGAACCAGACCTGCGGCGGGCCGTCTTCGGCACGGAGGAACGCGATCCGCGTGCCGTCCGGCGCCCACGCCGGCGCCAGATCGGCGGTTCCGCGCGTGAGCTGCCGCGCTTCGCCGCCGGTCGCGCCGACCTCCCAGAGCGCGTGCTCGTTCCGGTCCTCGTCGCGGTCCGCGCTACGCAGGACGTAGACGACGCGGTCGCCGTCCGGTGACAACGCGGGCTGGCTGGGGACGGCGATTCCGTACAGGTCGTCGAGACCGAGACGTCGGGTCATGATGCGGTCGCTCCTCGGGGGATCGTGAGCCGTCGGCTCTCGTTTTCGCTGAAGTGGCAGGCCGCCGAGTGACGTCGGTGTGCCGCGTCTTCGGCTGGATCTGCCTGGAGGCAGAGTTCTCGGTCGGCGCGGACGAGCGGGCCGACCGGACAGCGGGTGTGGTATCGGCACCCGGCAGGCGGATGATGCGGGTCGGCGGGCTCGGTGTCGGCGGTCGCCTCGTCCGCGCCGGTGTCGAACAGTGACGTGTGCGCGGAAGGCGCCGCGGCGAGCAGGTCGCGCGTGTACGGATGCTGGGGATCGCCGAGCACCTGCTCGGCCGGGCCCACCTCGACGACCCGGCCGAGGTACATCACGGCGACGATGTCGCTGAGATAGCGGATCACCGCGAGGTTGTGCGAGATGAACAGCATCGACAGGCCCAGCCGCCGTTGCACGGATCGGACGAGATTGAGCACCGCGCCCTGCACCGACACGTCGAGCGCGGAGGTGATCTCGTCGGCGATCAGCACGTCGGGTCGCCCGGCCAGCGCACGGGCGAGCGCGACGCGCTGACGCTGACCGCCGGAGAGCTGCCCCGGCAGGTGGCCCGCGCGTTCGGGATCGAGGTTGACCAGCTCCAGCAGCCGGGCCACCTCCTCCCGGCGCGCGGCGCGGCCGGGGAGCAGGCCACGGGGAATCGCTTCGGTGATCGACTCACCGATGCTCATCCGAGGGTCCAAAGAGGAATACGGATCCTGGAACACCATCTGCAGCGGAGGACGCCGGGGCAGCTTCCGGACGTCGACGCCGCCCAGCAGGACCCGTCCCGCGCTGATCGGCGAGAGCCCGACTGCGGCACGGGCCAGCGTCGATTTCCCCGAACCCGATTCGCCGACGAGGCCGACGACCTGTCCGGAAGGGACGGTCAGCCCGACCCGGTCGACCGCGGTGAGGCCACGCCGCCCGCCGTACCGCACACTCACCGTGTCGAAGACGAGATCGCTCATTCCGCACCTCCGGTGGTCACGGTTTCCTTGGCGGGCAGGGAAAGCGGCGCCGGGTACCAGCACGCGACGCGATGTCCGGGCTCCACGCGCTCCAGCATCGGATCTTCGAGACGGCATCGGTCGGTCACCGCGGGACACCGGTCGGCGAACGCGCAGCCGTTGGGCACGCGATCCGGTTCCGGCGGGCGGCCGGGGATCACCGCGAGCGGCGCGTCACGGTCGGTCTCGAGGTCGAGTGTCGCGGCCAGCAGAGCCCGCGTGTACGGATGCCGCGGCGTCCCGGCCGACGGCAGATCCTCCACCACCCGGCCGGCGTACATGACCAGCATCCGCTCGCAGGTCTGCGAGACGACCGCGATGTCATGGCTGATCAGGATGATCGCCGTGTCCCGTTCGGTCCTGGTGCGCGCCAGCAGCCGCAGAAGTTGCCGCTGCACGGTGACGTCCAGCGCCGTGGTCGGTTCGTCGGCGATGATCAGTTTCGGATCGCCCATCAGGCCCATGCCGATCATCGCGCGCTGCCGCATCCCGCCGGAGAACTCGTGGGGATACTGCCGCGCACGCCGTTCGGCCGCCGGGATCCGCACCGCGCGCAACCGGTCCACGGCTCGTTCGACGGCCTTGGCGCGCGGAAGCCCCTGATGCTGTTCGGCGACCTCGGCCAGCTGGCGGCCGATTCGCCTGGTCGGGTTGAAGGAGGTCATCGGATCCTGGAACACCATCGCCAGCGACGTGCCGAGCAGGCCGCGCAAGTCCCGTTCCGGCGTCGTCAACAGGGGTTTCCCGGCGAATTCCAGCCGGTCCGCGGTGACCACGGCCGGCGCTTCGACCAGCCGGGACACCGCCAGGCCGGTCAGGCTCTTTCCCGAACCCGACTCACCGACGACGCCGATCGCCTCGCCCGCGCGGACGGTGAAGCTCACCCCGCGCACGGGAACGGTCCAGCCCGATGGACGCGGGAACGCCACTTGGAGGTTCTCCACGACCAGCACGGCGTCGTCGTCGCACTCGAACGACTCCCGTGCCGGGGAGACCGGCCGTGGCGCGAGCTTGCGCAACCCGGTCCGGACGCCGATCACACCGGCCACGGTCTCGCCGACCAGATTGAAGGCCAGCCCGGCCAGCACCACCGCGACACCGGGCGCGAGCGCGGCCGCCGGGTTGACGTAGATCCCGTTGAGCCCTTCGCCGAGCAGCCGTCCCCAGTCGTAATCCGGTGCCTGCACGCCGATGCCGAGGAACGACAGCCCGGAGAACGCCAGCAGGCAGGCACCCGCGCCGATGGTCGCGTTCACCACCAGCGGTTCCCCGATGTTGGGCAGGATGTGCCGCACCAGCAACCGGATCCGCCCGACGCCGGAGATCCGCGCGGCGGACACGAAGTCCTTGCCCGCCACGGAGGCCGACAGCGTCTGTGCCAGCCGCGCGAACGCCGGGGCCAGCGCGAAACCGACCGCCAGCACCGCGCCGTGGGTGCCGACCCCGAAGATGACCGAGAAGAACAGCACCAGCAGCAGCCCGGGGAACGCGACCGCGATGTCCACCGCCGAGGTGACCAGCCGGGCGGCCGGCCGCGGCAACAGCGAAGGCAAGGTGCCGAGGACGAGTCCGGTCACCACTCCGATCACCGTCGCGAGCAGCGCCAGCAGCACCGAAAGCCGGGTCGCCACCAGAACACGGAAGAGGATGTCGCGGCCGAGATCGTCGGTGCCCAGCCAATGCGCGGCGGACGGGCCTTGCCCGATAGCGTCCGTGTCGATGGCGAAGGCATTGTCGTGCCACAGGATCGGGGCCAGCACCGCGAGCGCGATCACCACCAGCAGCAGGGTCGCCGCGAACCCGCCCACCGGGGTGCGCAGGGCCGCCGCCCATTTCGCTCCGCGCCGATTCGCCATGTCAGGTCTCCCGGATCGTCGAACGCGGATCGAGGACGGCCAGCAGCACGTCCACCGTCAGGTTCACCAGCAGGACCCCGATGCCGTAGACGAGCACGATGCCCTGCACCAGCGGATAGTCCTTCTGCAGGATCGACTGCGCGATGGTGGAACCGAGACCGGGCCAGGCGAACACGTTCTCCACCAGCACCGTTCCGGCGACCATCCCGGTGAGCATCAGCCCGCCCATGGTCAGCGTCGCGGTCAGCGCGTTCGGCAGCGCGTGCCGCAGGTACACCAGTCGCGCGGGCAGCCGTTTCGCCCGGGCGGTGCGGATGAAGTCCTGGCCCAGCACGGAAAGCGTCTCCACCCGGACGATGCGCGAGAGCACCGAGGCCGGGCCGAGCGCCAGCGCGATCACCGGGAGCACGAGCGAACCCGCGCCTTCGCTCCCGGCCACCGGGAACCAGCCGAGCCGGACCGCGAAGAAGGCGACCAGCGCGACCGCGAGCAGGAACTCCGGGATGGCCGCGAGCAGCACGGTCGTCGAGGTGAACGCCAGTTCGCCGCCCCGCCGCCGTCCGCCGCGGGTGAGCACGGCGAACAGCAGGCCCAGCGGGATCGCCCCCACGATGACCACCGCGAAGGCGGGCAACGCCAGCTCGAGGGTGGCGGGCAGCCGGTCGCCGATCACCTCGGAGACCGGCTGCCCGCTCGTCATCGACGTCCCGAAGTCACCGGTGACCACTCCGCCGAGGTAGTGGACGTACTGCAGCCACAGCGGA
>Ga0196958_10000666_pt1 | contig 11256 bp, 16 predicted proteins | sample S1v_10metaG_FD_148654 | JGI IMG/M metagenome (GOLD analysis project Ga0196958, IMG submission 148654) | Soil microbial communities from Anza Borrego desert, Southern California, United States - S1+v_10 | ecosystem: Environmental > Terrestrial > Soil > Desert | place: USA: California | collected...
CACGACCAAGCGCTCCGGAACGGGACTCGGATTGCCGATCAGCCGGCAGATCATCAAGCGTCACGGCGGCGAGATGTTCGTCGCGACCGCACCCGGGGAGGGGACGACGTTTCACCTCTTCCTGCCACGCACGGCGCAGCCGGCGGCGACCGACGTCGCAGCCGCGCAGAAGAGCAGCATCCCGCGGCTGCCGGCCTCCACACGCGTGCTGCTCGTGGAGGACGACAGTCACGTCGCGGCCGGGCTGCTGCTGGCGCTGCGCGAGGCGGGTGTGAGCGTGCAGCACGTCGCGACGGGTGAGGCCGCGGTCACGGCGCTGAACTCGGGACGCGTCGACGCGGCCATCCTCGACATCGGCTTGCCCGACTTGGAGGGCACGAAAGTCTACGAGCGCGCCGGCCGGCCGGCTCGCATTCCGGTCGTCTTTTCGACGGGCCACGCGGAGGAGGCGAAAGTGGCGCCGTATCTCGGCGAGCCTCGCGTCGCTTACCTGCTGAAGCCGTATCCCATCCACGTGCTGCTGGAGACGCTGGCGACCATCATTCCGGCGGGGGAGGGGCATGCCCCGGCGGCGACGTACGTGCCGCCGCGCTGACGGCGGCTGCCGGAGCGCCGCCGTCACGGCGGGCGACCCTCGCGGCGTTTACGCGGACGTCCAGCGCGAGCCGTAGAGGATCGCCGCCGCACCCGCGAGGCACAGCACCGCCCCGAGGATGTCGGTCATGCGGGGCTTCGTCTGCTCGACGAGCGCCAGCCAAACCAGCGAGCTCACGATGTAGACACCGCCGTAAGCCGCGTACGCCCGTCCGGCGAAGGCGGCGTCGCTGCCCGGCGGGCGCGTCGTGTGCGTTACGGCAGGACGCGACCTATGACACACGCGACGCGATGACCTCGAAATTTGTCGCGCGCGTCTTTGGGACGGTACGGAACGGCTCCGCATGCGTGCGGCCATTGAGTTCGGGTCAATACGGGTGTCGTGGTAGCTCAGTCGAGGGCAACGAGGAATGGAGTGTTCACGTGGGCCGCGCGACTTTCAACAGATCCGCTTCTGGAGAGGTCTCACCGCGCTTGACCCGAACCGAGGCGCACTATGCGTAGGCGCCTAATGCCTGTCTATGCCTCGTATAAAGGGCGGGCGAAACCTCAGCCGAAGCGGCCATACAACACCACCTGTTCAAGTCTCCGGATCTCGTAGTAGAAGGGCAGCACGTGAAGTTTGGCGATACGCTCAGCATCGCGCCACTCTTTATCAGCGACCGGCCGCGGTGACGCGAGGCGTACGTCTAGAGAGGCGAGTAGGGATGCGACCTCTCGCTCGGGCACAGCGAGAACCAACATGGACGGCAGTTCATCTCTAGCAGCGCCCGCAGTTCGTTCTCGACGTGCCTTGCTGCGACGCCAAGCATCGCGATCAGGGGCGTCGGAGACTCTGCCAGCTCCGCCATGATGCGGATCTGCTCAGCGGCGAACACCGCAGCGCGTGTCCGATCCGCCAAACGTTCTTCGAGTGTCAGGTTCGCCTACTCTGCAGCTTCAGTTCGTCTGTCACTTACACACCTCTAGCGATCCCTGTCAACGGTAGGGAAAAGTCTCCATCTAACACTCCTCTAGCAGCGACGAGGGCCGGCCTGGTCCGCTAAATTTCAGGCCCCTCAAGCAGGGGCTTCAGGAGGGCTACGGCCATATGGGTACTCGTTTCCTTCGCTTGATCGTTTCTACGGTTCTGCTCCTCACTCTTTCGTTGTCCGTGATTGCTGCGCCCCGCGCGCGCGATGCGCAGCCACAGGAGCGCGCGGGAATCTGGATTGCGCGCTTCCTAGCCAAGATGTTTGGACCTCGCGTAATCTCGAACGGAGACACCATGACGGTGCCGCGTCCGTAGTAGTGGCGGAAGTGAAGCGTGACGCCGCGTCACGCTTCACTTTTCCACCGCCGGTGGAGGCAGAAAGGCGCGAACGATACCGTTCGCCGAATCGCGTACGAAGCTACGCACCCAATCGATCTTCGCGTCGGACATGGCCTGCATGCGCGCCTGCTCGCGCAGATAAGCTAGCGCTTCAATCGCGGGCTGAATCATTCCGGCTTTCGCCAAAGTTTCGACAAGCTCGGCACATTCACGCATCACGTTCTCCCCACGATGAAAACGTATCCGGACGATCTCCAAACCTACATCGGCTGCCGAGCCGCTCATGCCTAGAGCTAAAAACTCGGTGCGTGCGCGGTAGCACTCCATGATGGCTTCGCTCGTGTTTCCTTCGTCAGCGAGCGCCATTGCCTCGCTCCACCGCAGCCGCGGCAACTCGACGCTGATCCCCAGTTCCTCGAAGTGCTTGCGCGCACGGCGGTTGAGCTCGCGGGACCGCTTGATGTCGCCAATGGCACGCGCAATCTCCGCAGTATTGTGAAGACAGGTTGCTTGTGCGCGCTTGTCACCGCGCCGCTCGGCGTCCTCCGTCGTTTCGACGAGAAGTGCCAAGGCCTCGGCGTACCGCTTCGAGTCCGTTAGAACAAGCGCATGGATGATGCGCGCATTCACGTACCCTTCCGCTTCCACGCCTCGAAGTAGCTTTTCGGCGGCGAGGACGAGCCGAAGTACTTCGTCTGGACTGGTGCCGATTTCGCGGAGCACCACCGCTTCCACGAGCTGCGCCTTTGCTGCCTCTGTTGCCAGGCTACCAACACGATTGAAGATCGCCTGCGATTTCTGCGCAGCCACCAACGCATCCGGGTTCTTCCCGGCGAAGCGCAAGGCGTTCGCGTAGACCTTCCATGCATATCCGCCGATGAACGCCTGGTACCGGGCTGTAGGTACGGCGACGCCATCGACGTAGTCCACCAGGACGACCGCCCGTTCGGTTGCGTGTTCCGGTTGATACAACACTTGGTCGAATACGGCATCGAGAAGAGCGTGAATGGTCCCGTAGCGCCGCAGGTTGGGATCACGGTTCATCTCTGAACGCCACAGTCCGGTCGGGGTTGCCAGCAGAAGAGGAGCGAAAGCCTGCCCAGCCTCTTCTTCTGCGTTGAGCCAAGCCCGCGCGAACGCAACCATGTCAAAGTTTTCTTCGCCCACACTTATACCTCTCGCTTCCGCCGCTTAGTCTCGGACGCTCGGCGCTGCGGCGACGGGCGCGCTGTTCGAGCGATGTCTCCGGATGCAAGGTTCTCCATCGCGCGAACGAGGTGTACTGCGTCGTCGGCGGCGAGTTGGCCGACTTCGTCCACCAACTCGGCAATAACGTGCGCATCACCGCTGGCTTGCTCGGCTGGCGGCAGGACCGCATCGACAGCGACCTCTCGGATACGGTCGGCGATGACGCTTACAGCGGCAAGCAGATCGTCGGCGATACGGAGGAGCTGCTGAACATCGGCAGCCGCGGGCGCTCCCGCTCGCGCGATGATGCCTTCACCGAGTGGCACTTCTGTGACACGGAGGAACGTGGCCACTTTTTGAATAAATACTACCGACACGTTCTCGCCCCGCTCGAGCGCGGCCAACTGCTTTCGACTTACTCCAGCTCCCCGCGCGGTGTGTTGCTGAGTAAACCCTTTCTGGCGACGCTTCTCTCGAAACAGCAATCCGAGCTGCTCGAGTGGCGGTGCTACTTTTTGGCGGTCGTTCATACGCCTCCGTAAGTATAGCCCTTTTGACACGTTTGTCCGCACCATGTGAGAATAGTCGCGCAGGGCGAACGCGAATGCAATTCGACGAAGACGGACGCCATCATGAGTCGCGGCGGAACCGAGAGAGCAATCTCAAGACACGTCTTCAGCAGTGGCTCGATAACAACGGCTACTCGTCTGGAGCACTGGAGCGCGCGACCGGCATCGGTCGGAAAGCTATGCAGGCGATTCGCCGCGGACGTGATGTGCGGAAATCCACGATGATTCGGGTTCTCAAGGGCGCTCGCCTGCTGAGCGGCGAACCAGTCGAGATCACGGATCTCTTCGATTTTGAACCCGACGCTCCAGAGAATGCGCCAATTCTCGCGGCGGCCTAGGCCGCGAGCTGCGCACTTGCGCCAGGCTGGCCATTCGCTTGAGGACATCCGTTTGCCTTTCTGAACTTGCGCTCCGTCCGAGGAGTGACTGATAACGCCGCATCCCTACCCTCGGTACACAAGGCCGCCCTTTATGCGAGGCGTTGACGCGCACGAACTCGTGGTGTAGGCGCCCAAGAGATCAGTTGTAGACCTGCACGTGCTGGACGCCCCGTATTCAGGGCGTTGACGGCTGCTAAACCTACGTGCTTTTATGACAACGCTCGGGACGGCATGCCATACTTCGCTCGTACCACTTCGCCGGAAGGCCTGAAAAGCGGCTCAAGGCGTCTGTCCATTGCGCCAGGGGTAGAGCACCGACGCGGCCGCTCGCCGCCTCCAATTGAAAGAGGCCTGTGTGAGCGCCGAACGACCCATTGCGTGCATTCGAAGACAAAGCACAAGGAAGCTAGGAGAAGACATGAAACGCTACATTTTTCTCGCGGTCCTTTTCAGTACGCTCGCGCTGGCCGGTGAGGCCGAGGCGGGCATTATGTTTCTCGATCCCGTTTCAGACAACTGCTGGGGCGTCTCGATCAACCCCGACAGCCCCTGCTACAGCGGCAAGGGGTACCCGGGATGCGACAAGAACTACTCGACTCTCGACCAGTGCAAGAACTACTGTAAGTGCGGACTGGAGTACAACTGGAAGAAGTGTGATGGAAAGCTCACCTGTCAGCGTCTCGCTGAATCCGAAAAGCGGGCGTGCGATACGCAGTGTGACATTGATTTCACGTAGTACACTCAGGCGCGGAGGAGGTTGAGCACATGAACCTGCGAACGGTTGTACTGGTGATGTTCGTAGCAACAGCGCCCGCATTGCGCGGGCAGGTTCCCACGGATACTGTTGCCACCGCACCGTCCCCCGCCGCTGTGGACCTGACGCCACGGCTGCAGCAAGGACTAGTGAAGGAGACGCGGAAGCATTGGGCGACCGTTCGCAGCGACGGATCGACGCTCCACGAGGTCACTACGATCACGCGAATTAGTGAGGAACTGACGCTGAAACTGTTTCTCGTCCGCGACGCGAGAGGTCAGGCGTGGCAGTTCGAGGATCGCGACGACCACTCCAGAAAAACGGTGAGCACCCAGATTACGCAGCTTGCCACCGGCGACTTTGTCAGGATGGAGTACAAGCTTCCGCTCGAGGCCACAACGCGCTCCGGCGCTCTGCTCGAAGCTCACCGCATGAAGGACGATCCTGGTTCGGCCAGGTATCAAGACGTGGCAGCCATCACACTATCAACTCGTTTGACCGGCCGCACGGCGGCGGAGGGTGAGTGGAAGGACCGAGATAAATCGGCCGAGTGGCGAAGTGATATCCGAACTTCCCTCACCATCGCGTTTGTCGACGCTCTGGAGCAGATGCGTGACACGCTCATCCGTCACGACACTGATCTCTTGGCCTTCCGCACCCTGACCGAATACCTGGCATATACACCTAAGTGCGATCCTGCGGTTCGAGCCGTCCGAATTGAGGCGAGATGGCCCAATTGTGCGTTCGATAAGGAGTTTGGGATGCCGTGCACAAAAGAAAGCGATAAGCGTATCGAACGCGCGGAAAAGGTAGGCGCGATTCCTTCGTTCTACTAGGCATTGAACTCACAACCCACACGCTTCGAGGGCGCGGCGTCGAGGACTTAGAACGGAGATTCTACGCCGCGCCCTCTCTGTTTGCTCCTTCTTGAACCTGAGCTGCGACCGCACGATTCATCTGCGGGCAGCGTTCTGGCGAAACCCAAGACGCTTGAATGGGCCGCCGCTCTCAACATAATCAACGATTTCGAATGGAGCCGCTTGTCGGTGTAGCGTCTGGTGTCGCATGCGCACGCCCTCTACACAGGGCGTTGACGTTTAGTCCAGCCAATGATTGACTAACGGAAGGCCGGTATTAAAGATCTCAGACGGCGTTTGTGCACGCAATTGCGCCACTACTGAAAGACGAACGGAAGGGGGAAGCCATGCGCTTTGTAGTCGCTCTATTTGTCGTTACCGCCACCATAATGTTCGCCGTTCCCGCTGCCGCGGGCATCATGTTCAAGGACGCCGCTGATGCGCCGTGTGGCGAGATTGATCCCGCGACGCCTTGCTACGCCGTCGTTGGTGTGAAAGTCACGGCATGCGAGGCGCGTCGGTCTGCGAGCCAACACTGCCGAGAATGCCACCTGAACGTTCAGCCGCAACCGGACGGCACTGAGACGACGTGGTACATGTGCCGTCGGAGGGGAGTGAGCCGGGGGTGCTACTGCGATATGTCGAACGTGTCATGTAAAGAGCAGGGTGCATGCACATACATCTGGTAGTGCCTGGGAGGTATTCCAAGATGCGATCACACTCGCGAGTCGCTCGACTCACGATGCTCGCCGTTGCGCTGGCCTTCCAATCCAGCGCGGCTGTCCGCTACGACATAAAGGCGCCGTCGACCGCTGCCACGCCAATTGAGGTTTTAATTGTCGCCACAAGGACTGACGGACCAGATGCCGTCATCGAAACTCACGCCTGGGTGCCGTCTTCAGGGACGGTGGCCATCACCGAGGGAACGTGGGAGTTCAATGTGAAGTCGGACGTGCTGTGGGCGCCGCCTACCCGCGTTACGTTGACACCCTTTCTCGATCTGCTGACGATTCAAACCTACGAGCCGTCGTTTTTAGATGCTGAAGTGCGCACGCAGGGTAATCGATCTGAGACAATGTCTGAGATTCGCGCAACCCTTGCACCGCTCAATGTCCCGGCCGAGACGCTTCAGGTCACGTGTCCAGTCGTTGCGAATGTCGCTCGCTGCATCACCCCTGCGGGAACTTACGACGTGCGATTCTCGGCACCGGGCTTTGCACCCACGTTTGTTCCGAATGTACGGTTGAAATCGAAGACGCGTGCACGCCTTGATCCTCTGACACTGATTCCTGGCGCGTCCGTGGTAGGCCGCGTGATCACTCACATGGACGCTGGAACTGCGGGTGATGCACACGATGCTTTGGTCGTGCTCACGCCCGCGTCGAGCCACGACAGTGCGCGACGCAGCCTGCGTGCACGTCCGAATGCACGCGGTGTCTTCGTAATCAGCGGTGTTCCTCCCGGCGAGTACCACGCGACGGCGATGGCCGGCAAACATTCTTCCGACGCCGTCGCCATTCGGGTTTTGCCGAACCTTACCGCGGAACTGCGCGAACCACTCGTAGTCGCTCGTCCGCGTCTCGTTCGCGCGATCATCTCACCGCCACTCGATCCAACCGGAGTGCCGTGGAGAGTCAGCTTGATGCGGAATCTCAGCGACGGCGCAGTCGAAACCTACGCATCCGGCTCTGCGCAAGCTGATGGCGAGTGGCAACAAGAGGTCCGAACCGGCGGAACGTACACACTCATCGTCGGGCGCCTCGACGGCGGCCGATGGGCGCGCTTACCCATACAAGTAGACTCCGGCGACCTGAATGTTCCCGTTTATGCGATGCCCGAGAAGATTCGCGGCAGCGTTCGATACGGCGATCAACCAATTGCTGCGAAACTGCACTTTGGTGGCGAGAGTGGTGTCGTGCGTGAGGTGGTTGCCACGGTCGAAGACGGGACTTTTGAAGGACTCGTGCCTTCAGTCGAAAACGATGAGTGGGACGTCCTGATCGAAGCGCAAGTACCGCCGACGAGCCGAACGGTGCGTCAAGTACGCGGACGACGAACCGAAGGCGTCTTGGTTTTCGACTTCATTTTACCTCGTACGGCGATAACTGGCGTCGTTGTGAATGCCGATGGAACGGCTGCGGAGAACGCGATCGTGAGCATTAGCGGAACGGCCTCGGCGCGCGATTTCGATCAGGCGATTGCTGAAGCCGACGGCACCTTCCAATTATCGGGCTTGCCGCCTGGATCGTATCGCCTGTCCGCCGAAGGGTTCCTGAAGCAAAGCGAGGATGTTCTCGTCGAAATCACAGAAGGGATTCATCCTGACGTCACCTTAGTGCTGAAGCCGGCGCCGCAAATTCACGGCCGCGTCGTCTTCCGCGGCATGCCGGTGGTCGGCACCACGATCGAGGCAGTCCGCCGGAATGGAGAACCCGTCACCGCCAGCGCGACCTCGAACGAATCCGGCGGCTTTGTGCTGTTCCTTCCGGACAACACAACGATCTTGGACTTACTGGTTCACCCTCCCGGCTTCGCCGTCATGATGGCAAGAATTGTTGCATATCAAAATCGCGAGCTACTTATTGAGGTGGAACCTTCGCCGGGTGCGTTGACATTAAGAGTCCCGCGCAGCTCGAATCCAATGCTCAGCCATGCGGGAGCGGTGCTCCCCGTCGCGCTTTTCGACACTACGAGTGTTGAACGCGGCGATGACCGCACCATCGTTCTTCCGGCGATGGAGCACGGCGAGTACACGCTCTGCATTGCGGCGTCGCGGTGTAAGAGCGGTCAACTGGCGCCAAACGGGACGCTGGAGCTGGCCGTCGAATGAAGCCTTGCCACAATCGTGGAGTCCGATACCAGGCGCGTGCGGCTGGCGTGACAGCCTCGCAGATCGGGGATGCAGGTGCGGCGGCGCTTTCGGCAACCCGTTGGCCGCGCAACCGCCGGATGCCCGAAATGTTGCGCTCACGGATAAGGACGCAGGGCGGAAGCCATGAATCACCGTGACTTCCTCAAAGTCGGAAGCGTGGCAGGCGCGGGGGCAATCATCATCGGCGAAACCGAGAACGCCTGCGCGAGCGCGGGAGAGCGCGTCAGCGAGTGTGTCGCGAGCGTGATAACGTCGTCAGCCGAGATGCTACGGATCGTGCGCGAATGCCGGTGCGATCTCGGCGGCTTCGACCCTCATTACGCAGCCACTATCCTGCGGACCGTCGCCGTTGAGTTGGATCGCGCCGCCGGAGACTGCCGCTCGTAGAACTTGACGGGTCGCGAAAATTGCGAAAGGTTCCGCGACTTGACACCGGACGAGCGTACGCGGCTTACGGCGGTGTCTACATCGTAGCTCGCTGGTCGATCCGCGTCAGAACGAGCGCGAACACGAGCAGACTCACGCCTCCCGGCACGAGCCACCACACGCTCCGTCCGAGGCGAAGCCACATCCATGCTGCGTAACAGCCGGCGATCTCACACGCCGCGGCGAGGGCGAACCAGAGCGCGTTTTGCATCGGCGGATGATCCCGCTCAGAGGCCGAGCTCCGCGGCGATGAACTCCTTCACGTCCGCACCTCCGTCGAGGCGAAGGGTGAGCGGCCCGAACGCCGGCAGCACGACGTGGAAATCGACCGCGGGACAGCACCGCGACTCGTCGGCAACCCACTCCGCGAGCTCCGGCACGGAGATGTGTTGCCTGTCGATCGTGAACAGATAGCCGTCCGCGAGCTCCTTCCGCGTGGCGTGGTCGAGCAGCCGCTTCGTCACGGCACCGTGACGCGTGCGCTGTTCGGGCGTGAGCGCGGTCATGTCGCACGCGAGGATGCGCCGCGGTTGCACGGCTCCCGCCGCACCCCCGGTGATCCCGAGCAGCGTCAGCGAAAATAGGACGACGGATTTGATCGAACGCATGGATTCGTTCCTCCTGCACGACAACGTAGGACTTCAAGTACGCTTGAAGTCAAGAGGCGGCAAATGGAATTGAGCATCGGTGAGCTGTCGCGCCGGTCGGGGCTCTCTTCGCCCACCATCCGGTATTACGAGGAGAGAGGCTTGATGCCGCGCGCGCCGCGGGCCGGCGGCCGGCGCGTGTATGACGAAAGCGCCGTCGACCGCCTGCTCGTGATCACGTTCGCGAAAGAAGCGGGCTTCACGCTGCGCGAGATCAAACAGCTCTTCAACGGCTTTGCGAGTGAAACGCCCGCGGGTGTCCGGTGGCAGAAGCTGGCCACGGCAAAGCTCGCGGAGATGGAAGCGCTGGCGGCTCGCGTCGACGCGATGAAGGAGCTACTGCGCGTGGCGCTCCGCTGCGGCTGCGTCGAGCTCGATTCGTGTGCCGCGCTGTTTCGCGAAAAAGGGCCGGCGCGAACGTAGGAGCCGCATACGAAATGCACGGACGCCCTGTCGCCGCGTCCCTTGCGTCCGCCGTCGGAAGTGGCGCATCATGCGCCCGGTCTAATTAGAGTCCAACAACCGAATCGGAACCCACTATGAGCCTGCGCCGCAGTTGCCGCGATGCGTCTGCTTTGATCGCAGTACAACGGGCGGGGGTGCGGTCGTGAACGGCACGGCGCTCCTGCTCGATGCCGTCGCTGCACCAGTCGCACTGGTCGACGTCTCGGGCCGGATCGCGGCCACGAACGAAGCGTGGGTGGCGCTCGGTGCCCCCGCCGTCGATCAGAACTGCTTGGCCCTCTGGCCCGCCGCCGCCGGCGCGATCCGTGACGTGCTCGCGGGCAGCACGAGCGAGCACACGTTCGGCTGCCGCGTCGCGAATGCGGCGGGTGTCCGGCCGCTGCGCCTGTCGATCCGGCGCGTGGCGGATGACGGCGCAGCCCTCGTCACCGCGCAGCCCGACACCGCGAACGAGCTCGCCGCCGCGCGCGCGGAGCTCTCCGCGGCTGTACGACGGCGTCGGCGAAGCGATCGTCGTCATCGACGTCGTCGCGGAAGGGGAGTACCGCTTCGTCGCGATGAACGAGCGGATGGCGAAGCTCGTCGGGGTCGCGAGTCTCAGTGGCAGCTGCCGCATCGAAGAGATTGCGCCTCCCGACTCCGCCGCGCGCATCATCGCCCGCTGCACCGAGGCCATCCGGAGCGGGAGGCCGGTGCAATGGCAGGCCGTGACCACCTATCCGTCCGGCGTCATCCACGTCGACGTCACACTCACACCCCTGCTCGAGTCCGACGGTTCCTGCCGGCGGCTCGTGGGCCTCGTGCGCGATCAGACGGAGCTCGCGCGGCGGGAGGAGGCGCGCCTCGCGGCCGAACGACAGGCGGAGATGCAGTACCGCAGCTTCAACCTCGCCGTCGCGGCGCTCAGTGACGTCGTCTACGTCTTCGACCGCGAGGGGCGTTTCACGTACGCCAGTCCGCCGCTGCTGAACCTCCTCGGCCGGTCCCACGGTGACGTGATCGGCAAGACGGTCCGCGACCTCGACTATCCCCCCGCGACCGCCGATCAGGTCCTGCGCGACGTCGACCGCGTGGTGACGACGGGCGAGCCGCTGCGCGGCGAGACTCCGTTCACGGATGTCCACGGCGAAGAGGGGTATTACGAATACAGCTTCCACCCGGTCCTCGACGGCGACGGCCGCGTGCACGCGGT
>Ga0196958_10000667_pt1 | contig 11255 bp, 8 predicted proteins | sample S1v_10metaG_FD_148654 | JGI IMG/M metagenome (GOLD analysis project Ga0196958, IMG submission 148654) | Soil microbial communities from Anza Borrego desert, Southern California, United States - S1+v_10 | ecosystem: Environmental > Terrestrial > Soil > Desert | place: USA: California | collected...
TCGAACTCACCACGATACTTCGCGCCGGCGACCATCGAGCCGAGGTCGAGGGCGACGACGCGCTTGTTGCGCAGCGACTCGGGGACGTCGCCGGCGACGATCCGCTGGGCGAGCCCCTCGACGATGGCGGTCTTGCCGACGCCCGGCTCGCCGATGAGCACGGGATTGTTCTTCGTGCGCCGCGAGAGCACCTGCACGACGCGGCGGATCTCCGCGTCACGGCCGACGACGGGGTCGAGGTCGCCGGAGCGGGCGCGCTCGGTGAGGTCCTGGCCGTACTTCTCCAGGGCCTGGAACGTGCTCTCCGGGTCGGCGGACGTGACGCGCCCCGAGCCGCGGACCTTCGTGAACGCCTCCTGGAGGGCCTCGGGCGTGGCGCCGTGGCGGGTGAGCACCTCGGCGGTGCGCCCGCCGGCGGCGGCCAGGCCGACCAACAGGTGCTCGGTGGAGACGTACTCGTCACCCATGTCGGCGGCGAGCTGCTGGGCGTGCTGGAGCACGCGGGCGGTCTCGCGGTCGAACTGCGGCGCCGAGACGCTCGAGCCGCTCGCGCTCGGCAGACCCGCGAGGACCTTCTCCACGTCCTGGCGGACGGCCGACGGGTCCGCCCCGACCGCGCGCAGCAGCGGCTCGGTGAGCCCGTCGGTCTGGTCGAGCAGCGCGGCCGCGAGATGGGCCGGTGAGACCTGGGGATGACCGTCGACGGTGGCGGCGCGGACGGCGGCCGACACCGCCTGCTGGGTGCGGGTGGTGGGGGTGAAGTCCATCGGGGTCCTCCTGCTCGCCGGGCGGGCGGCCCACCAGCCGCCCTTCAACTTGAGTCTATCTGGCTCAACCTCGTGGGTGCGCGGTTTCTTCCCGGCCGCACGGCGGAGAGGGCCGGTCACCCACAGCAACGACGACGAGCGGTCCCCGGTCGGGTCGTCGCCGCTGCTCAGCGTGCTCACACCCACCGTCCGGCGCACGAGGACAGCCGGGCGACGAGGCCACGATGGGGACCCTGCGTGACGGCCCGGAACGGGCTGTCATAGTGACGCCGTCACGCGGGCCCCTGCGGCCCGCGGCGGGTCGGGAGGAGCGCCGAGGATGTCCGCGGAGCCGCTGTCGGGAGGCGGACGGGTCGCGCCGGGCCGCGACCCCGCGCAGGCCGCCGGACGCCCGCCCGGACAGCCACCCGAGCGCACCCCCGTCCGCCGGCTCACCCCCGTGCGGTCCGTGCCGGCGCCGACGACCACGCCGCTCCTCCGGCCGGGACGCCACGCCGCGCCGGAGGTCGACGGGCGACCCGCGACCCCGGCGCCCCCGGTCGGGACGCCCGGGGCCCCCGCGGTGGACGCCGCCCGCCGGGTCCGCGAGACCTGGGACGAGGTCGAGCCACGCATCGACGAGCTGGCCGACTGGTTCGCCGCGCTGCTGTTCAGCCTCGCGCCGGACACCCGGGCACTGTTCCCCGCGCGCGTCACCGCGCCGGCGCGCCGGCTGCTCCGCTCGCTGGTGCTGCCGATGAGCACGGTCGACCGCCCCGGCGAGCTGCGCGCGCTGGTCGAGCCGCTGGTCCGCGAGCACCGGGCACTGGGTCTGGGCGCCGAGCACTACGAGCCGCTCGGGGTGGCGTTGATCGGGGCGATGCGCCGCTTCGGCGGCGGTGTCGGCGGGGCGTGGGACGACGCGGCCGAGCACGCCTGGGTGCACGCGTACTCGCTGGCCGCGGGACCGATGGAGCAGGCGGTGCGCGCGGCCGGCGACGACGCCACCCCGGCCGTCGTCGAGGGCACGGTCGTGGGCCACCGCCGGCTGAGCTGGGACCTCGCCGTGGTGCACGTCCGCCCCGACGTCGCGGTTCCGCACCGCGCGGGCCAGTACGTCACCGTCGAGGTGCCGCAGCGCCCGCGCATGTGGCGCGCGCTCAGCCCCGCCGGCGCCCCGCGGGCCGACGGCCTGCTCGAGTTCCACGTGCGCGCCGTCGAGGGCGGCTGGGTCAGCCGGGCGATGGTCGCGCACACCGCGACCGGCGACCGGTGGCGCCTCGGCCCGGCGGCCGGACGGCTGGGCCTCGACCCGGGCAGCGACCGCGAGGTGCTCATGGTCGCGGGCGGCACCGGCGGCGCCCCGGTGCTCGCGCTCTGCGAGGACGTGGCGCGCCGGCCCCGTCCCCGACCGTGCACGGTGTTCCTCGGCGGGCGCGTGCCCGAGGACCTCACGGTGCTCGACCGGCTCCGGGCCCTCGCCGAGGAGCACCCGTGGCTCGCGGTGGCCGCGGTCTGCGAGGACGACCCCCTCGACGAGCGCACCCTGCCCGGCACGCTGCCCGAGGCCGTCCTGCGCGGCGGCGACTGGTCGGGCCACGACGTCGTGCTCTCCGGCTCGCCGGCGATGATCCGGGCCACCGCCTCGGCGCTGCTGCTCGACGGCGTCCCGCTCGACCAGATCCACTACGACCCGTTCGCCGACTAGGCTCGCTGCCCGCGCCGAGCACGCGCGGTCGCCCGTGCTCCCCATCGGCGTGCGGAGCCGACGTCGCGCTGGGCGCCGACCTCCGGCGCGGATCATTCCTGGCGCCGGGGGCCCGGCTGCCACACGACCACCGACTGGGTGCGCCGGGCCGGCAGGCGGTCGCTGCGCGAGGCGCCGGACTGCTCCGCCGCGGCGCGCCAGCGGGCGAGCTCCTCGGTGACCTCGGCGAGCCGGTCGGACAGGGCGCCGACCTCGCGCTCGAGCTCGATGATCCGCTTGATGCCCGCGAGGTTGACGCCGTCCTCCTGGGACAGCCGCTGCACCTCGCGGAGCAGGGCGATGTCGCGCACCGAGTACCGGCGCCCGCCGCCGCTGGCCCGGCCGGGGCTGACGAGCCCGATGCGGTCGTAGGAGCGCAGCGTCTGGGCGTGCATGCCGGCGATCTGCGCCGCGATGGAGATGACGAAGACGGGCGTGTCCTCGTCGGCCCAGGAGGGCAGCGCGGGGATCGAGCCCAGCGGGGCCGGCCACGGGCCGCGCTCGCCCGCATCCTTCGCCCCGCCGCTCACGACGCCGTCTCCCTCCGGGCGGTGGCCTCGGCGCGCCGGGTGAGCTCGGCGCGCGGGTCGTGGTCGGCCGTCGCCCGCGCGTAGGCGTCGAGGGCCTCGCGGGCGGCCTTGTCCAGGCGGCTCGGGACGGCGAGCTCGACGGTGACCAGCAGATCGCCGGTGCGCCCGTCCTTGCGCCGCACCCCGCGCCCCCGGACCCGCAGCGTGCGCCCGCTCTGACTGCCCGCGGGCACCTTGAGCGAGACCTTGCCGTCCATCGTCGGCACGGTGATCGTCGTGCCGTCGACCAGCTCGGGGAACGTGACCGGCACGGTGAGCGTCAGGTCGTCGGGGTTGCGCTCCGATCGCCCGAAGAGGTCGTCGGCGTTGACGTGCACGACGACGAACAGGTCGCCCGCGGGACCGCCGCGGAGGCCCGGCTGGCCCTGCCCGGCGAGCCGGATGCGCTGGCCGTCGTCGACGCCGGGCGGGATCCGCACGGTGAGGGTGCGCGAGCGCGTGCTGACGCCGTCGCCGCCGCACTCGGGGCACGGGTCGTCGACGATCGAGCCGGTGCCCGAGCAGTCGCGGCACGGCTCGCTGAACGCGAACGCGCCCTGGCTGCGCGAGACCACGCCGGCGCCGCCGCACGTCAGGCAGGTGCGCGGGCTCGTGCCGGGACGGGCGCCGTTGCCGTTGCACGTGCCGCACCGCGCCGGCGAGGCCAGGCGCAGCGGCAGCGTCGTGCCGCGCACGGCCTCGGCGAAGTCGATGCGCACGTCGGTCTCGACGTCGGCGCCGCGCTGCTCGCGCCCTCGTGTGCCACCCATCCCGGCCATGCCCGGCGTCGGGCCGGCCGCGGTGCCGGCGGCGCCACCGAAGAGGCCTCCGAGCAGGTCGCCCAGCCCCCCGGCACCCTGCGCGCCGGCCCCGCGACCGCCATTGAAGAGGTCGCCGACGTCGAAGCCGCCCTGGAAGCCGGTGCCGCCCGCGCCGGCGCCGGCGCCGCGCCCGCCGCCGAACCCGCCGAAGCGCCCGCCGGCGAACAGCGAGCGCGCCTCGTCGTACTGCTGGCGCTTCTCCGGGTCCGAGAGCACGCCGTACGCCTCGCCCGCGGCCTTGAAGCGGGCCTCGGCCTTGGCGTCGCCCGGCTTGGCGTCCGGGTGGTTCTCGCGCGCGATCTTGCGGTACGCCTTCTTGATGTCGGCGTCGGAGGCGTCCTTGGCCACGCCCAGCTCGCGGTAGTAGTCCTTCTCGACCCAGTCACGGGCGCTCATGGCGGGACTGCTCCTTCCGCGGGTGTGAGGTGGTGGGGGTGGTCAGGACAGTAGGGCTCAGGACGTGCCGGCGTCCGCCGTCTCGGACGGGGTCGCGCCGCCGCCCGTGCCGTCGGAGTCGGTGACGCCGACCATCGCGGCGCGCAGCACGCGGTCGCCGAAGCGGTAGCCGCGGCGCATCACCGTGGTGACGGTCGGGCCCGAGACGTCCGGGGACGTCTCGTGGGCGACGGCCTCGTGCACCGACGGGTCGAAGGGGTCGCCCTCGGCGCCGAACGGGGTGAGCCCGGCACGCTGCAGCGTCTCGGTGAGCCGGTCGGCCACGACCTTGAACGGGCCGGTCAGGTCGCCGTGGTTCTGCGCGCGCTCGACGTCGTCGAGCACCGTGAGCAGCTCCCCGGCGACCGACGCCTTGGCCGCGGCCACGGTGGACTCCCGCTCGCGCTCGGTGCGTCGGCGGTAGTTGGTGAACTCGGCGGACACGCGCTGCAGGTCGGCGGTGCGCTCGGCCAGCTCGGCGCGGACGCGCTCGAGCTCGGCGGCCGGGCCCTCGCCCGTGCCACCGTCCGTGCCTCCGTCCGTGCCACCGTCCGCGCCGCCCGTGCCCGCGGCCGTCGCGTCCCCGGCGTCGGTGGTCGCCGACGCGGCGGCCGCGGCGGCCCGGGCCTCGCCCTCGAGGCCGTCCAGGCCCTCGGGCGTCGGGTTCGCGGCGTCGTCGGTGACGCCGTCGGCCTGCGAGGTGCCGGGGGGCGTGTCCTGGCCGGAGGTGGGCACGCCGCCGACGCTCGAGTCGGTGCTCGAGTCGGGGGCGTCCTGCCCGACGACCGGATCCTGCACTGTGACCTCCTCGGGAGGACCCGCACCGGCGTGCCGGTGTCGGGGCTGTCGATGGTGTGGCCGTGCGGGACCGGCGGGGTCACCGGGCGGTGTGCCCGATGACCCCGCCGGTGGGCGTCACTGCTTCTTGTCGTCGTCGACGATCTCGGCGTCGACCACGTCGTCGGGCCCGCCGGAGGCCGCACCGGCGTCACCGGACGCACCCGCGGCGCCGCCCGCCGTGCCGTCCGCCTGCTGCTGGGCGTAGAGGGCCTGGCCGAGCTGCTGGGACTCGGTCGCGACCTTCTCCGACGCGGCCTTGATGGCCTCGGTGTCGTCGCCCTCGAGCGCGGTCTTCAGCTCGCCGACGGCGACCTGGACCTTCTCCTTGACGTCCGACGGCAGCTTCTCGTCGTTGTCGGCGATGAACTTCTCGGTCTGGTAGACCAGCGTCTCGGCCTGGTTGCGGGCCTCGGCCGCCTCGCGGCGGCGACGGTCCTCGTCGGCGTGGGCCTCGGCGTCGGCCACCATGCGGTCGATCTCCTCCTTGGAGAGGGCCGAACCGCCGGTGATGGTCATCTGCTGGGACTTGCCGGTGCCCTTGTCGACCGCCGAGACGTTGACGATGCCGTTGGCGTCGATGTCGAAGCTGACCTCGATCTGCGGCACACCCTGCGGGGCGGGCGGCAGGTCGGTGAGCTCGAACATGCCGAGCTTCTTGTTGTAGGCCGCGATCTCGCGCTCGCCCTGGAAGACCTGGATCTGCACCGACGGCTGGTTGTTCTCCGCGGTGGTGAAGACCTCGGACTTCTTGGTCGGGATCGTCGTGTTCTTCTCGATCAGCTTGGTCATCACGCCGCCCTTGGTCTCGATGCCGAGGGACAGCGGGGTGACGTCGAGCAGCAGGACGTCCTTGACGTCACCGCGCAGCACGCCGGCCTGCAGCGTGGCGCCGACGGCGACGACCTCGTCGGGGTTGACGCCCTTGTTCGGCTCCTTGCCGCCGGTCAGCTCCTTGACCAGGTCGTGCACCGCGGGCATGCGGGTCGACCCACCGACGAGCACCACGTGGTCGATCTGGCCGACCGAGATGCCGGCGTCCTTGACCACCTGGTTGAACGGGCGGCGGCAGCGGTCGAGCAGGTCGGAGGTGATCCGCTGGAACTCGGCACGCGAGAGCTGCTCGTCGAGGAACAGCGGGTTCTTGTCCGCGTCCACCGTGATGTAGGGCAGGTTGATGCCGGCGCTGGTCGAGCTGGACAGCTCGATCTTCGCCTTCTCCGCCGCCTCGCGCAGGCGCTGCATCGCCATCTTGTCCTTGGACAGGTCGATGCCCTGCGAGTTCTTGAACTTGTCGACGAGCCACTTGATGATGCGCTCGTCCCAGTCGTCGCCGCCGAGCTCGTTGTCGCCGTTGGTGGCCTTGACCTCGACCACGCCGTCGCCGATCTCGAGCAGCGAGACGTCGAACGTGCCGCCACCGAGGTCGAAGACCAGGATGGTCTGCTCGTTCTCGCCCTTCTCCAGGCCGTAGGCCAGGGCCGCCGCGGTGGGCTCGTTGACGATGCGCAGGACGTTGAGGCCCGCGATCTGGCCGGCCTCCTTGGTGGCCTGGCGCTGCGCGTCCTCGAAGTAGGCCGGAACGGTGATCACCGCGTCGGTGACCGGCTCGCCCAGGTAGGCCTCCGCGTCGCGCTTGAGCTTCTGCAGCACGCGGGCGCTGATCTCCTGCGGGCTGTACTTCTTGTCGTCGATCTCGACGGACCAGTTGGTGCCCATGTGCCGCTTGACCGACCGGATGGTCCGGTCGACGTTGGTCACCGCCTGGTTCTTGGCCGACTGGCCGACCAGGACGTCACCGTTGCGGGCGAACGCGACCACCGACGGGGTGGTGCGGCTGCCTTCGGAGTTCGCGATGACCGTCGGCTCGCCGCCCTCCAGGACGGCGACCACGGAGTTGGTGGTGCCGAGGTCGATGCCGACCGCTCGCGCCATGCTGACGTCTCCTCTCGGAACCGTGTTCCGGTGTCGTTGAGTGCTCCGCGCTCAAGTATGGCCCGAACCCGGCGGTTCGCAAACCAGACCTGAGCCGCGCTTGCTCAAGTATGTCACCCCGTCCAACGGAGCCTGCCACGGACTTGTTCCCGACACGCTCAAGTTCGGCGCGGAAGTCGGGCTCAGGCGCGTTCGGCGCCCGTCCCGGGCCGGGTGGCGAGCGGCAGCAGCTCGTCCTCGCCCCACTGCACCGCGCGGGTGCCCAGGGGCACGCCGCTCTGCTGGGCCTCCATCATCTGGCCGTTGCCCAGGTACATCGCGACGTGGTGGATCGTCTCGGGGTCGGACTCGTCGTAGGCCCAGAACAGCAGGTCCCCGGGCTGCGCCTGCTCGACGGGGACGTGCGCGCCGGCGTGGTACTGCTCGCGCGAGACCCGGGGCAGGACGATCCCCGCCCGCTCGTAGGCGCGCAGCATCAGCCCCGAGCAGTCGTAGCTGCCCGGACCCGTGGCGCCCCAGACGTAGGGCTTGCCGGTCTCGCCCGTCGCGAACTCGATGGCGGTGCGCGCCACCCCGGGCGGTAGGGCGGCCGCGGGGCCAGGGCCCGCCTCGGCGGCGGGGACGCACTCCTGGATCGCCCCGGCGACGCCCGCGAGGTCGGTGACGAGGCTGTTGGCCAACGCCTCCCACTTGGCGTAGGCGTTGGGGAACGCCGAGCGCTGCACGGTCTGCGCGGCGCGGGTGACCGGCATCGTCTCCCACCCCGGCACGGTGAGCAGCCGCTCGAAGAAGGTCCGCGTCGCGTAGACCGGGTCGCGTACCTGCTCGGGGGAGCCCCACCCCTGGCTGGGCCGCTGCTGGAACACGCCGAGCGAATCGTGGTCGACCGCGACGTCCATGCCGACGGTGCCCATCTGCGACTCCTGCATCGCCGTGGCCAGGGCGACGACCCACCCGCGCGGCGGGATCGCCATGCCCTTGGCGACGCCGATGATCGTCGCCGCGGTCTGGCGCTGCACCGCGTCGAGCTCGGCCGACGTCTTCGGGGCGTCGCCCGACGGCGCCTCGCCGGTGCCCGCGTCGCACGTCGTGCCGTCGCCGCCCTCCCCGCCCCCGGGGACGAACTGGCCGACGACGAGCAGCCCGGCGGCGAGCACCACGACGAGGAATCCGGCGAGGGCGGCGACGGGCAGCAGCAGGCGCAGGATCCGCAGACCGGGCGGCAGCCGCGGCGGGGTCATCACCGTGACACTCCGGGGCCCGCCTACGAGGCCCGGTCGTAGCCGGAGACCCGCCAGTCACCCGGCCCGACCTGCACCAGCAGCAGCTCCAGGCGCACCGCGTCGGTGGGCACCTGGACGCGCACCGCCTCGGGACGCACCTCGACCGCCTGCGGCGGGCCCGTGACGGCCGTGCCCGGCACGTTCGCCGGGTCGACCTCGGCCAGCACCCCCAGGTACTCGTCGGTGGTGTAGGGCGCGAGCCCGGCGCTCCACTGCTGCGGCGTCGTGCCGGGCGGGTGCGTCGCCCACGCCCGCGTCCAGCGCTCGGCGACGGCCAGGGCCACGGGTGGGGCGTCGGACAGCGGCAGGTTGCGCGGGCTGAGCTCGGTCACCGGCGGCGCATCGGGCGCGGGCGCGGCCCGCCCGGCCGGGGCCGTCGGGGCGGGGTCGAGCGCGCGGCTCCCGCCCGGGCCGGAGTCGCCCACCCCGCCCCCGAGCCACGAGACGCCGACGGCGAGCGCCACGAGCACGGCGAGCACCCCGAACAGGCGCGCCGGGGAGTGCAGCGGCCACTCCCACAGCGCGCGGTAGGCCGCCGCGCGCCCGCGCCTAGTCCGGATCGGCACGCGCGCCTCCCTCGCCGGCGGCGGGTCCGGACCGGCGGCCGGAGAGGCCGGACGAGCCGGCGCCGACCGGCCGACTGGGCCGGTAGATCCGGTAGACCGGCGCGCCGTCGACCAGCTCGGCGCGCACGGGGCGGCGCGGCCCGCCGGCCTCGCCGCTCTCGGCGGCCCGCGCAGCGACGCCGCGGTACAGGCTGCGGTCGGCGTCGCTCACCTGCGCGCGGGCCGGGGTGGCATCCCGGTCGCCGCGGGGGGTGCCGCCGGGCACCGGTGCGGCGCCCCCCGGCAGCGCGCGCTGCGCCGCGTTGCGGGCGGCCAGCGCGGCGGCGGGGTCGGCGGCGTGCCCGGGTGCGGCACCGACCCGTTCGCTGTCGACCCGCACGGGGCCGGACGCGGTCGGGGCCGCACCCGCGGCACCGGTGGCACCGGCGGCGCCCGCCGGCGCCGGGTCGGGGCCCGACGGGGTCGCGCCCTCGGGACGCCAGGCGTCGCCCCCGGCGCCGCCGGCGCCCCGGCGCTCGGACCACCAGTCGTCCTGGCGGCTCGGCGCCCGCGGCAGGAACCGCGACAGCACGCCGCCGCCCCCGGCGGGCGGGAGGAAGCCGCTCATCTGGTCGCGGGTCAGCGACACCATCGCCGAGAGCCGCCGGAACGGGCGCGCGACCGCCCACAGCACGACGGTGACGACCCCGGTGACCAGCAGCGCCAGCCACGTGTCGACCCCGGAGCCGGGCCGGAACAGTGCGATGACCATCAGCGAGTGCAGGCCCGCCATGGCGCCCACCAGCAGCGTGTTGACCAGCGCCGCCCCACCGACCCGCAGGGTCGCCGGGAGCACCTCGGGCTTGAGCAGGGCCAGCACGGCCAGCGCCGGGGCGACCATCACGAGCAGCCGGATGATCAGCATCGAGACGAGGATCAGCAGCTTGCTCATCAGCTGGAACAGCCCGATGCAGACGGCCTGGACCAGCGCGAGCATGCCCGCGCCCGTGCGTGAGCCCTGCCGGCCCTGGAAGTAGCTGTACCGGTCGCCCGCGCGGTCGGCGACGCTCGTGTACTGCTGCTTCTTCGCGTCCGCCTGGGCCTGGCCGTCCTGCCCGTCGGCGACCTCCTGCTTGGTGAACGTCTGCGCCCGCAGCAGCTCGCGGCCCATGTCCCGGGCCTGCGGCACGTCGGCGGCGCCGAACTGCCCCCGCAGCCAGTTGTTGTAGACGATCTGGTCGGTGAGCACGGTGGGCAGCGTGTTCGCGTCCCCCACCCCGACCTGGGACAGGAAGCCCTGCTGCATCGACGTCACGCCGTCGAGCAGCACCCCGTCGAGCATGCTCGACCACCGCACCGGCGCGGCGTAGGCCGCGGCCGCGATGGCCAGCGCGATCACCGCGATGCCGCCACGCTGGGCCTGGCGCGACAGGTCGCCGCGCATCGCGAGCAGCAGCAGGATCGCCGCGAGCACGATGAGCGCGAGCCCGACCCACGTGCTGAACACCGCGCCGTACATCGCCTGCGTGCCGGCCTGCACGACCCCGTCGAGTGGGCGCAGCAGCCCGGAACCCTGCTCGATGAGGTAGTGCGCCCAGTTGACGCCGCCGACGACGAGCTTGGCGATGTTGAAGAACTGGTTGCCCAGCCACGTGTCGGTCGCCGCCGCCGGGTCGCGGGCCCCGCCCGGGCCGCAGCCCAGGTCGTAGGTCCACCAGATCTGCCCGGCGTAGCCCACCTCGGCGTAGACGCTGCCGGGCGCCCCCACCCCCAGCGGGGCGGGGTCGAGCGAGCCGACGAGCCCCGTGCCGGGGCGGTCGGGGTCGGGTGCGGCCTTGCAGTCCAGCGGCGCCGCCGAGGCCGGCAGGCCGACGAGCACGAGGCCCGTGACCAGGGAGGTGACCACCACCGCGGCCCGCCGCCGGCCCCGGCGCCGCGGCGCGTCCGCCCCGTCCTGCCCGGCCCGTGCACGCCGGGACCGCCGCCACCCCACGACGAGGGCGGCGGCGAGGATCGCGACGGCGAGCGTCACGCGGGCGTCCCGGGACCGTGGCGCCCGGCGCCCACCCGGTGCTCGGTGCCGCGGATGCGCCCGCCCGGGCCGCGGTCGCCGGGCGTGGTGACGGTGCCGTCGTCGGCCAGCTCGCCGACGGCGTCGCCGGTGGACGGGCCCTCGTCCATGACCCAGGCATCGGCCCACTCGTCGTCGGGCGCGGGTCCGGGCTCGCGGGGCGCGGGCGTGCGGCCGTCCCCGCTGCCGATGCTGCCCGTGTCCGTGTCGCTGCCGAGGTCGCTGCCGATGTCGTCGTCGAGCTCGGGGACGAGGTCGTCGAGCCC
>Ga0196958_10000668_pt1 | contig 11254 bp, 9 predicted proteins | sample S1v_10metaG_FD_148654 | JGI IMG/M metagenome (GOLD analysis project Ga0196958, IMG submission 148654) | Soil microbial communities from Anza Borrego desert, Southern California, United States - S1+v_10 | ecosystem: Environmental > Terrestrial > Soil > Desert | place: USA: California | collected...
CGCATCGTATCCGTTCACAGCGACGCAACGCGCGGGTAGCAGTTTGTTCAGACGGATGTAACGCAGTACTTCCACATCGAGACCTATATTGATGGCGTTCAGAAATCATAAGACCGAAGGCGTGGGAGTAACGCGTTGGACGAAGAACGGCGAGAGCCCGTCCCCAGGGAAAGTGTGCGCGTATTCGGGCCGCGATGTACCGCGGCCGAAGTCGCGGCGGCACTCGCGCCCCACCAGTCCGCGATCGTGCACGGCGTCGACGACGCCGCACCCTTCCAGACCCTGCTCGACACCGATCGCATCCTCTATCTATCGCGCGGCATCCTCTCCGAGCGCGAGCTCGCGCAACTCCTCGCACCGCGCGGCGAAGTCTCGTTCGACCGCTATCTCGACGCGCAGCAACTGCGCCGCGTCGCGCTCGCGCAGAGCGTGAGCGAGCTCGCCGACGCGTTGCGCGCGGCCATCGTGCGCGCCACGAAAGCGGATCGCGCGCGCTGCGTGCTCTTCGACGCGGGTCGTCAGGTCCTGTGGACGCCGGATGAATCCGACGGCGACAGCGCCGCGGCCGGACTGGTGAGCTTCGCGCTGCGCTCCGGCGTCTCGCTGTGCATCGCACGCGCGGGCGACGATCCCCGCTTCGATCCCGAGCTCGACGGCGACGCATCCGATCGTTTCCTGGCAACGCCCGTCTTCGCCCGCGGCCGCGCGATCGCGGTGCTCGTCGCCGCGCGCACGTCACCACCGTTCGAGCCCGCGGAGCTCGCGGCACTCGACGCCATCGCCACGCACGCGAGTCCGTATCTCGCGGCGTGGCTGCTCGACGCCGACGACGAAACGCCGTTCCGCCGCCACGCCCTGCGCGAGCGCGAACAGCCCGCCGGCGCCGGCCCCGAGCCGCTGCGCGTCGACTCCGCGTGGACGCGCGGTGCACCGTGGCTCGCGCTGGCGACACTCGTCGCCGTCGTCCTCGCGTTGCTCTTCGTGCGCGTCCCGGCCTACGCAACGGGACGCGCGATCGTGCGCGGCGACGGTGCCGTCGTCGCGTCCTTCGCCGCGACCGCACCGATCGATCGCGGCATGACCGTGCGCTTCCACAACCAGTCGCTGCCGATCGAGACCGCGTACACGAAAGGCGCACAGCGCATCGTCATCACCGCGAAGGGCGGCGTGCCGGGCACGCGCGGCAAAGCCGAAGTGCGCGTCGGGACGTTGCGTCTCCTGGACGCGCTGCAAGGAGCCGCGCGATGAGCCGCCGCGTGCCGTTCGTCGCGCAGAACGCGGCCGCCGACTGCGGTGCCGCGTGCGTGGCCATGGCTCTCGCGTTCCACGGTCGCGTCGTACCGCTCGACGAGATCCGCGCCGTCACCGGCCTTTCGCGCCACGGCGTCGACGCGCGCCGCCTCCTCTCTGCCGCCGAGCACTTCGGGCTGCGGGGACGCGGCGTGCAGGTGCGCACGCCCGACGACCTCGCGTACCTCGAGCCGGGAAGCATCCTGCACTGGGAGTTCCGCCACTTCGTCGTCCTCGAGCGCGCGGAAAAGAAAGGGGCGTGGGTCGTCGATCCCGCGAACGGCCGGCGCTTCGTTTCGCGCGCACAACTCGAGCGTTCGCTCACCGGCGTCGCGCTCGTGCTCGAGCCCGGCCCCGACTTCGAGCGCGGCGGCAACGATCGCCGCGCTTCGCTCCTCGGCCGCTACCTTAAACGCGTCCTCCGCCACAACGCCGCGCTCGTGCGCATCGTGCTGCTCTCGATCCTGCTGCAGCTCTTCGCCCTCGCGGTGCCGGTGCTGACCGGCGTCGTGATCGACCGCGTGATTCCGCGCGCCGACCGGCAACTCTTCTGGCTCCTCGCCGGCGGCGCCGCCGCGCTCATCGTGTTCTCCGCGCTGGCGACGCTCATCCGCGGCCACATCCTTCTCGCGCTGCGCACGCGCCTCGACGCGCAGCTCAGCACCGACTTTCTCGAGCACCTCGTGCAGTTGCCGTTCGAGTTCTTCCAGCAGCGCTCGACCGGCGATCTGATGATGCGGCTCGCCAGCAACGCCACGATCCGCGAGACGCTCACGAACGCGGTTCTCTCCGGCGCGCTCGACGGCCTCATGGTCGTGACCTATCTCGCGCTGCTGCTCGTCGCCGATATCCGCCTCGGCGTCGTCGTCGCGGCACTGGCGATCCTGCGCGTGGCAATCCTCGTCGGCGCACTGAAACGCCGGCAGCGGCTCACGTCCGAAGCGTTGCAGGCGCAGTCCGCCGCGCAGACGTACGAGGTGCAGCTCCTCTCCGGCATCGAAGCGCTCAAAGCGTGCGGCGCCGAGCGTCGTGCGGTCGATTCGTGGTCGCACCTCTTCGTGCGCCAGCTCAACGTGAACCTCTCCCGCGGACGGCTCGACGCGCTCGTGCAGTCGCTGCTCGACGCGCTGCAGATCGCGTCGCCCGTCGCCATCCTGCTCTACGGCGGCACGCGCGTCATGAGCGGCGAGCTCTCCCTCGGCACGATGCTCGGCCTGGCCGCGCTGGCCGCGGGATTCCTCGCGCCGCTCTCCGCGCTCGTCGCGAACGCCGCGCAGTTCCAGCTCCTCGGCAGCTATCTCGAACGCCTCGACGACGTTCTCTCCACGCCCGCGGAAGAACAGGGCCACGACCTGCCGCGGCCCGCGTCGTTCGCGGGGAGAGTGACGGTCGAAGCCGTGTCGTTCCGCTACGGCGTCCTCGTCGCGCCGGCGCTCAGCGACGTGTCGTTCGACCTCGAGTCGGGTGCGCTGATCGCGGTCGTCGGTCCGTCGGGCTCCGGCAAGTCGACGCTGGCCGGCATCGTCGCGGGCCTGCTCGTGCCGCAGTCGGGACGCGTGCTCTACGACGGCAAGCCGCTCGCCGGGTATCCGCGCGAATGGCTGCGCACGCAGCTCGCGTATCTGCCGCAGCAGTCGTACCTGTTCGGCACGAGCGTGCGCGCGAACATCGCACTGCAGGATCCGCATCTGCCGTTCGAGCGCATCGTCGAAGCGGCGCAGCTCGCGGAGATCCACGACGAGATCGTCGCGCTGCCGATGGGCTACGAGACGATCCTCGCCGACGCGGGCTCGTCGCTTTCCGGCGGACAGCGTCAGCGCATCGCACTCGCGCGCGCTCTCGCCAATCGTCCGAAGGTGCTCATCCTCGACGAGGCCACGAGCGCGCTCGACGCCGTCACCGAGCAGAAGATCCAGCGCAACCTGCGCAATCTGCGTGCAACGCGCATCGTCGCCGCGCATCGTCTCAGCACCATCCGCGACGCGGACCTGATCGTCGTCCTCGACGGCGGCCGCGTCGCCGACACCGGCACGCACGCGCAACTCGCCGCGCGCGACGGTCTCTATCGCCGACTTGTTGCCGCGCAACTCGAGAGCGCGGCTGAAGCGACCCCGGTCAACCCGCGGACGAGTCACGCCCCAAATGGGGTCGAGGCGAGGCTCCCACGCATTACCGCTCTGAAAGGAGACTCCCCATGAAAAAGCAGATCACCAGCAAGCTCCACCTCAGCAAGGAAACGCTCCGAAACCTGTCCGAACGCGACCTGTCGGGCGCGGTCGGCGGTGCCACCTACCGTTGTACGAACTACTGCGAACCGACGGGCGTCTCGGACTGCAATCCGTGCCCGACGGAAACGTGCCTCTCCGGCGGAAGCTGCCCGACCGGCGGCGCGAACTGCTGCTGATTCTCACTCCCACCGCCCTCTCCCCGCGTCTGCGGGGAGAGGGACTGGCGAGGGGAAACGATCGTTCCGTCATGTGGCAGCCCATCACCGACCCACGCACCACCAGCGAATGCTGGACGACGATCCGCGAGATCGAGCGCGCCCTCACCGACTCGCTCGAGAACGGCTCTCGGCGCAATCCCGCGATGGCGGGCGGCGACGCCGGCATCGCGCTGTTCCTCTCGTATCTCCACGCCAGCGGCACGAGCGAGACCGCCGGCGACCACGCCCTCGAAGCCCTCGGCATGAGTCTCGGTGCACTCGCCGAGCGCCGTCTGCTGCCGACGCTCTACACCGGCTTCTTCGGCGTCGGCTGGGTGGTCACGCATCTCACGCGCGAGCTGTTCGAAGGCGACGCCGATCTCGCCGCGGAAGTGGACGAGGCCTTGCGGCATCTGCTCGCGGAGACCAGCGGCTCGGTTCCTTTCGAACTGATCGGCGGCCTCGCCGGCTACGGCACCTATCTCGTGGAACGCCTCCCCGATCCCGGTGCCGCTACGCTGCTCCACGAGATCGTCAACAGGTTGACGAGATCGCGCGATGCGTCCGGCGTGTGGTTCTCGGATCCCGCATGGCTCCCCGACTGGCAGCGCGAGCTGATGCCGGCCGGCTATCACAATGCCGGTGTCGCGCACGGCATCCCCGGCGTGATCGGCTTCCTCGCGGCCGCATGGCGGGAGGGTTTCCGCGATCCGCGCATCCCGCAACTCGCGGCAGACGCGGTGCGCTGGACGCTCGCCCAGCGCGACGATTCGCTCGAAGGCTCGGTGTTTCCCGCGCACGTTCCGCCGGATGGCGATCCGCGTCCGACACGCACCGCATGGTGCTACGGCGACCTCGGCATCGCGGCGGTGTTGCTGTCCGCCGCACAGAGCTTCGAGCGCGACGATTGGCGCGAGCACGCGCTCGACATCGCCCGCGTCGCCGCGCGCAGGCCCTTCGAGGACACCAAGACCGTCGACGTCGGACTCTGTCACGGCGCGACCGGCATCGCACACATCTTCAATCGCGTGTATCAGGCGACCGGCGATGAAGAGATGCGCGATGCGGCGCATCAGTGGATTCGCCGCGCGCTCGCGCTGCGGCGTCCGGGCGAAGGCGTGGCGGGCTTTCTCAGTTGGATGGTGATGCCGCCCGCCGGCGGCGAGTGGGTCGCGGACCGCGGCTTTCTCACCGGCGCGGCCGGCATCGGCCTCGCGCTGCTCGCCGCGGTCAGCGACGTCGAGCCGTCGTGGGATCGCGTGATGCTCGTCTCCGTACCGCCGGCTTCCGTCCGGCACGAGGTTCTTCCATGAGTGAATTCACGACCAACGACCTGGTCGTCATGCGCACGCCGCTCCTCCCGATGGAAGAGTTGCAAGGACTTTCGCGCGAGCGGTTGCAGGAGCTCGTCGCGCGGCCGGAGATCGCGGAGGCGATCTTTCTCGCCTCGCCCGATCTCGCGGCGAGCATTGAGCAGTGGCTGCGCGATCCCGACTCGAAGAAAGGACGCCGCACCGAGCTCGGACTCGTGCGCTACCTCGTGCGCTCGGCGTCGCGGCCGACCCCGTTCGGCCTCTTTGCCGGATGCACGGCAGGTCGCATCGGTTCGCGCACGTCGCTTTCGCTCGCCTCGCGGTCCGCGTACCGGCGGCACAGCCGTCTCGACATGGATTACCTCTTCGCGCTCTGCGAGCAGCTCGTGCGCGACCCGCGGGTCCGCGCGGAGCTGCAGTTCCGTCCGAACAGCAGTCTTTACGAAGCCGCGGGTCGTCTGCGTTTCGCGGAGTCGCGCGTGCAGGGGCGGTTGCGTTCGTATCACCTCGTCGCCGTCGACGCGTTCGACGCGCTGCGTGACACGCTCGCGCGTGCGGAAGAGGGCGCGACGCTCGACGCACTTTCCGCGGCACTCGTCGACGAGGAGATCACCCGCGAAGAGGCGGACGCGTTTCTGCAGGACCTCGTCGAGAACCAGTTGCTGGTGGCCGATCTCGCGCTGCCGGTGACGGGCGAGGAGAGCCTGTTGCCGCAGCTCGCGCCGTTTCCCGCGGTGCACGCGGTGCTGTCGCACGCGGAACGCGCGCTCGCCTCCATCGACGCCGCGGGCGTCGGCGCATCCACGGACCAGTACCGCGCCATCGCGCAAACTCTCGAGCCGCTCGGCGTGCCGGTCGAGTTGTCGCGTCTCTTCCAGGTCGACCTCACCAAGCCCGCGTCCGATCTCATCCTCGGCGAGCCGGTCGTCGAAGAGATTCTGCGCGGCGTCGACATCCTCCATCGCTTCTCCCGTTCGCGCTTCGAACGCTCGCTCGACGAGTTCCGCTCCGCGTTCTCGGAACGCTACGGGCCCGATCGTGAGGTGCCGCTGCTCGACGCGCTCGACGAGGAGAGCGGCATCGGCTTCGAGCGTTCCGGCAGCGCGGGCGCGGAGGCGTCGCCGCTGCTGGCGGGGCTTCCTTTCGCGTCGCGCCGCGGGCGCAGGCAGCTCGGCTGGGGCAACACCGAAGCCGCATTGCTGCAGATCCTCACGCGCGGACTGATGGACGGCGCAATGGAGGTCGCGCTCACCGCCGAGGACATGAAGCTGCTCGAGAATCCGGACCGTCCGCCGATCCCGGATGCGTTCCACGCGATGGCCACACTCGCGGCGGCATCTCCCGATGCCATCGGGCGCGGCGACTATCGTCTGCTGCTGCACTCGGCGATGGGGCCGTCCGGCGCGCGCATGCTCGGACGCTTCTGCCACGCCGATGACGCGATTCGCGAGGGCGTGGCGCGGCATGTTGCGGCCGAGGAGGCTTTGCGGCCGGAGGCGGTATTCGCGGAGATCGTGCATCTGCCCGCGGGGCGCATCGGCAACATCCTGGCGAGGCCCGTGCTCCGCGACCACGAGATCGCGTTCCTCGGGCGTCCCGGCGTGCCGCGTGAAAAACAGATCGCACTCGACGATCTCGTCGTGACCGTGTCCGGCGATCGCATCCAGTTGCGCTCGCGCACGCTCGATCGCGAAGTCGTCCCGCGTCTCAGCACGGCCCACAACACGATGAACGAGAGTCTCGGCGTGTATCGCTTTCTCGCGGCGATGCAGCGCGCGATCGGGATGCAGTGGGATTGGGGACCGCTCGAGGTCGCGCCGTTTCTGCCGCGCATCGTGAGCGGGCGCATCGTGCTGTCGCGCGCGCGGTGGCGTCTGGCGGCGCCCGAGTTTCGTCCCATCGCGGAAGCTTCGGGCGCGGCGCGGTACGAGCTCGCGCAACAGTTTCGCGCGACGCATCGCATGCCGCGCTACGTCCTGCTGACGGACGGCGACAACGAGCTGCTCGTCGATTTCGACAACGCGCTGATGCTCGACGCGGTGTTCGACGTCCTGCGCAAACGCGAGGAGATCGTGCTCACCGAGTTGTATCCGGAGCCCGCCGAATTGTGCGCATCCGGGCCGGAGGGACGGTTCTTCCATGAGCTCGTCGTGCCGTTCACGCGTCGCGCGGCGACGCCCGCCGTCACGGCGCCGTCTCCACGTTCGTCCATCGCGCGCACGTTTCCCCCGGGATCGGAGTGGTTGTACGCGAAGTTCTATTGCGGCACGGCGACCGCGGACCGCGTGCTTTGCGAGGAAATCGGGCCGCTCGCGTTCGAAGCCGTCGCCTCGGGCGCCGCGCGACGCTGGTTCTTCATCCGCTACGCCGATCCGCAGTGGCACATCCGCGTGCGTTTTCATCGCGCGTCGCCGCACGTGCGCGAGATGCTCGACGCCGCGGCGCAGCGTCTCGTCGAATCGGGCACCGTGTGGAAAGTGCAGTACGACACGTACGAGCGCGAAGTCGAACGCTACGGCGGCGCGGATGGCATCGAGTGGTGCGAGGAGATTTTCCATCGCGACAGCGAAGCCGTGATCGCGCTGCTGTCGTCGTGCAGCGGCGATGCGGGCTCGGACCTCCGCTGGCGTTTGATGCTCGCGGGCATCGACGCACTCTTCTCCGATTTCGGTCTCGACGTCCCGGCCCGCCTGCGTCTCGCCGAATCCGCACGCACGTCGTTCGCGCGGCAGTTCCACTACGACGCATTGCGCGATCGCCTGGCCGATCGCTTCCGCTCCGCGCGCGGCACGCTCCTCACCGGCCACGAGGTGCTCTCGCTGCGCTCGTCGCACATCGCACCGATCGCGCACGAGCTGCGTCGAATCGATCCGGCGCTCACGATCCTCCCGAGCCTCGTGCACATGTTCGTCAATCGCCTGAGCCGCTCCGCGGGCCCGGAGCACGAGCTGGTGCTGTACGACTACCTCGTGCAGCTCTACCGCTCGCGAATTGCGCGCGCGGGCAAGGAGCAACGCCACGAGCAGCGCGATCGCACCGCGGCCGGCCGCATCGCCCATGTGTGAGCAGAGCGTGGGCTTGCCGGCGTCAGTCGCATGAGGCGACCTGGAGAATCGCGCTTCCTCCGGCTGTCATGAATCGCGAACCAGAAGCACTTTACTCAAACTCATTAGGAGTGAGCGGAGACGCAGTTTCTTATCTGCGGTGGGAGGAGAGGGGTGGGGTTGGGGGAAGGAAACTGGTCGGGCAGGGGGGATTTGAACCCCCGACCACCTGAACCCCATGCTCTCGAAACTGTTGAACCATCTAGGGTTACCTCCTCGTACAGTCCTCTCCAGGCGCGCATTGTAGCGCCGTTTCGGTCGCGCATGGGTGCAGAACGCTCGAACCAGGCGCGCGGGGCTGATCAGGTTCGACGGCGGGTGCGCCGCGGCGGCTCGGGCTCGATGACGGGCGGCGGTGGCGGTGGTGCGAGCGGTTCCCCGCGCTCGATGCGCGTCTTCACCGCCTCCGCCCCCTTCTTGTAGACGGTGACGCAGAGGAGCTGCCCCGCCTCGTACAGCCCCCAGAAGCGCGTGCCGCGATACCGTTCAATGTTGAGCATTGCGCACCTCCGGAACCGCCTGGCAGCAAGCATCCGTCGCCACCCAGCGCAAGCACTGCGGACAGACCGGCGGGTCGAGCTGCCACCCTTCGACGTACGCGCGTTCGTCGCTCGCGCGCGTGCCGCAATCGGAGCACGCGACACCATCGTCCTCCGCGAGATCTCCTTCCGGGGCGAGATCCTTCCCACTCTTGAACGCGACTACTTCGGACATGACACACCTCGAATCGTGATTTCAGGGAGCGCACGTCCTCCTCTCCGCACATCCGCGAGCGCACCCTCGAGCGGCCGACACGGGCGCGCTGCAGAGCACTGCACGGTCGATCGGTGCTCCGCATGAAGCGAGCGAGAGATGCGACGTCGTGCCGAGGGCCGGATCGGCCGCGCGAGAGCGTTCTCGCGGTGGCGGGAGAGGACCGGGATGTGAAGGAGCAGGCCGGGAGGTCGTCAGTGAACCACGCGCACCTCGTCCGCCCCGCACGTCGGCGGCGGGGTCGCGCACGCCGTGCGCAGCGCAAAGGGCGCGGCCATGCGATCGCCATGTTGCAGCGGATACGTGGGGACTGCGCGGAGCAACGGCGACGCTTTCGCGGCGGTGAGACCGCGCGTGTCCGGTGCCGTTCCATCGCAGAACCAGATCGGCGCCGCCGGCGATGAGATGGCCCACCCGGCGAGCGTGAACGCCATCACGTCGGATGCAGCGGCACGGCTCGCGACCTGGACGAGTGATGCGAGCCTGCGGAGCGGTGCCCCCGCCCGCGCGTCGAGCACAGTGACCCACACCATGAAGTGGTCGAAGCCGAAGAGCTCCCGCACGAGCGCGGGCCGTGCGGCCAGCGCCGCGTAGCGTTCGGCCTTCGTGCGCCGGAAGTGCGCGAGCGACTCGTGTCCGCGATCGTGCTCGCCGAAGACGAGCGATGCGACTCCGGCATGCTCGATGACGAGGACGAAGTCCGGCTGCGGGAGCGCGATGCCGCCGGCGCGCAGCGGCAGTGGGCGATCAAGCGTCGTCGCCCAGTGGAGCCGCGCGTCAGGGATCGTCGCGAACGCGAACAGCAGGTCGTTGCACTCGCGTTGGTGCGCAAGAAACGCGGGCGTAGTTCGCGGCGCGAGCGTGAGCGGACGACGCGGAGCGCTGCGGAGGAGGAGCGAGGCCGTGCGCGCGGCCGGCGTGGCGAGCGCCTCCGCCGCGAGGAGCGCATGCGCGACCGTGAGCGCACGCCGCGTCGGTAACGCGTATTTCGGACGGCCGCCGAGCCGTGGCACGTCCTCCCACGTCGTCAGCCATCCCGCCTCGGCGAGCGCGAGGAGCCGTTGCCCGACGCGCTGCGGCGACAACTGCGGGAAGACGGCGCGCCGCACCTGGTCGAACGAAAGAAGGCGGCAGCGCATGATCGCGAGGAGCACCGCGCGATCAAGTGGCGAAAGCGTCGAAACCTGTCGTCGCGTTTGACGACGGGACGGCTTTCGCGGCCGCGGAGCTGTAGGCGAAAGCGAGGATGCGGCGTTTGCGGCTTCGGGAAGCGAATCGCGCGCCATCGCCGGGCTGCGATCACGCGGTCTCGCTCGCGCAGCGTCCGCGGCTCCGTGCTCCGACTCTGGATCAACCGCCGAATCGGTCATAGGCTGAAGAAAAAATACCGAACGTCACATGCTAGGCAGACGTACCCCGCCGCCTCTCCGCATGGCTGCCCGACCGCGCAGGCGCTGCGCGCGTCCGATGGCATCCAGACGCCACAATGCACGCGCACGCGGTGCGTCAATCGCGTCCCGTGCGTCGTGTTCCGGGCGGCTCGTTCGGCACCATTGACCGCGCTTTCCCCCGCCGTCCGTGCCGCGACCCGTGCTCGTCATCCGCGAACTCGATCAGCTCGCCCGCCGCGCGAAGTGGCGTGCGTGCGATCTCGCCGAAGCACTCGGCGTGAGCCTGTCGATGCTGAACCGGCTGCGCGCGGGCACACACGTGCCGTCGCGCGAGGTGCTCGGCGCGATCCTGCGGTCATTCGGCGAGCACGCGTGCGTCCGCGAGCTCGTGCTCCATTTCCTCGAACACGAGCTGCCGGTCGCGCGCAGTGGGCGCTTGGACGCTGCACCGACTGCGGCGCGTGTGATGTTTGACGAGCTACGCGAGCTCCCGCCAGCGGCGCAGCGGGAGCTTCGCGCCTTCGTGGCGCAGTTCCTCCGCCGGAGTCTCACGATCGGTCGCGGTCTCTCCGTCGTCGCCGATGCGGCCCTGCTTCGGGACGTGGCCGTGTACGTGCGCACGGCACTCGATGCGCAGGGTGTCGCATCCGTCGTACTCGCGGGCAACGCACGCATCAGCGCCTCCCAGCGTGAGGCCGCGCTCGCCGCGCCGCTCCTCGTCGTCGAGCGTGTCGATTTCATCTCTCCCACCCTCCGCGCGCTTCTTGAGGCGCGTGCGGCAGTGCGAAAGCCGGTCGTGGTCACGGCAGTCGCCGCAACGCAGGTGCCGGGCGACCTTCTCTTGCTCTCCATCCCTTCCCCGCCTCTCCATGCCGCAGCGTGACCGCGTGACCATTCGGATCCTCCAGCAGCACGGTACGCCGCCGGATGGCATGACGACCGTCCGTGTCGATCTCGGTGAGTTCTTCGACCACGTGC
>Ga0196958_10000669_pt1 | contig 11249 bp, 11 predicted proteins | sample S1v_10metaG_FD_148654 | JGI IMG/M metagenome (GOLD analysis project Ga0196958, IMG submission 148654) | Soil microbial communities from Anza Borrego desert, Southern California, United States - S1+v_10 | ecosystem: Environmental > Terrestrial > Soil > Desert | place: USA: California | collected...
CGACGGGTGACCGACCGCTTCGCCGCTGACGGCGCCTCCGGTGTCCCGGCGGTCTGACCACCGCCGGGACAAGTACTCACCACAACCGGGCCGGCCTGCGTAGAGTGAGCACCATGGGGACAGGGCGTGAGGCTCGACTCCGAGTCGGCACCACGGACCGCGAGCGCGCGGTGGAGGCATTGGGCGTGCACCTCGCCGAGGGGCGCCTGGAGGTCGGCGAGTACTCGACCCGCTGCGGGGCCGCCGCGGGCGCCAGGACCCGCGCCGACCTGCTGGCCCTGTTCGACGACCTGCCCGCCCCGCACCCGGTCTTCGACAACCCCGAGCGGTCCGACGTGGCCGTGGTCGAGCCCGAGCACAACCCGCTGCTGGAACGCGCGGACCCGGAGCGGACCCGCAAGATCGTGCTGGCCTTCCTGGGCGTGGGCGTCGTCGGGGTGGTCGCGGTCGCGGCGGTCACCTCCACCTGGTGGGCGTTGGCCCCCATCCTGGTCATCGGGTTCCTGTTCCTGCTGGCCAGCTAGGTCTCGATCCCGGCGGGGCCCCGATCGTGGCTAGGCTCGGACCATGGCAGCCAAGCAGGTTTCGGACACCCGGGTCATCGCGACCACCCCCGAGGTGATCTTCGCCCTCCTCGCCGACCCCGCCCAGCACCCGGTGATCGACGGCTCCGGCACGGTCACCGCCGCCCGGCCGGGTTCGCAGCGGCTGGCGCTGGGGTCGAAGTTCGGCATGGACATGAAGATGGGCCTGCCGTACAAGATCCAGAACACGGTGGTGGAGTACGAGGAGGGCAGCCGCATCGCCTGGCGCCACTTCATGGGCCACCGCTGGCGCTGGCAGCTCGAAGACCTCGGCGACGGCACCACCAGGGTCACCGAGACCTTCGACTGGTCGACCGCCAAGTCCACCTTCGTCATCGAACTGGCCAAGTTCCCGGGCAAGAACCTCAAGGGCATCCGGGCGACGCTGGACCGGCTGGAGGAGATGTTCCCCGGGTCGGCCTAGCGACCCCCAAGCGCCATGCGCGAGATCACCGGATCGATCTCGCGCATGGCGCGGCGATGGGGAGGTCGGCGTCAGCCGGTGTGGCGTCGGCGGCCGACGATCCACAGCGCCACGCCCGCCACGACGGCCAGGAAGCCGAGGAAGATCAGCGCGGGCAGCGCGGGAACACCGGTCTGCGCCAGGGAATCGTCGTTCGTCCTGCCCGACGCCTGTTCGGGTCCTGCGGGCTCGGCGGGTGACACCGCCTCGCTCGTGGGTGGTGCCTCGCTGCCGGGTTGCGTGGTGGGCGGGTCGGGCTTCGGGATGTGGACCCCCGCGTCGATCGTGTGGTCGACGCCGCCCGCCTCGGTGGGGGCGGTGACGGGGGCGGACCCGTCGCAGAGGCGGTCGGTGGTGGGTGGGGTCACGTTGGAGTCGTGGGCGCGGTCGTCGCCCGCGGTCGGGAGCGTGAAGCGCAGGTCTTCGGCAGCCGGGCGGTCGGGAACGTTGTCGGTCGTCGCGGTGCACACGTCGAAGCGGACCGTGTACTGGGCTCCCCTGGTGAGTTCGGGGGTCGCGCCGACACCGCCGAAGTAGTACTCGCCCGCGGCGTCGGTCCGGGTGGTGGCGATCTGCTTGCCGCCCGCGTCCAGCAGGTGCACGGTCGCGCCTTCGAGCGGTACCTCGTCGTCGTGGTACGGGTCCTGGACGCCGTTGTGGTCGCCGTCGAACCAGACGAGGTTGCCGATCTGGACCGGCGCGTTCGCGGCCTGGTAGGCGATGTCACCGAGGCCGCCCGCCTTGGCGAAGCTCCCGTCGCGGAGGCTGACGAACTGGTAGCCGTGGGTGGGGTTCTCGTGACCGGGGCCGACACCGGTGTCCACGTCGTAGAAGCCCGTCCCGTTGGCGTTCACGTCCCTGGCGGGGTCCATCTCGGTGGTGACGACCCACTGCTGCTGCGGGATGAAGGCCACCGACCCCTGCGACGTCTCCTGGTGGGGGCCGCCGCCCAACCGGTTCGGGTCGAAGAAGTCGCCGTGGAAGTACTCCACCACGCCGTCGGGCTGCCTGCCGTTGGTGGCGGGCGTGCCGTGGTTGGGGCACGCGCCCGTGCCCTCCCAGTCGAACCCACCACCGGGCTTGGCGCAGGCCATGGTGATGTCACCACCGGACATGGCGTACTGCGCGGTGTTGCCCGCCGGGCGCGGGTCGAGGCCGCCGGAACCGAGGACGTCGGTGAACCGGTCGCGGAAGCCCAGGATCAGCGAGCCGTTCCTGGTGAAGGCCATGGTGGCCAGTTCGGGCTGCGGATCGATGAAGACGCCGCCCCGGCTGGCCTCGTCCCAGGTCGCCAGGTCGGCGTCCCACGGGTTCCAGTGGTTGGTGTCGGGGTGGGTGAGCCCGGAGGCCACTTGGCCGCGCGCGTACTCCAGCCCGTGGGTCAGCACCTCGGTGAACGCCGAGCCGTCGTAGGCGTGGACGACAACCTTCAGATCGGCTCGGTCCTGCGTGCTCTCGGCGGAGCACACACCGCCGACGTACAGCTTCGCGTCGTGGGCGGTGAGGGCGAACGGCCGCCAGTCGGCCGCTGCCGCGCACCCCGGGTCCGGGATGGGCACGCTCTTGGCGACTCCCGGTGCCGTCGCCGCGGTGGCGTCGAAGCCCACCAGTTCGCGCGTCCGCAGGTTCACCGCGTAGAGGGTCTTGCCGTCCTCGGTGACGGTGAGGCCGCCGATGCCCTCCTTGCCCGGCACGTCCACGAAGGCCGGGTCCTTGCGCATGTCGACGGCGCCGTGCTCGGTCACCGCGGCGCCGGGCACCGTGGCGAACAGCTCCGGTGCCGCCGAGCCGTCGGCAGGCGTCGTGTAGATCGCGCCGCCGCCCCCGGGGCCGTACACGGTGAAGCGCCTGGCGAAGGCGGCCTGGAAGATGCGCTTGCGGTCCTTGTCGTAGGCCAGGCCCCAAGTGGTGCCGACCTGGGACTGCGTGTTGAGGACCGTGGGGCACGCCACCTGGTCGGGGCACGTGCCGCGCGCCGCCTGGTCGAACGCCACCAGCGCCCGGCCGTCCGGCCTGCTCTCCCGGTTCGTGGCCGGGCTCTGCACGGGGACGTAGTAGCGGGTGTCCGGGAGCGTGTGGTCAGCCGGGTTCCAGACCGCGGTGATCACCGACTGGTCCGTGCCGTCGCGCAGGTCCACGTACGAGGTGAAGCTGTCGAAGTGGTCGGTCGCCGTGGACGCGGGCGCAGGCCGCAGGTAATCGCTGTGCGGGGCGGGGATCGACACGTCCACGCGGTACTGACCACCGGTCAGCTCCACCGAGGGCGGTACGACGACCTTGCCGGTCGAGTCCGTCGTCGCCCGGATGCTGTGGCCCGCGACGTCGGTCACCTCGACGGCCATGCCCTGCTGCGGCGTGTCCATCGTCGTGTTGATGACGCCGGTGCCGAAGAAGTCCCGCAGCACCTGGACCGTCAGCGTGCCGTCCGTGGTCGACGCGCCCGCCGTGGCACCCCCCGCCACCATCGTGCCCGCGGCACAACCGAACAGCAGCAGACCCGACATCCCCACGCGTACCAGTCGCTGGGCACCGGCCCGTGATCCACGGCCTCTTCTCGTTCCGGTTTCGCGCACAGCCACAGTTGTCCCCTTGCCGGGTGGATGAAGTTCCGTTACCGGGCGGTACATCCGGTTCGGGTCGAAAGGTACGCATTCAGGCCGCACACGTGCGACCGAGCCGCCCCATGAAACCAAAACACACGATGGTTCGCTACCGGAAAGCGAGTGACCTTTCGGGTGAATTCGTGTCGCTGTTAACCTGGGGAATCATGTCGATTTATCAGAAACCCGTTCAGGTTTCGACAAGAAAATCGAAACCACGGTGGAGAGTCGCGTTCCTCGTCGTGCTCGCCGCCGCGGCCTGCACCGCTTGCGGGGACTCCGATGCGGTGAGTCCCCGTGCGCTGACCGCGGACGAGGCCGATCGGCTGGCGATCACGAGGTTCCGCAACTTCGAGGCGGGTGGCCGCGCGGTGACGATCACCGTGCCGGACCCGGCGGGTGGTCTCGTCATCACCGGATCGGTGGACTACCGAAACCGGCTCGGTTACGGCGTGGTGCGCGGCACGGGACGCAACACCTCCGGCGATGGGCTTATCGAGTGGACGGACACCACCGTGCTCGTTCACCCGATGGAGGAAGTTCCCGCACAGGCACCGGACACACCGCCCGCGACGGGGTGGCACAACCGCCCACTCCTGGCATCGGGCAGCACGTTGGACACCGCGTTGACCATCGTGCTCGGGCTTGGCAGCGATCGGCCGGACAACGCCCAGTTGCTCCCGCAGAACGGTGCCGCCTGGATCGGGCAGGACCAGGTGAACGGCCACCCGGTCGACGTCATGGCAGGCCCCGGCACCCGGGACCGGCCGGACACGGCGGGTTCGGTGCGCTACTGGCTCGGGCAGGACGGCACCATGCACCGGGTCCGGGCGGCGGTGGCCTCCGAGCCGGAACCGGTCGTCATCGACTTCGACACGCACAGCCGGGCCGCGGTGCCCCCGGTCCCCGAGGTCACCCCGCCGCGCTGACAGCCCCCTATGACACCCGCACCAGTGCGCGGTCGGCCAGCAGGGACACCGTCGGCGCCAGGACCCCGGCGAGGTCGGGCAGTGCGGGGACGGCGGGCACCACGGTCGCCCCGGTGGTGTCCGGGAGTTGGGGCTGTGCGGGCGGTGCCGCCACGTCGGTGAACGGGATGCCCCGGGGTGGGCGCGGGCCGGTCAGCACGCCGGACGGGGAGGGCGATCCGGCGGTCGCCGGGCAGGGCGCGACCGCTGTGAGCCCGGCGGGCACGGTGCGCAGGTCCGCACCGCCGACGCAGTTGCCGTGCCCCTTGGTCGCCGTGGGGAACGTCCAGCCCACGTCGACCCCGTTCGCGGCGAAGACGTTGTCCAGGACCTGGTTGCCGTTCGCCGGGAGGTTCTGGGTCGCGGTGATCACCAGGCCCGCGTTCGCGTTGTCGGTGATGCGGTTGCGGATGACCTGGTTGTCGCTCCCGCCGTCGATGCCCACACCGGTTCCCCACCCGCCGTCGGCCTGCTCGGGGGTGGCAGCCTGCTGGTTGGCCGCGATCAGGTTGCCCGCGATGACGGAACCCTGCTGCGGGAGCAGCTTCTCCTGGTGGTCGGAGCTGGTGGTGAGGCCGACCCGGTTGCCGGAGAAGCGGTTGCCGACCACGTACACCTCGCCGCTGGCGTTGGTGCCCTCGAAACCGATCGCGTTCAACTCGGCGACGTTGTCGCGCACCACGACGCGGCACGGCTTGCACTGCCCGAGGTAGATCCCCGAGTCGGCGCTCCCGGAGGCGTACGAACCCTCGATCACGCCGTTGCGCGCGGAGAAGGCGTAGATGCCGTACAGGCCGTTGCCGGTGGCGGTCACGTGCGAGACCAGGAACGACTTCACGAAGTGGACCTCCTCGTCCCCGGTGTCGTAACCGCCCTCGCCCGGTGCGCCGTCGATCGCCTTCGCCGACCCCGTGACCAGCACCCCGTTCTGGGTGTTCCCCTTCACGGTCAGGTTCTCCACCGCCACCCCGGATGCCGCGACGACAACGCCGTTCGACTGCCGCAACTGCCCGTCGAGAACCACCTCATGTCGAGACTCACCCCGGAGGGTGATGTTCGGCGTCGTGATTTTCACCCGATCGTGGTACACCCCCGGAGCGACCAGCACGAGGTCCCCCGGCTGCGCGAGGGCCACCGCGGCCGAGATCGTCGGCGCGTCGGCCGGAACCCGGATCGTCACGCGCTCACCGGCCGGGCGATCACCCTGACGTGCGCTGTCATCCCCACCGGAACACCCGGAGAGCGACACCGCCAGGACGGCCAGCACCGCGGCCCACCCACGCAGATCCACACGAGGCATGGGCCGAGTCTGGCACGGCGCGGAACTTCTCCGCGCCGGGCGGCGTGTGGCACGCTGCGATCCGTGAACCGCCGCCCGTCACGTCGGACGTTCCTCGGCGCCGCGGGTGCCGCGGTGACCGCCGGTCTCGTCGCCGGGTGCGAAAGCCGTTCCGGCGGACCGCCCGGCCAACCCGCGCCCGCGGCGCGGACTCCCGCGACGGGCGAGCACCAGGCGGGGGTCGCCGAACCCCGGGACGCCCAACCCAACCTGCTCGCGGTCGTGGCCGACATCGACGACACCACGGCGGTGGGACCGCTGCTGGCCGAACTCGGCCGGACCGTCCTCGCGCTGACCGCGGGCACCGACCCGCGACTGCTCGGCCTCGCGCCGGACGACCTCACCGTGACGGTCGGGATCGGCCCCCGGGTCGTCCGGCTGGCCGACCCGTCGCTGCCCGGCGCGGCGGACCTGCCGCCGTTCGCCCGGGAGCAGGTCGCCGACCGGGAACGCGGCGGCGACCTGCTGGTGCAGGTGTGCGCGAGCGACGCCCCGCTGCTGTCGGTCGCGGCGGCGGCGCTGCTGGACCGGGCGGGCGTCCGCGAGCGCTGGCGGCAGTCCGGCAGGCGCGGTCCGGGCATCGCCCTGGCCGAAGGGCGCACCGCGCCCCGGAACCAACTGGGGTTCGTCGACGGCATCGTCGGACCGCACACACCCGCCGAGCGGCAACGGGACCTGTGGCTGGCCGCACCGCCGCAGGTGGCCGGTGGCACCATCGCCGTGCTCCGCCGCATGGAACTCGACCTGCCGCGGTTCGCCGCCCTGTCCACTTCGGACCAGGAAGCCGTCATCGGCCGCCACCGCGACACGGGTGTCCCGCTGTCGGGCGGCTCCGCCGCCGCCGGACCGGACCTCACGGCCAAGACCCCCGACGGCAGGTACCTGGTCCCCGCCGACGCCCACGCGCGCCGCGCGCACGCCGGGGCGATCGGCGTCGGCCTCATGCTCCGCCGCTCCTACAGCACCGACGACCCCGCCCCCGGCCTGCTGTTCATCAGCTTCCAGAACGACCTGCGGACCTTCACCACCACCCTCACCCACATGGAGCACTCCGACGCGCTCCTCCCGTTCACCAGGACCACCGCGAGCGCGACCTTCCTGGTGCTCCCGGGATTCGACCGGCAGCGGCCACTCGGCTCCACCCTGTTCCCCGGCGGCTGAACCGGTCACCGAGAAGTCCTCGTACCAGCCACGAACTCGGCGTGACGCAGCCCGAAAGCGCCGTCCTGATGCGCTTCCGGCGCACGTGCCGACGGGTGGCGCGGTCCACCCGATCGACGGGACGCGGCCGAGCACCACCCGGACGGTGCCGGAGCGGTCGGTCCCCTCGACCGAGCGCGGCGCTTCCGCCTGCGCCTCGGCGAGCAGGCCGCTGAGCCGCGCCGCTCACTGCGACTGCTTGCCGATTTCGGCGAGCAGGTCCGCTGCCATCTCACACTCTCCGGTCATCGCGCGACTGGGCACGGGGCAGGGCGGCAGCCAACGCGGCCATGGCGACGGCCGTGGCGAGCAGCAGGATGGCCACCCCCGAGGCGTCGGAGTCGGTCAGCGCCCCGAACCCGAGCACAACCGCACCCCCGGCGGCCCCGGCGAGCGACACGGCGAGCACGACCCGGCCGCCCCTGGGCACCGGCGCGAACAGTGAAATCGCACCCAGCGCGGTCAGCACAAGACCTGCGACCAACACCACCCGCGGCCCCACCGTCGCCAACGCGGCACCCAATGACGGGCTCAGCCCGCCGAGCACCACCAACCCGACCAACAGGACCTCCGCCACCATGGCGCACACGACCGCGGTTGACCTCGACCCACTCATCCCCGGCCTCCTGCCTGTAGGGCGGCGAACCTACAGGCAGGCGTGCGGCGCACGCGCCGTTGGACGAAGTCAAGAGTGGGACCACGCAACCCGGCTGCACGCAGTCCGCCGGGCCAATGCCTGAGAAGCCGCCCGGGACATGCCGGACGGCGCTTGGCGGTGTTCCGCCGTTCCGCCCGGAAGGTCAGGACGCGCCCCAGCGGGACATGAAGCCCATGTCGAAACCGTGGACGGCGTGGTAGAAGTAGTCGGCGGTGGACAGGTGCGGTGCCTTGCCGCGGTTGCGTTCGGCCTGCTCCACGATCTGCTTGCCGATGGACGTGTTGATGTCCAGCCGGGGGAACGCGTCGTTGATCACCGCGGCTTCCTCGTCGGTGATGTCGTCGGCGTTGTGGCCGAAGTCGAGTCCGATGCCGACGTGGGTGAGGTCGCAGACGACGCCGCGGCGGGCGACGATGCCGGGGCTGGTGTGCAGGGCGATCGCGTCCCACACGGTGTCGACCACCTCGGAGGCGACCCCGTGCCCGGTCAGGAATTCCGCGGCCAGGTCGGCACCCGCGACCTCGAAGCGGTCCGGCCGGGCCTCGCCCTCTTCCGAGAGCCCGAGGTCGTGCAGCACGGTCGCGTAGAACAGCGTGTCGTCGTCGTAGTCGACGCCACGTCGCAGCCCGCGCAGGTCAGCGTCCTTGATCGCGAAGAAGTAGCTGCGCAGGCTGTGGTGCGCGACGGACCGCTCCTCGGCGGCGAGCACGTAGTCGACGGCTGTCTGGCGCAGCGGCGAGGACAGCAGGTCGGGTTGTGACAATCCGGGCGCGGAAGTGGTCATGCACCAACCATGGCCGCCGAGGGGGATGATCAGCCACTGGCAAGATTGCCAAGTTGGGATACATTATTGCCATGGTCGGTCATCGCGTCTCGGTTCTCGCCCTCGACGGGGTGCTCTCGTTCGAGCTGGGCATGCCGTTCATGACCATGGGCACCCTCGGCGACCGCTACGCGCTGTCGGTGGTGACACCGACGCGGCAGGGCGTCACCACCGACGGCGGCCTGCGGCTCTCCGCCGCGGGCGCGCTGACCGAACTGGCGGCGGCGGACACCGTCATCGTCCCCGGCTACGCGTTCAACCGCGGCATCCCGGAAAGCGTCGCCGAGGCCCTCCGCGCCTGCCACGACCGGTCGACCCGCGTGGTGTCGCTCTGCGTCGGTGCGTTCGCACTCGCGCAGTCCGGTCTCCTCGCGGGGCGGCGGGCGACCACCCACTGGAGCCAGGCGGACCGACTCGCGCGGGAGCACCCGGACGTCACCGTGGACCGCGGGGTGCTCTACGTCGACGAAGAGACCGTGCTGACCGCGGCGGGCACGGCCGCGGGCATCGACCTCTGCCTGCACCTGATCCGCAAGGACCACGGGGCGACCGTCGCCAACCAGGCCGCGCGCAACGTGGTCGCCGCACCCCACCGCGAAGGCGGCCAGGCGCAGTTCATCGAGCACCACCTCCCCGCGGCGGCGGGCACGTCCCTCGCCGCGACCCGCGCCTGGGCGCTGGAACACATCGGTGAGCCGCTCCTGCTCCGCGAACTCGCCGCCCACGCGCACCTGTCCCAGCGCACGTTCATCCGCCGCTTCGTCGCGGAAACGGGCCTGCCGCCGATGAAGTGGCTCCAACTGGCCCGGATCGACCACGCCAAGCAACTGCTCGAACACAACGGCGCCACCATCGATGAGGTGGCCCGCAGGAGCGGCTTCGGCACGGCCCAGAACCTCCGCACCCACTTCGCCCAGCACTGCGGGCTGACCCCGTCCGCCTACCGGAACGTGTACGCCCGTGAACCGGCCCGGGTCCGGCAGACCTCGGACCCGGGTCCCGACCACGGCGAGCCGATCCCGCTCGGGTGACCGGCTCGGCTCCCGACGCGGGGGCGTGCGGGAGCCGAACGGGGATCGGTCAGCGGTCCAGCTCGCCGGACTTGACGAGGGCCGCCAGGCGGGACAGGTCGACGGCGAGCACGGGGCCGACCGGGTTCTTGCTGTCCCGGACGGCAGCCAAGTCCTGCCGCACCTGCACGCAGTCGCCGCCGGACCCGCTGAAACTCGACTTGCGCCACTCCATGATCACGCCTCCTTCAGGATCGATCGGAGCATAGTCTGACTTTCGGCAGTGGAAAGGGCGCTCTGCTCCAGCTTGATCAGCACTTTGGCATAGGGCTCCGCCTGGTCGTCGTGCAGGTAGACCCCACCCTCGGCCACCTCGATGTTCACCACAGGCGTGGTGGTGGGGAACGTCATGTAGAGCCACGAGTGGCTGATCAGGCCGATTGGCAGGTGTTCCGGCACCACCCGGACTGAGATTCCCCGCTCACGGGCATCCAGGAGGTGGCTGAGCTGCCTCCGGTGGGTCACGGCACCCCCGAATGGCGTTCGCAGCGCCGTCTCGCTGATGTAGGCCCCGTAGTCCACCGTGCCGAGGATCTGCTGTCGCCTTCTTCTGGCCAACCATCGCAACTCCGCGATATCGACCGGTACGTCATCGGAGAGCATCAGCGCCATCGCGTAGTCCTCGGTTTGGAGCATGCCTGGCACCAGTGACACCGCCCAGTTGGTGAGGCTGTCGGCATCCACGGCATAGCTGGCCAGCGTGCCGACCTCGGCGGGAACGCCGGGCAATGGGCGATCCCACCACCCGGAGGCGTTCTCGGCTCTGGCTTCGGCGATGATGTCCCTGCGCTCGGCGGCGGGGATGCCGTAGACGGTGAGCATCGTCGCCACGTCCTCGGTGTCGATGACGCGCTTGCCGTTCTCGATCCTGGACATGGTCGCCAGGCCCCAGCCGAGGAGCTTGGCGGCGGCTTCGAGGCTCAAGTCCGTGCGCTCCTTGCGGATCGCGCGGAGGCGGGCGCCGATGATGCGGTCTCTGGGCCTCGGGGGTTGTCGCTTGCCCGACATGGTGTTGCCTTTCCACCCCTGGAAGGACGGATACCTTCCTGAAAGTAGAAGCTACCTCACTCTGCGTGGCCAGCAGCAGCGCGACACGCCTACCGCCACGGGTTAGGCCGGTTGCCCGGCTGTCCAGCGGAGCGCGCGTGCCGGTGTCACCATCGTGCAATGAGCTACCCGGAGAGCGATCCCGAGCGGACCAGGGCCTTCCCGCCCCAGGAGCAGTACGTCGCACCCCGGCAGCAGCCACCCCCCGGCCAGTACGGGCCGCCGGACGAAGAGGTCGTGCACGAGCGGGTGCGGGACACCCACGCCCAGCGGTGGCGCACGATCCGGATGATCACCTCGGCGGTCACCTTCATCACCGGGCTGTTCGCGGTGGTGCTGGTCGCGCAGATCATCCTGACGCTCGCGGAAGCCAACCCGGCCAACGGGTTCGCCGGGTTCATCAGCGACTTCTCCGGGGCCGTCTCGCTCGGGTTCGACGGGCTGTTCACGCCGGGCTCGGCGAAGCTGGCCACCCTGCTCGACTACGGCCTGGCCGC
>Ga0196958_10000670_pt1 | contig 11241 bp, 10 predicted proteins | sample S1v_10metaG_FD_148654 | JGI IMG/M metagenome (GOLD analysis project Ga0196958, IMG submission 148654) | Soil microbial communities from Anza Borrego desert, Southern California, United States - S1+v_10 | ecosystem: Environmental > Terrestrial > Soil > Desert | place: USA: California | collected...
TAAGGATCGGGACCGAGGACGGTGCCGTCGGGTGAGACGTGCACGTACCCGTCGCTGCCGGGTGCCGGCTGGGCCGCCGCCGAAGCCGGGCAGGCACCGATCATCGTGGTGGCGAGCAACGCGGTGCACAGTGGCTCCTGCCACCGAATCCGCACGGTCATGAACGAGCCTTCTCTCTACGGGGGAGGATGCCCGGTCATCGTGCGTACGTCCGCGCCGCGCGCGGCACTGTCAGCCGGTCATGCCATGGGGTTATCCCGGCCGATAACGCGGCGGCATACCCGCCAGGGACTACCCCGCGCGACGCCGGGAAAGCGATCGTCGAGGCATGCTGCCCCTCCCTGCGCTGCTCGCGCTGACGACGACGGTCTTCCTCGGCTGCCTCACCGAAGTGCTGCCCGCCGGGTTGCTGCTGGGCATGTCCGCGGAGCTGGGGGTTTCCCCGTCGGCCACCGGCCAGCTGGTGACGGTCTACGCGGTCACCACCGCGCTCACCGCCATCCCGCTCACCGGCGCGACGCTGCGTGTGCCGCGCAAACGGTTGCTTCTGGCGCTGATCACCGGCTTCCTGATCACCAATCTGGTGATCGCCGTGTCGTCGTCGTATCCGCTGATCCTGGCCACGCGGATGGTTTCCGGGGCGCTGACCGGGGTGATGTGGTCCCTCATCGCCGGTTACGCGATGCGGCTCGCCCCGCCGGGACTCACCGGGCGCGCGCTGGCCGTGGCCATGTCCGGCACCCCGATCGGCTTCGCCCTCGGCGTGCCCGCCGGTACCGCGCTCGGCGAACTGGCCGACTGGCGCTGGGCGTTCGCCGCGATGGCGCTGATCACCGTTCCGCTGCTGGCGTGGGTGCTCGTCGCGGTGCCCGCCGTACCCGCGGATCCGGCGGGCACCACCCGGCCGCTGGCCGCGTCACGGTTGCCGGGGATGCGGCCCGTGCTGGCGACGGTGGCATTGTTCTCGTTGGGGCACAACGTGGCCTACACCTACATCGGGCCGGTGCTCGCCGGACTCGACGCGGCGACGTTGCCGGCCGCGGCCCTGCTGGTGTTCGGTTGTGCCGCGGTGGGCGGGCTGGTCGCGGTCGGCTCCGCGCTCGACGGCCGTCCTCGCGCAGTTCTGCTGACCTGCACCGCCGTGACCGCCACCGCCATCGTGCTGCTGGGGGTGAGCGACGGGGTCCACGGTCTGGTGCTGGCCGCCGCGGGCCTGTGGGGCCTGGGGTTCGGCGGCGCGCCGACCGCTTTCCAGGCCGTCACCGCCTTGCTCGCGGGCCCCACGGCCGACTCCGCCCAGTCGCTCACTATCGCGGCCTGGAACGGCGCCGTCGCCGGGGGAGCGCTCATCGGCGGCTTGTTGCTGCCGCTGGGAACGGGCCTGCTTCCTTGGTGTGCCGCCTTGATCGTCCTGTCGCCGCTGCTGTTCAGCCGGCGAGTCGTGCTTTCAGCGCCCGCGGATCGGTGCCGGACCCGACGATGAGCGGCCAGACGTCGGAGCCGAGGAAGCCGGTCTCGTCGGTCGCCGCGGTCGCGCCGCAGGTGGCGCGCTCCAGCCCGTGCCGCGCCGCCACCGCGGCGACCGCGTCCTTTGTAGACTGTCCGAACAGGCCGTCGACGGGTACGGCGAAACCGCGGGCCCGCAGGAGTTCCTGGGCCGTCCGTACGCGCGGCCCGCTGTCGCCGGGTTTGAGCAGCGGCCACTCCGGCAGGTGCACCTTGGGCGATGCGGCGCCCAGCAGCTTCCCCACCTCCGTGCGCAGCGCCGGCAGCCGGTCGTACAACACGGTTCCCGGGCATTCGGTCGAGTTGAAGTCGCGGTGTCCCTTGATGAACTCCGGTGAGATCCCGTACTGGGAGGCGATGTACGCGACCAGCTTCACCAACGAGTTCCAGAGCGCCGGCGTGACGTCCTCTTTGCTGTAGAGACCCTCGTTCTCGATCCCGATGCAGGTGCTGTTGTTGTTGCCCACGTTCGCACCCAGCACGTGCCGGGTTCCGCCACGCAGGATCTCCAGGCTGCGGTGCCGCCCTTCGGTGATGTGCCCGCCGCGGCTGTTCGTGAACTGCTGGCCGGTGTCGATCCAGCCACGGGTGTCCATGTGGAAGTTCTGGATGGCCCGCGACGCCCAGAAGGCGTGTTCGAGCGTGTAGTCGGTGACGTTCCCCGGCTCGACCGTGTGGTGCACGACGATGTACGTCGGCTTGTGGTTCTGCACCTCGATCGCGCCGTTCGGCGGCCGCGCGTTCCACGCGGCCGTGCCGTGGATCTTGGGCTCCGGCACCCCGGACGCCGCGTCGGCGGCGGAAATCGTCGCTGTTCCCAGTAGCCCGACGGCACTCACCGTCAAGCCGCCCTTGAGCGCGGTACGTCGGTCGAAGTCGGCCACGGGCGGAACTCCCATCATGCGCGTTGGCCGGAAAAGTAACCCGCCGGCGCGCCGATGACAACCATTGACCAACTTTTGTCGTAACGTGTTAGTGCTCGCCGGGGAGGGCGAACAGGCCGTCCCGGGTCTGTTCGAGCAGGCCGTCGACCAGCAGGGAGTCGAGGCAGCGGTCGCGCTGCCCGGATTCACTCCACACGAGATCGAGCCGTGCCTTCTCGACCGGGCCTTCGCTGCCGCGCAGGACGTCGAGCAGCAGCCCGCGCACCTGACGATCGGTCCCGGCGAACTTCTGGACCTGCTTCGCGGGTCCGGCGTAGGCGGGCCTGCCCGCGTGCTGCCAGGCGCAGTCTTCGTAGAGGGGGCAGTCCGCGCATCGCGGTGACCGCGCGGTGCAGACGAGCGCGCCGAGTTCCATCAGCGCCGCCGAAAGTTTCGCGGCCGGCGCGTCCTCCGGCGGCAGCAGCGCCTCCACGTCGGCCATGTCGCGGGTGTTCGACGGCGGCCCGGCGTCACCCGCGCCGTGCACCGCCCTGGCCACCACGCGCCGGACGTTCGTGTCCACCACCGGCGCCCGCTTGCCGTAGGCGAAGGCCGCGACCGCACGCGCGGTGTACGCGCCGATTCCCGGCAACGCGAGCAAAGTGTCCACATCGGACGGAACGACGTCGCCGTGTTCGGCGGCGATGACGGCCGCGGCGGCGTGCAGCCGCAACGCGCGACGCGGGTAACCGAGCTTGCCCCAGGCACGTACGACCTCGCCCTGCGACGACGCCGCCAGCGCCGACGGCACCGGCCAGCGCGCCATCCAGTCGAGCCAGATCGGCTGGACGCGCGCGACCGGCGTCTGCTGCAACATGATCTCGCTGACGAGCACCCCCCAGGCGGTGCAGTCCGGTTCACGCCAGGGCAGATCGCGCCCCACTTCGTCGAACCATCCGGTCAGCACATCCGCGTCGACGCCCACCCGGCCAAGCTTATTGAGGGGGAAGCCGAACGTGGCGTGAGGGGTCGGGGCGTTCCGGCGCCGGATGGCACCGAGCGAGCGACCGGTACGCCTTACCCCTCGATGAAACCCTCACGCGACCTCGCTCAGGAGGCCCGTCTTCACGTCGTAGACGAAGCCTCGCACGTTCTCGGTGTGCGGCAGGAAGTCGCTGCGCCGGACGCGCTGCAGCGACCGGCGCACGCTGTCCTCGACCTCGCGGAACGCCTCGACCGACCAGGTCGGCCGCAGTCCGCTGGCGGCCTCGAGTTCGTCCTTGAAATCGTCTTCGGTGACCATGGACAGACCGCAGTCGGTGTGCTGGACGATCAGCACCTCACGGGTGCCCAGTTTCCGCTGGCTCAGCGCGAGCGAACGGATCGTGTCGTCGGTGACGACGCCGCCCGCGTTGCGCAGGATGTGCGCCTCACCCTGGATCAGGCCGAAGATCTCGAACACCCGGATCCGGGCGTCCATGCAGGTCAGGATCGTCACCTGAAGCGATGGCCTCGGGGAAGAACGGTCACCGGGAGTGACATCGTCCAGGTCCTGATTGCGCTTGAGCAGTACGTCGATGGAGGTCACCGGCTCAGGGGAATCGGACGGGCCGGAGGAGGGCGGCACTTCGGGGCTCACGTCACGGTCCGAACCAGCGCTCTTCGACCGTCCGCGGCGGCGCCGACGTACGGCCGACCCGCAGTTCCGTGGCCAGGGTGATCACCTTCGGCCCGACCCGGTCGGCCGAGCTGAGCAGCAGCTTGCCCGCCGCCTTGCCCTTTTCGAGCACCGGCTGGTGGACGGTGGTGAGCCCGGAGCGCTCGGCCTCGGTGATGCCGTCGAAACCGGTGACCGTCAGATCCTGCGGCACCCGCAGTCCCCGGCGTTCCGCCTCGGCCAGCGCCCCGAGCGCGAGGATGTCCGAGGTGCAGATCACAGCGGTGACCTGCGGATACGCGTCGAGCAGCTGCCGTGCGGCCGAGGCGCCGTCATCGACGGTGTGGTCGAAGCGCTCGACCACCGGCACCGTCGCCCAGTCGACCCCGGCCGCGGAGAACGCGGTGGCCAGCGCCTCCAGCCGGATCCGCTGGACGTGGAAATGCGCGGCGCTCTGCCGCTGGATGGAGACGAAGTCGTCGTTGCGCTCGCGGGCGAGTCGCATGCACAGCACGCCGATCTGCCGGTGCCCCAGAGAGATGAGGTGTTCGGCCATCGCGGTGACCGCGGCCGCGTCGTCGGGGCCGACCCGGTCGACACCGTCCACGCGCGGCTGATCGACGATCACCGTCGGCACCGGGCGCTCCAGTACGGCGCCCAGATGCGGGTCGTCGTCGGGGACCGAATAGACGACGAAACCGTCGACGCCGGCGCGGTGCACGGCCGCGACGTCCTCGCGGCCGGGGCTGGCCGGGACCAGGTGCAGGCCGACGCCCGCGTCCTCGCAGGCCAAAGCGAGCCCTTCGAGCACGCCGATGGCGGCGGGGTCGCGGAAGGCGTAGGAGAGGTTCTCGGTAAGCAAAAGACCCACAGCGCCGGCTTTGCGCGTCCGCAGCGAACGGGCCACCGGATCGGGGCCTGGGTAACCGAGGCGCCGCGCGGTCTCGAGGACGCGGCGGCGCAGCTCAGGGGACAGCTGGTCCGGTCGGTTGTAGGCGTTCGAGACGGTGGTCCTCGACACACCGAGCTCTGCGGCCAACGACGCCAGTGTCGCCTGCCTCCTGGTGCGGATAGGACGGCCCATCCGCAAACCGTAACGGTTCAGAACGTTTTGCAGAAGCATCACCCGACGTGTGGCAGGTCTCGATTCAGAGTGACCCTGGGTACAGCTCCTACCAGCACGGCGGGTCCGGTCAGCCGAATGGGGTACAGTTGAATCTGACAACGGTTTCCATTACCTGGGCATCGGTGATACCTGGCCTGGGCATCCGCAGGAGTGCAGTTAATGAATTCCCGCCGTACCAAGAGTGTTTTCGCGGCCGTGTCGGCCCTGGCCGTCCTCGCGTTCGGCGCGACGGCTTGCGCGTCGAGCGACAAGCCATCGACGGGCTCCGGTTCGCAGAACGCGTCCGCCGCGAACCCGGGCGATGGCGAGAAGATCAAGGTCGTCGCTTCGACCGACGTCTGGGGCAGCGTCGTGACCGCCGTCGGCGGCGACAAGGTCGAGGTCACCTCGATCATCCACGACCCCTCGGCCGACCCGCACTCCTACGAGACCACCGCGAGCGACGCCATCGCCGCGAAGAACGCGAAGCTGACGCTGTCCAACGGTGGCGGCTACGACGACTTCTTCTCGAAGCTCGCCGACCAGGCCACCGGCGCGCAGAAACTGGTCGCCGTCGACATCGCCGCGACCGGCGACGAGAACGAGCACGTCTGGTACAGCCTGCCCGGCGTCGAGAAGATCGCCGACCAGGTCGCCGCGAAGCTCGGCGAGATCCAGCCCGCCTCGAAGGACGCCTTCACCGCCAACGCGACCGCGTTCAAGGGCAAGACCCAGGAGCTGCTGAAGAAGGTCTCCGGCCTGGGCGGCTCGAACGCCAAGGTCGTCGCGACGGAGCCCGTGGCGCACTACCTGCTCGAGAGCGCGAAGGTCACGGACGCGACTCCGCCCGCCTTCGCCGAGGCCGTGGAAGCGGAGCAGGACGTGCCCGCCGCCGCGCTCAACGAGGTCAAGCAGCTTATCTCGACCAAGCAGGTCAAGGCGCTGGTCAACAACGCGCAGACCACCACCCCGGTCACCCAGCAGGTCGTCGGCGACGCCAAGAACGCCGGGATCGCGGTCGTCGACGTCACCGAAACGCTTCCCCAGGGTGTGACCGACTACATTGCGTGGATGACCAAGGAAGTGGACTCGCTGGCGGGAGCACTGAAGTAGTGACTTCCGTACCTGCCGGGGCGCGCCCCGCGGTCCATGTCCGCGGGGCGAGCCTCGCGTTCGGCTCCAGGACCCTCTGGTCCGGGCTCGACCTGGAGGTCGAACCCGGCGAGTTCCTCGCGATCCTCGGACCGAACGGCTCCGGGAAGAGCAGCCTGCTCAAGGTCCTGCTCGGTCAGCAGGGGCTGCCCGAGGGCACGGTCGAGATCGCGGGGCGGCGCCCCGGCGGGACGAACCGGCGGATCGGCTACATCCCGCAGCAGCGCGCCCTCGACGAGGGCCTGACGATGCGCGGGGTGGACCTGGTCGGCCTCGGCCTGGACGGGCACCGGTGGGGCACCGGCCTCTTCGGGCTCTCGAAACGACGTCAACTGGTGTCGAGGGCCATCGAGTCCGTCGGCGCCCAGGCGTACGCGAAGCGGCCGGTGGGGCGGCTTTCCGGCGGCGAGCAGCAGCGGCTCCGCGTCGCGCAGTCGCTGGTCGGCGACCCCGAGGTCCTGCTGTGCGACGAGCCGCTGCTCTCCCTCGACCTCGCGCACCAGCGCGCGGTCAGCGAGCTGATCGACGAGCGACGGCGTTCGGCGGACACCGCCGTCCTGTTCGTCACCCACGAGATCAACCCGATCCTGTCCTATGTGGACAGGGTGCTCTATCTGGTGAACGGCCAGTTCCGGGTCGGCAAGCCGGATGAGGTGATGAACTCGGAAACGCTGTCCGAGCTGTACGGCACGCGGATCGAGGTGCTCAAGGTCGGCGGGCAGATCCACGTCGCGGGGGCGCAGAGCGCGCTGTGCGAGGACGAACCCCACCACATCGACGAACAGGCCAGCTAGCACCGTGGACAAGATGTTCGACTTCGCCCTGACCGGCGAACTTCTCGGTCTCGACTTCGTGCAGACGGCCTTGCTCGCGGCCGCCGTCCTCGGTCTGGTCGCGGGGGTGCTGGGCCCGCTGGTGGTCATGCGCCGGATGTCGTTCGCCGTGCACGGCACCGCCGAACTGGCCTTCACCGGCGCGGCGGGTGCCCTGCTGCTGGGTGTCGGCGTCGAACTCGGCGGTCTCGCGGGCGCGGTCATCGCCGCCCTGCTGATCGGGATCCTCGGCGGCCGCGAGTCCGAACGCGACTCCGTGATCGGCGTGATCCTGGCCTTCGGCCTCGGCATGGGCGTGCTGCTCCTGTCGTTCTACGACGGCCGCAGCGCCAACAAGTTCGGCATCCTCGTCGGCCAGATCATCACCATCGACTCGACCAACCTGAACCTGCTCGTCGGCGCCTCGGTCGTCGTCCTGGTGGTGCTCGCGGTGATCTACCGGCCGCTGCTGTTCGCCACGGTCGACCCGGCGGTCGCGACGGCGCGCGGCGTGCCGGTGCGGCTGTTGTCGCTGATCTTCGCGGTGCTGGTCGGGATTTCGAGCGCCCTCGGCGTGCAGATCGTCGGCGCGCTGCTCGTGGTCTCGCTGATGGTGACCCCGGCCGCGGCGGCCGCGCGGGTCACGGCGAGCCCGTGGAAGGCGACGGTGCTGTCGATCGTCTTCGCGGAGGTCGCGGCGCTCGGCGGGATCATCCTCTCGCTCGCGCCAGGGAAGCCGGTGAGCGCGTTCGTCACGGCCATCTCGTTCGTGATCTACCTGGTCTGCCGTCTCATCGCGTGGCTGCGTGGCAGGAGCTCACGGAGTCGCGTCGAGCACCGAGCCCCGAACGCCCCCGACGATGGAGGAACCGGGACACTCAACGTCCCGATTCCTCCATCGTCGACACCCGCGTAAGTAAGCGAATACGTGACTTCTTGATCACGCCTCGCCGGCCACTTCCGACTCAGGGCCCTAGCGGATCGGGTGTTCGGCCAAGGCCTTCTTGACCGGTTCGAGGAAACCGGGGTCGATGAACGCGAGCTGACCGCCGGCCACGCTTCGCTCCACGGCCTCGACGACCACGACGTTCGCGTTCACGAAAGCGTCGACGGCTTCGGCGCGCGACGTCTTCTGGGTGAAGTGCGCCAGCATCGTCAAATTCGTGAACGCGCCGGAGAGATACCGCGAAGACGCCTTCGTGAACGAGTCACCGTAGATCAGGATCTTGTCGTCCACGGTCCCGATCAGCGGGCTCGCCGTGCGGTACACCGGCCGATCGATGTCGCCGTTCGGCTCCCCCGCGCGCTCGACGACGCCGTCCGGGCGGAGGCTGTACAGCGTGTTCGTCTTCGTACCCTGCTTGCTGATCAGCGGGGGCAGATCGGCCACGGTGTCGTACTGGCCGACGGGAACGCTGACCCAGGTCTGCGTGACACCCGGCTTGATCGCGTTCGCGATGGCGCGCGTCATCACCAGCGCGCCCTCGTCGGCCCAGTGCGTGTCGTTCGACGGATACACCGGACGCCGCACCCGGCCCTCGGACGCGCGCAGCTCGGGCCGCAGGTCGATCGCGCGCGCGTCCTTCAGCATCCGGTGCCAGGTGGCCGCCTCGGCCGATCGCGAGCAGTCCTTGCCGGGATAGGTGTCGGGCAGGAACTGCGGGACCATCGTCGACTTGTCCGGCGCGACGACGAGCTCGAACCGTCTCCCGGACTGCTCGACCGCGCGCCGCAGCTCGTTGATCTTGGCGATCGTCTCGGTCAGCGGACGGGACGGATCGCATTTCGCGTCCGCGTCGTAGCCGTAGTACAGCCAGCCGTCGCGGCCCTGCACCACGCGGCGGTAGCCGGACGCGACGTTCGGCGTCGGTCCCTGCGTGGGCGCGGTCTTGGACGGCGTCGGTGCCGGCGGGGCGGGGATCGGGCCCGCCTGCTGCCGCGGTGGCGGCTGGTCGAGCGGGGCGCCCTCGCCGAAGACACCGCGGCTGATCGCGTCCGCGGCGGCGATCGCGCCCGGCCGGAACGACAGCTGGTCGATGGCCCAGGTCGGCAGGTCGGTGAAGAACCCCCAGCCCTTGTCGAGGCCGGGGAAACTCGCGAGCTTGTGGTTCTCGATCTCGCCCGGCCGCACGCCGGACACCCACAGCAGCGCGGGGGTGGTGAAGAACAGGAGCGCGCTGATCAGCGCGGTCAGCTGCCTGCCACCGTGGCGGGGACGGTGCAACGCGTGCTCACGCGGAAGCCACGCCTCGTGGACGGCTGGCAGCTGCTGGGGTTCGGACGCCACCCCTCCACCGTAATCAGTCCGTGTCTCCCGCAGGTGAGAACCGCCCGCAAAGCGCGTTTAGCGGGCTGAACGCGATCCGGCGTCAGTGGAGTCAGTGGAGTCAGTGGAGCATCAGGAGGACCTGCAGCTCACCGACCAGGAAGCCGATGAGCCCGCCGACCACGATGAGCTTCCACTCGTCCTGCCGGAACGCCGGCCTCAGCAGCCCCTCGAACTCCAGCGGCGTCAGCCCGAGCATCCGCCGCTCGACGATCTTCGCGACGTCCATCGCCTCGGTCAGGTAGCCCTCGGCGTGGCGGATCGTCGGCGGGAGCCGCTCCAGCGCCTTCCGCGCGGCCGCCTGCTTGATCTCGTTCAGCCGCTGCCCGCCGACGGCCATCGTGACCATCGGTTTCGCGACGCTCACCTGCTGGTCGACGGCCCGCGACACGAGCCGTTCGACCAGCGCGTACAGCCGGTCCGACCGCGGCCCGCGCAGGACGGCGTCGAGCAGGTTCGGCACGGTGAGGATCTCGTTCGCGATCATCTCGCCGTACTGATGCGCCACCTCGGCCCGCCGCCGCTGGAACTTGCCCTGCAGGACCAGCCTGCCGACGCGTACCGGCTCGCGCGGCACGAAGATCAGCTTGATCGCCAGCCAGTCGGTGAACAGCCCGATGCAGCCACCGAAGATCGGCAGCACCCACGGCTCCTTCGTCAGCGCCCAGACGAACGCCTGGACGATGCCGAGCCCGAAGCCGAAGTAGCTCCCCGTGCGCGCGATGAACGCCATCTCCGGCCGCGACGTCTCGCGGATCAGCCGGACGAGCAGCTTCTTGTCCCTGGTGAGCCGCTGCACGGTCATGTGCTGGAAGTCGAACACCTCGTCGAGGTTCTCGGTCAGCTCTTCCATGAACTCGCGCACCAGCCGCGGCGTCGCCGACTGGACCTGCTTGATCAGCAGCTCCTGCGCCATCATCGGCATGACCTCCCAGAGCCTGGGATGGTGCTTTTCGAGCACTTCGCGGGCGACCTCGTCCACGGCCCGCAGGAGCGGCTGCTCGATCTCGCGCGTGATGATCACCGGATCGATCCGGCGGAAGACCTCTTTGACGTCCAGCAGGTTCGACGTCAGCAACCCGGTCGCGACGGCGGCCATCCGCCCGCCGTGTTTCGGCACCACGCCCTGCCAGCCGAGGAACGGTTTGATCCCGACGAACTCCAGGGGCTTGAACATCATCTCGATGGCGACGCGTTTGGTGACGTAACCGATCAGCGCGGCGATGAACGGGATCGCGGCGTACAGCCACCAATGGCGGGCGAGGTCGTCCAGGACGGTGTCCATCCGACCTCCTCGCTCGTGGGATGGGAAACGGTATCCGGTACACGTCAGTGGAGCAGCAGGAGCACCTGGAGTTCACCGACGAGGCCACCGATCACCGCGCCGACGGCGATCAGCTTCCACTCGTCCTGCCGGAACGCCGGGCGCAGCAACTGCTCGAACTCCAGTGGGTTCAGCCGCCGCATCCTGTCCACAATGGTGTTCCGGACGTCGAGCGCGTTGACCGCGTAGCTCTCGGCGTGCCGGATCGTCTCCGGGATCCGTGCCGCCGCCTTCGCCGCCGCCGTCTGCTTCATCTCCTGGAAGCGCCTGCTGCCGACGGCCATCGCGACGAACGGCTTCACGACACTCGCCTGCGCGTCGATGGTCCGCTGCACCTCGCGGGTGATCATCGTGAACAGCTTGTCCGACTTCGGCCCGCTCAACACGGCTTCGAGCAGGTTCGGGATGGTGATGATCTCGCGGGCGATCATGTCGCCGTAGTCGGCGGCGACCTGGTCCTTGCGTTTCTGGAACACGCCTTGCCAGGTGTAGAGGC
>Ga0196958_10000671_pt1 | contig 11238 bp, 11 predicted proteins | sample S1v_10metaG_FD_148654 | JGI IMG/M metagenome (GOLD analysis project Ga0196958, IMG submission 148654) | Soil microbial communities from Anza Borrego desert, Southern California, United States - S1+v_10 | ecosystem: Environmental > Terrestrial > Soil > Desert | place: USA: California | collected...
AGATCATCCGGGCGATCTCGGTGCGGCCCGCGCCGATCAGGCCGACCATCCCGACGACCTCACCGGCCCGCAGTTCGAGGTCGACCGGCCCGGTCCCGGCCCCGTCCGTGAGTCCCTCCGCCCGCAGCACGACGTCGCCGGGCGTCCGCTCGTCGTGCACGTAGAGGTCCTCGACGTCGCGTCCGATCATCTGGCCCACCACCCGCTGCGGGGTGACGTCGGCGCGGTCGCTGGTGCCCACCCGCAGTCCGTCCCGGAACACCGTGACCCGGTCGGCGAGCCGCCAGACCTCTTCCATCCGATGGCTGATGTAGACCAGCCCCATGCCTGCGGCGCGCATCTCGTCGATCAGGTCGAACAGCTGCCGGGCCTCCCGGCCGGACAGCGCCGCCGTCGGCTCGTCGAGCACGAGGATCCGCGCGTCCTCAGCGAGGGCACGCGCGATCTCGACCAGCTGCTGGCGCCCGACGCTGAGCCTGCGCATCGGTGAGCGGGGATCGATGTCGGCGCGGACGCGGCTCAACTTGTCCGCGGCGTCGCGCAGCACGCGCCCGCGATCCAGGATCCCGAGCCGGGTCCGTGGTTCGGCCCCGAGGGCGAGGTTCTCCGCCACCGTCATGTCCGGGACGGTGTTCAGCTCCTGGTGGATGATCGCAACGCCCCGAGCGGTGGCCTCCCTCGGAGAGGAGATCGTCACCGCGTGGCCGTCGATGCGGATCGTGCCCGAGTCCGGCCGGTGCACACCGGCGAGCACCTTCATCAGCGTCGACTTGCCCGCGCCGTTCTCGCCCATCAGCGCGTGCACCTCGCCCGCGCGCAGGTCGAAGTCGACGCCGCGCAGTGCCGCGGCGCCGCCGAACGACTTGGTGACGCCCTCCATGGTCAGCAGGGCGGTGGGTGCGGCCACGTGCGTCCTTCCCCGCGGTCCGCGCTACTTCCAGCCCTCGTACTCCGCGAGGTTCTCCCGGGTGATCATCTTGGTGGGCACCAGCACCTCGTCCTGTTCGAGCGGCTCACCGGCGAACAGCTTCCGGGCCATCTCCAGCGCGATCGCGCCCTGGGTGTTGGGGTCCTGCGCCGCTGTTCCGCGGAACATCGAGTCGGGCTTCTGCAGCTCGGCGACGGCCTCCGGTGACGCGTCCACACCCACGATCACCAGGTCGTCGATGCCTGCCTGCTGGGCTGCGAGCGTGGCACCCAGCGCCGTCGGGTCGTTGATCCCGAAGATGCCGGCGACGTCGGGGTGGGCGGTGAGCATGTCGGTGGTGATCGTGAGCGCCTCGGCCCGCCCGTTGTCGCCGTTCTGCTCGGCGACGATCGTGATCTCCGGGTAGTTCTCCAGCGCCCGCTTGCACCCGGTGACGCGGTCCTGCACCGAGGAGATCGGCGTGCCGTTGACCAGCAGGATGTTCCCGGCCCCGCCGATCTGGTCCGCCAGGTAGGTGCAGGCGATCTCGCCCGCCGCGGTGTTGTCGAGGGTGACCATCGCCTCGGCGCCGCGCGCCGCCACGTCCACGGCGACGACCCGGATACCCGCGTCCTTGGCCCGTTCGACGGCGGGCCCGATGCCCTCGGAGTCGACGGCGTTGATCAGCAGGACGTCGATCTGCTGCTGGATGAACGCGTCGATCTGCTGGTTCTGCGCACCGAGATCCTGCCGCCCGTCCTGGACGTTCACGGTGGCCCCGAACTCCTCCGCCGCGGCCTGCACCCCGTTGGCCATGGACTGGAAGAACGGGTTGCTCAGGTCCTGGACCATCAGGCCGATCGTCTCGACCTCCGCCCCGGGGCCGCCGCCGGTGTCGGTGCTGATCGGGTCGCCCTCGCTGCAGCCGGCCACGACCGCGCACGACAGGAGCAGGGCGCCCGCGACCATGCGCGCGCGAGCTCGCCGGAGTTGCCGAAGCGTCATCGCTCCTACCTCGTCCTCGTCCAGTACACACCACGCGCGAGGCGTGAAGCGCTTTCCCGGTCGTCACCGTAGCCGTTGCCCGGTCCGTTCGAGAAGAGCGTCCCGCGATGAGCGCCGCCGGTCGCCCGCCCGCTCACGCCTTCGGCATCAGGATCCAGAGGATGATGTACGCGACCTCCCCGGCGCCGAAGAGCCCGAAGATCACGAACAGGATGCGCACGAGCCCGCGCGAGAGGCCGAAGCGATCGGCCAGCCCGGCGCACACACCGGCGATCCACTTCTCCGACTGAGGACGCACCAACCGTGAGTTCGCCACCGGGGGCTCATACCCCCGTCAGCGAGAGCCATTCCCACCGGACGCCTTCCGCGCCGACTTCCTCGACGAGGCGCCGTCCAGCAGCAGCGTCAGTCCGGCGCCGAGCAGCCACACGTCCTTCGCCAGCGCGGTCCCGTCCTGGGTCGGCCGGACGCCGCCCGGCTCCCGCATCCCCGGCGTCTTCAGGTACAGCTGGACCAGCCCGGCGGAGAAGCCCGTCAGCGCCGCCCCGGCGAGGGCCGAGGACACGAACGGGATCAGCAGTGCGGCGCCGAGCGCGATCTCGCCGCCCGACAGCATCCGGGCGAACCGCTGCGGCGGGATCTTCTCGATGGCCGGGATCGCCCCCGCCGCCATCCCGTGCACTCCTTGGGCGGCCTGGCCCTCCAGACCCCGTTTGGCCAGTCCGGAATTGAGGATGAACGCGCCGGTGGCGATGCGCAGCGGGATGTGGGAGAGCTTCACGGTCACTCCTCGTCTCGTCGGGTCAGCAGAACGACCGTCGAAAGCCGCAGCAGCACCTGCTGCACGCCTGCCGGCCGGCTCGTCCTCCACCGCAATTACATGCCCCATGCCTCGGGTCGCCACACCATCCGTCAGGGGACCAGCGGATCAGGCGGCGACGAGCGCACCGCCCCGGACCACCGATCGCGGGCTGGTGGCCAGGAGCGGGTCGACCAGCGGGTCGCCGTCCACGACGAGAAGATCGGCGGGCGCCCCGGTGCGCACCCTGCCCACGTCGAGCCCGAAGGCGTCCGCAGCACGCGAGGTCGCCGCCCGCAACACGTCCACGGGCGCCAGGCCGGCCTCGGCCAGGCAGACGAGCTCGCCACGCAGGCTGGGGTGGGGCATCCCGGGGGATCCGGCGTCGGTGCCGGCGATCACCGGCACGCCGGCGTCGAGGGCCATCCGCAGGCCCCGCTCGTGGGCGCGGACCACCTCGGCCGCCTTCTCCACGGCGTAGCCGGGAGCGGCACCGCCGGCGATGGTGCGGTAGACCGCGAGGGTGGGGCAGAGCACGGTGCCCCGCTCCAGCATCGCCGCCACGATGTCCTCGGTGAGGAAGACGCCGTGCTCGATCACGTCGACGCCGGCCAGGACCGCGTTGCGGATCCCGTCCTCCCCCAGGGCGTGCGCGGCCACCTTCACCCCGCGCCGGTGGGCCTCGGTGGCCAAGGCGGTCAGCTCCTCCCGGGACAGCTCGCTCGCGCCGACCTCCTCACCGACCGCACGGCCGTACACGCCGCCGGTCGCCGCCGTCTTGATCAGCCCCGCGCCGGCGTACACCTGCTCGCGCACGCCCCGCACGACCGCGTCCACGCCGTCGCACATGTTCCCCCAGAACGGGTCGTGCCCTCCGGTCATGACCACTGTCCGGCCGGCCGCGACCACCCGCGGCCCGACGGTGTGCCCGGCGTCGATGCCGCGCGCGACCGTGATCGCCACGTCCCAGTTGCTGCCGAGGTCGACGACCGTGGTCACCCCGTGGCGCAGGTGCGCTCGCGCGTGCTCGACGGCACGCAGCACGGTGAGCTGCTCGCCGTCGCGCCCGACCGTCTCCGCCGGGTCCCGGCTGCCGTCCCAGACCAGGTGCACGTGGCCGTCGAGCAGGCCGGGCAGCGCCGTCGCGCCGTCGAGGTCGAGCACGTCGTCGTCGGCGACCGGACGCACCGCGCCCGCGGGCTCGACCGCCGCGATCCGCGGCCCGTCGCACACCACGTCGGCCGGGCGCCGGTCGTCGGACTCGCCGTCCCACACGAGGCCGCCCCGGAGTACCAGCGCCACCGCTCAGCCCCCCACCACGACGCGGCCGGCCTGGATCACGGTGCGCAGGTGCCGGTCGGGCCGGGCGAGGACCCCCGCGTCGGCGAGCGGGTCGCCCTCGACGAGCAGGAGGTCGGCCACCGCACCCTCGGAGACCGTGCCGAGCTCCCCGGTGCGGCCGAGCAGCTCCGCGCCGACCAGCGTCGCGGACCGCAGGACCTCGGCCGGCGGCTGGACCCGGGCCCGGATCCGGAACTCCTCGCTCTGGTGGCGGTGCATCGACCCGAGCAGGTCGGTGCCGAAGGCGATCTTCACCCCGCCCTTCCAGGCGCGTTCGAGCGCTTCGAGCCCCGCCTCGAGCACGATCCCGACCTTGTCCTGGCTCTCCCTCGGCAGCCCGGCGGCCGCGCCCTCGCTGCGGAGGAACTCGTAGGTGACCAGCGTCGGCACGAGGAAGGCGCCCTTGTCGACGAACAGCGCCACGCTGGAGTCGTCGATCAGGTTGCCGTGCTCGATGCACCGCACGCCGAGCTCCAGGCCGCGGTTGACGGCGGCCGCCGTGTACGCGTGCCCGGTCGCGTAGCGCCCGGCGTTGGTCGCCTCCTCGACGACGGCCGACACCTCGTCCGCGGAGAACTGCAGGGAGTCGATGCGGTCGGTCGGCGAGGCGACCCCGCCGGAGAGCATGAGCTTGACGTGGTGCGCCCCCGTGCGCAGCTGGTTGCGGGCCGCGCGGCGGACGGAGTCGACGCCGTCGCAGACGTGGCCGATGCTCGGGCAGCACGTGTGCCCGTCCAGGGCGGTGCGGCCGCGCCCGCGCAGGTCCGCGTGCCCACCCGTCGGCGAGAGCGCCTTCCCGCCGAAGGCGACCCGCGGGCCTTCCCACAGGCCGTCCTCCACCGCCGCGGCCACCCCGAAGTCCGCCCCGCCGCAGTCGCGCACGGTGGTGAAGCCGCGCCGCAGCATGCCGCGCAGGATCGCGCTCGTCTGTGCCGCCACGTAGTACGGCGAGTCCTCGGCCACGGCACCGAGGTCGGCGCTGCCGGCCGTGACGTGGACGTGGGCGTCGATGAGCCCCGGCAGCACGTACCGGCCGCTCGCGTCGATCTCGGCCGCGCCGTCCGGGACCGGGATCGCCTCGGCCACCCGTTCGATGCGCCCGTCCGCGATCAAGACGTCTCCGCGTGGTGCGACGCCTGCGGCCACGTCGCACACGCTCCCGCCGCGCAGGACCAGGACCCTCGGGGAACTGTCGGTCATCGCCGTCCCTTCAGCGCGCCCGCGTACAGCAACAATCGTTGCATACTGACGCCGTGAGCGACGACGGCGCAAGGGTCCCCGCCTGGGTCGGTAGGCGCATGGCCGGGCGCTCGCCGGGTCGCGGAGCGGCCAAGGTCCTGCAGGCCGTGGCCGCGCACCCGCGGGAGATGTCCTACGCGAGCACGTCCGCGGCGGCCCGGTGGTCCGGGGTCAACGTCGCGACGGTCGTGCGTGCCGCGCAGCTGCTCGGCTTCTCCGGCTGGCCCGCGCTGCGGGCCGAGATCCGCTCCCGCTACCTGTCCGGCCTGTCCGCCTCGCAGGTGCTCGGCGAGCACGACGCGACCGAGGACGGTCCGGCCCGCGCGACGCTGCGCCGGGAGCTGACCAACCTGCAGGACCTGTCCGCGGTGCTCGACGAGGACCAGATCCTGCGGGTGGCCCGCCTCCTCGTCGCCGCACGGGTGACCCTGGTGCTCGGGTCCGGGAGCTTCGCCGCACCGGGCCTGCAGCTCGCCCACCTCGCCCAGACCATCGGCCACGACGTCCGCCTCCACCAGGTCGGCGGCACCGCACTCCTCAACGCGGTCTCGCTGCTGGACGAGGGCGACTGCGTGGTGGCGCTGCACCTGTGGCGGAGCCCGCGCGAGATCCTCGACGCGCTCCACCTCGCCCGCGACCGGCGGGTCCGCATCGTCCTCGTCAGCGACCGGGCGGGCGAGCCGTTCTCACGGCTGGCGACCGAGCTCGTGCACGTCCCCAGCGAAGGCGCGAGCATGTTCCCCTCGGTGGTCGCGGCGACCACGGTCGTGCAGGCGGTGATCGCCGCCGTGGTGGCGGTCGACCCGGCCGGCGCGACCGGGGCCAGCGACCACATCCAGGCCCTGTGGGACCGCTACGGCCTGTTCCCCGATCCGAACGAGTGACACACTGCTGCAACAAATCTTGCGCCGCCTGCCGATGCGGACCCGAGATGTGGAGGCCCGATGCAGACCGTGCACATCGTCATCCTGGTGCTCTACCTGCTCCTCATGGCCGGGATCGGCCTGTGGTTCAGCCGCAGCGCGCAGGTCGCCACCGGCGACGACTTCCTCTTCGCGGGCCGGCAGCTCCCCCGCCCGGTCATGATCGGGACCCTGCTGGCCACCTGGGTCGGATCGGGCACGATCATCGGAGGCGGCAGCTTCGCCTACACCTACGGCCCGCTGGCGTCGATCTTCTTCCTCGCCGGGACCCCGGTCGGGATCGTCGTGCTCTACCTGCTGGCCGCGAGGATCCGCCGCAGCTCCTCCTACACCGTGCCGGAGCTGCTCGAACGCCGGTACGGGGTGGCGGTCCGCATCGTCGCCGCGGTGATCACGGTGCTGGCCTACACGGGCATCACCGCCTACCAGTTCACCGGCGGCGGGCAGATCATCAGCGCCATCACCGGGCTGACACCGGCAACGGGCGCGATCGTGGTCTTCGTCCTCGTGACGTTCCTGGCCTTCGGCGGTGGGCTGAAGTCGGTGGCGTGGAGCGACTTCGTCTCCGCGGTGCTCATCGTGATCGGCCTGCTGGTGGCCCTCCCGCTGATCCTGGTCGGCGAGCTCGGCGGGTGGTCGCAGTACTGGGACGGCCTGCCCGAGGCCGCCCGTTCACTCAGCGGGGGTCTGACGCCGCTGCAGCTGCTCGGCTACTTCCTCCCCCTGTTCCTGCTGATCCTGGCCGACCAGAACATGTACCAGCGGTTCGGCGCGTCCCGGAACGAGGCGGAGGCCCGCACCTCCGCGGCCGGGTTCTTCGTCTCCAGCTTCTTCGTCACCGTGCCGGTGGCGCTGCTCGGCTCGGCCGCGTTCCTGCTCCACCCCGACATCGTGGCGGACCAGGCGGTCCTGAGCCTCGCCGGCGAAGGCGCCCTCCCCTCCGTGCTGGGCGGCGTCCTCCTCGCCGGGGCACTGGCGTTCATCATCACGACCGGCTCGTCGTTCCTGCTCTCCGGCGCCGGCAACGTGGTCTACGACGTCTGCCAGCGGATGCTCGGCTGGGAGATGGACGACCGGCGCCGGCTGCGCGTGCACCGGATCGCGGTCCTGGCGATCGGCGCCATCGCCTACGTCCTGGGCACGTACTTCCCGACCGTGCTGGAACTGCAGATGTACTCCTACACGGTGTACGGCGTCGCGATCGCCCCGCCGGTGTTGGCGATCTTCCTGTGGAAGCGGGCGAGCACGTGGGGCGCGCTCATCGCGATGTCGCTCGGCGTGGTGGTCACCATCGTGTGGGAGCAGCTGGACCAGCCGTACGGGGTGAACTCGGTGATCGTCTCACTTCCCGTCGCCCTGATCGCCCTCGTGGCGGGCAGCCTGGTGCTGCCCAACCGGACCCGTCCCGATGCCGTCGACGTGAAGGGTGGAGCTTGACCCGTGCGTGACCTGACCGACTACCGCGTGCTCAGCTTCGACGTGTACGGCACGCTCATCGACTGGGAGAGCGGTATCGCCGCCGTGCTGCGCCCGTGGGCGCAGGAGCAGGGGCTCGCGTCGACCGACGAGGAACTGCTGGTGACCTACGCCGGCTGCGAGGCCGCGGCCGCCCGCGCCCACCCGAGCGCCCGCTACCCGGAGGTGCTGGCCGCGGCGTTCCGGGCCACGGGCGAGGAGCTCGGCCGTCCGGTCTCCCCGGAGTGGGCCGCCCGGCTCGGGGACTCGGTGCCGCAGTGGCCCGCGTTCCCGGACTCGTCGGCGGCTCTGGCGGTACTGGCCCGCCACTACGACCTCGTGATCCTGTCCAACGTGCACCGCGCCGGCTTCGCCGGCAGCAACGAGCGGCTGGGCGGCGAGTTCGCGGCGGTCATCACGGCCGAGGACGTCGGCGCCTACAAGCCCGCCGACAACCACTTCGAGGCCCTCGAGCGCCGGCTGCCCGATCTGGACGCGGGTCCCGAGCAGCTGCTGCACGTCGCCCAGAGCCTGTTCCACGACCACGTGCCCGCCCGTCGCCACGGCCTGGACTCGGTGTGGATCAACCGTCGCCACGACCGGCCCGGGTGGGGCGCCACGCCGGAACCGAGCGGGCAGTGGTCCTACGGCGCCGAGTACCCCTCGATGGAGGCGTTCGCCGCCGCGGTGGACGAGGCGTTCTCCGCCACCGGGTGACGTCGCCCCGTCGGGCTCGGCGTGGGAGCCGAGCGCGCCCTTCCTGCCGCGGACCTACCGGTCGGCCGCGACGCGGTCGAGCCATTCCCGCAGCAGCCCGCGCTCGCCGCAGCTCAAGGTGCTGAGCTGCGGGAGAGCCGCGCGCAGGGCGACCGCGGTCGGGACGGGCCCGGCGTCCGGCGCGGCGTGCGGTGCCGGGTCGGTCGTGACGGCGGCGAGCACCGATTCGCGGGCCAGCTCGGCCAGCGCGGGGTCGCGCTCGTCCGGTGCCAGCCCGATGAGGGTGAAGGTGATCCCGACTCCCGCGGAGTGCACCAGGTGCGCCGCGCGCTGCTCGCTCACCCGCAGCCGCCCGGCCTCCGCGATCCGCCTGACCATGTCCGCGAGCACCGCCGCGGCGTCCCGCTGCGCGGGCGACTCGACGCCGGGCCGCGGCTCGCCGTAGATCAGCGTGTAGAGCGCGGGATGGGCCAGCCCGAACCCCACGTGCAGGTCCCAGCCCCGCCGCAGGTCCGCGACGGGGTCCGGGTCGCGCTCCCGGGTGGTCTTGCTGCGCAGGTAGGCGGCGAAACCGTGGCTGCCGACCGCGTCGAGCAGGCCCCGCTTGTCCCCGAAGATCCGGTAGATCGTCGGCGCCTGCACCCCGGCGGCCGCACTCACCGCGCGGGTTGACACCGCCTCCCGCCCGCCCTCGGCCAGCAGGGCCGCGGCGGCCTCGACGATGCGCTCCCGGGTACTCGTCGCCTCCATGCTTCCAATGATAACAGCTAGCGGTTAGCGGCGGTTGCAATAGCACTGGAAGCATGGTTCAGTTAGCAGTGGAAGCACGAGAGCGGAGGAGTTCCCATGACGGACCAGACCGACAGGTTCGAGGCCCGGCCCCGCGTCGCCGTCGTCACCGGCGCGTCGCGCGGCATCGGACGCGCGGCGGCCCAGCGGCTGGCCTGCGACGGACAGGCCGTGGTGGTCGGCTACGGCGGCGACCACGACGAGGCCGAGGCCACCGTCGCCGCCATCGAGGCCGCCGGCGGGCAGGCGGTGGCCGTGCAGGCCGACGTCGCCGACGACGCCGCGGTGCCCGCCCTGTTCGACGCGGCCGAGCAGCACTTCGGCGGTGTCGACGTGGTCGTGAACGCGGCCGGGATCATGCTCCTCGCCCCGGTGGCCCAGCTGGACCTCGACCACCTCGACCGGATGTACCGCACCAACGTCCGCGGCACCTTCGTCGTGGCCCGCGAGGCCGCGCGCCGGGTCCGGCCGGGCGGGGCGATCATCACCTTCTCGACCTCGGTGACCCGCCTCCACCAGCCCACCTACTCCGCCTACGCCGCGAGCAAGGCCGCCGTCGAGGCGATCAGCCCGATCCTCGCCCGGGAGCTGCGCGGCCGCGACGTCACCGTCAACACCGTCGCCCCCGGGCCCACCGCCACGGCCCTGTTCCTCGACGGCAAGGACCAGGAGACCGTCGACCGGATCGCCGGGCTCAACCCGATGCAGCGCCTCGGCGAACCGGCCGACATCGCCGAGGTCGTCTCCACCCTCGCGGGGCCCGCCCGCTGGATCAACGGTCAGACGATCTTCGTCAACGGCGGGTTGGCGTGAGGGGCACGGCGGCACCACCGAGAAGCAGGTCAACGCCGTGATCACGTGCTCCGCCCGTTCCGTCGTGCCCGCACTCGTCGTGCTCGCGCTGGCGACGGGATGTGCGGCCGCCCCGGTGGACACCGGCAGCGGTGCCCCGACCCGCAACTACCCCGACGACGACAGCGCTCCCGCCGTCGCCCCGGTGGTCCCGCCGGTGACCGCCGCGCCGCGAGGGCCCGTGGCTCCCGTCGCGGTCTCGACGCCGGGCGCGGTCACCGAGGTGGCGTCGGGACTGCGCATGCCGTGGGGTCTGACGTTCCTGCCCGACGGGTCGGCGCTGGTGTCGAGCCGCGACTCCGGCGACATCAGCCATGTCCCGGCGGGCGGCGGGCAGGTGTCGAGGGTCGGGACGATCCGCGGGGTGGTCGAGAGCGCCGAGGGCGGGCTGCTGGGCCTCGCCGCCTCCCCGGATTTCGCGGCCGACCACACCGTCTACGCCTACCTCTCCGCCAGCCCGACGAACCGGGTCGTCGCGGTGCGGATCGCCGAGGACCTGCGGTCGCTGGAGGTCGTGCGGACCGTCCTGGACGGGATCGGCACGGCGGACCGCCACCACGGGGGCAGGCTGGTCCTCGACCGGGACGGCAACCTCTGGATCGGCACCGGCGACGCGTTCGAGGGGAGCCGCTCCCCCGACCCCCGGTCGCTCAACGGGAAGGTGCTGCGGATCCGGCCGGACGGCGCCCCCGCCGCGGGGAACCCGTACGGCACCGCGGTGTTCTCCCTGGGCCACCGCAACGTCCAGGGGATCGCGTTCGGCCCGGACGGCACGGTGTACGCCTCGGAGCTCGGCCACCGCACCTGGGACGAGGTCAACGTGCTGCGGCCGGGAGCGGACTACGGGTGGCCGGAAGCCGAGGGCATCGACGGCTCGGCCGGGGAAGCGCCGATCGTCGCCCTGCACCCGGACGAGGCGTCACCGTCGGGCATCGCGTTCGCCGGCAACGCGCTCTGGATGGGAGCGCTGTCCGGGCAGCGGCTCTGGCAGCTCCCGGTGAACGCCGGGCAGCCCGCGGGCGCCCCGATCCCGCACTTCGTCGGCGAGTACGGACGGATCCGCGCCGTCGAGGTCGCACCGGACGGCGCGCTGTGGGTCGTCACCTCCAACACCGACGAGGCGACCTGGGGCGGCACCGATCCCCGGGCCGGCGACGATCGCATCCTCCGCGTCGAGCTGATCGGGCCCTGACGCCGGCTGCGGCGGTGCG
>Ga0196958_10000672_pt1 | contig 11231 bp, 22 predicted proteins | sample S1v_10metaG_FD_148654 | JGI IMG/M metagenome (GOLD analysis project Ga0196958, IMG submission 148654) | Soil microbial communities from Anza Borrego desert, Southern California, United States - S1+v_10 | ecosystem: Environmental > Terrestrial > Soil > Desert | place: USA: California | collected...
GGTTTTCGTAAGATGGATTTAGGAGAACTACCTATTCCGGCTTATCCGCTGCGGAGGGTAGGGTAAATGACGATCAATAATGGGAACGATACCGAAAAACACCGTCGAGAATGCGAAGCGCGGTTTGTCATGAATCTACCTCGCGACCAACGACAGGCCCACTACGAAGGGGTTTTGAAAAATCGTAAGCAGAAAGGGTTGGACGAACTGCTTGCCGAGGTAAAGAGGCAACGGGAATTGCAAAATGAGCAGTGTGCGGAGATGTAATGGTCCGGCGCATCTCCCCCGAATTCGATATGCAATGCGCTCTCTTTCAATGGGCGAGGCTTTATGCCAAGAACTATCCCGGCCTTGATTTACTTTCCTGCTCTCTGAATGGGGTAAAACTGACCAAAGCACAGGCTGGGAAGGCGAAAGCTGCCGGAATGTTGAAAGGGGAGCATGACGTTAAATTGCCAGTTGCCAGAGGTGGTTATCACGGTCTTTCGATTGAACTTAAGGCTGGAAAAAACAAGGCAACAGGTGAGCAAGTTTGGTACGGGGAAAGACTCTCTGAAGAGGGTTGGCTAGTGGGCTACTGCTGGCAATGGACGGCAGCGGCACATTTAATCACAGCGTATCTATCAGGGAAGATGACGAGGATATGAGCGCCATATCCGGCACACGCAGAAAAGCACAAGAACTTGCTGATGGTACGTTGAGAGTCCAGATCGACATCGATCCACGGTTCAAGGCTGAGTTTCATAGATTATTCCCGGACATAGACACCCCTATTGCCTTAGCGCCTTTGCCGCTGGATTTTGAGAGGTTGCCCCAAGAAGAAAAAAAGAAAGGAGGCCAGCTTTGTTCCCTTGCCGCGCGATGGTGCAAAGACGAAGCATTCAGGGAATGGCTGGGGCCGAATCTGACAGAAGAAGAAGCGGCGGAACACGTTAGAACGGTATGTGGCATTTCCTCAAGGTCCGAACTTGACCACGATCAGGAGGCGGCTGCGCTTTTCAATGAGCATTTCCGGTTGCCGTACATGAACGTTTTGAAGTAACGAATTGACGCCCGAACAGCGCCACAAAAGCATTGTTGCCCGGTTAGGCTGTGTGATTTGCCGAGCGTTTCTAGGGGTAATGACACCACCACAAGTTCACCATATCGCCGAAGGATCAGGGCTTCGAAGTGATTTTATGGTAGCGGGATTGTGCATGGAACATCACGTCGGAGCAGGAGGATTCCATACCTTGAAGGGCAAGTTTCTCATTCTGTACAAGCTGCCTACGGAATACCACTTGATGCTGCTAGTCAACCGATTCAGGGCGGAGGATCGAATATAGATGTTCCACAGCGCATATCACGCACTGGCATGGTCATACGTTATCGAGACTTTGCCGATCATAAAATTGTCATCAATAAATAATATGAGGCATGTTGCTGGAGTGCCGAATATCCTTGTGCGCGGCCTCACGCCACAAGAGATTCACGCGCAATCAGCATTAATTATTGGCATGGCGGAACGCTTGCACGATCCAGCAGAACCAGAAAAGGTGATTGATCCGGCAAAACGTGAGTTCTTGAGAGCGAGGTTTGGCAGGCGGATGAGCCAGGATGATATGAAAGTGTTGGTTTACCGTGGCTGTGCGGCTCTAGGGGTTGCGCTACACCGTGATAATCAACAAGCGGTCTATAGGATAATGCGGGGTTACTTCGGGGATGAAATGACCTACAGGCAGGCCAGGAAGGCGCTGGGATGTCGTCACCAATATGCAGTAATGGCTAAGAGCTGCCTCTATGATGTACTGGACATTATCCATGACCGAGCTATGGCGGATATGACAGAGGTTTTGGAGCAGCATGGGTTGATTGAAAGGGCTTATGCTTAAATGAAAAACGGGGATTTCTCCCCGGTGCTTATGATTTATTTGTTGGTTTAATACATACCCAGCCACGTTCGCCGAAAAACTCAAGACTGCCCCCTGAAGTTCTGCATTCATATCGTTGTTCGTCAGATGGGATGTGTGATGTCACTGACATAGTTAAACACAACATTGCTACAACACAGGCTATGATTAAAGAGATAGAGGTATTTTCTAGAAAAAATTCATTCGAGGAATGTGATAATGCAAAATTGCACGAAATAAATGTGATAACGAAGCCAGTTAAAACGGGGTGATTCGCAAGTAAATACTCAACTATATTAACAGGGTTATATTCTCTTACTGTTTCGGGGGGCAACGTATAAGCCAACACAAGACTAAAAGCGAAAATACTGACGATTATGGCAAAGATCGTTAAATTCGGATTTTTCTCGATTAATTTGTACATTTCATTTTTCCTTTTGAACGGGTTTAAGCTGTCTTTCTCCATCCTGAGATAAACCCTTTCCACCAACTGGACCAAGAATCCAGCATAGTAAATGGTTCGCTATAATGCGAGGCCGCTTCTTCGCTGCAACCCTGATGGTATCGCGCATATTCCAAAGCGTTTTTTAGTTTACGGTATAGCATTACATGCTCCTTATCTAATAAATTAAGGCATTGGCATGTTTACCAAGAACGCGTTCGCTACAAATAAAATTACGGCTATGAACAGGCTGATTCCTACCATTTTATATGTTTCAGATAGCGGTTCATTTGACAGCGCTCCGCTCAAACGTATTAAGCCCGTTATTGAAATAACAACCAAATAGATAGCTAGAACAGCGACCACAAATTCCCATTTATCCATACTTGCAAAATCAATTGTTGTCATGTCCCTGAGTTCGGATGGTGACATTTAATTTTTCCTTAGTTGGTTACGACTTACCCACTCCCGCCTTGCTCTTGCCCTATTCACTTGGCTGCTACGTCGGGCGGGGATAAGTCTTTATTCGTCCGCCGGATTTTCTAGGCGTCTTTTTATTGCAACATTTATATCCCGGACTGCCCATTCAAGCGCCGAGACCGAAACACCGGAAATATGAAACTCTCCCAATTCCTCATTTACTTCTTCTATCTCCGCTGCTATTCGTTCAAGCTTGAGTTTGGCTTTCATCAGTTTTTTGCAATCTTTGTTCACGTTGTTCTCCTTATTGGGTTTAAAGGTAATACAGAGACAAATAGCAGATTCCGATCATGCTAAACAGTGCGAGAGTGATGGGGTCCATGATTGCATCTCCTGACGTTTATAAATCCCTGCATGTTGGATATATAATACCGCCAACGGCGGTAAATGTCAAGAGATATATGAGGCTATTTCATTTCTTTTTTTTGGTTTTTTGAAGAAACAGCTCCCAAACTGCTTGATGCATAGCGCGGTGACTTGGCAATTCTTCGCCAGTTTCCCATTTCTGCCACGTTTTAAGATGAACGTAAATCAGCGCGGCGGCCTCAGATTGAGTGAGGCCAGCGGCAAGACGGGCGGCTTTGATTTCTTCGGGGGTGGGGCTGTTCATATTGAGTGTATTGTGCCGTTTATATCAGGTAGCTCCCCGAAGCAAACACTAAGCTGGAAGCTGGCAGGGCTGAGCATGGAGAATTTGATATACGCAGCGTCGAGGTTTTGGAGCGTTACTTTTACTTCCCTCCCTGACCATGAACCCACTGAGTAAATCGCAGAATGTGAACGAAGCAGTGTTTCTACCTTACGTTCAATTTTTTTAAATTGCTTGTTCATGCTGAATCTCCTTAGTAAATTAATCCGTCCACCAATGCCCCGAAGGGCATGGATTGAGGGACTAGGCGCGGTTCTCAATGGTTGAACGGGCTGTCGCGTATAGAGGATGATTTTCAAACAAAACAACTTTGCCTTTGTCGAAGTAATCAGTCATCAGATCGGATTCGTTTTGATACTCTGAATCAAACACTTTTCCAAGTTCGCCGGTGTAGTCTTTCGCGTAAATCGTTACACATTTGCGGCGATCAATCCGGTTGTCCAGTGAGTAATGAACGCGAGCTTTGAATGTTCCGTTGGTTACGTTGTATTTGTTGAACTTGATCATTTCCTTCTCCTTTTAGTTAAACCGCTCAAGAAAGCCCGGAGGCTTTCCAAAGAGGTCTAAGACCTGAGCCATTCCTCATACGATTTTATTTTCCAGCCTAAACTTTCCGCTGCCGCGACGTATATTTGATATTCAGCATCATTTGACCCGCGTTGCTGAGTTTGCCAGTTGCTATTTGGAATAAGTTTTTGGTTCATTTTGTTTCTCCTTTTCGGTTACTGTTTATCGGGTAGTTGATGTAACTATACCGCCAACGGCGGTGTTAGTCAATAGGTAACATGAAAATATTTTTATTTCTCTTAACCCCTTGATTTTTTTGGGAACCGCTTTTATACTCAAATTTCTAGAGTCGAGAAGTACCGACCAAAGCACACAAACCCGCCTTCGCGGGTTTTTTTTCGTCAAGTGGAAATGAAATCATGCTTTCCAGCTCTGCCATTGCAGCAATCGTCATTGCGGTTAGCGCGGCTGTTGCCTTCGCTGGTGGATTTGCGGTTGAGAGCTGGCGGTCAGGTAAAGAAATACTACGCCTCAACTCCAACAATGCAATTTTGGTCAAGGCTAATGACGAATGCGCAACGGACATCAAGACAGTGCAACAAGCAATGACCGCCATGACTGCGCTATCAGCAGAACGAGAGCGCCAAGCGGTTGATGCGATGGAACAGGCAAAGCCACAGGTAGAGAAACACACAGCACGAATCATAAAGATCAAGGCGCTGCCTGAAGTTGCTATTGATCAGCAGTGCGAAGCGATCAAGCAAGAGCAGCTTGACTACATCAGGGAACGGCGCAAGCAGTGAAGAATCGCGGCAACCTGGGCGGGTATTTGTTGCTGCTGATATTTGCCATTCTGTTTATTGTTGGTTTCCTCAGTGGATGTTCGGGCCAGCCGATTATCGAGACTCAGATAGTTGAAAAGCCTGTTCCGGTATTTTGCACAGTAGCAATGCCGGCAGAGTGCAAAGAGACCTATGCAGTTGACCGCGTATCAACGAAAGATGATCCGCTCACGATCAACAGGGCATTCAGGATAGAGCTAGAGGAACGATCAGCATGCGAAGTCAAGCTCAAAGCAGCGTTACAAAGCTGCAATACGACACGGAAGGAAAGGTAGTGGGTACGCTCACTAAATCAAGCTGGGGGCCGTGGGTATTGTCGCTTGAGCCTGACTATGAATTTATTGTGACGCCCGAAACCGGCAGGGTTCGCATTTGGGGCGGGAAGGATTTCAAACTGATCGAGTTGGCGAAATGAACCGGACAGAGACGGTAACGGTAAGGCTTGATCCAAGACTGCGATATTTAGCTGACCTGGCAGCAAGGAAACAGCGAAGAACTCTTTCCAGTTACATTGAGTGGTCAATTAAGCAATATTTGAAGCATGAACAAAACTCCAATGAGCAATCAAAAACACACACGCCCTAATGCTCAGACTGTGACCGATGAGCAAATCATCGAAGTTATAAGCGAAATGGGAGAGACAGGCATTTCATTGAAAGCCGCGTGTGACGCACAAAAACTTGTTTACCGTACTGTGATGAACCGAATACGAAGCTCTCCTGAATTAACGGCATTAGACGCGCGCGCGAGACAAGATTATGTACGAGTCAGAGCGCGAGAGTTAAACGAGGTTGCTATACGGGAACATGACGTGGCTCGTGCAAGGCTGATGTGCGACAACATCAAATGGGAAGCTGCGCGAGTTCTACCGAAAGAGTTCGGTGATCGAATAATGAACGAACATAGCGGCGATCCAGACAGGCCGATTTCACACAACATAACGGTCTCTTTTGTGTCGTCCGCTGATGCCAAATGAAGAGCGGCGAAAAAAGCCTCGTCCCCCAGGCGCTCCTGTTTTTTGCTGGCGAAGTGGCAAAGTTTCCGCCGAAGAGCTACCGGGCGGCAAAGCGTGGCTCATGCGCTTTCATGAAAGCCTGGACGAAATCCCGCCTTCCATTTCAAGCTGCGTAATCGCCACGGCTGACGCTGAAGGACGCACGGCGGAAGTAAAGTCGTGGTCAGGCTTGCGTGGGCCGCATGGAACGGACCGGAGAGCGCTGGCGGATTTTTGCCAATGGAGAGGATTCGATGAAGCGTTTTGGTGGCGATACGTTGAGGGCCGTGAGCCGAAGCGTGTTCTGCTGTACAAAAGATTTTCTCAGTAGTTTTTTTAACTCATCTACAGGAGCAAATAGCATGGACCAAGACCAAAAAGAAAGAATGCGCGTAACCATTGATTTAACGGTTTACAACGAAGACGGCAGCGTTTTTTACAAAGCTCCGCAAGAATGGCAGGGTGTTGATCGCGGCGCTCTTCATGCAATCCAACGCGCACAGCTCGAAGCGGCACGGAGTCTGCTCGATACGGCTGAAAAGGTACGGAGCGGCGAAATCCCCAAATCGTAGCGGATTGCCTAAATATTGTGCGATTGTAAGGCGTTTTAAGCGATTATTTTAATGGGGTCAATGGTTTAGTATGGGTAGGCCAAGAAAAAAACCAATGAGTTACGAGCAAATAACAGCTCAAGCAGAAAAAACGGTAATCATGCTCATGAAGGCGGCGCACGTAGAAACAAATTGCGAAGCCACAAAGGAGCAATGCGTTTCAAGAGCGCTGGGCGCGGTCGTGTTGTGGGAGGACTTGACCGCAAGCAATGTCAACACAGAAGAGGACAAGCAGCGACTCTATAACCTATTGGTGTGCAACTCAACCTAGTGAGGAAAATATCATGGGTTTTTACAGAATACTGAAAAACGCAGTGCCTATTCCTGCTGGGTGGTATGAGCGTACTTGAGTTCAAGGCCCCGGAGAAGTTTGAGCCGACGCTTACCGGCAGGGTCCGTTGCGCAGTCTGCAAAAGCGAACACACAGCGATTGTGCCGATTGACGGCAGCGGTGTTGATTGGCTCGAATGCCCTTCCTGCGGATTGCACAAGGCCCGGTTCATATATGAAATCTTGCCGGATGAAGATATTTTGATGTGCAAGTGCGGCTGTGATGTTTTCCGCATTGTGCCGAGCGGTGCATTCTGCATCCACTGCGGCAAGAGGACGAAATTCTAAAAGGTAGACTAACAAATGGTAGAAAAGGGCGAGAATGAAATCATCCGCGACGCACTCTGCGAGATACTAAACATCGTAAGACACAAGCGTTATTGGAAGGATGAACAGTCAGTGGGCTTTCATCGTGGCTATATCGTGGGCTTGATTGAACGTCACGTAGATTGCTCGGAACCGGACGAAGAACAGAAAAATGAAACGCTGTTGTCCGATTAGGGTGTACTTCAACATGACATTTTAGCCTGACAGTTTTAGCCCTGTTTCTTGTCCGTTTAGGATTGTTTTAATAATTGTCTGACACAGATACGAGAGAGTCTAGGAGTCTATCCTGACACTAATCACAGAAACCAACGCCAAGTTCCCCAAGAAGCTGCAATTCCTGTTTGAGCCGTCGAGATACAAGATTCTCTATGGCGGAAGGGGCGGCGCAAAGAGTTGGGGAGTTGCAAGGGCATTACTGATACAGGGGGCGAATAGCCCCCTTCGCATTTTGTGCGCTCGTGAATTTCAGAATTCGATTACTGAGTCTGTGCATCACTTGCTCCAAGCGCAGATTGAGGCACTAAACCTCGCAGACTTCTATCAAGTACAGCAGGCGCAGATAACCGGCATCAACGGATCGGAGTTCGTCTTTGCCGGACTACGCAACAACGTGAGCCGCATCAAATCTTTTGAAGGTATTGACCGCGTATGGGTAGAAGAAGCGCATACCGTCTCCAAGACCTCGTGGGATACGCTGATACCCACGATAAGGAAGGACGGTTCAGAGATATGGGCAACGTTCAACCCTGAACTGGACACCGACGAAACCTATAGGCGATTCGTTGTGAGTCCGCCAAACGATGCAGCAGTGGTCAAGCTGGGTTGGCAGGACAATCCGTGGTTTCCTGATGTGCTGGCGCGTGAGCGGGATGAGCTGAAAGCCAAGGATCACGACTCATATCTCAATATTTGGGAAGGCGAATGCAGATCGACGCTAGAAGGCGCGATTTACGCCAAGGAACTTAAGACCGCCAAGGAAGAAGGACGCATTAGAACCGTTCCATACGACGCCTTAAAACAGGTTCACACGTTTTGGGACTTGGGCTGGGCCGATAACACGAGCATTTGGTTTGCGCAGTCTGTAGGGCCTGAATTGCGGCTTATCGACTACTACAGCAACACATTGCAACCGCTACAGCACTACATTCAAGTGCTGCAAGGCAAAGGGTATCTCTATGGGACAGACTGGCTACCGCACGACGCACGCGCTAAAAGTCTCGCAACGGGCCGCTCAGTCGAGGAAATTATGCTGGCAATGGGGCGCAAGGTCTCAATCACGCCTAACCTCTCAATATTCGACGGCATCAACGCGGCACGAACCATCTTCAACCGATGCTATTTTGATGAACAGAAGTGTGCGGAAGGCTTGCAATCCTTGAGACATTACCGCTACGACATAGACCCGGAATCAAAGCAGCTATCTGGAAGGCCATTGCACGATCACCATAGCCATGCGGCTGACGCTTTCCGGTACTTCGCCTTGTCCATAGCTGAAGATGCGCCCAGCGTGAGTGTGCGTGGTATCAAGATACCGGGTTGGAGAGCGGCATGACCTCAGTAATGAAATCTACGCTCTTGCACGTCGACTGCATGGAGTACATGGCTACCCTGCCGGATAAAGTATTTGATCTGGCTATTGTTGATCCGCCTTATGGGATAGGAATGAGTGGAGGTGATGTTGGATACAAGGGATTCAATCATCTTATTAGGAAGGAGTGGGACAGGGACACTCCGCCGATTGAATATTTTAATGAGCTGATGCGCGTATCAAAACATCAAATTATCTGGGGTGGAAACTATTTTCCGCTGCCCCCTACACGATGTTTTTTGATCTGGGACAAAGGAGCAGGTTTTAAAGGGCGTACCTACGCAGAATGTGAGCAGGCGTGGACTAGCTTTAATGCTAACGCAAGGATATTCGTACGTGATCCACTCTGCAATGGCGACTACAAAGGAAAAATTCATCCAACTCAAAAACCTGTTCTGCTCTACGAATGGTTGCTCACCAACTATGCCAAACCCGGACAGCGCATATTAGATACACATCTCGGTTCTGGCTCTAGCGCAATAGCCTGTAACCATCTAGGTTTTGAGATGGTGGGCTGTGAACTTGACGCAGATTATTACAAAGCAGCTTGCGAAAGAGTTGCACAAGCCGCGAAACAAGAAAGGCTGTTCGCCTGATGGAAAACGTACCCAATGAGCAAGTCGCCTCCATTACCGAAGATATAACCATCGAGGCATACGACCGAATTTGCCGCGACATTCGCAATCAGCCTAAATGGAGGCTGGATTCGGACACCGATGCAGACTATTACGACGGAGCGCAGATAAAACAAGAGACCTTGCAACGCCTGAAAAACGCCGGAATACCGGAACAGGACAGCAATTACATCAAACCGACTATCAACGCCGTGCTGGGCATGGAAGCCCGGAGCCGCACCGACTACAAGATCACGAGCGATGATGAAGCACAGAGCGACCTTGCCGAAGGCTTGAGCGCGAAACTCAAGGAAATAGAAAGCGAGTCACGCGCAGACCGGGCAATGAGTGACGCCTATAGCAGCATGATCCGGTCTGGAATAGGCTGGATTGAAGTCTCTCACGAGATTGATCCTCTTAAGTACCCGTACCGTGTACGCGAGGTACACCGTAACGAAATATTTTGGGATTGGTCAGCTCGAGAGCCGGATTTGTCCGATGCTCGTTACCTTCGCCGGGACAAGTGGATAGACCGGGACCAGGCAACAAAGATGTTTCCCGAACACGAAGAGCTGATAGAAAACAGTTGGGCAGGCTGGAACACCGTTGATGTCTACGACGGCGACAATACCGGAATGGCACGGGCCTATGAAGTCGAGCAAGTATGGGGCAGGCAGCAGGACGATTACCTGAATCACTCGTCGGGCATGGTGCGCCTCTCGGAACTCTGGTACAGATACCATGAAAGCAGCTACGTGATGTATCTGCCCGATGGACGAGCGATTGAGTACAACGAAGAGAATCCGTACCACCAACAAGCGATAGCGCAAGGTCTGGTACAGGTTCAACAAGCCATGATCCCGCGAATCCGCGTGAGTATTTGGTTGGGGCCGCACAAACTGATGGACGTACCCAGCCCGCTGCCGCACCAGAATTTCCCCTATATCCCCTTCTGGTGCTTCAGGAAAGACCGGAGCCGGACACCGTATGGCCTCATACGTGATATGAGAGGCCCACAGGACCAGATCATTGACTTGGACATACTGCTTTACGAGGTCATGAACTCGGTCAAGGTGGAAGTGGACAATGACGCGCTTGACCTGAACCAGAATACCTACGACGAGCTGGCGAAGAACATTAGCAGCCTTCGATCAATAACGGTGCTTAACTCAGCACGGCGCAATCCTAACGGATACAAGGTGACGCGGGAACATGCCCTTGCCTCGCAAGTATTCCAACTGGTATTGGAGCGCAAGAAACGCATTGAAGAAGTTGGAGGCGTCTACCGAGCCATGCTTGGGGCTGACTCTTCGGCCACCAGTGGAGTTGCGATAAACAACCTTGTCGAGCAGGGTTCTACCGTTCTTGCCGAACCGAACGATAATTTCCGGTACGCGAGACGCTTGACCGGCCAACAGCTTCTGGCCTTCGCCATAGCGGACATGGTTGGCAAGCCGACTCAGGTTGCAATCAAGCAGGGTTCGCGTCAAAAGATTGTTTACTTCAACCGGGAAGTAATGACACCGAAAGGCCCGGTAATCGAAAACGACGTGCAAACGGCGCAAGTGAAAGTGGTATTGGAGGATATACCGGCCACTCCAACATACCGGGCGCAGCAGTTGCAGGAATTCAGCAAGGTTGTGCAATCCGCACCGCCTGCTTACCAAGCCGTGCTCTACCCCATCATGCTCGAACTATCCGATGTGCCGAACCGCCACGAGGTTGCTGACCAGTTGCGCAAGGTTGGAGGCGTACCGGGACCAAGTACGCCGGAACAGGAACAGCAGGAAGCCATGCAAGCGCAGCAGGCACAAGCCTTGCAACAGCAAATGATCGCGCTGGAATTGCAGTTGAAAGAAGCCCAGGTAATGAAAACCCGCGCGGAGGCGCAAAGGGCGGCAGCGCAAGCGCAGCAAGCCGCATTGCCCCCGCCAGAGCAAGGCGGCGATGAGCAACAG